>JABAOC010000160.1_pt5 | contig 56479 bp, 44 predicted proteins | sample 7062161 | NCBI WGS metagenome assembly JABAOC01 (sample SAMN14538625, study PRJNA623070) | marine sediment metagenome | biome: marine biome [ENVO:00000428]; feature: marine pelagic biome [ENVO:01000023]; material: deep marine sediment [ENVO:00002113] | place: India: Gulf of Khambhat ... | reverse complement strand
ATAAAAATCCTTTGAAAGTTAAGCGATGGCATTGGTAACCAACTAATAACTGAGGGAGTACATCAAGACAATCAAAAAGGATTCGTTAAAAGCGCATAGGTGAGATTTAATTCTCGGATTATTGATTTTATAGTAAATGATTTTAAGATACTGATTATTGAAAATAAATATCTAATCATCTTATCCGACAATAAAGAGTAATCTTGTGTCCTCCTGTCTTATTTTTGAAGATGATTTGCAAGATTTAATGTTTCCTATATTTTTCAAAATTCAAATGAAAATATAAAGGTAGGTGATCGTGTTAGGAGCAGTTTTAAGCCAAAAACAAAACTGTTTTCAGTACTGATAATATTTTTACTGCCGATTATTTTACTGATAGCAAGTTACTTTATTGGAACAACAATATTTAATCCAGTAAGTATGGCTATTTTATTGAATTTCGTTGGATTAATTTTTTCCTTCGGTCTTCTATGGATAGTGAATAAAATGCTTGCTAAAGCCGACCGATTTATTCTCACACTAAGCATTGAAAATTAACTTGACTTTTATTCCTTAATGACTTATATTCATTGAAATTTAGCTTGTTGAACGAAATTTCAAAATTTTAAAATACAGGAGAAACTTAAATATGGACCTATCGACTAAATATCTAGACTTATTTCTAAAAAATCCGATTGTTATTGCCAGTTGTGGTTTAACAAAAAACGCAGATCAGATCAAAAAGTGCGAACAAGCTGGTGCTGGTGCAGTAGTTATGAAATCTCTGTTTGAAGAACAAATCAGAGAAATGGACTCTGGTCTTAAGGAAAGTATCGAAATGCATACCGAAGCATTGGATTATATCAGAGCTGAGATTGATATGCAACTCGGTCCAAGAGAATATATTGAAACAATCAAAGAAGCCAAGAAATCGGTTTCTATTCCAGTTATTGCCAGTGTGAACTGTTACACCGCCAAGTGGTGGATGAGTTATGCTCAACAAATAGAAGCAGCAGGTGCTGATGCATTGGAGCTTAATATTTATGTTCTACCATTTAATTTTGAGATGAGTGGTTACAATCTGGAAAACACTTATATTAAAATTCTACAAGATGTAAAAGAACAGGTGGATATTCCGGTTTCCTTGAAACTTTCTCCCTATTTTACTTCTTTTGCAAATTTAGCTGAAAAGTTATATAAACAGGGTGCAGATGGATTGGTGCTATTTAATCGTTTTATTCAACCGGAAATAGATATCGATAAAATCACTTCTTCTGTTAAACCCTCGTTTAATGATCCTATTGGTTTTTCAACTTCCCTTCGCTGGATCGCACTCCTATCGGGAAAACTAAAATTGGATATCGCTGCCAGTGGGAATATTCGAAATGCTGAGGATATGATTAAACAAATCTTGGCCGGCGCAAAAGTCGTACAAGTCGCCTCTGTATTGTATAAAGAAGGTTTAGGCAAAATTGAAGAAATGAAAAACGGATTAAAGAATTGGATGGAAGAAAAACAATTTGAATCAATATCTGATTTCCAGGGAAAATTAAACCAGGAGAACGATCCAAAAACTGAGACCTATATTAGAGCTCAATATATTAAATCTATTTCAGGAATTGAGTAAATTGGGGGGGGTGATTATTAGGCGGTCAAAAAATTTCATAAATTTTCAACTTTTAAATTGCATTTGTTAATTACCACTCAAAAATTTATCGATTACCGAAAGTCCATAGATTTTTTATTTTTACAAGCACTATCAAATTTAATCTTTAAATGATAACCTTAACTTAATGGAAGTTCCATCATTCCTTTCTAAAATATTTTTATTTGAATCTCTCACTGAACAACAGCTTGAGATGGTTGCAGAGTCAACGTCCATCAAGAAGATAAAAAAGGGAGAACTCCTTTTTTCCGAATGGCAACCAGCAACTGCTTTTTTTATTGTCGTCTCAGGATCGGTCAAAATATATAAGCTTTCTTCTGATGGCAGCGAACACATTTTACACATTCAAAAACAAGGGGACTTACTCGCAGAGGCAATAATTTTCGAGTTTGACACCTATCCAGCTTTTTGTCAGGCGCTGGAAGACACTGTTTTAATCAGATTCTCAAAATCAAAATTTTTGGAATTGTTGCGGCATTTTCCAGAACTTATGTTTAAAATAATGAGTGCATATTCCCATAGGCTGCGACAATTAGTTGCTAAAATCGAAGATTTATCACTCCACAATATTAAGTCAAGATTGGCAAATTATTTAGTAAAGAATTGCAAAATGAAGAATGACAGATATATCGTTCCATTAACAATTACTAAAAAAGATCTCGCTTCTATGTTAGGTACCATACCTGAAACACTTTCCAGAACATTTAATTTCTTCAAAAGTGAAAAAGTAATATCAGAAAAGAAAAATGATATAATCATACTAAATATTAAAAAATTACAGTCTTTTTGTAGTTAAATGACAAACAATGAAAAAGCTGTTAAAATATAGGTAGTAAATTTATTTTAAGATAATTAAGATTACACTTATTTATAATCATTATATATGGAACAAATAAAAACATATATAGTTGAATTAGTTACATGTTAAAATTAATAAAAAATAATTACGAAAAAAAATAGAATCGAATTTACTACACAATTGAAATGAAGCAATTCTGCATTAGAATGAATGTATTTTTAATGTAGACAAAGAACAATAGAATCTTAAAACGCATATTATATTTATCCTTGTTTCTTACAAGTTAAGTAAGAAAGAAGTTGACTTTGTGCCTATTTTTTTATATCTTTAGATAAGTTGATAAAATATTTATAGGACAATATAAATCTAATGACAATGTCAATAATATTATATTGAAATCTGGATCTGAGATAAGAACAGTATCAGCTATTGAATTAAATTCAGGCGTGGATCCGACACCGATACCACATTTTCCGTCGACTAATATTTCGGACAAGAGAGAATCAATTCTAGATTAAAGTTTGCGTTAATGTTTATGAACAGGGGAAAATCTAAGTTTGGCAAACAAATTTGGATTTTGTTAAATATATGGATGGCATTTGTCGTTCTATCCAAATTAGCCCTAATTTTACCACATTGGAAAATTTCTTTTTCTGCGCTTATAAATTACGATCTTTATTTTCTTATCGTTCTTTTTGCTATCGCAGTGTTTTTAAAAGATCGCTATAATCGATATATCTATTTAAACCTAGCTATTTTTGCATTTATTTATGTATTGGGATTTCTAATAATTTTTCTTGGCGAAGATTACTCCTTTGGGAATAACCTGTTACAATATTATTCTTGGACTTATCGAAAGATTCTTATTAGTATTGTTACATGTATCACAATTATTTATATTCCGATTGATTATCTTTATTATGAAAGAAAAACTATATACAAATATTTATTAACACTATTAATAAGTTTACCAATCTCATTTATTTATTATAGAAATTTCTTTTTAAGTTATAAGTATCTATTTTTGGGTGAGAATTATTATCGAGTTTTCTCTGGTTTTCTCGGAATGAATTTTTTGGCATTGTTTTTTATTGGATTATATGGATACTTATTATTTCGCCGAGAAAAGCCTATATCAGGACACGTGAATTTGATCGTTTTCAGTTTCCTGTCATTTTTATCAATTGATTCAATTGATAATTATTTTAATTTTTTACGTAAACCTCTACCAACTCTGAGTGAAATATTTCTAATAGGCAATCTTTTTTTATTTGTCTCAATTTTGGTTCATAATCTTTTTTATCTTGATACTGAATTTGGTAGATTTTATGAAGACTTTAGATTTTCAAAAATCAAATTAAATATTAACCTTCTTAAAAGAAAAACGATTATAGAAAAATATATGGATTTAATACAAGAATATTTTAAACATCTGCCAAATCGCGTTCTTTTCCCTCTATTGATGTTAATTTCATTGTCGTTTTTCTTTTATTTTTACCCGTATGGATATTCAAAATTGAGCTTTATAATATTGATAATACTCATGATTGCTATAATAGGGTATTTGAATATGTTAATTAAAAAACGTACAAAAGTAGAAGTCTCGAATAAAAAGTAATTAACTAATTAATCTAATATTAAGTAAAGGAAGGTGCTTATACATGAATCCAAAAGTTACTAAAAATCAGATTGATCCTATGCAGGATGAACCGATCATTGGAAGCAGTCCTGAAGCTAAAAGGCTTCGAAGAGCTGTTAAAAAATTAGCGAAAATCGATAGTAATATCCTTATAATCGGAGAGACAGGCACGGGCAAAGAGTTTATTGCTCGCCATATTTACCAACTAAGTTCGCGCCGGAATCGATCGTTTGTTACAATTAATTGTTCCTCTCTTGGAAAAACAATAGAAGCTAAAGATCTTTATGGAGAGGATTTGGGGGGAGACCAGGCTGTGACCAAAAATATTGGCTTATTAGAAAAAGCCAACAAAGGTATTCTATTTTTAGATAATATTGTTGATATGAATCCTGAATATCAAGATGAGCTTCTCAGAGTGATCAGAGATAAAAATTTTAAAAGAGTTAGAGGAACTGACACCATTGAAGTGGAGATGCGAGTTATTTCAACCTCTGATCGTGACCTTACTCCAGATATTGAAAGTGGTAAATTTAAAAAGGAGTTATATTATCTGTTAAATACTCTTACTCTTCCGATTCCGCCATTAAGAGAAAGAAAACAGGATATTCCTGAATTATTCTCTTACTTTTTGAAAAAACATTGTGAGAAAGAAGGACGAGAAGAACCTGCAGTTCAATCTGAAATTTTTGAGTCTATTTTAGAATATGAGTGGACGGGAAATGTAAGAGAGCTAGAAAATACAATTCAAAATTTGCTCATGATGTCACCTGAAGGTGAACTCTCTCCTGAATTCTTACCGTTTCGAATTAAGAAACATCCATTGGATTTTCTTGAACCAAGAAATCTAAAGGGAGTCATTTCAGAGATTGAAATCTATCTCATTAAAAAAGCATTGAGTAAATTTGGTGGCAATCAGGTTAAGGCTGCGAAACTTTTGGGAATACCTGAAGCAACATTACGATTTAAAATGAAGAAATATTCGATTCCAAAAGAGTAAGTGGAACATTTTTCTGAAATTCAAAATAAAAAAAGGCGATCAAAGAATATATGAGATCGCCTTTTTTTATTGGTTGAAATATACGTTTTGGTTATTTCATTTGGTTGGTAAACTTCACAGTCTGCACAATAGCCTGAGAGACCAATTGCGTGGCCAAAACGCCAAGTCGCATCACGTCGATAGCTGGTTGTTCTCCCATAGAAATTGCAAAGACAACATCTCCATCGAAAGGAGTGTGAGCAGGGAAGGTGGTTCGAGTAATACCATTGGTGGCCATTTGAGCCACCTTTTTAGCGTCTACTTTTGAGAGCTGAGCATTTGTAGCAACAACCGCTAACGTAGTATTTGTCAGTCGAGAGAAAGACATGGATTGGGGCTGCTTGAGAATAGAGATAGGATCTATAAATTTGTTTGTCGCTGGATCTCGAGCCCCTGCGATAGTTTTCCCATTGGAAGGATCAATAATATTGCCCAAAGAATTGACAACCACTAAAACTCCAATGACAATTTGTTCATCAATAATATCTGAGCAAGTTCCAACGCCACCATTCATGGCGAATTGCTGACCTGAAAATTTACCCACAGTAGCTCCTGTACCTACTCCTACCAAACCTTGAAGGGTATTGTTATGGGAGGCCTGTTGTGCCGCAAAATACCCCATTTTTCTGTCAGGTCTAATGTGAGAGGAGCCAATTTCTAAATCATAAATGACCGCAGCCGGCACGAGAGGGACACGAACAATCCCAGTATCATATCCAATTCCTTTTTCCTCTAAAAATTGAACTACACCACAGGCGCTGTCCAGTCCAAAGGCACTTCCCCCGGTCAAAACGATTGCATGAATTTGTAAAATTTGACGAGCAGGGTCTAATAGTTCAATTTCTCGCGTTCCGGGGGCTAATCCACGGATATCGACTCCTGCAACAACCGATTGTTCAGGTAATATAACAGTACAACCTGTTTTGGCATTTTCGTCCTGGGCATGCCCTATTTTTATTCCAGGGACATCACAGATTGTATTTGATAATTTATGTTTTATTTTTTCTCTTTTTCCCAAAATCTAATCTTTTTGATTAATGGCAATTTTTCTCCGGGAACTTCAAGTAGAATTCCACTTTCACTAAAAAAGAATAGATCTCCAATTTTTAAACCAATAGATTTCCGCAGTGGCTTCCAATTTTGTCGATAAGCCTCGCTATCGACACGAGTGCCTTCATTTGTTTTTGTGATCAACCTAACTCTTTGGGGAAATTCTCGATTAATCATAAACGGAGAATGTGTATTGTAGATCAATTGATTTTTTAACGATAGTTCTTCTAACACCTTAACCAAATCTTTTTGTCCAGAGGGATGAAGATGAATTCCGGGTTCATCAATTAAAAATACACATTCATTGGCTTTGGCTCCATAGGTCTGAGCGAGAAAATTTATGTAAAAAGATAGATACCAGCGAAAACCAAGGCTCCTGGATTCAGGAGTGTCAAAGACTGTGGTGCTATCAGAAATATCGATATAGAGTACCTTGCCATTAACATTTAGCTTTATTTCAACTGTTGGCTCTTGTGTCCAGACTTTCTGGATTCGTTTAGTAATTTCTCGACCGGCTTCTTCGGCTGCTCTTCTTCCTCGGGTAGAATCTTCAAAAATAACTTCAAAATTTTCAAGTCCTCCGACCTTTAATAGGTTTCGTTCCGTGGTAAAACCAGGTCTACCATCTACCAGACTATAAAAGTCAATCCGATTTTGGATTAAAGGAATTTCATCGAAATATAGAATTTTAGGAAGACATTGGAGAAGCTTCTTCATATCTGAGATCGTAATTTCATCTTCGTTTATAAATATCTTATAATTTTGGATTTCAGGCCCATCTTTTTTGACATAGAATGTTTCTGCATTTTTAAAAGCCTCTGATAGCTTAATCAACTTATCTCGGTTTTCTTTTGAAATATTACAAAATTCGATAGCAATTTCGGGGCACTTTTTTTGGGAATAATAATCTGAATATTGACATGTCAAAGTGTGATCGAAAGAGGCCTCAGGATCAAATGATGCCAATGCACTTAGAATGTTTGTTTTTCCACTTTCATTAGGACCGATTAGAACAGAGATTTTTGGATCTAACGGAACTGTGAGTTCTAATATAGACTTAAAGGCTCGAATAAAAACATTTGAGATAGTCATGGTTAATCTCTTTATTGGGATCTGGACATAAAAATGATTACATTACTATTAAATATAATAAGTCCAAATGATCAATGCAAGAAAAAAGTTGAATTTTTTTAACTTTCCTCTAACTTTTTAATTATCCTATTTCTAGATACATGTAATCCATAAACATATTTTAGGATAGACTTTGATTATGTTGTTAACTCTTGACTCTTTATGAAAAATATCGTATATTTAATGTGGCCAAAGTTGGTTATACAGTAATTTTGATAAATCTAAAATATGTTGGCGGATTATGTGGAGGTGGTAAACTTGGGTCATTCAAATCAGGGTTCGGAATTAGCAAGGCAATTAAGAGATCTATACTCATCCGGAATGCCAATATTTAGAATTGGTTTAATTGAAAGTCGCGATTCGATTGAATTTAGATTATCTGGTAGATTTTCGGTCTTGAATGATCAAGGTATTGCCATTTTAAAGGATGTAACATCAAATGTCAAATGGCGAGTAAAGATCGAACAACGACAGCCATCAAAATATACATATAGTATAGTTCTTGGTCAATTTCAAGCGCGCCAGGAAGCACATGAATTAGAGTATAATTTGATCGAAAAAGGAATCGGTACACGAATTACAACTCGAGGAGGAAAGTTATATTATAAAGATCGAATTGTTAACGATAATACACAATTCTGGGTCATCGTGGATCGTTTAGCTTCTGAGGAAGAAGCGCAGACCTTTGCTAACGAGCGGCTATCTGAATTTTCTAATCATGTTATAAAAGAGAAAATTAATGAACCACATGCATTGATTGAATTGTTTGACTCAGAATATGAAAAATTGGGAGAGACTGAAAATGTAATTCGGATCGTACCCGAATCTTATGAAGTGATTACATACATTTATGATTCTATCTTAGACAATGAAATTCAGTCACGGATGCCCAAGTATCGAATGTTCTCTGGACCGTTAGAATTTCGTAGCACAAACGATGGTCGAGTCATCATTATTTGTGAAATGCCACTGGAGAAATATGTAGAATCTGTTGTAGCTTTAGAAATGAAATCAGAATTTCCTATCGAGATTATAAAAGCGCAAGCAATAGCAGTTCGAAGTAAGATAATTGCCTCCTTAGGTATTAAACACCACGAAGACCCTTACAATTTGTGTTCTGGTGCACATTGCCAAATATTTAATGGCCTTACTCAAACATCAGGACGTGTTTTAAAAGCAGTCCAGGAGACAATTGGAATAGTGCTACGAGATAATCGTCAGGTGATCGATGCAAATTATTCTTTGATTTGTGGAGGCCATACTGAGGCTTATCACAGTATATTCGATGAGGATTCTAAAGAACCTTATCCACCAATTTTTGATGGTTCAGGAAAAGATCAAAAAGAAGCTTATCGTGATTTAACGCGCGATGATAATTTAAAAAAATGGGTACGCGAAGAACCTGACGTGTACTGCAACTTATCAAATACTCAATCCAGTAATGTAATAAATTATATAAGAGGGCAATTCCGGTGGCAAATTTCTTATGATCGTCAAGAATTGGAAGAGATTATATCAACAAAAACGTGTTCTAATATTGGTATTATTTATGACATCATTCCCATTCGCCGTGGCGTTTCAGGAAGAATACTTGAACTTGAAATTCTTGCCAGCAATCAGAACCTGATTTTAAATGGTGAATGGAATATACGTCAGACGTTGACAAATGACGGATTATCCAGCTCCTGTTTTTATATTGAGCGTCAGTTTGATGATGATGGTTTTCCAATTGCATTCACTTTTTATGGTGCAGGTACTGGTCATGGGGTTGGTCTCTGTCAGGTTGGCGGACTTGTCATGGCACTTCGAGGCACGAATTATGTTGAAATTTTAACTCATTACTTTAAGGGAATAAAATTAAAAAAAATATATTAGAGGATAGAAAATGATAGAGGAGATTAAAGAAGAACTGGAGAGGTTAAAACCTCGGATCGAAGATTTACGAGGCTATCTTTGATATCGATAAAAAAAGGACGGAGATACAAAAATTTGAACAGGATACTCTGAGATCAGATTTCTGGAATGACCGCGATAGAGCTCAAGAGATCATGCGTGAGATTAATGTTCGAAAAAATAGTGTGGAACAGTGGCAGACATTGCATAGCAAGGCAGCATATATCGATGAAATATTAGAATTAACAGAGGTAGAAGATGATAAACAATTTTTAGATGAAGTCAAATCTGAGATCGAAGCATTATTGCGGGAAGTAGAAAAAGTCGAATTTGAAAATATGCTTAATGATCCTGATGATCATTTAAATGCAATTATCACAATTCATCCTGGTGCTGGTGGCACTGAAAGTCAGGATTGGGCCCAAATGTTAATGAGAATGTATCTCCGCTGGATTGAACGTCATGGCTTCGAATTGGAGATTTTAGATTTGCAGTCTGGAGAGGAAGCTGGGATAAAAAGCGCGACAATTGAAGTTAGAGGAGAATATGCATACGGTTATTTGAAAGCGGAAATTGGCGTTCATCGCTTGGTTCGTATTTCTCCATTTGATGCTAATAATCGGAGACATACTTCGTTTGCATCTGTATTTGTTTATCCAGAAGTTGAGAATGAGATCGAGATTAGAATAAATCCCTCGGACCTCAGGATCGATACATTTCGTGCTAGCGGTGCAGGTGGACAACATGTCAACAAGACCAGTTCTGCTGTAAGAATTTCGCATCTTCCAACAGGCATTGTCGTTCAATGCCAGAGTGAACGTTCGCAGCACATGAATCGAGAAAATGCGATGAAGATATTGATGTCCCGATTATACCAGAGACAGAAGGACGAAGAGGAGAAAAAACTCCAGGAGTTAGAGAAAACAAAAAAAGAAATTGCCTGGGGAAGCCAAATTAGATCATACGTATTTCATCCTTATAATATGGTTAAGGATCACAGAACCAAAGTAGAGACAAGTAATATTCAAGATGTCATTGATGGCAATCTTGATCCCTTTATTCAGGCATTTTTGAAAATAGATAATTAGTATTGTATTGATGACGTTGTTGAAAAATCCTATCTTATGGGAATTTTGAATCCGTAAGTTCAATATTTATGTTCCTAAAATTCTCAAAAATGGACTCAATCAACGATGTCATTAATATCACTATAATAAAAATCCTTATAAAAGAGATTTTTAATAGGATTAAATTCGTGGTTGGTAAATATAGGAGTTCGAATTGAAATTCCTTCTGAGCTTCGAATGGTAATAGCCATTCTACCGGTAAGGAAAGTTATTACCCGGCATGCCAGCACAGACAGGCATCTCCAACTTGTTTATGTGTGGCAGGAGACTCCCGCATTCGTAGGCGTGAGAGATAGAGAACTTTCCTTAAATGTACCAATCATCGCTCATCAATAATCAGTCACCAACGTGGGAGGGAGGTTGCGCCCTACTTTTGCAGAGATCGATTTATCAGCGATTGCATATAATATTCAGGCGATAAAAACTCGAGTACATCCAGCGCAGGTTATGGCAGTTGTAAAGGCTAACGCCTACGGGCATGGTTTTGTCCCTGTTGCTAAAATTGCATTAGAGAGTGGCGCGACTTACTTAGGCGTGGCATTGGTTGAAGAAGGGATTGAACTGCGTAAACAGGGTTTCCTGGAACCTATTTTAGTTTTTAGTGGCGCATTCAAAGATCAACTACTTGATTTTTTTAAATACAATTTAGAAGTCACGGTTTATACAGAAGATATTGCAATTGCTCTATCTGAATTAGCAGAACAATTTAAAAAACCAATTCGTGTTCAAATAAAAGTAGATACTGGCATGGGAAGAGTCGGTGTGGGTTGGGAATTGGCCGTTAATTTTATTGAACTTGTTAGCCAACTGGACGGCCTTCAAGTACAAGGTGTGTATACACATTTTGCGACTTCTGATGAACGGGATAAAACCTATGCAAACCTTCAATTTAATCGCTTTCAACAAATTATTCAAGAGCTGGTGCAAAAGAATATCCATATCCCTCTCAAACATGCTGCCAATAGTGGAGCGATCTTGGATATGCCAGAGACCTATATGGACCTGGTTCGACCAGGCATTATGATGTACGGCTATTACCCATCAAATGAAACATCAGAGAGTATTACGATCAGGCCCGCTATGACACTCAAATCTCGTGTGAGCTATATCAAAGATGTTCCAGCGAACTTCAACCTGAGTTACGGTCGAAAATTTGTGACTTCAAAGCCCACGAGAATTGCAACGATCCCGGTAGGATATGCTGATGGCTATAATCGGCTTTTAACCAATAAATCACAAGTGACAATTAGAGGTAAAAAGTTTCCCCTTGTCGGAAGAGTTTGTATGGATCTAATCTTAGTTGATATCGGCAATGACAAGGAAATTCAGGTGGGTGATGAAGTAATTCTTTTTGGTAAGCCAGAAGAAAATGCATTTACTGTTTATGATATTTGTCAATTGTTAGATACTATTCCGTATGAGGTTACATGTTGGGTGTCTAAAAGAGTGCCGAGGATATATATTAATGGAGAGATAAGTGGAAGAATTGACAGAAATTCAAAGAATACGCCATGAGAAACTGACTCAAATAATAGAACTTGGAGTGAATCCATATCCACCTGTTTTTCAACGTCAACATTTAGCAGGCGACATTATAAATAATTTTAACTTATATGAAAATAAAAGTGTTGCCCTTGCTGGAAGAATTATGGCCATACGCAAACATGGTCGGGCTGCTTTTTATCATATCATGGATAGTAGTGGTAGAATTCAATTATACATTCGTCAGGATCACGTCGGGGAAAAACGATATGAATTGTTCAACTTGTTAGATATAGGCGATATTATTGGTGCCAATGGAGAAGTTTTTAAAACAAGGACCGGGGAAATTACGGTGCTGGTTAAGGATTTCCAGTTATTATCAAAAGCGATTCGACCATTACCGATCGTTAAAGAGAAAATTGAAGTAGGTGAGCGAACTGTTTATGATGAATTTTCTGATAAAGAAATGCGTTATCGCCAACGATATGTAGATTTGATCGTAAATCCAGATGTGAGAGAAGTATTTATTAAGCGAACTAACATCATTAAGACATTTCGAAAGTTTTTAGAAGATAAGGGTTATTTGGAGGTTGAAACTCCAATTTTGCAGCCATTATATGGCGGAGCAACTGCACGGCCATTTATTACCCATCATAAAACGCTTGATATCGATCTTTATTTAAGGATAGCAGACGAGCTTTATCTCAAGCGATTGATCGTTGGAGGCTTTGATGGTGTTTTCGAATTTGGTAAAGATTTCCGTAATGAAGGTATCGATCGCTTTCACAATCCTGAATTCACAATGTTGGAATTATATGTCGCTTATCAAGACTATCATTTCATGATGGAACTTGTCGAATCGATGATAAGTTTTACAGTAAACGAGGTTTTAGGAACATCTAAAGTAGTTTATCAAGGAAATGAAATCGATTTTACGCCGCCCTGGCCTCGTCGAAAAATGGGCGAGGTGCTGAAAGAATATACTGGTCATGAAATAATCGGCCAAAACAAACAAGAACTGTTGTCTATCGCCAAACAGTTAAATGTCTCCATTGAAGCCGGGGCTGAAATAGGCAATATAATTGATGAAATTTTTAGCGAGTTGGTCGAATTTCATTTAATTCAGCCAACTTTTATCATCGATTATCCCATCGAGCTTTCTCCTTTAGCAAAGAAACATCGATCTTCAAATGGACTTGTTGAACGTTTTGAATGTTTTATAGCTGGGAAGGAAATTTGTAATGCCTTTTCAGAATTAAATGATCCTATTGATCAAAGGCAACGATTTGAGCAGCAAGTGGAATATTTACGATGTGGGGATGAAGAAGCTCATGTGATGGATGAAGATTTTATTCGATCATTAGAATACGGAATGCCCCCAACTGCGGGTATAGGTGTTGGAATTGATCGAGTGGTCATGTTATTAACCGATTCTCCCTCAATTCGGGATGTGATCTTTTTTCCGCATATGAGGCCGGAAAAGAAGAAGTCTGAAATAGATGAATAAAATTTACTAAGAATGATAATACGTCCACGGATAGATTTTTTTAAGATTATGAAAAATAAATTAATAATCGTAGATTATCCGTTGTTGTCTTATCATCCGCTTGAAAAAATATAGTAAAAAAGTAATTTGCTCCAAATGTTAATCTAAAACTCAGAATCAAGAGATAATGTCATACGAATTTTTCGTCGCCAAGAGATATTTTCATTCTAAACGAAGAACAGGTTTTATTTCGCTAATTAATTATTTTTCTATCGCTGGTGTAACCATTGGTGTTGCAGCGCTAATCATTGTTTTGTCCGTGATGAACGGATTTGAAACCGAAGTTCGTTCACGCATTATTGGATTTGATGCTCATATTCGTTTTAGAACTTTTCATCATTCTGGTCTCGAAAACCATGAAGATTTTATTAATAAGTTAAAAATGTACAAGCATGTTGTCGCATTATCACCCTATATATTTGACAAAGGAATGATTCTCAATGGCGATTACCGGGATGCAATTTTAATAAAAGGTGTCGATCCCAAAACCGCAATGGAGGTTTCTGATATCGCTACTAATATCGTATGGGGAGAGCTTAATCTTGATACAGTGAGGGTTGAAGATGAAACCTCCATGCCTGGAATTGTTCTGGGCAAAAATTTAGCTTTAAGACTTGATGTTAATTTAAACGATAAGATTTGGGTGGCTAGTTTTACTGAAACGAAGAATATTTTCATGCCACAGGCACCTTTAGTTAAGGGCTTTCGAGTAACAGGATTTTTCGAAACCGGATTATACGATTACGATAGTAATTTTGGGTACATGTCTATCGAATCGGCACAAGGATTATTTAAAATGGGGTCAAAAATCTCTGGTATCGAGATCATGCTTGATAAAATGAATTTAGAGATTGTGACTGGGGTCGCTGATAAAATGGGAAGCGATTTTGGATATCCTTACACGGCTGAGACATGGTATGAAAGAAATAAAAATCTTTTCTCCTGGATGCAGATTGAAAAGTGGGCCGCTTTTATCATTTTGAGCCTTATTATTATGGTAGCTGCGTTTAATATTATCAGTACACTGATTATGGTCGTGATGGAGAAAAAGAAGGAAATTGGCATTTTAAAATCTATTGGCTCGACGGCACAATCAATTATGCGGATTTTTATTTTTCAAGGAATTATATCAGGATTGATCGGTACAATATTGGGATGTATTATCGGTTATGTTTTGTGCTGGTCACAACTCCATTATCGCTGGTTCTCTTTACCATCGGATATTTATTTTATAAATGCCCTGCCAGTGGAAATGAAAGTTCTGGATTTTCTTTTGATCGCTTTTGCCGGTATTTTACTCTGTTTTGTCGCGACCCTTTACCCGTCCTGGAAAGCGGCCAAATTAGATCCCGTTCAAGCAATTAGATACGAGTAATTTAAAATGAAATTGAATACAATACTTCTGACCGACAATCTCTATAAAAATTATTCAATCGATAAAAGGACGATTGAAGTCCTGAAAGGTATTGATCTCGAAATTTATGAAGGTGAGATTGTGGCGGTTATGGGACCTTCGGGCGTTGGTAAGAGTACATTACTCCATATTTTAGGTGTATTGGATCGCCCCACCGGCGGTCGGGTTATTATCGATGACACTGAAATTTTTCAGTACGATGATAAAATGTTGGCGCAATATCGAAATAAAACAATAGGATTTGTTTTCCAATTTCATCATCTATTACCTGAATTTTCTGCCTTAGAAAACATCATGTTGCCAGGGATGATCGCAGGCGACAGCAAAGATAATCTTAAAAATCGGGCAATAGAGTTATTAACTGAAGTGGGATTGGTCGATCGTCTTGATCACCGTCCCAATGAATTATCCGGTGGTGAGCAGCAACGGGTAGCTGTAGCAAGAGCATTGATCAATTCACCGAGATTACTATTAGCAGACGAACCGTCAGGAAATTTAGATCGACAATCAGCAGAAACCCTCCATCAATTGTTTTGGGAATTAAACGAAAAATTGAATCAAACATTAATTATTGTTACCCATAATGTTGAGTTGGCTCAACAAGCTGATCGTGTGATTGAACTTTTTGATGGACGTGTGCGGTATAATAGAATGAGAGGTGATCATTCATGATATGTCAAATTTGTGGTATCAGAGAAGCCACCATCAAATTCACACAAATCATCAATCAAAAACAGAAAGAGATGCATATTTGCAAGGTTTGTGCTGAAGAGAAAGGTTACACCAATCCATTAGCTAGCTTTCCCAAAATAATTGGTGGTTTGATTTTAGGAATAATGGGTGAATTTCCCCAGACGAGTAAGCGCGAACACATAAGCCTTAGATGTGATTTTTGTCAGCTTTCCTGGAATGAATTTCAGGATAGAGGTTTATTAGGTTGTGGTCATTGTTATGACAGTTTTATTGAACCATTAAAAGATTTGCTCAGAAAAATGCATGGCAGCAATAAGCATATTGGTAATCGACCCGCCGATAAACGATCGTACGGAACAGCGGATGAACTTGATCGACTTCGTAACGAATTGAAGCGAGCTATAAAAGCTGAAAACTATGAACAGGCAGCAGAGCTTCGGGATAAAATTCGAGATATCGAAGCTAGTTTTAAAGATTAAGAATAATTTTTTATGGGATATGGCAAGAGCAAAGAAAACTCCTTCATTTAATCATTCTTCTACTGAAAATAACATCTATAGTTTACAGGTTAATTCGCTTATACAGCAATCTCCTAAGTGGTTGGATGGTACTGGAAGACATTCAGATATTGTTATTTCTAGTCGGGTGCGGCTAGCAAGAAACTTGAAAGATTTTTCATTTCCGAATCGTGCTAGCGATAAAGCATTAGCTCAAATTTTAGCTATTATCAAAGATTGTTATGGCCAAGTTGATGATTTAAAAGACTCAATATTTTTGAATATTAATGAGTTAAGTGAATTAGATCGGCAGTTTTTAATGGAACGTCGACTGATTAGCTCAAATTTTGTCAACGTAGAACGACCATGCGGACTCATCATTGGGAAAGATGAATTGATCAGTATTATGATAAATGAGGAAGATCATTTACGTATTCAATCTATCCAATCAGGGTTAGAAATAGAAAAAGCATGGCAACTCATCCATCGAATAGATGATGCATTAACGAATGAACTGGAATTTGCTTATTCCGATCAATTTGGTTATTTAACTGCTTGTCCCACAAACACAGGCACAGGTATTCGGGCATCCGTGTTCATCAGCCTATCTGCTTTAGCCATGACCGAAAAGGTCGATAAAATTATTCATGAAATTGCTCCTAGCGAAATTGCTATTCGAGGATTTTATGGTGAAGGTACTGATATTTTGGGCAATATTTTTCAAATATCCAATCAACTCACTTTAGGTAGGACCGAACAATCAATTATAAACCGATCAAATAATATGATTGAGCAGTTGGTCTCTCTCGAGCAGGAGGCCAGAAAACAGCTATTAAAAAATGATTCTATTTTGGTTGAAGATAAAATCGGACGTGCTATTGGTGTTTTAAAATATGCGAAAATGTTAAATTCTGTTGAACTCGTTAATTTTCTTTCTTTATTACGAATGGGGAGGGCACTAAAATTAATTGATCAATTTGACAGAAAGATTTTAAATGAATTACTAGTATTAATTCAACCAGCCCATCTCCAGAAACTATACTGTAAAAAATTAAATTCACGTGAGAGAGATATTTTAAGGGTAAAATTGATAAGAAAAAGATTGAATTTTTAATTTTTTTTTTGTAACTTAAAACAAGTAGTAATTAGTAGTATGGTGGGGAGTAAATTATTTTTCAATTTACTGGTCGCTTAGTTTATCAAATCATCAATTACTATTTATCAATTAATTAGGGGATGAGAATAAATAAAATGAATTTTCGTGTTATTTTAAAGTTAATAAAAACAACTGTAGAATAAGTTTAAGAATTTCAATTAATTTTTTCTCACCCCCTTGAAAGCTAAGATTATCGCAATGTGATAGATTATTTTTTTAGGGAGACCGCGCAAATGAAGAAAAACTTTTCGAGTCGTGTTCAAATTGTGATTCAGTACTCTCGTGAAGAAGCCCTTCGGTTGGGACATGACTATATCGGTACAGAACATTTATTATTGGGTTTAATACGTGAAGGCGAAGGTATTGCTGTTGAGATTTTGAGAAATTTAGGATGCGATCTTGATGAAATCAAAAGGGCTGTGGAGGATGCCGTAAGAGCCTCTGGGGATACCATGACCATTGGGGATATTCCCTTGACAAAACGTGCTGAAAAAATTCTCAAAATGGCTTATATGGAGGCGGAAAGATATAAATCTGATGTTACTGGAACTGAACATCTCTTGCTGGCTCTGGTTCGGGAGCGAGAAGGTGTTGCAGCTCAGGTCCTTCTATCGTTTGATGTTACTTATGAATTGGTCAGAGAAGAACTTGAGAATATTTTACGTGGAACACCGACTGTTAAAGAAGGTGGACAAAAACGATCCAAAACACCAGCATTAGATCACTTTGGACGTGATTTAACTGAATTAGCCAGAAAGGGGGAGTTAGATCCTATAATCGGCCGAGTGGAAGAGATCCAACGTGTGGCTCAAATCTTGAGTCGACGGAAGAAAAATAATCCCGTACTTATTGGTGAGCCGGGTGTGGGAAAAACAGCCATTGCCGAGGGTTTGGCTTTACGGATTATCAATAAGCAGGTTCCACGGGTACTGCATAATAAGCGATTAGTTACGCTCGATCTTGGCGCGATCGTTGCCGGGACGAAATACCGAGGGCAGTTCGAAGAGCGCATGAAAGCAATTATGAATGAATTGATACGAGTAAAAGAAGTTATTTTATTTATCGATGAGTTACATACAATAGTCGGGGCAGGTGGTGCCTCAGGATCGTTAGATGCTTCAAATATGTTTAAGCCAGCCCTGTCTCGGGGTGAATTGCAATGTATTGGCGCAACCACCCTTGATGAATATCGAATGTACATTGAAAAGGACGGGGCGTTGGAACGACGGTTTCAGAAAATCATGGTCGACCCACCTTCTGCTGAAGAAACAATTAAGATATTAGAAGGACTACAAGAGCGTTATGAAGTGCATCACCAGGTTAAATATGAGGATACAGCTATTAAAGCCACTGTCCGCCTATCGGAACGGTACATTACCGATAAATATCTTCCCGATAAAGCCATTGATGTGCTCGACGAAACTGGGGCTATGGTTCATCTGGCAAATATTGTTGTACCAAAGGAAATTTTAGAACTTGAGGAAGATATTAAGAAGATTCAAGAAAAGAAAGATGCGGTTATCAAGGCCCAAGAATTTGAACAAGCTGCGATATACAGAGATCAGGAGAAGAAATTAATCCGAAAATTGGAACTTGCAAAGAAACGATGGCAAGAAAGCGAAACTGAAAATATCGCCACAGTAACAGAACAGGACATCGCCGAAGTGGTTTCCATGATGACAGGTATCCCGGTTAGGAAAGTGGCTCAATCGGAATCCGAAAAGTTGCTGGGTATGGAAATAGAATTAAAAAAGCGGATTGTCGGGCAGGATAACGTCATCACGATGCTTTCTAAAGCCATTCAACGGACACGAGCTGGATTAAAAGATCCGAATCGTCCGATTGGTTCTTTTATCTTTTTAGGTCCAACGGGAGTAGGTAAAACACAATTAGCAAAAGAGCTAGCCTCCTATCTGTTTGAAGATGAAGATGCACTAATTCGAATCGATATGTCGGAATATATGGAGAAATTCGCTGTCTCTAGGCTTATTGGAGCTCCTCCAGGATATATTGGATACGAAGAGGGCGGTCAATTGACAGAAAAAGTCCGGCGCCATCCCTATTCTGTTGTCCTGTTTGATGAAATCGAAAAAGCCCATCCTGATGTATTCAATATTTTGCTCCAGATTTTAGATGAAGGTCGAATCACGGATAGTTTAGGTCGGAAGATCGACTTTAAGAATACCATTCTTATCCTTACCTCTAATATTGGTGCTAGACAAATTCGACATGGTGGAGGTATTGGGTTTTCCAAGGGAGATGAAAAGAGCGATTATGAAACTATGAAGAACCGAATTATGGAAGAGGTTAGGCGTTTGTTTAATCCAGAGTTCCTGAATCGTGTCGATGAAATTGTTGTATTTCGCCATTTGAATAAAGATGATATGATTAAAATTGTGGATATTGTTGTTGAAGAGATGTTAGACAAGGTTTCGGATCGGAATATTGAAATTATCTTAACGAAGAGTGCCAAAGAATTCATCGCAGATAAAGGATTTGATCCTGTTTTTGGTGCTCGTCCTTTGAAACGAACGATCCAGAAATTTATCGAAGATCCCATTGCAGAAGAAATTCTAAAAGGAAATTTTTCTGATGGAAGCCGCATTCAGGTCAAGAAGAAAGGGGATAGTTTAGATTTTACTGAAATACAAAGACGGACCCCACATCATATTGACTCGGAAGAAGATGCGATGAATGGTGTTGAGAGTTAATATTAAGGGGTGAGAAAAAATTAATTGGGATTCTTAAAATTATTCCACAGTTGTTTTTATTAACTTTAAACTAATACAAATCCATTTTTAATATTTAATTATTCTCACCCCCAAATCGTCAGACTTCTATCATTTATGTTAAATTCGTAATGCACAAAACTGGAATCTGGAATATAATAATTTGAAGTAATAGTTAGTCCACGGCAAGCTCAGAGCCTGTCCTGAATAGAGTGAATGAATATACTTCATTCAGTCATAATCGTTGTTTTGGGACTACGCTCAGGGTGACTGCGACTTTGAATTTATGAATCAGCATGAACTCATAGCCCATCCAGCACCTTCAACTTCGTCTCATACCTCCTGAATGGTGGTATCAGATAAACCCCTTGTACTTAATCCTTAATCTGTTTCAATATCTCTTGAGCAATTTTTATCCCAGTTTGTCTCGCATCATCTCAATTTGTCGCCTGTTCTAATCGATCACGACAGGTATAGTGAAGAATTGTATCTATACCTACATCTCTCTCAATGATGAACGCCAGCGCAAGCGGACTAATGCGAGCACTGGCCTGTTGGCCATCGGGAATATTCACGGTATCAACCACACAGTCTTTAATTAATTTGGCTACTTGAACAGCTTTACTTACATCGATGGGACATCCTAATGGACCAATAGAATCTGCGACATAAGCTTGATTGCCGGCAACTTCATGAGCGATTCGGTCTCCAATGTAGTTTATTTTATGTAGTTTTTTTCCAGTCTATGAGGAGTTAATTTAAATCGATTTGCCCCAAAGGTATTTGTCTCAATAATATCAGCGCCACAGTTTAGGTCTTGTCGATGAATATCCTGTACCATTTTGGGATTGGTTATATTGAGTTCATCGAAACAACGATTAATATAGATATCTTTCGAGTACAACATGGTACCCATTGCCCCATCAAAAACCAACACTTCATTCTATTGTAATTTGTCCCGAAATGGGTGTTTCATGAGAAGACATCCTCTTTATTTTATCAATTGTGCAATTTGTTTAAATTCAGGTGTTCCTGCTCGTTCCAATAATTCGAACAATACAGATTCAGTAGTGGTCAGGATAATACCAGCTTGTTTCATACGATCAATGGCTGTAGTATGATCTAATTTTTTTCGAGAGGAAATGGCATCGCAAACCAGGTGAACCTGAAATCCCTCAGAGAGAAGGTCCAATGAAGTTTGCAGAATACAAACGTGTGTCTCGATCCCGCAAACAACGACCTGCTGTATCTTCTTTGACCGCAACTGCTCCATCAACGACGACGCAGCGCAACAACTGAAATTCAATTTTTCAACAATCCCAGGTTGCTTCAGGACATCCAAAATTGGCTGTTCCGTAGGTCCCAATCCTTTGCGATATTGTTCTGTTATAAAAATTGGGCTGTTCAGAATATAAAAGCCATTAATTAATTTTACCGTATTTTTGATTACTCGCTCACGGTATTTCATAACTGCATTAATTCGTTCCTGAATATCGATGATCAGCAAACCTGTTGAATCTCTATGTAAAATTGTGTTATGACGTGGCATAATATTTTTTCATCCTTTTTAATTTTTTGCTGTACATTTTTAAAAAAATTTAATATCTTCTCTAAAAAAGATGTAGACATCAATAAATATCAATTATCGAAGTTTCAATAGTTCTACCGCTAAGTAAAAGCTGTGTGAATAGGAAATTATATTTTTGAATTATACTGCGCATTCAAAATCTTTGTTCAATCGTTTTTCCAGATCTGGACCCAAACAAAAAAAGAGAATGATAGAGCTAAAGACTCGAAAAAATCAATTTATCCAAAAATAGGAAAGTCATAAATAAATAAGAAGTTTTAAAGCAACCTAAACATTAAAGAGGGAATTATGAGTACAAATAACGAACTAAGTCGCAGGCATTTTATGAAACTCAGCGCAACAACTGGACTTGGTGCAGCAATAGGTGGAATAGCACTATCGAGTTGCGCTACTACAGGACGAAAACTCGGTCCTGCTCCTATAGAACCGTTAAGAGTACCACCAATTGACCCTATCCGCATCGGTTTTGTCGGTGTGGGAATGCAAGGCTCCAGTCACGTTAAAAATTTCTTAAATATAGATGGCGTGGAAATTAAAGCCATCTGTGATATTATCGAAGGTAAAGTCACCCGAATGCAAAATTTAGTAGTAGAAGCAGGTTTTCCAAAGCCAAAAGGCTATTCTCGAGGAGAATATGATTTCAAAAGAATGTGTGCAGAGGAATATCTTGATTTAGTCTTTACCTCTACACCCTGGGAATGGCATGTGCCTGTATCTGTTGCAGCAATGGAAAATGATAAACACACGGCGACTGAAGTCCCTGCAGCAGTGACCATCGACGAATGCTGGCAGTTAGTAGAAACAGCAGAAAAATACAATAAGCATTGCGTGATGATGGAAAATTGCTGTTATGGACGCACCGAAATGACGATTTTGAACATGGTACGCCAGGGAATTTTTGGCGAGTTGATTCATGCCGAGTGTGGGTACAACCATGACCTTCGTCACTATAAGATTGGAGATTTGTATGAAGGTCAGTGGCGTATCTATCACTCTATTAAACGTAATGGAAATTTGTATCCCACTCATGGATTAGGGCCTGTGGCTCAGTGCATGAACATTAATCGTGGTGATCAGTTTGAATATCTGGTATCAATGAGCAGTATTTCCAGAGGCTTAAATCTTTATGCCGCTGAAAAGCTGGGACCTGATCATAAATTTGCCAAAATAAAGTATGCTCTTGGTGATGTTAATGTTAGCTTGATAAAAACTGTTAAAGGTTTGACGATAACACTCTATCACGATACTAATCTTCCTCGACCCTATTCCCGGATTAACCTTATTCAAGGTACTAGGGGCATTCATCAAGGATATCCCGACAGAATTCATATTGAAGATAGAAGTCCCGCCCATCAGTGGGAACCTCTAGAAAATTATTATGAAGAATATGAACATCCGATCTGGAAAGCGCTGCGAGAAAAATCTAAGGGTGCTGGACATGGTGGTATGGATTATATTGAAGATTATCGACTTGTTGAATGTCTGAGAAATGGTCTCCCATTGGATATGAGCGTTTACGATGCTGCTGCCTGGAGTGTCGTTTCAGAATTAAGCGAACGATCCGTAAAAAACAAAAGCCGCCCTATGGATTTTCCTGATTTTACACGTGGCAGATGGAAAACGTACCCTCCATTAGGAATTATTGGTGCTTAGGATAACGAAAAGTGGAATCCACTTTGAGAGTGGGTTCCACTTCTTTAAAGGTTCTACTTTTTATTGCCGATATCCATATCTCCCCAATTATGGTATTTGAGTTACAACCTTCTGGGATCAGATCAGCCGAGTGACAGAGCATCTCTCCGCAAATGCTACAGACCTAGAAATTATAAACCTGGCGCTTCGTAAAGGAGCCGTTATACTCAGGATTTGGATTTATCTGCATTCATCGTGCTAGTGATTTCTACAATAAAATCTACATTTCACTCATATAGCAATTATAGGAGATAAAAATTATGGAACTCTTTACTAAGGCTTTGATCCTGATTATCACAACATTTATTTTAATCATCATTTTAAATAATTATAAATTATTATCAACCGAAAACATCGACTGGGAAAATCCTAAAGTCATCGACATCAACAAAGAGCAGCCACATGCTACGCTTATGCCCTATGAGGACATGGCTAAAGCAATTGAAGGGAATCGGTCCGCATCGAACTACTATTAATCTCTCAACGGAAACTGGAAGTTCCACTGGGTCAAGAAACCAGATGAACGACCAGTAGATTTCTATAAGCTGGATTATGATGTTAGCAACTGGAAAGAAATTCCTGTGCCCAGCAACTGGCAGATGCAAGGTTACGATAGACCAATTTATCTCAATATACCCTATCCGTTCGAGAAGAATCCACCCTTCATTCAAAAGCATTATAACCCTGTCGGTTCCTGCCGCACTGAATTTGAAATCCCATTTGATTGGAAAAATCGACAAGTATTCATTCATTTCGACGGCGTTGAATCCGCATTTTATCTCTGGATCAATGGTGAAAAGATCGGTTACAGTCAGGATAGTAGGATCCCAGCCGAATTTAACCTCACCAAATACCTTCGAGAGGGTAAAAACGTGTTAGCAGCAGAAGTCTATCGCTGGTCCGACGGCTCCTATCTGGAATGTCAGGATTTCTGGCGGTTAAGCGGAATTTACCGGAATGTTTACCTGTTTTCAAGCTCGAACGTACACATTCGAGATTTTGAAATCCAAACTGACCTTGATGAATATTATCAGGACGCTTCACTGCGTATAACCGCAAAGATCTGGAATTATGGCGAAAATGCTATCTGGGTACCAAAAATTGAGGTCAACTTGTTGGACACCAATAATCGTAAAGTGCGTTCTGAAATAATCACAACTGGGTCGAGTGTTTACATACCACCAGGTGATGAAAGCATCGTGAAAATGAAAACTATCATCACCAATACTCTCAAATGGTCAGCTGAGATTCCTAATCACTACAAAATTATTTTTACTCTCAAAGATAAAGACGGTAAGGTCTTAGAAATTGAAAGTAGTAAAGTCGGATTTCGAAAAGTGGAAATCAAAAATGGGCAACTATTAGTCAATGGAGTCCCTATTTTGATCAAAGGTGTCAATCGCCATGAACATGATCCTGATACTGGGCATTATGTCACGCTGGAATCCATGATCAAAGATATTCAATTAATGAAACAACACAATATCAATACCGTTCGAACTTGCCACCAACCTGACGATCCGCAATGGTACGAGCTCTGCGATAAATATGGCATCTATTTGATCGATAAAGAGAATATCGAATCACATGGCATGGGCTATGATCCTGACAAAACCTTTGCCAACAAGCCTGAATGGAAAAAAGCCCACCTGGATCGAATTATGCGAATGGTCGAACAGGATAAAAATCATCCCTCGGTCATCATCTGATCCATGGGCAACGAAGCGGGTGATGGTGTCAATTTTGAGGCTGGCAGTGATTGGATTCATCATCGGGATCCATCAAGACCAGTTCATTATGAACGAGCTGGCTTGAGACCGCACACAGACATCTATTGTCCCATGTACTCCCGAATCGAACATTTGGTCAATTATGCCAAAGAGAAACAGGATCGTCCTCTTATTCTTTGTGAATACGCTCATGCCATGGGTAATTCTGTGGGTAATCTGCAAGACTATTGGGATGCCATTGACAAGTACGATCATCTCCAGGGCGGTTCCATTTGGGATTGGGTTGATCAGGGATTGCGTAAAAAGACACCTGATGGCAGAGAGTACTGGACTTACGGCGATGATTTCGGTGATGAGCCGACAGACAGAAATTTTTGCTGTAATGGACTGGTGCTGCCCGACCGTCAAATTACACCAAAATTATTAGAGGTTAAAAAAGTTTATCAGTACATTAAATTTAAACCTGTGAATTTAACCACAGGAAAAGTTGAAATCATCAATAAATATGATTTTAGAGATTTGAGTACTGTGGATATTCATTGGGAAATTCTGGCGAGTGGAAATCCAATTGCTAAGGGTGTCATTTCCAAACCCAGAATATTGCCTCAAGAAAGTCGGATTTTCAGGATCGACCTTTCTGCAATCAAACCTGAGCCTGGTGTCGAATATTTCTTGAATTTTAGCGCCCGAACGACCGAGATTCTTCCCTTGATTCCCGTTGGACATGAGCTGGCTAATGAGCAATTTAAACTGCCCATAGCAGTCGAAGTTGCTAAAACCGACATCTCAAAACTTCTCAAATTGACTTGTTCCGAATCAGACGACTTAATTTGGATTCGAGGTAATAACCTCGATATTCAATTTGACAGGAAAAGAGGCGCCTTATCTTCCTTCAAATTCAATAGGACTGAAATGATAAAAGATGGTACCGAGCCCAACGGATAACGACTTCGGAAATGGGATAGATAAACGCTGTGCTGTCTGGCGATATCCAGGGACTAAACGAATCGTTGAAAAAATCGATGTGCAACAATCCAATCCTGCAGAGACTAAAATTGAATTTCAGTTTCATCTCAGAGATGTCGAATCGAAATATCGAACAAGCTAAACTGTTCTTGGAAGTGGAGATGTCATTGTTGAAAATCATTTTACACCAGGACAAAATGAGCTTCCAGATCTGCCTCGTTTCGTGATGAAAATGACGATTCCAAAAGAATTTGACAACGTCGTCTGGTACGGCAAAGGGATTCATGAGAATTACTGGGATCGAAATACCAGCGCACTCGTCGGTATCTACAAAAGTACGGTTCGGGAACAATATGTGCCGTACATCAGCCCACAGGAAAACAGCTACAAAACCGATGTCCGCTGGGTTGCTTTCTTGAAAGACGAAGGCAATGGTTTGTTGGCAGTTGGTATGCCATTGATCTGCTTTTCAGCCCTGCATTACACCAATGATGATTTGACCCAGGAAAGCCGTGGTACTATGCATACCACTGATCTCAAAGAACGAGATTTTATTTTTCTTAACCTGGATTACAGACAGATGGGTGTTGGCGGCGATGATTCATGGGGGGCAAGACCACATGCTCAATATAGTTTACCTGCGCAGGAATATTCTTACAAATTTCGGTTGAAGCCTGTTTTGAATAAGGATGATTTGATGATGGTGAATAAGGAGAGGTTTTAGGCAGATTAGATTGCAGGTGTTTCTATAATAAAAATAATTTTTATTCTTCTCATAACGTCTTCTCTTTCTGTTTAAGGAAATATGAAATATATTTACTCGGTTAATAGAAAGGATTTGAATTGGGTAGGCTTTTCTTAATTAAAACACTTAAAATATGTTCTGTAATAGAAGCATAGGGATGTAAATTCAAGCTCTTTTCATTTCCAACCGTTCAATGCGCACTTCATGGTCGTCAAGTCTTTCTTCGTGTCGAGTAAGCGAATGATCAACGGCTGCTTTTTCGGTTCGCATATCGCTGAGTTCTTTGGCGACACCATCGATAGCATTCAATACAATGTCGAATTTATTATCAAAGTGTCCTCGCATTTGTTCGATTCTTAAATTGATGTGTTTTAATTCAATTTTAATCTCAGCGATTTCTGCGGAGTGTTTGACGACTTCAGTCGCAACGATCTCAAGGCTTTCTCTGGTAGAAAGTTTAGCGACTTCTTGCTTGAGTTCCTCTTTGGTAGCCAGTTTAGCCACTTCTTGTTGAAATTCATTTTTACTTGTTAATTTATCGAGTAATTCTTTTTTTGCTGCTTCAAGGTCTTTTTTATTGACCATATCATCTTTATTTACATCGACCATTCCGCCTTCCTTATTTTTATCAAGTAACATTAAGTTAATATAATTTTTGAAAAAGTCAAGTGATTTTTGACAGTGGTTAATAATTAATGATTTTCATGGGCATAGATAAATCTATTCTAAATATTTTTAGGATATTTGACAACTCAATCAAAGTTAGGACTCAAGATCTACATCACAAAACCGATTCGGCTCGAGGATGGTCACATAATGCTGATGTCCCTCTGGATTCATGATAACCGAAAAACCGATATTTAGATCAATCCTTGCTCCATATTCTAACTTTAATCCAGTGTAATCATCCTTTGGAATCGTAACAGTAATGAAATAATCATCACCAATGGTACGAAGTTGTGAAGTCAGTTTGATCCCTTTTGCCAGTTCCATATCATGAAAGGGCTATTTATTCGGATCAGCACAATTGATCATCTGCACATCAGTTTCCAATGTGCCTTCATCCTTCGGTTTTAATTAACAGCAATACACCACAACATATTGGGTAGCAGCAGTCCCTGACTGCTGCATCTTGTGCTCAACAACAAAAAATAACACTAAATCAACAAGATCATTAATGTCTTTCGATGACCGACTGAATCACAGAAAACACCTGTTCAAACTCATCTTCTGCATTATAAAAATGAAATGCCAGGCGAACCCAGCCTTCCCGCAATGAACATATAATGCGTTGCTGTTGAAGTCGCTCAAAAATTGATTTGCTATCAACTTGAGGATGGCTAAACGAAACAATTCCAGCTCGGAGCGAATGCTGTTTCGGAGTCAGTATTTGACAGCCGATCCCTTCGAGTCTGGAGATCACATTGTCGGTGAGTTCCAGAATTTCAGTTTCGACTTGTTTTGCCCCGATTTCATGAATCAGTTTGATCGACTCAGTCAAGCCGATCATGCCGACATAATTATCATTAACAGGCTGAAAGCGACGGGCGTTTTTGATGAGCGGCCGAACTGGATATAAATTGGAAAGGTCTTCATATTCCGCACTTGCCCAGCCGACTCGAAAAGGAACCAATCTATCCAATATTTGCCGTCGAACATAGAGAATGCCTGTACCTGCAGGTCCCTGAAGCCATTTCACACCGCCAGCCGTGAAAAAGTCCACGTCTGTATTTTTTAAATCAACACTGACAGCACCCAACCCTTGAATTCCATCTACGATCAAGTAAATATTTTTATGTCGAGTTAAATCACTCAGCATGTGCAAATCCAATCGATATCCAGAAAGGAAATGAACATAATCAACAACAATTGCTCGGGTTTTCTCATCAATGTTTTGCTTGAGACGTTCGTAAAAATCCTTACCATTATTCAATGGGACATAACGTTTTTCGACTTTTGGGAAACAGTAGGCAGCAACGTAGAGACTGGCAGGGAAGGCATCCTCTTGGACGATCATGTTTTCACCTGGTTGCCAATCGATAGAATGTAAAGCAAGGGTTAAGCCATCGGTGGTATTTCGAATAAAGGCAATTTCTTCTGGAGAAACGTTCAACAATTTACTGGCTTGGTTCCGAAAATCCACCTGCATCGCCAGAAGCCCGTCAATGGAAGGCTCTCCTTTACAGGACAGGGCTTCTATATATTCAGTCATTGCTTCAGCCGATCTTTTGGGGAGCATACCTGTCGAAGCGTGATTTAAGTAGATAATTTCAGTATTGAATTCAAATAACGCACGATAATTGTAGCTCAATTTTGTTATTCCTTTCATTCGTTCAAAAAATTGTCATTAAGGTAAATATTTTATGAACGATTGTCAAGGGATATTTTGGCTTATATCTCAACTTGAAAATTTTAATCGATTTGCTCATAACATCCCCACTTTAATCTCTTGACATTTACCTGCCAATTTTGTATTTTTCATGTTATTTTGTTTTGCCGCTCACCTTGCACATAGGAGAATATTTAAAGTATGATTAAACCAATGGAAGAAATGACGCCCGAAGACTATGCCGAACTTGGGCTGAAATCAGGTCTGGAAATTCATCAACAACTCACCACAAAGAAAAAATTGTTTTGTCGCTGTCCAGCAGGACATTATAGTGGGAATTATGATGCTGAAATCCTTCGTCACATGCGTCCAACGCTTTCCGAACTAGGAGAATATGATGGCACGGCACTGATGGAGTTTAAAACCAAAAAAGAAATTATTTATCAATTGAATAAAGATACAGTTTGTACATACGAAATGGACGATGCGCCTCCGTTTGAACTCAATCAAGAAGCGCTGGACATTGCCCTCGAAATCACATTAATGTTAAAATGCAATGTTGTAGGCGAATTGCATATTGCTCGAAAACAGTACCTTGATGGCAGTATTCCAACAGGATTTCAGCGAACAACGATTTTGGGCATTGATGGAGAAATTCCCTACAAAGATCGCAAAATTGGAATTATTCAATTAGGTTTAGAAGAGGATGCCTGTCGTGAAGTCAGTGATGTTGGACATACACGTACCTATAAAACTGATCGATTAAGTATGCCATTGATTGAAGTCGTCACTTATCCGCACATGCATACGCCTCAAGAGGTGGCAGATGTGGCACAACTGATTCGGCAATTAACCCGCTCGACTGGCAAAGTAAATCGGGGTATTGGCGCTGCCAGGCAGGATGTAAATGTCAGTATTGACGGCGGGACTCGAGTTGAAATCAAAGGTGTGCCTCGAATTCCGCTGATTCCGAGACTGGTACACAATGAAGCGGGTCGCCAAAAGGCGTTGCTGGAGATTCGAGATAAATTGAAAAATAGGGGACTTACTCCAGATAATTTTAAGCCAGCATTTTTCGATGTGATCGATATTTTGAAAGACACCAGTTATTTACCTATCAAGAATGTCATTTCAAATGATTTCAAAATTAAATGCGTGAAACTGCCGTTATTTAAAGGGATTTTAAGATATCAAACCCAGCCAGGAACCAACTTTGCCAAGGAAATATCCGATCGTGTTCGGATAATCGCCTGCCTGGATAAAATCCCGAATATCATACATTCAGATACCGACGACGAAACAATCAGCAGCACGAATTGGCTGAAAATTAAAAAACTGAGTGGATTTGAACCTGAGGATGCGCTGGCAATTGTCTGGGGGAATACCAGGGATGTGGAAACTGCGGCACAAGAGATCGCTATCCGTGCCCGAGAAGCCATTATCGGTGTGCCCAGCGAGACCCGACAGGCACTGCCTGATGGCACCACTGGTTTTGAGCGTATTTTGCCAGGTCCTGATCGCATGTATCCTGATACTGATCTCCCACCGATTGCTTTAAGTGAAGAAAGAATAAAGCACATTCAGGCACAATTACCAAAATTACCCTGGAAGCGAAGAGATCGTTACCAGAAACTTGGTCTCCCAGAGTTTATGATTGATGAATTGTTACTTTCCCAGCGTGCTGATATTTTTGATAAATTAATCTCTGAAATTAAGGTCGAGCCGAAATTGGTTGCTGTCTTTTTGACGCAGATATTAAAAAATTTGAAAAGAAAAGGTCTGCCAATCCATTCAATTGATAATTCATCGATCCTCGCTGTTTTTAAAGCTTACGTTGAGAAAAAAATTGTGAGAGAGTCCATCCCTTTAATTATTGAGAATTGGTTGCAGTCGAATACCAGCCCAATTGAGAATATTATTTCTTATTATCAAATTATTAGCGAATCTGAATTAAGGGAAATCATAAAAGAAACACAAAATGAGCTTCATTCTTTCTTTATTCATGATGAAATAAAAAAGTTCAGTTACTTGATGGGATTGGTCATGGAAAAAGTGAGGGGAAGAGTAAATGCTAAAATGGTGGCGGATTTAACGGCTAAAGTCTTAAAAGTATCTTGATTGATTTAATCTATTTTTTGATTTAAAACGAGATATCAAATTCAGATATTATGGAATTGGAGAGGTTATAATACATGTCCGATAATGAAAAGTATAAAGGTTATCGCGGTGCTGCGTTAAGTACATTAAAAAATTTCGGTGTTCGGGTCTGGAGCGAGGTCGAAGTTGAAACAACACGGGGTGAGTTTAAAGGAATTATTCTTCCCCGTTCTGAAACGAGTGATGATAAACATATCGTTTTGAAATTGCGAAATGGTTATAACATTGGTTTGGCTGTCGATACGATTACGGAAATGGATGAAAAAGGCTATAAAAAAGCCAATTATAAAATTCCCGAAAAAGAATTCCCTTACGATCCGAAGAAGCCAAGAGTTAAACTGTTTGGAACTGGAGGGACAATTGCCAGTCGACTTGATTATCGAACGGGGGCGGTGATACCTGCCTTCTCCCCAGGAGAACTGTATGGTTCTGTTCCTGAATTAGCTGACATCTGTAATCTGGAGACCGAGAAACTTTACGGCGTATTCAGCGAAAATATGGGGCCGGAACAGTGGATTGGCACAGCAAAAGCCATCGGAACAGAAATCAAAAAAGGTGTGGATGGTATTGTGATTGGACATGGGACCGATACCATGCATCACACCGCTGCTATTCTTTCTTTTATGGTACAGAATTCTCCTGTGCCCATCATCATGGTTGGCTCCCAGCGTTCCAGTGACCGACCTTCGTCAGATGCAGCCATTAATCTCATTAATGCTACCAAAAGTGCAGCAGAGAGCGATATTGCCGAAGTGATGGTCTGTATGTTCGGGCCAACCAGCGATCAATACGACCTGCTTCATCGGGGTACCCGTGTGCGTAAGATGCATTCCAGCTACCGTTCGACCTTCCGTACCATAGGCGATATTCCCATTGCTATGGTCAGTAAGGATTGGATCGTTCCACTGCGGGATGACTATAAACGCCGACGGAATGATAAAGAGGTTATCATCAATACCGCATTTGAGGAAATGGTCTCCATTGTTTATTATTATCCCAATATGCAACCTGATATTATCGAATCTTTGGTCGATAACGGGTACAAAGGAATAGTCATTGCAGGTACAGGTCTTGGACATGTTAATAAACCGCTTTATCCTGCACTTAAAAGAGCTCATGAAAAAGGCATTGCCTTGTACATGACTGTACAGACGCTATGGGGTTATGTGCAAATGTATGTTTACGACACTGGCAGGGACATCATGGAGTTGGGTGTCATTCCTGCGGCGAATATGCTGCCTGAAGTGGCTTATGTGAAATTAGGCTGGGCCTTGGGACAGACCAGTGATCTGGATAAAGTGAAAGAAATTATGTTAACGCCGATTGCTGGTGAAATTACGGAACGAGAGCCACATAATGGATATTTGATCTATCAGGGGGGGATTCCTGAGGTGGAGGAATTTATTAGTAAGTTTTGGAAATGAGTTTTAGGAAGAAAAGAGAAGTGAAAAGGGAATAGTAAAGGATGAAGAGGAAATAGCGATTTGGATTAGATTCTTAAAAAAATTATGATTTGGTATACCATCCACAAGAAACTCGGTGATTTTGTAACTGGCGAAATGGAAAATATGTGGAAAGATCGTTTTAAATTGGTTAAAAGAAAATTGGCTTCAACAATCGTCTTCCTTCTAAACGGTCCTTTACCATATATACATATTTCAATAATTGACTTTTTACAAGCGTCCTATCCTGGAATATCGCGCAAATTGAGCCTTCTAACTACAATGACCATTGATATGAATATCAGCGTGCCAAGAACAGTAATATTTTTTAACAATGAGGATTGTCCCATCATGACTGTTTGGGGCTCGTAATAATTAAAAATTGTAAAAGGCTTTAGAATGGTGGCATCAGTCCATAATTTTGCGGTATAATTTAAAAAGAAAAAGAACAGTGTCACTCCTGCAGCTCGCAACGTTACTCGATTCCCTTCTCTTGAATAAGCTGACAATAAAAAAGTATAACCATTAATCGTTAACATGAGCAGCCATAAATTGATTCCAATTTGGAAAATTTTGATTACAGGTATAACGGTAATCTGTGGGTAGATCATCATCCCAATCAAAGTTCCCAGCCAGCCACCACAGATAGGGATAAATAGCATTAATGCAGATAATATCCACAATGAAATTGTCAGTTGAAATCTTTTAACTGGCAGTGAGAAAAGTAGTTCCAAAGTTCCGCCTTCAATTTCGCCAGCTATATGTTTTGCCGGGAGCATAATTGCAATAATTGCTAAAAATATCAGTACGATCGGATGGTTATAGCCAAATGCAATCGCTCCATTGACTGAAAACTGGGCTATAAATTCTTCTCCCATAAATTGCTGGATTTGAGGGGGAAATTTTCTAAAGAATATTTGAGCGACATTTAAAATATCAGTTTCAACGACTAAAGTAAACATTAGTATTTGAAAAGAGCCAACAAGAAGAATTGCAAAAATCAAGAATGAGAAATGCTCTCTAAGAGTTTTATAAATATAATTTAAGTTTATCAATTTTCTTTCTCTGTATAGTAATCTAAAAAAATATCCTCTAAATCTGGTACTGAAAAAATAATATCTTCAATCGGTAATTTTATCAGAGCTTTTAAAAGTTTTGAGATATTCCCTTCGACAAAATAAGAACAGCGCTTCCCACTACATTCCAAAAAACGTGCCTCGGAGAGTACCGGTGGATTTTCATCAACTTCATCTTGAAATGTAATTATTAATCGACGAGGTCTTCTTGCCTTTAATTTTTCGATTTCTTCCAAAGCTACTATTTTCCCTTCACGAATGATTGCAACTCGGTGACAAACTTTCTCAACTTCAGGTAATATGTGAGAAGACAGAAAAATTGTTTTGCCGTTTTTCTGGAAATCCCACAAAATTTCATAAAAAGCTTCTTGTACCAAAGGGTCTAAACCCGAAGTCGGTTCATCTAAAATTACCAAATCCGGGTTGTGTTCAAAGGTCAAAACGATACCCAGTTTCTGGCGAGTGCCGTGGGAAAGATGTTTAATCTTTTGGGATAATTCTCGTGAAGTAAAGTTTAATTTATCCAGCAGGAATTGTCTCAATTCAGGTGGATGAGAACGGTATTTTGTCAAATACTTCAGAAAGCCTAATCCCGTCATTTCACCATACGGTAAAAAATCTCCTGGCAGATAACCGATTCTTTCCTTTGACTCCACTTGATTTCTTTTTAATCGAGTCCCAAATAGAGTAATACTGCCTTGATCAGGTCGCAATAAATCCATCAGCAGACGGATGGTTGTTGTCTTTCCAGCACCATTGGGGCCCAAGAATCCAAAGATTTCGCCCTGTTCGACTGAAAAGCTGACGTCTTCGATGCCGAGAGTTTTCCCGTAGTACTTCGATAATCCTGAAACTTTGATAACTGACATATTTTAGAGATCCTTATCAGGTGAAACAAATTCAATATCTTGTATACCAATCCCTTCTTCATCCGTCACCCGAAAATAAAATCCCCAATCGCCCAATCGATTACAGACTTTAATCAACACTTTATTCAATCCTTTTTTCAAAGAGACTCGAATAATATCATCATCAAAAATCGCATTGCGGTGATGGTTCAGCTTCCAGACTTCCTCGTTATTCAGCCAGGCTTTTAACGAAGCGTCGCTTCCAATACGAAATTGTACATTTTGGTCATTGGGTGATTTAATATAAATGAATCCATAAGCGACCGACCAGCGAGAGTCGGCAAAGATGTCTCTCAAATTAATGAAGCCATCATTAATTCCGTCATTGGCAGATTGCCATTTCGCTTTGCCCGATTTGGTTCGATAGAATTTATCCAACTTGATCTGTTTTTCAGGCTTGAATTTTTTATCAAATCCACCTTTATTATCAAATGGTGCCAGCACCATCCATTGTGATTCTTCAGGCATACCGACAATGCGGAGTTGTTCCGCAGCTTGTTCGGGTTGGTTATTTTGTGAATACAGGTCAGCTAAAAACCGACGAAAAATCATTTCCGTTAGCTGAGCATCCTTTTCTTTGAAAAGATCGACAAGTCCCTGGTAATAATTGATTCCTGCTTCCAGGGATTGGGCAAAAGATTCATTCAGGATGAAATAGTATTTCCAGATACTGGTATAGCTGAAATTCCGAATCTCGCTGAAAAAAGTGGCAAATTGTGTTGTAGAGGAACCTTCCCATAGTTGGGCGATTTCATCGGTTCGATTCGCCCTGGTATAAAGCAGTGACAGAAAAAATTTTACCTGCATTGCTAAGGGTTGATTTTTCAGTTCATCCACCGACTTTTTAATCAAATCGATGGTTTCCTCCCTATTTATCTGATAGAATAATGAAAACTGAATCAGGTCGAGGATTGGGGCAAATTCTGTGTAATCAGACTGCAGCTTATTTTTGTTTCGGGCGTATTGAACTAATAATACTTTCTTAGCATTTGTTGAATCCCCATTCTCTATAAAAATGTCATACATATTTTCAACAATTGGATAGCTATAATCGGCATATTCCAGCGCTTTCTGGTAATTTTCAATTGCTATGTCATGTTTCCCCAGCTTCCAGTAGGTCGCAGCAAGGCTGGAATAAGCATTGGCTTTGAGATTTCCCTGGGGGACTTTTTCTATGTATGCAGTATGAAATTTCAGGGCTTGCTTAAAATCGCCTTTATCAATATAAATGTTGGCAAGTTGATCAACCGAGGCGTAAAATCCCTCTTTTATTTTCAGCGCCTGTTGACAACTTTGTTCCGCCAGCTCATATTCGCCCATGAACAGGTATATTTCTCCCAGGCTGTCATACGGATTGGGCTCATCAGGCGCTATTTCAATGTACTTCTTCAGGATGGAAACAGCTTCATTAAACCTGCCTGTGTATGCATAGGAATATCCCAACTGATTATAAGCTAATTTAAAATTTGGATCGATTTCGAGAATTTTTTCATAATGATCAATTGCTTTTTCATAGTTATGCACTTGAAAATAAAAATTGGCAGTATTCATGAGGGCGTCACGATCTTCGGGATATTCTTCTAACCATTTATTACTGACCTCGATAGCCTTTTGTACATCAGAGCTAATAAAGCTTTCAAAAAAATTAATCTTATAATGCTCTCTCGGCGTCGCTTTATGTTTGAGCTTGTCTAATTTTTCAAATTGTTGAAGCGCCTCTGCCATTTTTCCTTGGGGGAATAAACAAATAGCCAGATGAAGTCGTGCCGAAACAAAAGTTGAATCCAGACCAAGCGCCTGTTCAAACAGATGTGTTGCCTCGCCCCAGAGTAATTTGTTCATTGATTCATTGCCATCGGTGTAATAACGCCAGGCTTCGAGGGAATTTGTCGAAATTTCCTCAATACTTTTTAGCGGTTCTGCCTGATCTAAAGAAAGGTGTAAATCTTGCTTTATTTTTTGCGTCAGTTGATCGACCATGCTGAAAATGGTCTCCAAGCCAGAACCTTCCACGCTTTCCTCTTTAAGGGTCAGTCCCTGGTTGGGCTCTTTCAGCTTGACATTGATTTTCAAATCCTTCCCGCTCCCTGTAATATTTCCAACTAAAATAGCTTCGACATTCGCTTCCCTGGCAACGATCGCCGCCATGTCCATGTCGATCTTTTCAAGGGAAGTGGATTGATCAAGCCGTTTTAGAATCTCATACAATCGATCGGTGCTCAAAACGGACAACGACCGGGACTGAGAAAGGGCACGAATCAACATTTCGGTCAAACCTTTTTGTAGCCATTGCAGATTTTTATCACCGGTCAAATTATGAAAAAACATCACCGCGATGGAACGGCGTTCTTTTGGCTCCAACTGAATCGTTGTGGTAATTTGATCGTCTGTTCTGGTTTCTCGGATTTGATCGGATAGTCGAATCTTACGTCGTTCGGTTTCACGATCGCAGGATAGCGAAGCAATGAATGAAATGGCAAGTAAAAAGAACAAAAATCTATATCTCATAATTTATTCTCCTAATAGCAGATATTTTGTTAAACTTCTATGTTTCAATTTAGTAAAAGTTGATATATTTGTCAAATAAAATTTTAAGAATTTTAAGATATTCTATCATGCGGTTTTGCTTGAATATTTTGGATGAGGCAGAATTTTGTGATAGGCAGATGAAAAATGAATTGATTGTTTCAAAATTTTAGATTGGAATTTTAACTCCCTTATCACTTTTTTATTGACAAAACAGGTTTGAAATTGTATATTTTAAACAAATGAAACCAAAATCCAGATTACCAGCGGCAATTTATGCGATAATTAACACTAAGCCATTGTGATTTTAGCCTTGTAGTCTAGCAGTTTCGCAGTTAACGATATGGCAAAACATGGTAGGGGTAAGCAATTATGAGCTACAAATCAGTCTATGAACCTGAAGCTAAAGTTATGGATGATGCTGAAGTATGTGAAGATGCCCAACAAATCGCCAATGTACTTCGGCTGAACTTGCTGAAAGCTGAATCCGTCATACAGCTTCAAATTACAAATCGCCTTTATCAGCCGAAACAAATTCTATATCAGGCAACCCATTCCCTTCTCCATCAGTTATCCGAAAATAGTATCCCCACAAACTGATACGATTACATACCTTAATCAAAATTTTATTAAGTCCTGGTTTCAAGGATACTTTGATAATATCATCATCAAAACTTGCATCACGACCCCTATTAAATTTCCAAACTAATTCATCGTTTAGCCAAATTTTTGTTGCGTCATTTGTCCCCATTCGGATTTGTACGTCTTTTTCATCGAGACTAGTTACATAAATCAATCCATAACCGACCGACCAATTATATTGTTTCAATATTTTTTGGAAATCTATATAACCATCATGGAATCCATCGTTAGCCCCCTGCCAGGTAACCAATTGTGATTTACCCTTACAGAATTTATCGAGTTTTATTTTTTTCTCTGGCGGAAATTCTTTATTAAATCCGCTTTTATTGTCGAAGGGACCAATGACAAACCACTTGCTTTCTTCAGGAATACCGGCAATTTTTAGCTGTTCCATGGCTTTTTCATGATCCCCAGCATGAAAATATACATCAGCTAACAACGACCGAAAGACCATTTCGGAAATTTTCAATTCGTTCTCAAGGCAAAGTTTTATTAGCTGGTTATATTTTTCTATCCCTTCATCTGTAAATTGATAAGCGTGCTGGTTAAATATTAAGAAGTTTCTCCATACAGAATAAGTACGAGGAATATTGGGAACGGATTTAATAATTTCGATAAAATTTGTAGCAAAATCTTCTGAGAACTTTTTGTATTCATCCAGTTGGTTCGTTTTTAAATATAAAAGAGCAAGGAAAAAACGACAACGCATTCGATTCATCAGATTTTCTGTTGTATTTAAAATTTCATTTATTATGCTTATCGTTTCCTCTATATTAATATCGTACCTTAAGCTCAAGTTTGCCAATGAAATAAACCGTATAGGATATTTCTCGATGGTTTGTTTAACAAAATCATAATTCTGTTTTAACGATTGTATCCTACCAATATCAACGTTATGATCTTTATATACTTCATCTAACCAGGTCATAACCAGGTATTGATCGCCCCGACATTCTAATGATTTTTTTAAGTTGTTTATCGCTTGATCTGTTTTCCCCAATCTCCATTCTGTGAAGCCAATCGCTGTATATAGATTTGCTTTATCAGTCGGATCGGTGGCTTTGTCCAAAGATTTTTTAAATATTTTCAAAGCTCTTTTATATTTTCCTTTATCAAGGTATGTATCACCAAGATGTATTAGCGCAGGCATAAATTGTTCGTTCACGTCTATCGCTTGTTTGAAGTGTTTTTCAGCCTGCTTATAATCACCCTGGAATAAATAAATTTCACCGATGCTATCATAAGGATTTGGCTCATCAGGTGCCAACTCTTTGTACTCATTCAAAGTCGTTATCGCATTGGAGTAATCTCCAGTATAGGCATAGATATAGCCAAGGATATTGTATGCTGTCTTATATTTTGGGTCAATCGTCAATACTTTTTGATAGTAATGAACAGCCTGATCAAAATTTTGAAGATTGAAGTAAATTCCAGCCAGATTAAGATTTGCATCTAAATCATCGGGATATTGTTGCAGCCATTGTTGGGACACTTCGATCGTTTTACGCCTATCACCGCTGAATCCAGCCTCTAAACGTTCGATCTGGTATTTTTCTTGTGGAGTCGCTTTATATTTTAAAGACAGTAATTTTTGAAATGCCTGATTACTCTTTTCTATTTCTCCCTGACCATAAAGTAATGGACATAATCGAAGATAAGAAGCAACAAAAGTTGAGTCAAATTCTATTGCTTTTTCAAATTGTTTAATAGCATCGGATAATAAATATTTATTCGTTAAATCAATGCCAGAAGCATAATGGCGCATTGCTTCCAATGAATTTGTCATTAAATCTTCAATTCCCTTGCTCTGTTCTTCTAATGTAAATTGAAGAGAATTCATAATCTTTTGAGTCAATTGGTCAACCATACTGAAGATATTCTCCAAGCCAGCGCCCTCAACACTTTCTTCTTTTAAAATCTTCCCCTGGTTCGGCTCAAGGACTTTGACATTGATCTGTAATGAATCACCATTCCTGGAAATATTGCCTGTCAAAACGGCTACGACATTCGCTTCTTTTGCCACGATTGCCGCTATGTCAAAATCCAATGCCTCTGGGGATTTTCCCAATCGATTCAAAATCTCAAAGATTCGATCGGTACTGAGAACCGAAAGCGAGCTGGACTGGGAAAGAGAACGAACGAGCATTTCAGTCAAGCCTTTTTGCAGCCACTCCAGATTTTGATCGCCTGTTTTATTTTCAAAAAACATGATAGCGATGGCTCGGCGCAACGTCGGTTCTAAATGAATCGTCGAGGTGAATTGTTCATTTCGCTGGTTTATCGTGCTTTCCTCGGAGAGTTTGATTTTTCGTTTTTCTGTCTCTCGATCACAGGAAATCAGACTAATGATAGAAATAAGTAGAAATGAAATTAGCAGTCTAGATTTCATGATTTTTTTCTCTGGAGAATTATCATTCTGATTGTAGTGTAAGAATATCCAAATTTATTAAATTTTAACCAAGCAGAATATATGAAAGTAATAGTTCAAAACAAACCATCATGTCAATGAAAGGTCGTAGACATGAGTTTCAATAATTCGCTTGGGTCTCTTTTTACTCCTGACCGTTTTCTGTAACATTTCAACAGTATTAGGATCAAAATATTGCCCCCCACATTGCCCACAGACTTCTGCGGGGACATTTTCTACCACCACTAATCTGCTTTCGAAGAAGATATTATATGAAACTAACTTTTTTAATCTTTTCCCACCACAAATATCACATCGCATCGTTTATTTCCTTATAGTTATAAAATTTTTCAATCTCTTTGACAAAATCTCCAAAAGACATTTCGGATGACAGAGGTACATGCCGAGCAGGATCATTAAATGGATGGACATGCCAACCACCTATGTTGTAAGCTCTATAAATACGTTAACCTTCCCGAATTAGTGCGTAAGCTACTCATCTGATTCCTCATTGTAAAATATATCGATATAGCCACTCCTTGTTAAGTATATTCGGAGATTAATGGAAGTCGGGCTGATGCGACTCACGATCGGAATATCACAAATAGCGGATGAAAGAGCAATTTCAAAAATTTTGTGTTGAAATTCAATTAGGCTCACGCTAGTTCCTCAAGCATAGTACGAAAGTGCTGTTGATCTGTTACGGCAGCTTCCCACTCCCAATAATCCTTTTCAACTTGATATGAATATTTGTTATTGATATTTCCGCTCTCCCAGGCAATTTTAAACTTGTCAAGGCTCATTTTATATCGCTTCTCAAACTGTTTGATTTGTCCCGCATTCTCTTTGAGTTTCAATCATAACAGGTCTTTAGTCGCCAAAGGCAATGCAACTTCAATTCGATTCTCACCTGTTAAATGAGTCAAAATTCTGTGTATTGGTTTTGATAGAGTAATTTCACTCATAAATATTACCTTACTTTATGATTACTGTACTTAATCACAAGTTATAAAAAATGTGCGTGAGAGTCAAGAATTTTGTTTCAATCCTCAAGCTGATCCAATCTAACTTTGAATAATTTCTTTTACTTTCTCAAAATTCATTGCATTAGATTCCACAACATTGCTTTCTTTTCCATCGATGGAACGTATCTTTTGAATAAGCTGTCGGCACATATCTACATAAGCATACCATTCGAAAAGATCAGTTTTATGTTTCAATTCAAATTACTAAAAATTCCTGAAAAAATCAAATCTTTTATTGAAAATACTTTCTTTAATACCATTTAATTGAAATTCACCTAAACGAATCTGTCTCTGGTATGATCCCAGAGAAAATTTTTTAAACTAATTTTCTGTGACATTACATTTCTGTGGGGGAATTTATTTTCAAATTTGGAAGTCAACTTCGTCATTTATTCATTTCAAAATCAACAATCGCATATCACCCTTCGAAAAATATCGAAATGCATTTTTATCATATTTTTCATCAAGCTTCGAAGTATAATTTTTCAATGCCTGAAATGTAAGACCACCGCCGAGCTTCTCATAAAACGTCAGCTTCATCAACCATCCAGTGCTCCTCAATGCTCCTGTTGGTGTCACCCATCCTTTTTCTTGCAGTGGAACAATCTCACAATGCATACCGTATTTTTCAAGCAAGCGAAGGTAATCCTGAACCTTTGAGTAATATGAACTGATTTTTTGACTGGAATAAGTCTCACTGTCAAGCATAAGATGTGATCCATCCTCTTCTTTTAACTCACCAAATCTGCCAAAAGCCCATAAAATTTTTAACAATTGTTTTCTATTTTTTTCGAGAATAAATTTTCGGGCATAAGAGACATTATCGCTCACCTCTAAAGAAACTAAAATTTGATGAAGAAATTGATAGGCAGAAATTTCATCCGAAGAAAAAGGAAAATTTTTGGGGAAAGCTACGATTTTGGGACGTACTGAAAAACGTTTTATCTCAACAATGTTTTCCGATCCAAGTTCTTTGCAGATCTCGTTGAGGTGTTTGATGCCTTCATAAGGATCAATAAACGCCAGATAATCTTGCTCTGGTATTTCATATCCGAGACGTTCGGCAATTTTTTCTTTCGCATCTGGTTTCTGAAGGCTATGGATGTTCAATACTTCCTGACAGGGATAAGATGAGCAATAAGCACAGTTTTTAACCTCATTTTTTATGGCACACTTTCGAACATGACAGTTCAAATAATATACGTTTCTTTTTTCATCTGGTATCGGACATCCATCACAGAGCCGCAGTTTCTCTGGACTGAGTCTGATATTCAAATATTTCTCCCAACCCCAACTGCATCGCTTTCGGTCTTCAAAGTTTTGCAGGTTGTTTTTGTAAGTTGGACATTGGCTGCAATTGCAGCCGCATTTGGCGATTAGTTCGTTCATTATGGACTACTCCAGATTTTCTCATTTTTTACAAAAAATCTTCTTCAAGAGTATGGATATCATCAAGAATTTTATGGAGCTTCATAAACTGAATCTCCTTAACCATTGACTCATTTAAAAGCATTATTTATCAATCTAACATTAATTTCTAAAAAATCAATTAAAATTATTTAATTAATCGAAAAAATCCTGAGATATTTCTTTGAAGTATTTTACCTCATTTGTGAAGCCAGTTCTTTCGATGCTTTTTACTTCGAACACTGTAATAAAATATTCAGGAAAATTTGTATTTATTTTTCGAATTTCTTCCACAAATCCTGCTCGTAGCTCAGATTTTGCTAACATTTTCGTTCGTTGTAAACGACCGCCATATCCAAATCCAACAACAAACATAAAATTTTCATTCGAGAATCCAGGCATTTTAATCAATAACGAGTAATCAACATTGTACTTATTCTTTTGCTCATAAGGCGCTTCAACTCGTAAAAATGTATTCAGTGTATCACCTTTTTCATCAACAATAAACAATCGCTCGTCTGGGCGATACTGATACCGAATAGATGTTTTGTAAATTATCTTATTTAAAACTCGTAAATTCTTAAACTCACCAATATAGATGATGTTATGGTTTCGAATTTCTTCTAAAGAAAGCGTCGAAGACATTTTCAGTGATATATTGCTTTGAAATTGATAAGCGATTGGAAGAATGTCCATAAGATTATTGGTACCGCCAAAGGGGATGCCAGTTATTTCTGACTTCCACATGTTCGCTTTGGGGTATTGTATTAAAAAATTGTATAAGTCATTCTCAGAATCAATTTCCCAGTCTCGAATTTGGCGATATCGTTTAAATTCTGGACAGTATTCATCCAACAGAAAATCGTCACCCAGGATAATTAAGATAGGATAGTCATTCTCAAAAAATGAACCCCAAATTTCATCTTTTGAATCTACGAAATTCGGAGCAAGAGGTGTAGGTGATATGCGGTTAGAATTGATTTGACGATAAAGGAGGTAAATATTTAATAAGAGAAGTAATAAAATAATAGCTATTTCCCAACGTTTGATATATGAAATTGTTCGACTAGATTTTGGTACTTTTTGATCCTTCGTATAAATGTATTGAACCTCATAATGCCCCTTGGGAATAATTAATCTTACTTTATCTGCCTTGCCTTCATTTTTATAATAGTTATCCAACTTTTTGCGTAACATGTGAATGTGGTATCGAACCGTCGAATCTTTATTTAAATTAAAACTGGCATCCTTACCGAATACATCGATAGCGATAGTAATCTCTTTGGGGATATTTTTTGATAGAGTGGATTCCACAAGATACAGGAGTAAATTTTTGTAAATCGGTGAGTCTTTGAAATGCCTGCTTTGCAATATACGTTGAAGTATCGATTTTTTTACATTATCAGTAAGCATTTTATTATTTTTCAGATGTTATAAAACTATCTATGATATTACGAGTCATGCTTTGTATTTTTGTTTTAGAAAATGATGACGAAACAACTAATAAAATTATTTGCTCCAAATGCACTTCCGTTGCATTTAGTAAATTAATATAAAAGAATTATAATAAAAAATCAAGTGCAAAGCGAGGAGTTATTAAATTTCACTTGAAAATAATTTTTGAACCGATTAATACTGTATAACAGTGTTACAACGGTTTTATAACGGTTTGCATATTGCAATTAAAAATAAATCTTTTTTTTATAATTAAGGTTACAGTCTGTTAATAAATTTTTCGGTCTTTTAATTAAACAGATTAATTAAACAGAATAAGAAAAAATTATAATGAAAAATATTTTACGTTCATACCATCTCAAATTCAATTCTCTGATCCCAAACTTAACTACCTTAATTAAGATATTTATAATCTCGTCATTGATAATTATTCCATTGTTAAATTGTGCCAATCATGAAAATGATGTTTTAGCTATAATTGGAAAGCGTACTGTTACAGTAGACGATTTTGTTACTCGATATAAATCAATCAGACAAAAAATGAATCTGCCAGATAATGGTCAGATAAGAAAAGAAATTTTTCGCAATATTATTAATGAAGAATTATTTATTGTTGATGCGGTTAGGAGAGGCTATCATGATGATCTTATAGGAAAATATGAAAATGAAAGACTAAAGATCCAGGAATTATTAAATGCATATCTTCAAAAAATTGTCTTCCATGATATTCCAATTAATGAAGAAGAATTAAAGACTCTCTATATGCGACTTAATACGAAAATAAAAGCACATCATTTATATGCCGCCTCACAAAAACAGGCCGATTCTTTATATATGGAATTAATGAATGGAAAATCTTTTGAAGAGTTAGCAAAAGAGAATTTTAAAGATACTCAATTACGTGATACTGGCGGTTCTCTGGGATATTTTACTGTAGACGAAATGGATCCTTTTTTTGAAGAAGCTGCATTCGCTCTGGAAATTGGGCAAATCTCCAGGCCAGTTCGTACTGCACAAGGATACAGTATCATACAAGTTCAAGACCGAATAACGAAACCTTTATTAACTGAATCCGAATATGCAAAACACCGTTCCAAATTAGAAAATTATTGGCGATACCGAAAGAAGAAGAGAGCAACTCAATTATATGTGGATTCACTACGTCAACATCTAAATATTACATTTAATAAGCCAGTGATTCATCAATTATGGCAGTTCCTGAAGAAAAATAAAGTCAACACACCAATTGAGAATAATAATTTTTTACACCATGATGACTTATCAAGGAATGAAGAACTCGTTCGTTCGAAGATAGGTATTTGGGATGTTCAAACATTTCACAAGTATGCTAAATTTACTTCTGAAGAGCAGCATAAGTGGATTCGAAAAAAGGAAAATCTTGAAGATTTTATCGCAGGACTCGTTGTTCGAGCATTTATACTTTCAAAAGCAAAAGACTTAGGTTTGCATAAATTACACACCTATGAGATAAGAATTAAACAAAAGATGGACGATTATCTGTTAAAACGAATGGAGCAAACTGTCTTTGAAACAACAATAATCCCCGAAGATACACTCCGAACATTTTTCCAACAAAATCAAGATCAATTTTCTATTCCACCTAAAATTCATCTGAGCGAAATTGTTTTAGAAAAGGAAGCCAAAACCAATGAGATAAAAAATCAACTTTTAAATAACGAGTCATTTGAGAAACTTGCAAGGGAGCATTCGGTTCGAAGGTGGAGTGCGGATAAAGATGGAGATATTGGGACATTTACATATAAGGAATTAGATAGCTATGCAGATCGTCTTTTTCCACTTGAAGTCGGTCAATGGGTGGGCCCTATAAAAATCGGTTCTCAATATGCATTTTTTAAGTGCATTGGAAAGTATCCAAAACGTGTACAAAGTTTTGATGAAGCTCGTTCAGAAATTGAAAAGGGCTTTAGACTAATCTGGCAAAAAAAAAGAAAGCAAGATATGTTAGAAGAAATCCGAACGCACGTTAAAATCGTCACCTACCCCAAAAAATTAAAATCAATTCGATTGAATTAATGATGGAATGAGGGAATATAAAATGAATAAAAAACAATTCTTTTTTATGCTCATACTCCTTTTATTATTATTATTGGGGCGGACTTCTATTTCCTTTGCTCAAACATGGGGGAAGATCGTTGGCGTTGTGATGGATGGGAGTACCAATGAAGTCCTGCCCGGAGCTAATGTAATGATTGAGGGGAGTACGTTGGGAGCGGCATCGGATAACAATGGCTATTACATGATACTCCGTGTTCCGCCGGGGAATTACACTGTTAGGGCCGATTATATAGGTTATCAAAGAGTATCCGTAAAAAATGTTGAGGTTTTAACCGATTTGACAACCACTGTAAATTTCGAGCTTCAATCGGAAGCACTGCGAGGAGAGGAAATTGTGATCGTTGCAGAAAAGCCATTGGTTCGAAAAGATCTTACTTCATCTGAAGCGCGAATCCAGGCGGATAAAATTGATAAAATGCCGGTTGAGGATATGGGAGATATTCTCGATTTACAGGCTGGAATTATCCGAGATGCCGACGATAAGCTTCATATACGTGGAGGCCGTTCTTCAGAAATTGCTTATATGGTGAATGGCATCAGTATTACCGATGATTATTCGCGGGAGCAAGCATTGACTGTGGAAAATGAGTCGATTCAAGAACTGCAAGTGATTAGCGGCACATTCAATGCCGAATATGGCAATGCCATGAGCGGTGTCATTAACATCGTTACGAAAACAGGAGCAAATGATCTCTCGGGAAAATTTGAAGCTTGGAGCGGTGACTATTTCAGTAATCGAAAAGATATTTTTTGGAATATCGAAAAAATCAATCCAATTGCTGATTATAATTTATTGGCCACGATAAGCGGACCTGTTATCAAGGATCGAGTAACCTTTTTTCTCTCAGGAAGAAGAATCAAAAATGATGGATGGCTCTATGGACCGTATGCTTATAGCCCCCAGGGACGTTCTCAAATCATTAATGGTGAAGTCGTCCCTATCCGTGGTGACAGCAGCGCGGTTGCCATGAATCTGAGCGAACGCTGGAGCGGACAGGGAGCCTTGGAATGGAAAATCATTGACCCGTTGATACTAAAAATCGATTTTTTAGGAAGTACCTATAATAGGCATTGGTATAATCATACTTATCGCTTGAATCCTAAAGGGTTGAGAAATTCCATGGGATATGGTGCAACAGTAATTGCTAAATTAACACACGTTTTAAGCAAAAGCACGTTTTATGAAACGATCATGTCATACAAAAAAAATGAAGACAAATCCAGATTATATGATGATCCTTATGACTCACGTTATGTGCATCCGGATTCTCTAACCGCGGGTACTTATAAATTCTTTAAAGCCGGGACAGATCTTTTTCGCTCTTACCGATCAACTAAAAGCATTATTGGAAAACTGGATTTAACCAGCCAGATCACCCAACGACACCAATTAAAGGCAGGTGTTGAGGTTCAGAAAGATGAGATTGATTTTGAGAATATAACTCTGGTTCCAGCAAGAGACGAAAACGGCTTACAGATCGAGCCATTCCAACCTCATGTAGAAGCTCTATCTTCAACAAACCACAACTTATTCAAAAGAGAACCAGATAAATTTGCCGTTTATATTCAGGATAAAATAGAATATGAAAATGTAATCATCAATATTGGATTACGTTATGATTATTTTCATTCAAATGGTCAGATTCCCGCGGATCAAAAGGATCCGAATATTTACAATCCACAAAAATTAAATTATATTTACAAAGATCTTGATGCTGATGGTGTCATTAGTATTGCAGAACAAGTAGAAGAGAACGAATTCAGTCTGGAGGAAAGAAAAGCGTTCTGGTATAAAAACACACATCCTAAAACCCAACTTAGTCCACGATTTGGCATCGCCTATCCAATTACTGATAAAGGAGTGATTCATTTTTCTTATGGAATTTTTCAACAAATCCCCGAATACAGCCAACTTTATGAGCAGGACGAGTTGAAATTATCTGAGGGTCAGGGGATCTGGGGCCCTTACGGAAATCCCGATTTAAATCCACAGCGTACCACCATGTATGAATTGGGACTTAAACAACAATTATTTGATAATATCGGTATCGATATCACCGGCTATTATCGTGATATCAGAGATTGGATCTCCACCAGCGCTCCGATCCCAACATATGTAGCTGGCGTGACTTATTCAAAAATGATCAATCGCGATCATGCCAATGTAAAGGGAATTACATTTACAGTGATCCGACGATTGGCTAATAACTTTGCCTTCGATCTGGACTATACCTATCAAGTTGTACAGGGAACAAATTCTAGTCCGGAAGATGAATATGATGCCTTAAATGCAGGAGCGGAACCCAAAAAACAATTGTCATATCTTAACTGGGATCAACGACATGCATTAAACTTCAATATTTTTGTAGGTAAATCTGATTGGGGATTTAATGTGCTCTCTCGATTCTACTCTGGTCAACCCTACACGCCGGATTTCCCCTTCGGAACGTTGACCGGTCAAAATGTAATTCCCGGATTAGCAACGAACATCCGCCGCAAACCGAATCGATTTACAGTTGATCTAAATGCATTTAAGAGGTTTACATTTCATAAGTTGAATTATGAATTCTTTATACGAATTTACAATCTATTTGACAGTCAAAATCCAGTTAACGTTTTTACGGACAGCGGGAAACCTGACCATACAATATATCAGCTACAAGATATTGAAGCGGATCCTTCGTGGTTTATCCGTCCCGATTATTATTCGGAACCACGAAGAGTTCAAATCGGTATGAAGTTTTCTTTTTAGATGATAACATAAAAATAGGAAAACTTATATGAAGAGTAAAAATTTTATATTAAACAATTTATTCCTGATTATTTGCATCTTCGGAATACTGGGAAACCGTGTGTACCCACAAACTCAAAAACATGTTCCTTCCGACCAGAGAGGCGATCAAAACTTCAGGGCTTTTTCAAATATCGATGGCAATAACATCCGTGCCTCAATTTTTAATACCGGCTACAGCGGCGCACCCAGAGAAGTCCCGGAATCCGTGAATTATGAATGGCCTAAAAATACAGATCGTATTTATGTCTCCATCGTTGGAATCTGGATTGGAGGAGAGGTGCAAAATGAAGGGGGAGAATTAATTCAGATCGTCGATGTTTTTGCCTGGCGTACCAGCCCTGAAGGCAACTCATGGACCATGGAACCTGTGCCGGGTTTTTTAAATCCTGAATTAGACCCATTGCAAGTCGCTAAAAGCGATGATCCAAAATCCTGGCCCCCCGCCTCACAGAATGGGTGGCGTGACAAATGGGAGGACCCTGTAGATCCCGGTTGGATTGGCTCATGGAATGGTTTTTTCGGTAAAAATGTATTCAATGCGGATCAGGAATTGTATTATCGGTGCTCTGATGACCTGTATGATCGATTCGACTATAGACCCGATACGACGGATCTTTCCCGCAGAGGTCTGGGCATATTAATGGATGTCCGCGCTTTTGCATGGTCACAGGTTTTAATTAACGATGCGGTATTCTTTATCCATGATATTAAAAATGATGGGACGAAACGAATTCCAAAAACTTCGTTTTTAATCTTTCTGGCCGATTATGTTGGGGGAGATGGTACAGATGATGAGCCATTTATCGATCTCCAGTCGGATATTGCTTTCCTTACCGATAGCGATCGCACGGGAACGAATCCTTTTGGTGGTGAGCCTGTTGGTGTCGCCGCCATCAAATATCTTGAAACTCCGGGCAATCAGGTCGATGGCATTGACAATGACGGTGATGCAGATCAGTATCCCGAATTGCTGGCTATGCTGGAGGGAGATACCGAAGAACTATTACCTCATTTTATGGATGATGATTTCGTACCAAGGGTATTGGGTCCAGGAGATAAGATTGTGCTCATTGATTCAGAAACGTTTGAACGACGCATTACGACCTATCCTGCCAATGGTGGTACAGTGATAAGTTTGGGGCAAGAAATTTTTCTGCCTGCCGAGGGCATCACTCTTGAAGAAGATACAACAGCCAATTTATTGGATGAAGATTTGGATGGACTTATTGATGAAAGGTACACTCTGCACCGATGGCGGTTTGATGAAATTACTCAAACTGAAGGACCAGTCCGATACATTAATTATTTATCATTCGAGCCTGGAGATACATTAAACCGCGGCTTTATTGTTCCTGGTAAAAATACTCCACAGTTCTATACAACAGTCGCACCGATGGTTGATGAATCTCGGGACGATGGATTTGATAATGACCGTGACTGGAATAGTTTAAATGATGACCTGGGACTTGATGGCGATAAAGGAACAGGCGATCCCGGCGAGTCTGACGGTGTGGCATCAACTGGATCCGGCACTGAATTCCCTGGTGAACCGAATATTGATAAAACCGATGTATCAGAAACTGATTTAATCGGATTGACTTCTGCTGTCCAAATTCCTGTTGGTGATATTTCTTATAATACGACACCCGACAGGTATTTATGGGATTACTTCATGACTCCTGGTCATTTTGATTTACCGCGCCCCACTGGCGAATATGATACTTTTGTTGCTTCCGGTTTTTTTCCATTGGATCCCGGGCAACGACAACGGATGGCAATTTCTGTTGCCATTGCCGGGGGAGGGCAAACAAAAGCCGAAGATATAAATAGCGTGATTGATAAATTAGTTGAAACCCGGAAAGCCTATGAAGCGGATTATCAATTTGCCAAAGCACCGACTCAAGTCACCTTGACGGCAGTCCCTGGCGATGGCGAAGTAACGCTTTACTGGGATGATATTGCGGAATATTCGATGGACCGTTATATTGCAGATATTGGAGGACAGGCGGAAGATTTTGAAGGCTACCGAATCTACAGAGCCACTGATGCTGCTTTTTTAGACGCAAAATTGATCACTGACGGCTACGGCGTCGCCAGATTATACAAACCGATTGCACAGTTCGATTTGAAAGACGGGATAAAAGGTTTTGATCCGGTTGGATTTAAAGGCGTTCAGTTTTATTTGGGAGATGATACGGGGATAGTTCACTCTTATACAGATAAAGATTTAATCAATGGACAACGTTATTTTTATGCAGTCACGGCTTATGATTTTGGGTATCCTGCGGCAGACATTGCTCCTGCTGAGACACCAATTAGTGTTGATGTTGATTTGCAGGGGAATATAAGAACAGGAACCAATGTCGCTGTTGTTAGACCCAGCGCTAAAGCTGCCGGCTATCTGCCTGCGGAAATCGAAAATTTTGAACATGTCCGCGGCAGCGCTACTGGTGAAATTACGATTAACGTTATCGATCCGTCTGCAATTAAAAACGGACACATTTATGAAATATCATTTGAGGATACGTTAATCTCAGGCAAAGAATCAGACACATTGACCACAAAAAATTTCTCAGTGTTTGATGTGTCAGACAATACTATGATAATCGAAAAGAGTACTTTATTAGATATAGATGATGAGATACCGGTTTTCGATGGAATTCAGTTAAAATTACGGAATGAAAAAAATGTGGCGCTTGATGAATTGAAATCTGGTTGGAATAGAAGTGAGGTATTTCCATTTAATTTTTCGCCAGTTACATATATTGGCATAAAAGGGGAAAAACGTCCCAATGATTATCAAATCATTATTGGGGATATAGGGATGAGCGTTTCTAAAGATACTTCTATTGGTCTTTTTCCAAGAAAACTTCCTTTGCCTTCGAAAAATGTCAATTTTAAAGTCATCAATATAGTTGAAAATAAGGAAGTTCACTTTGCCTTTGCAGAACTTGATGGCAACGATGGGAAATTCACCGTTGATCCAACTGATGCGGATAATACCGATATTATCATGTTATTAGAAAAAAATAAAGAAGGAAAGCTCGTGTATACCTGGCAAATTTTTATGAATCTAAAGCCAAACGGTGAAAATCCTCAACCGGGAGATACTTTAAATATCTTTTTAAAGAAACCATTCCTTTCTTATGATCTGTACCGTTTCCAAATGAAAGGGTCGAGTATTTCAAAGGAACTTGCCAGAAAGGAAATGGATGATATTCGGGTTGTGCCCAATCCGTATGTTGCAACGGTATCCTGGGAACCTAAAAATACTTATCGAAGTGGCAGGGGACCTCGGGAAATCCATTTTATTAATTTGCCTCAGAAATGTACCATTCGGATCTACAATGTGAATGGGATATTAGTGGATAAGCTGGAACATGATACAACTGTCGAGAACGGTACTGAAAGATGGGATGTACTGAGTAAGGAGAATTTAGATATTTCTTATGGCATCTATGTCTATCATGTAGATGCTCAGGGTATCGGACAAAAAACCGGGACATTTGCTATTATAAAATAAAAAAAGGTAGATAAAATGATAACAAAAATAAAAATTCACCGACTGAAAATTTTGATTTATTCATACATCGTATTTTTTATTTTGTGTATGAATTTTCAAACCTATGGTCAGGAAGTGAAGAATGTTGGCACTTCATCCGCGGCTTTTCTGAGAATACCAGTCGGTGCAAAAGGAGTCGCAATGGGAAGTGCATTTACAGCCATTGCTGACGATGGCTCTGCGATGTTCTGGAATCCGGGAAATATAGCGGTTCAATCAAAACGGACGTTGTTTGTCCATCATTCTCCATGGCTTCAAGGACTCGATTATAATTATATTGGCTTTTCAATGCCCATACAGAGTTTGGGAGTTATCGGAATCAATATTGTTTCTTTAACATCAGAAGAGATGGATATCACGACACCTGAAGCGCCGATGGGGACAGGAGAGACTTTTACAGCAGCCAGTACTGCTGTGGGAATTGTTTTTGCCAGGAGCCTGACCGATCGTTTTTCCATCGGTGCGAATTTTAAATACATACAAGAACGAATTTTCCATAGTAACGCCACAGGCTTCGCTTTTGATGTGGGCACGATGTTCATTACACCCTTTCGAAATGTTCGTTTTGGCGTGAGCATCTCCAATATTGGTACAAAAATGCAAATGAATGGTGAAGATTTAAATTCTTATGTGGATATCGCTCCAACGCAGGAAGGCAATAATGACAATATTGTCGCCCAATTGAAAACCGACCGTTTCGATTTACCAATCATTATGCGGCTGGGGATTTCTTATGATGTATGGTTATCAAAAGGTTCCCGTTTTACCTTTGCCTGTGATGGCGTGAATCCGAATGATAATGCACAAAGCCTTAATTTGGGACTTGAATTCGCCATATTTAAAGAGTCCCTCGTTCTTCATGGCGGTTTTAATGAACTTTTCCTTGAGGATAGAGAGAAGGGATTAACAATGGGTGCTGGCTTAAAGCTTCCTGACCTATCGAATTTGAATTTAGCCGTTGGTTATGCATACCAGGATTTTAGATATTTAGGAGGAGTTAATCACATTTCAATTGAAATTACATTTTAAACCATTAGAGAGGAGGTGATATAGAGTCTTCATTGATAGCATGTTAAAACAATAAATAAAAAAATTTTAACCAAATTTATGGGAGGTTTATAAAATGAATCGATCGTTATTCAATTATCTTATCTGTGGGATAGCAATGTTATTGATGATTATCCTTTGTCTACCAGCATTTGGCCAAACCATCAATGTGACAATGCAGTTAAATACAGCCACAAACCGAGATACAGTCATGGAGCATCATACTGTAAATCTTCGTGGAGAAGCTACTGGTGACGTTGTGCCAGGTGTTACATGGGGTGAGGATACAGGCATTATCCTGCAAAATATTGGCGGTGATTATTGGGAAACGACCTTTCAAATGAATCCCGGAGACACATTGAAATATAAGTTCTGGACCGGGTTTGACACCAGCACTGGAACATTTTTTTGGGGAGGTTGGGAAGGACCAATCGATCCGGCTGATCCAGTTGATAGCGGTGATAATCGCCTATTTATTGCCGGCAATAACGATACAACGGTCGCCCTTCAATTTTATCATGGAATAGAAACGAAACGAGATCAGTATTGGCGACCTTATGAAGTAAAACAAGATTCCTTTGCTGTCTATTTAAGAGTCAATATGGCCGCGTTGATGGAAACAAAAGAATTCGTTCCTAAGACCGATGGTCCGGTTGCAGTTCGTGGGGGCGCTCCTATAGATCCGACGGATACATGGGAAACGCCAATTATTTTACTTCAAGAAGTCGGCAGCATCGATAACGGTTCGTTCTTTTCTGGTGTGGGCTATATCGCCAATAATGATCTTACGGTTGGATCCTGGCAAAATTTTAAATTTGTGTATACCAAAGACGGAAGCGTTGTTTGGGAAAGTATAGATAACCGATATTTTCAATATACCGCAGCAAAAGATACAACCATTCACTGGGCTTATTTCAATAATCAGCGACCGACAGGCGGCAATATTGTTGAAGCAACACTAACCTGGCAGATGAAAACCGATGGTCTGGAAAAATTGGGAATATTTGACCGCGGCCTTGGTGATAGAATTGTAATTGATGGTGCCAAAGCCTGGGATATTGAAAATCCCATTGTAATGGACTATGTACCGCTCCTTCAACTGTGGATGGCTCAGGAGCCGTTTATAAAAGCCCCAGGCGCTACGCTTGAATATAAGACTGTACTGCTCTGGCATGAATCACGCGCCGATGAAACCAGCCCGAATTATATCCCCGGCATGGATCTGGAGGTACCTCTACAATATTGGGAAGAACCGACTGTAACCGGTTCCGGAAATAGAAATTATGTATACACGGATCAAACCGAGCAGATGGTCCCGGGAGATTATGGATTTGAATACCAATACTTTAATGGACTTCCGGCAGAAGGCGTGATTGAAACACCAATCTCCATTACTTTTAATATTGACATGACTCCAGCCACCGATGTGGCGACAAATCCCTCGAATCCACTTTTCAGACCGGGTGTTGATTCGGTATGGGTTCAATTTTATGGATGCTTGATGCCGCTGACTCAAGGAGATGGACTTTATACGAATACTCCATTGTTATTAGAAGACCTTGATGGAGATCTCGTTTATTCAGGCACATTGGATCTGACACCACCGACGACCTTTGACGCTGGATTCAGAATCAATTACACATCAGAATCCGGGACGATTCAAAATGGTGGTGGTTTTCAAAAAGGACGCAGTTATTATCAATTTATTCATCCAACAGCCGTTCATCCTGATGGAACCATTGAATGGCCCTCAGAATTTTCTTTCCCTGTGCTACCCTGGATGGACAGCAATTTAACAGTTGAAGACCCACCTGATTTGTGGACACCGACAGGCGTACAGGTAGATAATAATCTAACTAGTCTAAATTTTGAGCTGACACAAAATTATCCCAATCCATTCAATCCGAACACAACGATTAATTACCAGGTGGCTGAAAAATCCCATGTTCAGATCAATGTTTATAATTTGATAGGACAAATAGTAATGACGCTGGTGGATACACAGCAGTCTCAGGGGAAATATTCCATTCAATGGAATGGAAAAGATTTTAAGAGAAATGAAGTTCCTTCCGGAGTTTACTTCATTAAAATGATTGCTGGTACCTTCGAACAAATCAGGAAAATGACTTTGATTCGATAGCTAAGTTGCTTAAACATAGACTAAATTATTTATATAATTTTACCACAAAGCCACTAAGGCACAAAGAAATATTAAAATTAGAAAAAGTACTGATAGAAAACACGATTTTCCCTTAAATATTAAAGCGATCTTAAAAGAGCAAACCAAGCTATCATAATAATTTTATTTTAGAGTCTTTGTGTCTTAGTGGCAATATATTCATTCTGTATATCTTACAGACAAGAACACGAGAATTATTGGATCACATCATGAAATTGAAGGAAATTTTCGGAATCGTTTTTATAAAATTATTTATCGTTTATACAGCAAATGCCCAATTTTATAATACGAAAAGAAATGACATATTTCGTAATGAAAAAAATGATTCCATTGAATTCGTAAAAGGAGCTGATGTTTCCTTCATTCCACAAATTGAAGATTTAGGCGGCATATATAAGCAAGATAATATTCCCCAGGATCCCCTGAAAATATTCAAAGACCATGGTTTTAATTATATTCGATTAAAGCTCTGGCACACTCCAACTGAGAATTATAACAATCTTGAGAAAATTCTCTATATGGCTAAACGAATAAAAGATAGGGAACTTAAATTTCTCCTGAATTTTCATTATTCCGATACCTGGGCTGATCCTGGTAAACAATATAAACCGGCAACGTGGAGGGGGTTACCTTTTGAAACTTTGAAAGATAGTGTTTATCAGTATACAAAAAGAGTGATGCGAGCGTTATATGATCAGCATACTTTGCCAGAAATGGTACAAATCGGAAATGAAATAACGCCTGGCATGTTATGGAATGACGGACGAGTTGGCGGTGCTTATGACACACCTCAACAATGGAAGAATCTCGGAGAATTAATTAAAGCAGGTATTCGAGGAGTACGTGAAAGTTGTGATTCAGGAGATTC
>JABAOC010000249.1_pt1 | contig 56702 bp, 72 predicted proteins | sample 7062161 | NCBI WGS metagenome assembly JABAOC01 (sample SAMN14538625, study PRJNA623070) | marine sediment metagenome | biome: marine biome [ENVO:00000428]; feature: marine pelagic biome [ENVO:01000023]; material: deep marine sediment [ENVO:00002113] | place: India: Gulf of Khambhat ... | reverse complement strand
ACAGTCGTTCGCAAAAAACCAGGAGAGTCTGATGATAAGCTTATTGCTAAGTTTCGGAAGAAAGTTCAAGCAGAGCAGCTCTTAACCGAGATTAAGGAAAGAGAGTTTTACAAAAAGCCATCGGTTAAGAAAAAAGAAAAATTGGCGGAATCAAGAAGGAAGAAAAGAAGAGGCTAGGATGAAAGATAAAATTCAATCAGACTTGAATCAAGCGATAAAGAATAAAAAAGAAGTAGAAATTTCTACTTTGCGTTTGCTTTTGGCGGAAGTTCATAACCAAGAAATTGCTAAACAAGCTAAGTTAACCGAAGAAGATATTGTCAATGTTGTCCAAAGAGAAGTTAAAAAAAGAAAAGAAGCGATTGAAGCTTATCAAAAAGGAAAACGAGAAGATTTAGTTGCCAAAGAAAAGGAGGAATTGGAGATTTTGAGCAAATATCTACCTCAACAATTGACCGGACAAGAACTGGAAGTAATTATTCAGTCGGTTATAAAGGAAACAGGCGCCGGAGGTATGTCCGATTTTGGTAAAGTTATGGGAGCGGTGATGGCTAAAGTTAAGGGCAAAGCTGATGGTAGGGCAGTAAGTAGGGTGGTTAAAGAAGCATTGGGTGGTTGATATCTTTTGATATATTTATTAATAGTTGACAGCTTCAGATGATTTCCGTTTTAATAAAGCCAGCAAAGTGTTCTCCTGCTCAGAGTAACAAAGCCCGTCAGATAATTGAGTCTTTTCTTAGGAAACAAAAAATAGATAATGTTGAGATAAGTCTAAGATTTGTTGGCCGCCAAGAGATGAGACGATTGAACCAACAGTATCGAGGGATTGATAGACCAACAACAATTTTGACTTTCTCACAGCAGGAAACAAAAGAAGGGCAGGCTTTTCCAAAGCCTCCAGGAAAATTAATAAGTTTGGGCGACTTAGTTATTTGTTTGTCAGAGGCAGAAAAACAAAATCTATCTCTTGAACAATTATTAAATCATGGACTGAAAAATTTAATTAATGAACGACAAGCGGGTTTACTATCTAAAATATCGGCCCCAAAGAATCTCCGAACTTGATTTAACCGCTGTCCGTGAGAGTTTAGAGAAAGTCCTTAAATCAAAAAAAATTCCTCATGCCCTTCTTTTTTCCGGACCAAGAGGAACCGGAAAAACTTCAGCAGCAAGGATTTTTGCCAAAGCGGTTAACTGCCAGACCAAAAGAAAAACCTATGAGCCTTGCAACCGCTGTAAGATTTGCCAAAGCATTGCTGACGGCAGTGCCCTTGATTTAATTGAGATTGATGCCGCTTCAACCCGAGGAATAGATGATGTCCGAGATCTCCGTGAAAAAATTAAACTAGCACCAGCCGAGTGTCAATACAAGGTTTACATTATTGATGAGGTTCACATGCTTACCAAAGAAGCTTTTAATGCCTTGTTAAAGACTTTGGAAGAACCCCCTGAACACGCTATCTTTATTCTTTGCACCACTGCTCCAGAGAAAATTCCGGAAACGATTGTTTCTCGCTGTCTCCGAATGAATTTTAAGAAAGCCAATAAAGATGAAGTACTGAGGTCATTGAAAAGAGTTGTCCAAGGAGAAAAATTGAAAGTAGAAAAAAGTGCCTTGGAAGAAATTGCTCAGTCAACCGATGGCAGTTTTCGTGATGCTCAAAAAATTCTTGATCAATTGGCAATGGTGAAAAAGAAAGTCACTTTAAAGGAGACAAAAGAACTTTTGGGTAAAATCGAAGCCACGGCACCAGGGAAATTATTAGAGCTATTGGCTGATAGAAAACTTAAAAATGCCCTTTTGGAAATAGATAGAGTTGTTTCTTTGGGGGCTGATTTGTCTCAATATTGTCAAGATATATTAGATAAATTGCGTTTGGGATTGTTGTCCCAAGCTGGTTTAACAGAAATTAGTTCTCCAGAAGAAGTGGCGGGATTTAGTGTGCCTGAATTAACTGATTTAATTCGCCTTTTCTCCCAAGCAGCCAAAGATTTAAAAACCAACCCTATTCCTCAATTGCCTTTGGAATTGGCGGTGGTGGAATGGTTGGGACAGGAGAGGGTTAGAGAACCTGAAGAAAAAGAGGAGAAAAAGGTAGAAAAAACTCCCCAGGTTGTTTCAGGAAAGACAAGCCGTCAAGATGGTGAGTTATTCAATGAGGTTAAAAAGCGCTGGCAGGATGTTTTAGCGGGAGTCCGGCCTCTAAATCATTCGGTTGAGGCTTTGTTAAGAGCAACCCGGCCAAACAAAGTTCAGAATGGCGTTTTGATTCTTGAAGTTTTTTATGAATTTCATAAAGAGAGATTGGAAACGGATAAATGTCGGTCCGTGGTGGAGGAAGTTGCCAGTGAAGTCGTTAACAAGCCTCTTAAATTACGCTGTATCTTAGGACAAAGGGAAGAGGTGGTAAAAAAAGAAGAAACAGCCGAAGATACTGTCCAAATGGCAGAAGAAATTTTTGGCACTCGGGCTGATTGACAAAAACTTTTACTTCAGTTATTCTTTTCTCATGGCAATTACTGACAAATTTCAACAATTAAAGGATTTGAAAAAGATGCGTGATCAGGCGATGGCGATTCAACGCGAATTGACAGCCGAGGAAATAGTGGTTGAAGAGGAAGAAGTTAAGGTGGTTATTAGTGGTGATCAAAAGATAAAGGAACTCTCGGTCAAAGGAGTTGAAAACCAAACCCTGGTTGACATTTTGAACAAGGCGATTAAGAAGTCACAAGAAGTGGCTGCTAAGAAGCTTCAAGAAATGGGTGGAGGGTTGGGTGGATTATTGGGTGGATAAGAGATGGGCGGCGACTACTTTGCTCGTCTTGATTGACAAGATTTCGCCACCGCCCTGCCGACCTTCCATCTCCTGCTAGAGTCGATCCCCGTCCGCGTACCACGGACCATTCGGATCGAATTTCACGATCGCGTCAAAGGCAGAATGCGTGGTCGTGATCCTTCCTCCTATCTCATCCTGCACCTCCGGATCCTTTAAGTCCGCTTCGTAGTGAATCACCACGAGACAAGAATCCGGATTGCCACTTTTGGTGACTTTCTGGTCGGAAACGGGAATGGGCTGGACAGTTGAAGACACATCAAGAAGCTCGTCCAGAACCAAAAACACCGTTTCCGCTACCTTATGGATGTTCTCAGGTGGCCCGGAAACAGTCACAACTGCCATCTCTTTTCAGGTCTCCTTTCCGTTTTCTTTTCAGGGTCGGCAACTGAAAAGAATATATTTTCTAAATCCTCTGGGCGAATCCAGAAGATTAGAATCCACATCAAAGAGCTAGAGTGGATTATATAGATAATGACTTTTGAAGTCAATCTTATAGGATTATTCAATTAATGACTGAATTTGTGGTAAAATCTTCTTAATGAATCTTCCCAGACCGGTTCGAAAATTAATTGAATCGTTTGAGAAATTACCAGGGATTGGGCCCAAGACCGCCCAGCGTTTGACCTTTTATTTACTTCATGTGCCTCAAAAACAACTTGATGGTTTTGCTGAGGCTTTGGAAACGCTTAAAAAGAATACAGTTCTTTGTTCAATTTGTTTTAATGTCTCTGACAAAGATCCTTGTTCAATTTGTTCTAACCGCAATCGAGATAAATCAATAATTTGCGTGGTGGAACAGCCCTTGGATGTTTTGGCTTTGGAAAAAACAGGTGATTACAAGGGGGTTTATCATGTTCTTCATGGGGCAATTTCGCCTTTGAATAATATTGGTCCGGACGAGCTTCATATCCGAGAGTTATTGCCAAGGTTGAAAAATGAAGAGGTGAAAGAAATAATTTTAGCCACCAATCCTAACATGGAAGGAGAGGCAACAGCAATGTACATTGCCAAGCTAATTAAACCTTTAGGAATTAAGGTCACTCGCTTAGCTCATGGTTTGCCTGTGGGTGCAGATTTAGAATATGCTGATGAAGTGACTTTGTCTCGGGCGATTGAGGGGAGAAGGAAGTATTAGACTTAAACGGTCACTTTTTATAATTGATCTCCCCACCTTGGTGGCAGATTTTCAAAAGTTGATGAAGGAGTAGCTCCATATCTAAGTTCCGCTCCGGGTTTTCTAAGTTTTTCTGCCACTGCTCCTTTTGCTTTCTTTACCCCCTGTCTCACCTCGTAAGGCTCCATAACTGCTTTTTTAGCTTCTTCAACAACTGTATCTATAGCCATTTTTCCTCCTTTGTGAAAAAATTAACTGTATTCAGCCTAGCTTAAAATTTTCACTCTTGTCAAGTATCATTTAGGAATTACGGATTTTGTGCTAGAATTAGTTTAGGATGCCGAAAACAATTCCCAAAAAGTTGGCAAGAGATTTGGCTCAACTCGGGGAAGAGGTTATTAAAGAAACGGCTCAACAACCAGTGGAATTAGCCAAAACCGTGGGTGAACAAATTGGAGTCATGCCCAAGGGTTGGGGAGAGGAAGAGGCTCGGCTTGCTCCTGAAGCTGCTAGGGAAAAGGAAGAAGAACGAAAAAAAGGTTTAGCTTTAGCAAGAAGAAGAATTGAAGAATTAAAAAGAAAGCCAGAGCCAAAGCCCAAAATCCCTGAAGAGGAAAGGGAAAAGGAAAAACAAAAAATGGTTGAGGAAGCAGAAAAAAGAAGAGAAGTTCCCGAAGTCCCAACCAGAAAAAAGCGAGGTTCAGCTTTATTATCATTAAGAGTTAAAAAGAGGCGAGGGACAGGTGAAATTAAATCTGGAATTTAAATGAAAATCAAGCTTTACAATACTTTCACCAGAAAAAAGGAAGTTTTTAAACCCCTGAAGTCAGACTATGTTCGTCTTTATGATTGTGGGCCAACGGTTTATTGGTATGCCCACATTGGCAACATGTGGCGCTATCTTGTTTCTGATTTCCTGCGCCGAACCTTGAAATACAATGGCTATAAAGTTAAACAAGTAATGAATATTACTGATGTTGGTCATTTGACTGAGGATGATTTAGCGGCTGACACGGGCACTGATAGGATGGAGATCGCGGCCAAAAGAGAAAAGAAAACCCCCAAGCAAATTGCCGATTTTTATACCAAAGCCTTTTTTAAGGATACTCAAAGACTGAACATTCTTCGTCCTCACGTTGTTCCTATAGCAACTGAACATATTAAAGAAATGATTGAACTTATTAAGAAATTAGAGAAAAAAAGTTATGCCTATTGGGCTGGAGATAAATATTTTGTTTACGATATTTCCAAATTCAAAGATTATGGCAAGCTCTCTGGCAAAAAATTAGCTGATCTTCGTTCTGGTGCCAGGTTGGAAGCAGTGCCAGGAAAGAAAAATCCTTTTGATTTTGCCCTTTGGATAAAAGACCCCAAACATTTAATGCATTGGGATTCACCTTGGGGAGTAGGCTATCCTGGTTGGCATCTTGAGTGTTCAGCCATGTCCATGAAATACTTAGGACCGAGCTTGGATATTCATACTGGTGGTGAAGACAATATTTTCCCTCATCATGAAAATGAAATTGCCCAATCAGAAGCGGCTAACAAGAAAAGGTTTGTTCGTTTTTGGCTTCATGTTCGTCATAACTTGGTTGAGGGTGCCAAGATGAGTAAATCTAAAGGCAATGTCTATTTAATCCAAGATTTGGTTGATAAAGGCTATGATCCCCTGGCTTTTCGTTATTTGTGTTTAACGGTTCATTATCGAAAGAATCTTAATTTCACCTGGAAATCCTTAGAAAGTGGTCAGAAAGCTTTGAATAAGCTGCGCCAGCAAGTAGGAGAATGGAAGCCTGGCAAAAAGGGTGTTTCCGAATTTGAGAAAAGGTTTTTAGAGGCAATCAACCATGACTTAGACATGCCGCGGGCCTTAGCTGTTGTTTGGGATTTAGTCAAATCAAAATATCCGGAATCAGAGAAAAAAGCATCGCTTTTAAAGTTTGACCAGGTTTTGGGTTTAGACCTATCTGGTTATCGACCAGCTAAGCCAACGAAGAAGGTCAAAGAGCTTGTTAAGAAGCGGGAGAAATTGAGAAAAGACGAGAAATGGCAAGAGGCAGACAAGGTTCGGAAACAAGTCAAGAAACTTGGTTGGCAAGTTGAAGATACTGCCAAAGGGCCGAAATTGAAGCCAGTTTCTTGATAGTTGTAAGTTTTTTTGAAATTCTGCTAGAATAAAATTAGTTCAAAATGATAAGATAGAGTTGGATGGAGAAGAAATTTAAAAGGAAAAAAATCTTAATCTTTCTTAGTGTTTTATTCATTTTCGTAATTCCAGCAATTTTGATTATCGCCAGCGCTTTATGGTTAGAAAGAACTTGGATTAGGCCAGAGGTTGAGGAGGAGTTGGCAGCGGAGTATCTTATTCCAACCAAGATTCTGGCAGACAAGATGAAATACAAGGACGAAACGGTAATGGTTCGGGGACGAGTGATTGAGGAGGATATGGTTTGTGAACGGATTGATTGTCCCAGTGATGACCCTTGTTGCGGTTGCAAGGATGAGAGGAATTTGTTGGTGACTGATGTGGGGTCAGCCATTATCACCCAAATGCCAGGAAAGCTTGTTTTATTGACCCCTGAAAAAGAGGTGCTTTGTCAGAGGAGAAGAAATAGCTGTGAATATGAATGTTCGGGATGGCGCCCAGGGTCAATTTATGAGATTAAAGGCTTTTTTAGAGCCGAACCACCACCACGAGGAACGGGTTTAAGAATTTATTTTGGTTATTATCTTGAGGTTCATGAAAAGAAATTGGAAAGAGGGGTAGGGTTTATTGAAAAGGTTATCGCTTTATTCAGTAGTTTGAAAAACATTATTGCCAGTTCCAGAACAAGCGGTTATTACATTCTTCGCTAAAGTTCAAAAGATTCCCTTATTATTCATAAATAATCTATAGTGTTATAATTTGATTGACTGATATGCAAGATTCCAAAATACAAACCAATAAAGAGTGGTGGGAAAAGATGGTTGCAGAAGGTAATGGTTTTACCCGCCCCTGGTTAGATTTGGATCCAGATATAGTTAAACAATATGCCAATGGTAAACTAAAGAAACCTCCTAAGCCACTTGATCAAATGTTCCCCGTAAGCATTCTTGCAAATGTAAAAGGCAAGGATGTTTTATGCCTTGCCTCTGGTGGAGGCCAGCAGTCAGCGGTTTTCGGAATTCTTGGCGCCAATGTAACTGTAGTAGATATAGCCGAAGGACAGCTTGAAGGCGATAAAAAAGCGGCTGAGCATTATGGTTATAAAGTAACCACTATTCAGGCAGATATAAGTGATTTATCTATGTTGAAGAATGACTCTTTTGATCTAGTTTTTCAGGCACCGTCAATGGCTTACATTCCAGATGTAAGAAAAGTTTACTCTGGGGTGGCACGAGTATTAAGATCAGGAGGTTTATATCGAGTTGATGCTGAAAATCCTTTATCACAATTTATTGAATACGATACTGCTTGGGACGGAAAAGGGTATCGCATAACTGTGCCTTATAAAGTTAAGGAGAAAAAAAGAGAAGGCAAAGAGGTTATAGAGTTCAGGCATTATTTGAGTGAAATATTTAATGGTCTTCTTGAAAGTGGATTTGTAATTGAGAAGGTTCAAGAATCGCCAAGTTATAATGATCTTTACGGAGATGGACAGGCGCCAAAACCAGGAAGTTGGCTACACTCACAGATTTATACCCCTGGAGCATTTTTTATTTTAGCTAGAAAAAAAACGAGAGAATAGCCTTAATATGTCATCATTACAGGTCGGGATAGTAGGGCTTCCCAATTCAGGTAAATCAACGCTTTTCAACGCTTTGCTTAAAAGGCAAGTTGCTAATGTGGCTTCCTATCCTTTTACTACCATTGAACCCAATGTTGGTGTGGTTGAAGTGCCGGATGAAAGGTTAAAAAAATTGGGAGAGATGATTAAGCCTGAAAAGGTAACACCGGCGGTGGTCAAATTCATTGACATTGCTGGTTTGGTAAAAGATGCTCATAAAGGTGAAGGATTGGGCAATCAATTTTTGGCCAAGATTCGGGAAGTCGATGCCCTTATTCATATTCTTCGGGGTTTTAAAGATGAATCGGTTTCTCATTATTATGGTTCGATTGATCCCCAGAGAGATAAAGAGATTGTTGATTTGGAATTGGAATTAGGAGAAATTAAAAAACCAACCCTTTATATTTTAAATCAGGATAAGGTTGTTCCTGTTAAAGGATTTTTGTTTGTTAATGCTAAAACAGGGGAAGGAGTTGAGGAATTAATTCAGGAAGCTTATAAACTTTTAGGTTTGATTACCTTTTACACCATTAAAGGGGGTAAGGAAGTCCGGGCTTGGTCTTTAAAAAAAGGTGCCTCTGCTTTTGAGGCAGCGGAAAAGGTTCATACGGATATGGCCAAAGGTTTTATTAAAGCCGAGGTGGTTAGTTATGATGACTTGGTTTCTGCTGGGAGTTGGCAATCAGCTAAAGGCCAAGGCAAAGTGAGATTAGAGGGAAGAGAATACCAAGTTAGAAATGGCGATGTGGTTGAGTTCAAATTCGGCACTTGATTCTTGTTTGGTATAAAAGTTTGTGATAAAATCTTTGAGATTAAGGAAAAGGTGTTATGAGAGATTACGAGCTTGTTTTGGTGATTGATCCAGATCTGACTGGAGCCGATCAGAAAAAACTGGTTAGCAAAGTCAAAAAAATAATTGAGGAATTAAAAGGTAAGGTTGAGAAAACAGACGAGTGGGGGAAGAGAGAATTTGTATACCCCATTAAAAAGAAAGACCTGGGGTATTATTTTTTATTGGTAATGAAACTGCCTTCGACAGCGCCAACCCAGGTTGAAAACAAATTAAAACTGGAAGAAAAAATTATTCGTTATCTGTTAGTTAAAAAGGAGTGAGGAAGGAAGGAGGGATATGGCAGCCAGGTCACTCAATAAGGTTCAGCTGATTGGCAATCTTACTCGGGATCCCGAGTTGCGCTATACTCCCCAAGGGACAGCGGTTTGTACCTTTGGGTTAGCCACTAATCGCACCTGGGTAACTGAGGCAGGCGACCAGCGGGAAGATACTCAATTTCACCGTATCGTTGCTTGGAATAAACTAGCGGAGATTTGTTCTCAGCTTTTGTTTAAGGGACGACGGGTCTATGTTGAAGGTCGTTTGAAAACCAGGCAATGGACGGCTCAAGACGGCAGTCCTCGTCAAACAACCGAAATTGTGATTGACGAAATGCTCATTCTTGATTCTAAGCGAGCACCAGGAGAAGTAGAGGAAGGAAAAGTTTCTGAAGAGGAACCAACGGAGATGAAGGAAGAGCCGCCAGTTGAGGGAACAGCCGAAGCAGCTAAACCCGGTAAGAAAGCAACAGCCCCAAAAGCGGCTAAACCAGCGAAAAAGGCTGATGATCAAAAGAAAGCCAAAAAGGCTGATGAAAAAGGGAAAGGGGAAGAGGTTAGGGCTGAGGATATACCTTTTTAATAATAAATAGGGAATCATGAGGCGAAAACGGAGAAGGCCAATTCGAGGATTAAAATGTCCTTTTTGTGAATCAGGCAAAAAGCCTGATTACAAAGAAGTGGAGAGTTTAAGACAGTTTGTTAGTGACCGAGGCAAGATTATTCCTCGGAGTCGAAGTGGGGTTTGTGCTAAACACCAACGTCGCCTTTCCCAGTCTATTAAAAGAAGTAGGTTTTTGGGCTTAGTTCCTTTTACCACCCAAATTTAAAAAAATGAAGGCTGCCCCAAAAGTCAATTTAGAAAAAGTAACCGCTTCAATAACTCTACCTCTTCCGTCTGGAGTAAGGTTGCAAGTAAAAAAAGGTCAAAAAATTAAAGAGGGTCAAACTCTTGGCCAAAGGAAAGCCTCTTTTCAGACAAAAAGTTATCATTTAAGCAAATTGATTGATGTTTCACCCAAAAAAACGGTTAAATATTTAGAAAAAAAATTAGGTCAGGCGGTTAAACAAGGGGAATTGGTTGCCCAAAAAAAGAGTTTTTTGGGCAAGGCTGATAAATTTATTGCCCCTGTAAACGGAATTCTGGATTCTCTGACTGAAGAAGGGATTTTGAGAATAAAGAAGAAGGTTTCCGAGAAAGAAGTTAAAGCACCTTTTTCGGGAATGGTAAATGCTGTTTCTTCGGATTCTCTAAGCTTATCTTTTGCCGCTTTAGAAATAAAAGGCAGTTGGGGTAGGGGAAACAAGGCAACCGGATTTTTAATGATTATTGAGAAGGAAGACTGTGATTTGTTTTCTCTTGATGGCACTTGTCAGGAGCAAATAGTTGTTCTCAGAGGAGAGCTGCCAAAAGGCTTGTGGTTTAAAGCCGTTAGTTTGGGGGCAGCCGGTTTTGCTGTTGGTGGTTTGGCGGAGAATTTCTTGGAAAAGGAAATCGAGGAAGGAGATAATTCTTTACCAGTGGTCATTTTGGGAGAAGATGGTAAAATTAGTCAAGAAATTTGGGAAGAATTGAAAAAGGCTAATGGAAGAATGGCATTAGTTGATGGTCAACAAAACCGACTTTTAATCCCTAAGTAATCATGAGATTAAGACTAAATTTAAAGCAGATTAGATTAATTATTTTAATTATTGCCATTGTCATTTTAGCGGGTGGAGTAGGTTACCGGCTGGGCGGGCAGGGAATAACGGTTAATATTGGCGGACCTAAGAAAATTACGATTGACCGAACAACACCAGCTGAAAAAGACCTTGACTTTTCCTTATTTTGGATAGCCTGGGACAGGTTAACCGCTTCTTACTTAGACAAAAATGCCCTTAAACCTCAAGAAATGATTTATGGAGCGATTAGGGGTATGGTGGCTTCTGTTGGTGACCCTTATACGGTTTTCCTTCCTCCCAAAGAAAACAAAGAAGCTAAGGAAGATTTGAATGGTGCTTTTGAGGGTGTTGGCATTCAACTGGGCTATATTGATGAACAACTAGCGGTGATTGCCCCTCTTTCAGGTATGCCAGCTGAAAAAGCCGGAGTTAAAGCTGGTGATTTAATTCTCAAAGTAGACGAAAAAGAAACAATAGACATGACCCTTCCTGAAGCAGTGAGTTTAATTCGGGGTCCCAAGGGAACAACGGTCAAATTGACCCTTTTACATAAAGGAGAAAAAGAACCTTATGTCGCCGAAATTGTTCGCGCAACCATCATTGTTCCCAGCGTTGAAGTTGTTTTTCTTGAAGAAGACATTGCCCACCTTAAATTGATGCGTTTTGGTGAACGGACTAGTGATGAGTGGGCAAAGGCAGTCACTCAGATTTTAACCCGCCAACCAACTGTTAAAGGGATTATTTTGGATTTACGCAATAATCCAGGGGGTTATTTGAGCGGATCTGTTTTCATTGCCTCGGAGTTTTTATCATCGGGAGTAGTGGTAAAGCAAGAAGACGCTGCTGGTAACCAAGAGAGTTATGCGGTTGACCGCCAAGGTGTGCTTCTTCACCAACCCTTGGTGGTTTTGGTTAATCAAGGAAGCGCTTCGGCTTCAGAAATAGTTGCTGGAGCTCTTCAAGATCATAAACGAGCAAAAATTGTTGGTGAAAAAACTTTTGGCAAAGGAACAATTCAAGAAGCAGAAGATTTACCTGGGGGAGCAGGTTTGCACATCACTACCGCCAGATGGCTCTTACCTTCGGGTAAGTCTATTGACAATGAAGGTATCATTCCTGATAATCAAATAGAAGATGATCCAACCACTGAAGAAGATGAACAACTCCGAGAGGCAGTTAAGACCCTTGCCGATTAAAAAAATTCTCATTGGTTTGGCAGTATTAATTATTATTCTTGCCTCGGTTTTTGGTGGGGCCATTTCTGACAGACTTTTTGGTTACAGAATTCTTGACCGCTTTATTCCCCGAGGAGAATTAGCAACCCAAATTACTCAACAGCGGGTGTTGGATGAGGAGTCGGTTGTTATAGAAGTAGCGGAAAAAGTTAGTCCTTCGGTGGTCACCGTTCGAATTGCCAAAGAAAGGTCATTTTTTGATCCCTTTGAAGTTGAGATTGGACCCTTTGGTCTTAGTTTCCCTGAAGAACAAAGTGAAATAGTCGAGCAAGATATTGGTAGCGGTTTTATTATTTCAAAAGATGGTTTGGTGGTTACTAACAAGCATGTGGTGAGTGATACTGAAGCCAGTTACAAAATCGTTACCAAAGACGATAAAACTTATGATGTCAAAAATATCTATCGCGACCCAATCAACGACTTGGCGATTTTAAAAATTGAAGCAAGAGGTTTAAAGTCAGTGGAAATGGGGGATTCGGATAATTTGAAGGTAGGCCAGACCGCAATTGCCATTGGCACAGCTCTAGGTGAATTTCGTCATACGGTTACAACAGGAGTGATTTCTGGGTTGGGGCGGGGGATAACCGCGGGTTCACCTTTCGAGGGTTATGTTGAGCAACTAGATAATGTTATCCAGACTGATGCGGCAATTAATCCTGGTAATTCTGGTGGACCGCTTTTGAATTCAGCGGGGCAGGTAGTGGGGGTGAACGTGGCTGTTGTTGCCAGTGGGGAAAACATTGGTTTTGCCATTCCCATTAATGTGGTTAAGGAAATGATTGATAATTTCAATCAAACCGGTCGCTTTGCCCGTCCTTTCCTTGGGGTTCGCTACCGAATGATAAATCGGGACTTGGCTTTGTTGAATGAGGTGCCCCAAGGCGCTTACATTGTTGATATCGTTTCTGGCTCTCCCGCGGATAAAGCCGGGGTTAAAGAAGGCGATATTATTACTAAGTTTGATGGAAAAGCGGTTCGAGAAGAGGAGGGCGGTTTAGCCAAATTGATTAATGCCAAAAAGATTGGCGATAGAATTACTCTAACTGTTTGGCGAAACGGGGAGGAGATTGAATTAGAGGCAAGGCTTGAAGAGGCTAGTCAATAGTACTGATTGCTTTAAGAACTTTATTTAAATTTCCATTCATTATTTCTTCCAAATTGTACCATTTCTTATTCAGTCGGTGATCAGTAATTCTATTTTGGGGAAAGTTGTAGGTTCTGATTTTTTCTGAGCGCTCACCTCGACCAACGGCTTCCCGGCGAATGCTAGTAAGCTGAGTTTGTTTTTTCTCCTGTTCTTTTTGCCAGAGTTTTGAACGAAGTAGATCAAGAGCGATTTTTCGGTTTTGCTCTTGGGTTCGTTCTTGTTCGCAGGTGACAACCAGACCCGAAGGTTGGTGGGTTAACCTTACGGCTGAAGAGACTTTCTGAACGTTTTGACCACCTTGGGTTGAGGCTCGGTAGAATTGCCAATCCAAATCCTGGGGATTGATTTGGATTTGGGCCTCAGTAATCTCTGGCAAAACAGCGACCGTGGCGGTTGAGGTGTGAATTCTGCCGTGCCGTTCGGTGGTAGGAATTCTTTGGACTCGGTGAACACCAGCCTCGTTTTTAAGTAAATCATAGATATCTTTACCTTTGATTCTTAAGATTCTGGTTCCAAGTAACTTTGTTTGCCAGTTCTTTTTTTCCGCAAAGCGAAGATACATTCGCAATAAATCATCCGCCCAAATTTTGGCCTCATCACCGCCAGCGGCACCACGAATTTCAATAATGGCAATGTCTTTATTCATAAGAAAAAATTATCCTTTCTTTTGAAGCATTTCTTTTAGAGTTCGGGGACGTTCTTCTTTTTCCTCTTCAATTTTTTCTTTCTTTTTCCAAGCGCGAGCCTTAGCTGCTTTTTGCTTGGCTTGGAATTTTTCTACTCTTCCTTGGGTGTCAACATACCTCATTTCGCCTGTAAAAAAAGGATGGCAAGCAGAACAAATTTCAACCTGAATTTCTGGTTTGGTTGAGCCAACAGAAAAGCTGTGACCGCAAGCGCATGTCACTTTGGCATCTGGATACCATTGGGGATGAGTTGATTTCATAAGGTAATTTTATCAAATTTAGGTTAATTTTTCCAGAAGCTGTTTGAGGCTTAGTTGTTTTTGGGATTTGGCTTTCATATCGCGAAGGGTAATGACTTTTTTCTTAATTTCCTCAGGTCCAAGAATAATCACAAAAGGAATATTTTTTCGGTCAGCATATTTGAGTTGTTTGTCCAATTTGGCATTGGGGTCAAGATAAAGTTCAACATTAATTCCTGACTTTCTGAGTTTTTTGATTGTCTCAATTGAATTTTCAAAATATTCAGAAGAAAAAATGGTAACAAAAACTTTAATAGGAGTAGGGGATAAGTCTGGCATAAGGTTTTTTTCTTTGATAACATCACAAATTCGGTCTAAACCAATCGTTGTTCCGGTTGCCGGAATGTCTGGTCCGCCCAAATCGGCCACCAATTTGTCATAACGGCCACCACCAGTAATCGAGCCAATTTTTGGTTCCTCAACATAGGTTTCAAATATAGGGCCGGTGTAATAATCTAGGCCTCTGACTAAAGTTGGGTCAAATTGGTAATATTTTTCATTGATTTCAAAACTCTTTAGATAATTAAAAAGTTGTTTTAAATTATCATCTGGTTGGGCTGTTTTGATTAAAGAGAATAATTTGTTTATTTTTTCCTGAGATAAGCCTTTCTTTTTGAGCTCGTTTTTAACCTCACTGATTTTAAATTTTTCTAATTTATCCAACGACCTGAAAATGGAAAGTTGTTGTTTTTCTTGAGTAATTCCCAAATCTTTCATCATTTTAAAAAGGACCTGGCGGCTGTTAATTCTAATGGAAAACTTTTTGAAATTAAGTTTTTTCAAACAATCATAAATAATGGCAATGATTTCCGCGTCCGCTAGGGGAGAAGTGGTGCCGAATGAATCAATATCACATTGAAGGACTTCACGGTATCTTCCTTTTTGGGGTTTTTCCGCTCGCCAAATCCGTTGAATTTGGTAGCGTTTAAAAGGCAAATTGATTTTTTGAGAGTAGAGAGCTAAAACCTTGGAAGCAGGAACGGTGAGGTCGTAGATTAGGCCAAGGTTACGATTACCTTTGTCTTTGAAAGTGTAAACCATTTTATCAGCTTCTTCACCATATTTTCCCAAAAGCGTTTCGGCGTATTCAAGAGAAGGTGTTTCTAAAGGAGCATAGCCATAGGATTCAAAGACCTTTTCTAAGGTCTTTATCACTTTCTGGCGAATTGCCATTTCTTCTGGCAAAAAATCCCGAAAGCCTTTTAATGTTTGTGACTTGTTTTTAGTCATTGTTTCTCTTTTGATGATAGCATTTTTAAAATAAGTGAACAATGCTGCTTAATTAAATTTTTAGTTTTCCTTCATATTTAATTTCAACTGGGCCCTCAATCCAAGCTTTAAGGAAATTCTTTGCATTTCGTTTAACAGATACGAAGATCGAGCTTTTGCTTGGCTGAACGATTTCTAAAGATTTAATACTTTTTCCTGTTTCGAGTGATTTAACAAGACCAACAGCAGTTGACCCACTTGCACAGGCAGTCTCATTAAAAAATGTTTCAACATCTCTTACCCAAACAAAAGGATCCATAAAAATTTTTAATCCCTCCTTTCTTATAAATAAGACGCCTGCTGCTTCTAGTCTTTTAAGACCAAGCTTGTCAAGAATCCTTGATGATAATTTTTGGCGGTTTGCTTTTTCTGGAATAAGATCCTCTTCAGCAACAACATGGGTTATGCCGTATAAAGACACAACCCAATATTTGTCTTTTGTCCTTTGGATTGATGAAAAATTCGGTTTAATCGGCATTTCGGTTTTAACATTTCCTTTCTGGTTAATCTCTACATCAAGCAATTTCTTGCTCCCCGAAACTTCTAATTTCACCTTTCCTGGTTTACCTTTAAGAAGTAACCACCCAAGGCACCTTGTAGCGTTCCCACAAAACTCGCCACCCATCATTTGGAGCCGAGCAATCGCTTTTTTGTTTTTAGGCTTTTCGATAAAACCTACCTGCTCAACTTTGGACTTTACTCTCATTATTTTTCTGGCAATCACAGGTTGTAGCCGACGCGGAATTGCGTCTTTAACTAGCGCTGTGGTATTACCGCCAGGCCACAAAATATAAACCTTTTTAAGTTGATTCATATTTATATTTTCCTTACTCATGAGTCCTCCTTTGGGGTGACTGACGGGATTTGAACCCGCGACCTTCCCGTTCACAGCGGGACGCTCTACCGCTGAGCTACAGCCACCAAAAAACCAGCCGTTAGCTGGTTTGCGTTTTTTTTCTTTAGTTTAAATAATTAAATCATCTTTTCTTTACCACCACAAAACCAACCAACGATTATTCGCGGTCGTTGTGGTGATGATGTAAAGATAAAGATGACATACGGACTTATTTTATTATTTTGGGAGTTGTTTGTCAAATTTACTCTTCTTCTTCTGTTATTGGTGAAGGGGATGGTTCCTCTTCGGAGACCTCTGGAGCGGTGCTAATAACAAGGTGAATTAATTTAGCCGTAATCATTTTTTCCTCGTTTTCCTCTGGTTCACCAACAACAACTAAACTGTCACCTTCTTGAATGTCATCAAATTTAGCAGTTTCAAATTCACCTTCTACGGTTATGGTAATTTCAACATCAGTTCCCAATTCAACGGTATAGATTGCTTGGTCTTTGGGATTTTTGATGGTAAAGATCTTTTCCTCTTGAGAAATATCGGTAACAACACCAAAAAAGGCTTCACTCGTTGGGACTTGAAATTCTTCTACGATAACAATTCTTTTGGCTTCCAAAACACCTTGGCTATCTAAATATCCCATGGAAATTATTTTGCTGCCGATTTCTAAATCTTCTAACCCAATTTCTTCTCTTTCAGGATTAATGATGGTAGCGTCAGCCGCAACTTTAACTTGGGTGTCGTCGCCTAAGTCGGTGGTAATTGTTAGAGTGGAATTAGCAATTGCTTTTAGAGTTCCTACTAAAGCTTGTTTTCTTTCTTCTTCAGCATCACTGAGAACCTTTTCTATTCTTTCTTCAACCTTTTGTTTTATTCGCTCATCATCAGGGGAAGGAGAGGGCTCTTCTTCGGTTTGGGCTATTACTCCCAAAGGTATAGAGACGATGAAAAGAAAAGATATGATTAATAAACTAATTTTTTTCATATTTCAGCAGTTGAAAAAACAATGGTTAAAGTTTTCTTTATTTCGTCACCCTCTTCATTAAAAGCAGAAATTTCAATCAAGTTGTCACCACCAATTAAAGAAATTTCGGTGGAAAAACTTCCATTTTCATCGGCTTCAAAAAGTTTTTCTCCTTCGGGATAAATAATGGCAATAATTGCATTGGGAGAAGTTTGTCCAGAAACTTCAATCATCTCTTCTTCACTAATGGTATTATTTTCAGGAGAAGTAATTAGTAGTTCTAGGGTAGGGGCGGGTGTTGGTGTAACTTCTTCTTTTTCTTCAGTCGGAGGAGTTGGCGGAGCAGCATTCTTAAGAGCTTTGTTAGCGGTCCAGATACCAAAGGTGATTACCAAACCTAAACCAAAGCCGATAATAATAGCAACGAGGACTTCTTTTCTCATTTAAAGTGGCAGTGAAAAAACTATAGACCAAAATCGCCCTCTTGTCAAGGGAGGAGTTTTGTGATAAATTTGGTTTTGATGGAAGTCACTTATCTAGGTCATTCATGTTTCCGGATTAAGGGAAAGAAAAATATTATTGTTACTGACCCTTTTGAAGATTATGTTGGCTTTAAAATGCCCCGAGTTTCGGCAGACATAATTACTCTTTCTCATCATCATCAAGACCATAACAATGTCTCCGCTGTTAAAGGGACCACCAAAAGGAAAGAACCTTTTGTTGTTGACGGTCCAGGTGAATACGAAATTAGTGGCGTTTCCATTTTTGGGATTGCTAGCTTTCATGATAAATCAAGCGGTTCTAAAAGAGGAGAGAACACGATTTATTTAATCACTATCGATGGTCTCCGTTTAGCTCATTTAGGAGATTTGGGTCACAAATTAACCGAAACGGAGTTGGAAGAAGTTAATGGGGTTGATATTTTATTTATCCCGGTTGGGGGAACTTATACGATTGATGACAATGAGGCGATTGAGGTAATTGGCCAGATTGAACCGCGAATTATTATTCCCATGCATTACAAAACAGCGGATATGAGACCTGAATTTGGAATTGAGATTACGGTTGATGATTTTCTTAAAGCAATTGGTGAAGAAGGAAACAAAGCCAAGGACAGATTAATTATCTCCAAAGATAAACTGCCTGAAGAAAGGGAGATAGTCGTTTTAAAGAGAAGGCGTTAATCACCAACAACTATCATGGCAGAGGAAATTCACATTCCGCCCCACAGTGACGAAGCTGAAGCCTGTGTTTTGGGCTCAATCTTGATTGATAAAGACGCGATTGCCACCGTCGCGGAATTTTTGCTTCCTGAGCATTTTTACAAGGAAGCTAACAGGTTGATTTACAAAGCGATTCTCCAACTTTACGAGGAAAGAGAGCCGATTGATATTGTTACTTTAAAAGAGCGTTTGAAAAAAGATAAGAGCCTCACTCAAATTGGCGGTTCAGCTTATTTAACTAGTTTAGTTAATGCTGTTCCCACTGCCGCTCATATTGAACAATATGGCCGGATGGTTAAGGATGATTATACGAAAAGGGAGTTGATTTCTGCTGCCTCAAAAATTTCTGAAGCCGCTTTTGATGAAGGAGGGGATGCAACCGCGGTTTTGGATAAAGCTGAGGAATTGATTTTTGCTTTATCTCAAAGACATCTTCGTCAAGTTTTTCAACCCATTAAAGACGCTTTGGCAGAATCTTTTGATCGTTTAGATGAACTTCATAAAAGAGCCGGTGGTTTGCGAGGAGTTCCAACTGGTTTTAAAGATATTGATGATACTTTGGCAGGCTTGCAAGCATCAAATCTGATTATTTTGGCAGCAAGGCCAGGAATTGGTAAAACGGCTTTGGCTTTAAATATCGCCCAACACGTTAGTGTTGGAGAGAAATTGCCGGTTGGGTTTTTTTCTTTGGAAATGAGTAGTGAGGAGCTAGTTGATCGAGCCTTGGTGGGACAGGCAGACATTGATGCCTGGCGAATGAAAACAGGACGTTTGGATGAAGAAGATTTTACCAAACTTTCTGAAGCCATGGGTATTTTGGCAGAAGCGCCTCTTTACATTGATGATACTCCTGCTTTGTCGGTTTTGGAAATGCGAACCAAAGCAAGGCGGTTAATGGCGGAACACGGTTTGCAGTTGATAATTGTTGATTATCTCCAGTTGATGAGAAGTTTAAGCCGAAGAGAAAGTCGAGTGACTGAGGTTTCCGAGATTTCTCAAGGGTTAAAGAATTTGGCAAGAGAATTGAAAGTGCCGGTGTTAGCCGTTTCTCAATTATCAAGAGCCGTTGAGCAAAGAGGTAGCCCTAGGCCTCAATTGGCTGATTTAAGAGAAAGTGGAGCGATTGAACAGGATGCCGATGTCGTTATGTTTATTTGGCGAGAAGATGAAGAAGATATTGAAAGTATTGAGCTGGAAGTAGCCAAACATCGAAATGGTCCTTTGCGCCGGATGAAGTTGCGCTTCCGTGGTGACAGGATTAAATTTTATGGAGCGGAGACCAGACGAGAGGAAGAATAGCTTCAAATTTAGCCCCATTTTTGGTAAAATATGTTTTAGACAAGCCGAGGTGGCGGAACTGGCAGACGCGCGAGACTCAAAATCTCGTGGTAGGCAACTACCGTGCGGGTTCGACTCCCGCCCTCGGCACTTATGATTTCAGTGACAGAATTAAGAACTGGCAGAGCTTTTAAACTTGATGGGCAGCCTTTTCAGGTGCTCAATTACAAACACACTAAGATAGCTCGAGGCTCGGCTAATATTAAAATTAAAGCCCGCAATTTAATTACGGGAGCAGTGGTTGGAAAAACCTTTGTTTCTGGAGCTAAAGTTGAGCCAATTGAGACCTCAATTAGGACTCTTCAATACCTTTACCAGGATGATAGCCATCTTTATTTCATGGATCCTCGTAGTTTTGAACAATTTTCTCTTGGGAAATCAGTTTTAGGAGATAAGGCTAAATACCTTAAGGAGGAGAGTAAAGTAAAGGTTTTGTTTTATGAAGGTAAACCCTTATCAGTTGAGTTACCCAAGTCAATGGTTTTTGAGGTAAAAGATGCGCCACCAGGAGTTAAAGGTGATTCGGCCACAGCCTCAAACAAACCAGTAACGCTTGAAAATGGTTTGGTTGTTCGAACACCCCTTTTTGTTAAAAAAGGAGATAAGATAAAAATTGATACCCAGAGCGGAGAGTACCAAGAGAGAGTGGGTTGTTAAGAAGGTTAGGTGAAGATAACAAGCAGCGCTAAAATGACAACTATTCCTTGAATCGCCAAACCAGGAACAAGGGGCAGTCTCCATTGAAGACGACGCTGAAATTTAATGAGATTTTTTAAGAATTGAGTCCGAATACCCAAAAAAAAATAGAATCCTTCGATAACATCAAGCACCACGGCAGCAAAGCAGGCTAAAATAATACTCAGAGCGTGATTGACATTGGGCAAAGCCCGACTAGCAAGAAAAAGGCCAATGATTAAACTTAGAGAGGTATCAAGGATAACTAGTTTCGTTGACTTTTTAGTTGGCTTGCCATATTTTTCAGTTTCTGTGTAGAGGCTTGGGTTCCAGTGGGGCGAAAGATCAAGGGGAATATGGCTTAAAAAAGCAAGGGGGATTGAGATTAAAGGATTTGGAATTTTGGTGGCAATGGTTGCGCCAATGATAGTATGAGGCAGTTCAAGCATATCGGGAAACAGTATAGCACATGTTGTTGAAATATGGTATCTTGAGGTTAAGGAAATTAACAATGCTACCAGTTTTTTTTTCCATCGGACCAATTAATTTTTATAGTTTGGGCTTTTTGTTGGCAATTGGTTTCTTTCTTGCCTCTTTTTTTATTTGGCGGAGACTGAAGGAATTGGGGATTGATGAGGAAAAGGTAATTGATTTGATTATTATTGCCACTTTATTTGGGCTCATTTTTGGGAGAGTCTTTTTTATTATTCAAAACGTTTCCATCCTTGGTTTAAATCCCATCCATTGGTTATTGATTAGAAGGTATCCGGGTTTGTCTTTTTGGGGAGCAATCGGAGGTGCTTTTTTAGCCATTTACATGTTCAGTCGTCGTCAAAACTTTGATTTTTGGCAATTAGCGGATGAATTTATTTATGGAATGATGCCCTTCTTGATTTTATCTCAGATTGGCGCTTTTTTTGATGGTTCCGGTTTTGGGAAACCAACAACAATGCCTTGGGGAATTTATGCGGCAGGCGGTTTGCTCAAAAGGCAGCCCCTTCCTTTGGTGATGGCAATAGGATTTTTTGTTCTTTGGCTTCTTTTGTTGCGAATCGAAAGACATTGGCGAACTTGGGAGTGGTACAAAAGTAAAGCTCATGGTTTGGTGGCTCTTATGTTTGGGATTTTGGCAATGCTGACTAACGCTTTAGTTGCTTTTTGGCGTGATAGTTTGCTATACTGGTACAGGCTAGAAATTAGTTTAAGTCTGATTCTGGCCTGCTTATTTTTAGGCGCGATTTATTTTCGCTCAGGGAGGAGGTCATTTGGCAAAATCAAAGAAAAGACAAGCAAGAGTCGCTAAACAAGTTAGGCAAGTAGTCACCTTTCCGGCTAAAGTGCTTGAGCCTATTGGCCATTTTCTTAAACGGGAGGAAAGAAGACTGGAAAAAAGAAGAAAGGAAATTGCTGAGGCTGACCCCTTTGAGGACATTCGCCGACTTTCTGATAATGCTGCGGCTGATGCAGATGCAGCCGAACAATTTGGGCACGAACGAGCTAAGGCAATGAGAGACCAGGTTGACCGGAAATTAATTCAGATCCGAAAAGCTTTAACCCGGATTAAAATTGGTCAGTATGCCATTTGTGAAAAATGTGGCCAAATGATTGATACTGATCGACTCATGGTAATGCCAGAGGCAACCCTGTGCATCAAGTGCGAGAAGAAAAAAGCAAAGTAGTGAATATCCCTTTAACTCCAAAAATTATTTCTGAAGACAAATCCATTCTTGTTATTGATAAGCCAGCGGGGATGGTGGTTAATCGAGCAAAAACAACAAAGGAAAAAACAATTCAGGATTGGGTTGGAGATTATTTGAAAATTAAGGGCAGGGGAATAGGCGGTAGAGCGGGGATTGTTCACAGAATAGACAAAGAAACTTCAGGAGTTTTAGTGGTGGCAAAAAATCAAAGAGCTTTTGAAGATTTACAAAAACAATTCAAACAAAGAAAAGTAGAGAAGAGATATTTGGCTTTAGTTCATGGCAAGGTTGAACCGAAAAAAGGAGTGGTTGAAGCCCCCATCACTCGGAGCCCATTTAACCGAAAGAAGTTTGGGGTGTTTCTAGGCGGGCGCCCAGCAAAAACAGGGTATGAGGTCAAGAAATATTATTCTGATTTTACTTTATTAGAAATAATTCCTAAAACTGGTCGGACTCATCAGATTCGAGTTCACCTTAAATATCTTGGTTACCCCATTGTGGCTGATGAAAAATATGCGGGGCGAAAAACAGCCAGAGCCGACCGAAAGTGGTGCCCCCGTCAATTTCTCCATGCTTCTTCTTTGACTTTTGTTCATCCCCAAACAAAAAAGAAGGTTAGATTTACTAGCCCACTTCCTACTAAGTTAAAAGAAGTTTCGCAATCACTCGTAGCTTTTTGATATAATGAAAGCATAATAATAAAAATAAGGAGGTGATTGATATGGCTGAAGAAGAGAAAGTTAATTCTGAGATTGGGGAACATGTAGTACTTCCCGAAGGGGTCACAACAAGAGATTTAGTTAACGCAGTAAGATACAGAGACTGGTTAAACCAGAAATTAGAAGGCAGGGGGAGCAGCGAACCAATGGTGGCAGGAAGGCCTGCTTGGATTTCGTCTCTGACTAAGGAAGAGAAGAAAGGATTTCAAAAAGCTGTTGATTTTATAAGAAAAGTTGAGAGTAACCCCCGACAATTATTTCAGAAGCAGTTAACTGTAAATTTACAAAAAACAGTTATGGTTGTAAGTGTATATTGGTTCTAAAATTATTCCATTAAGTGATCTCGGACTGAAAAAGCCCTATTTTTTGGGTTTTTTTATTAAAGAAGATTTTTAAGTCTAAGGTCCATTTCATTCTCCTTTATGTTGTTCTTTTGTTTGTAGGTATTGTTTGGGACCAATACGCCATATACCGAGGCCATTGGTCATTTGGAAAAAACTTCTTACTTGGTCTCAATGTTGGTTATATGCCAATTGAAGAATATGCTTTTATTTTTATTGTGATCTATTTCATTTTAGTTGTTTATAAGATTATAGAGAAGCAATTAAAAAATTAGTTCTAACATCGCCCACGGGGGAGCTAGCCTCAAAAAAACCAACCACTTCATTTTCATAAAACTTTACACTTTCACCTTTTCAATTTACACTAATACCAGATGGTAAACCTATCTTTAATTTGGACCATAGCCATTGTTTCTGGTCTTGCTTTTCTTGGTGGGTTTTTAGCTAAAAAATTAAAACAGTCAACCATTATTGGTTACTTATTAGCAGGAATTCTTCTTGGTTCGTGGTTGATTTCCCGTCTTCAGGCAACCCAAATTCTTGTTGGGTTGGCTGAGATAGGGATTGCCTTTTTGATGTTCACCATTGGTTTAGAACTTTCTTTTAAGCGGCTTTATCGGGTTCGGGATGTTGTTCTTTGGGGAGCGATTTTGGAGATTTTGGGAGTAATTGTTTTGGGCGTTTTATTTTTGCAGGTTTTTGGTTTTGACTTTTATTCTTCTTTGTTTATGGCAGCTGCTTTTTCACTTTCTTCAACAGCGGTGGTGGTTAAAATTCTTTCGGAAAAGGGCGAACTCGATACCCTTCACGGTGAGATTATGCTTGGTTGGCTTTTAATTCAGGATTTAGCTGTTTTGCCAATGGTAATTATTTTGCCAGCTGTGGCTGGAGTGGGGGACGGGGGTTGGGGAGAATTAATTTTTTCAGTGGCCAAGGCAGCTGTTTTTCTGGTGGTGGTAATTTTGTTGGGAAGAAAAATTTTGCCTTTTGTTATTGGCAAAGTGGCTGACCTGAAGTCCAGGGAGTTATTGCTTTTAGCGGTGGTGGCTGTTTGTTTGTTTCTTGCTTTAATCAGTGCTTCTTTGGGGTTATCAATTGCCCTAGGGGCTTTTCTAGCAGGCATTATTATTTCTGAAACGAGTGAACGCCACGCTGTTTTTAGCCAGATTCGTCCCCTAAGAGATATTTTTTCAATTCTTTTCTTTGTTTCTTTAGGGATGTTTCTCACGCCAAAATTTTTAATGGTTAATTTACTCCAAATTCTTGGGTTATCTCTTGGGGTAATGGTTTTCAAATTTTTGATTATTTTGATTCTTATTTTTTATCTTGGTTATCACGCCAAAACCGCTATTTTAGTTAGTTTGGGTTTAGTCCAAGTGGGAGAATTTGCTTTTGTTCTGGCTTCTTTGGGAATGAGTCAGGGATTGATTGATAGTCAGATTTATTCCCTTATTTTGTCCGTGGCTGTTTTAAGCTTACTGGCAACACCAGGATTAATTCTTTTTGCTCCCAAACTTTATCTTAGTTTAAGAAAAATCAGTCAAAAACGTTTTCCCAAAATTTACAACCGTTTGTTTACTCGATATGATTCTTTCAAGCCCCACGCTGCGGGCTTAGATTTGGAGAACCATGTCATTATTTGTGGCCATGGTCGGGTGGGGAGCTGGATTGCCCGAGCCCTAAGAATGATTGGCGTCCCTTTTGTGGTGATTGATTACGACCATCAGGTAATTAATCAACTAAAGGAAAAAGATATTCCCGTTCTTTATGGTGATCCAGCGGATATTGATGTTTTAGATTATGCCCAGGTAGAAAAGGCAAAAGTGGTTGTTATTGCCATTCCTGATAGAGCCACTCAAGAAATGGTTGTTGCCAATTGTCAAACTCTTAACCCCAAAGTAAAAATCATTACTCGGATTCACTATGAAGGCGATCAGTCTCGATTGAAGTCATTAGGAGTAACCTCAATTATTCAGCCAGAGTTTGAGGCAGCTTTATCCATTATTCACCGAGCTCTACAATTTTTTGGAGTAGCTCAAGAAGAAGTGGCAAATAAAATTAAGCGGATTAAAATTGAACACGGAGTTAAATAAAGCCATGGAAAAGAAAAAGGAGCCTCGTTGGCAACGAGAACAAAAGCAGCGTAAAAAGTATAAGAGTCGTCAAGTGATTGGCTTTGTTCTTTTTATTATTTTTATTATTCTCTTGTTAGGTATTGGTTGGCGAGTTTACGGTGATTTAAAAAATTCGGTTTGGGATGGTGAAAACAGACTCAATTTAGTTTTAAATATCAAGCCAATTTCTTTAGTCTCTTTTGACCCAGGCTCACAAACGATTAGTTTTTTAACTATTCCCGATGGGACATACATTGAAGCCACTGGTGATTATGGACCTTATCGAATTGAAAAAATTTATTCCTTAGGGAAACTTGAAGGAAAGGGAATTGAGTTTTTAGCGGATAGTTTGGAAACCTTTTTTGGTTTACCCATTGACGGTTGGATTGATGCCGAAGGAAACTGGCAAGAAAGAGGTGGAGCCAAACAACTGCTTTTGGGATTAATCGGTTTAGGGGTTAAAGAAAAATCACTAACTAATCTCAGTCGTTGGGATCTGGCCCGTCTTTGGTTAATGGTTAATCGAACCAGAGCCCATAAAATTGAAGCAGTTGATTTAGGAGAGACAACCGTTGCTGAAGAGTTTAATTTGCCTGATGGAACTCAAGCAAGAAAAATTGAAAACCAACGGATTAGTCGAATTATCAGCAATCTTTTTACTGATTATCGGTTTCGAGAGGAAGGCCTTGCCATTGCCATTATGAATGCGAGTGATAAACCTGGATTAGCTAACAAAGCAGCGAATTTAGTTAGTAATATTGGTGGGCGTTTGGTTGAAGTTGGTGATTGGCCAGAGAAATTGGAAAATTGTCTAATTAAAACCACCCCTTCAGCAAGAAAAACCTATACCAGCAAAAAGCTCGTTAATGTTTTTGACTGTCATGTGGAGGTTGGTTTAGAAAAAGAGAGTCGGTGGGACCTCTTAATCATCTTGGCTGAAGAAAATTGGTGAGGAGAGTTATTCTTCTTCTTCGCCAGTGGGAGTGGTTTCTGGCCGCTCCTCGTAAACACTTTCTGGAGAAAGATAAGAAAGGTAGCCACTGCCCGAAGGAGAAAAAGAGGGTAAATTGCGAAAACGTTTGCTTCTAAAAATTTCTCGAACAAAGATTTCTAAATTTTGGCGACCAACGGCTTTGATAAAAGCCTGATAACGATTGCCTCCTTTTATCAATTTAATTAAACGCAATGAAAGGTCGTCAGGAACCGTTCCCAGATAAACTTTGTCTTCAGAGGTGACACTAATGGCTCTTTTTTTTGGCTCTAATTTGACTGGTTGACCGTTACTCAGTTCAGAAAGAACTTCAGCTGAAGCCAATCTAATTAGTTTGATGGTTTTGGTTTTTCCTGGTTCTTCAAGGAAGAGATTGCTTGGGTAATCAATTACTGTTTTTTTAGATTTTTTCCTTTTCTTTACTAAGCGCTGGAGGTTTTTAGTGGCAATTGAGTTATAGGGGTCGATCGTTAAAACTTGGCGATATGTTTTTTGGGCTTGATTGATTTTTCCTAATTCCCAATAAGCTCTGGCAAGACGGTTTAAAGCAGCAATGTTTTTGGGCCTTTCCTTAATTAGTTGACGATTGAGATCAACTGCTTTTTGCCAGCTACCTTTAATAGCAGCTTGAATAGCCTGCTTTTCCAAATCATCAATCGCCATTGGATTTGACGATATAATAAATGATAAATCAATGTCAAGTCCGTGTTTTTTTATGCTAAATTTGGTAGAATTGGCTTAATGTCCGGACATTCCAAGTGGTCAACAATTAAACGTCAAAAAGAAGCAGCGGATAAGCAGCGGGGTAAGATTTTTTCCAAATTAGCAAAGGCAATCACCATTGCTGCTCGTGAAGGGACCGACCCGGACACTAATTTCAAGTTGAGGTTGGAGGTTGACAGGGCTAAACAAGCGAACATGCCCAAAGAGAACATTGAACGAGCAATTATTAGAGCAAGCGGCGGAGCAGGGGAGGGGCAACTGGAAGAGGTGGTTTATGAAGGTTATGGTCCAGAAGGAGTGGCGATTATTGCTGAAGCAGCCACTGATAATCGCAACCGGACAACCGCGGAAATAAAGCAACTTTTTGAAAGGGGAGGGGGGAGTTTGGGTGGACCTGGAACGGTGACGTATCAATTTCGACCAATGGGTTTAATTACGGTTGAAAAATCTGATAATCCGGATGAACAGATTTTAAAAATCATTGATTTGGGAGTAGAAGACGTTGAAGAAGCGACTGATGCTTTGGAGGTCTATATTCAATCACAGAAGTTAGGAGAATTTAAAGAAAAGTTGAATCAAAAGGGTTTTAAGGTTTTAAGTGCCGAGTTAGTTAAACAACCCAAAAATGAAATCAAAATTAAAAATGCTAATAAAGCAACTAAGATTTTAAAATTAATGGATAGTCTCCAAGAACATGACGACGTTCAGCGAGCCTTTGCTAATTTTGATATTCCTGAAGAAGTGTTGCAGCAAGTTTCATGAGACTTAAAAAAATTACCATTAACAAAAGACAAAAATTTATTATTAGTGCTGCTCTTTTATCAATTGGTCTTTTGGCAATTCAGTTGGCTAACATTGCTTGGCGGTATCAAGCCATTTTGGTTTTAACGATTTTGACTTATTTCTTATCTGCTTGGTCATTACGAGAAGGACTTAGTGGGATTAAATGGTTAACGGTTTTGATTTTACCAACCTTATTTACCGCCGGAGTTGGACTTTTCTATTTCTTGTTACCATCAACTTGGTTAGCCCGTTTACCAGTCGCCGCTCTTTATGGTTTGGGGCTTTACGCTTTGTTATTAACAAAGAATATTTTTTCGGTTGCCGCCATTCGCAACATTCAACTTCTGCGAGCTGCCCATGCAGTTGGGTTTTTATTAACTCTTTTAACCGCCTTCTTTCTTTATGACACGGTTCTTTCTTTTCGTTTGCCTTTTTGGCTTAATTTTATTTTTGTTTTTCTTATTAGTTTTCCTCTTTTTATCCAAGGATTGTGGTCAGTTAAACTTGAAACAAGGATTAGTGGTCAAATTTGGTTCTACTCTTTGGCTTTGTCTTTGATAATAGCTGAAGGGGCGTTGGCATTATCTTTTTGGCCCGTTACCGTTTCTGCTGGTTCTTTGGCTTTAGTGACGGTGATGTATGTTGTTTTGGGACTAACGCAGCATTATCTTAGTCAGCGTTTGTTTAAAAGAACGATTAACGAATATCTTACCGTGGGATTAGTTGTCTTAGCGGTTATACTAATAACCACTCATTGGGGAGGATAAAAATGTTAGGGGATAAAGAACAAAGAGAGGTAGCCAAACCGTTAGTAGGAGAAATCACCCGAGTGCTAAGAGTTAAAGGGGAAACGATTGATTTTTTAGAACAGCAGAGATCATTTTCTGTTCGGGTACCAGAGTTTCAAGCAAGACTTATTGAGGAGTTTTTATCAGAAAAAGAAGGAGACCTTTTTCTATGGCTTTACAAAACAAGACGAACAGAAACTTCTCCATGGCGGGGAGTGATAATTGCTGGTCCATTTGGCGAAGAATTAAAAAAAGACATTAGTCTTTTAGATGAGGAGCAAAGGGGTCGTTGGTTTAATCGGTTTTTAACTCCATTGAGTAAGATAGGTAAAATAGAGGGAATTAATCCAATTGAAAGTCTTTTGTTTACAATAAGAGAGGGTAAGGAAATAGGTTTTGAAGAAATTTGGCAAGCTCTTAGTGAAGAAGCAAGAAGAGAAAAAGAAGGAGAAAGAAAAGCAAAGCAGTACGATAGAGAAATAGGGTCGCTTATTTCAGGAAAGGGAATTTCCGGGGAAGCAGCAGAGAGGCATAAGAAGATAGGAGAAGAGGATTAACATATTTTTAAAGGAGGTGATAGCATGGGAGGAAAAGAAAAAGAGAAATTTAGACCGCCCACTCTAGAGGAAGAGGCAAAGCTTTTAGAGGACCTAATGATTAAAGCTGCCGTGGAAGAATTTGGGGCAGAGATAAGAGTTGGAGACAAGGTTTCTGGGAAACAATCTGGGGAATCTTCAGGCGATTCAGATTAGGGGAAAAGAACAACAGTAATTAACCCCGCGACTAATCCAATAACTAAAATCCAAACAGCGTAACGGAAAAATATCTTTCTGGTCATTATATGGTAGGTGACTAGATTGTGGATCTCTTTGGCATATTGCTCAATAATAAGGTCGCGACTTTCAAGAGTCTTTTTTAATTGTTTTAAATATTCTTCTGGAGAATAACTGGCAATTTCGTCGTGATAGAGAAGGCTTTCTTTTTCCTTTCTTTTCTTTTTCAAGCGGGGAGGTTTAATCGTGAAGAGGTTTAAAACACAAACGATTAGAGAAGAAAGAGCGATAATTGAAAATCCTATTTTCCCAGGCTTATTTCCAGAAATTTGGGTCAAACTAAAAAGGAAAATGGCAATGGCAATTCCTAAAACATAATTTGCTCTTGTGTCATGATGGTTGGATTTATCAATCTGTTTTTTTAAGTTGTCACTTAAGAAAGTAATCTCTCTACCAATAATAGAAGTTTTTTTACCTGCCATTTTGTTTTATTATAACTTTTTTAGAAGATAAAGCAATAAAAATTTTTTGACAGACAGTTGGAAGAGGGGAGTAGGGGTTGGAAAATCAAGTAAATGAGTAAATATCCTATAATAAACAAGTGGGTTTTCACGAATATTGACCTAAAATTTTCACAAAACGGCAGAAAAAATCTTTGACTGCCAACAGCGAAGAATTAGGCACGACCCCTTCTCTGGGGGCTATCGTTTGTTTAGGCATAGAAAGAAGGGTGTTCTCCTTCTTGAGACGTCTCTCCAAAAGATGGTTTCCTAGCCTTGAAAATAGCAAAAAAGGGCTATATTTCGGTGAAAAATGGCGTTTTGGGTGATATAGTTTGATATAGTTACAGGCTGGGGATTGTGGATAACTAGAAAGGAGCTTTTAGAGCCTTTTTAAAAGGAGTTTTATTATTAATTGGGATAAATGTATAGAGAATATTGTTTCCGCTTTTGTTCCCCAGAGAACAGTCAATCATAATTGACCCTTGACAAGATAATTAAAAGTCTTTTAAACTAGAGACAACTGAGTATAATATCCCTTACACTCAGTTCAGTCAGAACATGAGTGGAGGGGGAAGAAAGATTTAAAAAATTAATTACTTCCCTATTTAAATATATGTCAAAAAAAATCACCTTACCCAATTTCGATGATTTCCTCCTTTATTTAAAGACCAATAATTATTCTGATGAAACAATTTACAACTATGAGCGAGACTTGAGCCTATTTAATGACTTTTTGTCTGAACACTCCCCCACTTCTTTTAAAAATGTCACTAAAAAAACAATTGAGAATTACAAAGCTTATTTAATTTCTCGTGATCGCCGTTTGGTATCAGGAAAAAAATCGGAGGCAAAATTAGCCTCGCGGAGTATTAATCGCAGCCTTTCTGCTTTAAGATCTTTTTTGCGTTATCTAATTGATATGGATTATAAAGCGCCAATTGCCCCAGAGGCAGTTAAGCTGCTTAAAACCGAAAGAAAGCACCCTCAAGTAGCGGAATTGGAAGATTTAATTCGCCTAATTGAAGCTCCTAGTGTTTTGGAAAAAAATAAAAAGGTGTCTTTAAGAAACAGAGCCATTTTGGAGGTTTTGTTTTCTACGGGGATGAGAATTAGTGAATTAGTTAATCTTAATCGCAATCAAATCGATAAAACTGGAAGGATTTTTGTGATGGGAAAAGGTAAAAAAGAAAGATTTGTTTATTTGACTCCAAGGGCCAAGAATCACTTGGAAAGATATTTGCTTACTAGAGATGATGGCTTGGTTGCTTTATTCATTCCTTATAGCGGTGCCAATGTAAACTCACCAAAACGCCGAATTTCTCCTAATTATATTCAGTTTAAAATAAAGGCATATCGAGAGAAATTAAAAATTAATGTTCCCACCTCTGCTCACTCATTGCGCCATGGTTTTGCCACTTACTTGGCTGAGAAAGGAGCCAATCCGGCGGCGATTCAAATTCTTTTGGGCCATGAGTCTTTAGATACAACTACCCGCTATGTTCATGCTTCGGACCGCTATGCCGAAGAAACACATAAGAAATTTCATCCTTTAAAAAGCAATGAGTGAAAATAAACAAGTTAAAATTTTGAAACTATTAAATGAAGTAGTTTTTCCTTGTTCAAGAGGCACTTATTTGTTTTCTGAGCGCCCAGCGCTTGAAGGGGTTCACGCATCTTTTTGCGCTAAAGAAATGTTTGAACTTCTAGATAAAAAAGCGTTAATTCTTACTAAAGAAAAACATCCAAAATTCAAAAAACACAAAACTGGGGTAAAAATTGTTAAGTCATGGGCAAAATCAATGGATTTAAAAGTTGAAACAGAAGTCGATATCTCAGTTGGTGTTGCCGATGTTTTAGTTTATGCTGATGATTTAGGAATTTTTGAGATCGGATCAATTAGGCCAACAAAAATGATTTTACTTCTTAAGTTTGTTGTTAGATTGGGAACTCCTTGTACTGTCCATTTTTGGCCCTATGGAACAACAGATGCCTTTGTTTTTAAAAATTGGCGTCACCCCGAAATAGCTCCTCTGCTATAGGTTTTTTTATCTAAATTTTTATAAAAATTTTTTTGAAAAAATTAGTAAATTTCATCAACTAATTGATTTTAATGATTGATGAATTATCCTCTTTTAAAAAGGGGCTTTAGAAAGGCGCTAAGAGCTTTGTTGAGTTTGACAAGGCATATTTTTTCTGTTTAAATAGGCTTTCTCCTGTCCGTTTTTTATGTCTTATCAAGAAATTCTTCCGGAAAGTAAAGAAAGATCCAGTGGAGGTTTATTAATTGGTTATGATTTGGATGGTTTGTTTTTTAATCTGGCCGAACCATCACTAAAAATCATTAATGAGAGATATGGCACTAATTTTAGTGAAAGGGATATTGATGATCATTGGTATGTTCAAACATTTCTTAAAAAAATTGGTCTTTCAGAAGAAGAAATTCTTTCTTTTCGCAAAGAACTTTATTTTCCTCCCAACAAACATCGAGTTTATGAAAGGTCTCCAGTCATTCCCGGAGCAGTTGGCGTTGTAAATGGGATTCATCGTCTTGGACATCAACCGCTGGCAATAACTTCAAGACCTCCAGGACTTGAAAAAACAACCGAAGAGCAATTAAGAGCCGCTGGAATTAATTGGATTAAAGGTGACTGGACTGATGGCGGTAATATTTTGATTCGTGACCAATATTATTTAGAGACCATGTCGGGCGAAGAATTTAAATTAAGAGCCATTCACGGTGATTTTCCTGATGGAAAGTATCAGAAATTTCCTGGACTTCATGCCCATTTTGATAATATGGGTGAATTGCTTGAACATCCGCTGGCAGTAGGTGTTGAAGATAGAATTTTCATTCTTGTCACTAATTATAATTTGCGTGTTCCTAAAGAAAATTTGGTTAGAAACTGGTGGGTTTTTTATAAAATTGTTCTCTGTTTGTCTCGGAATGAAGATTTAAGCTGGTTAACGTCGCACAATGTTAAAGACTAATGTCGCACAATGTTGACACCTCACTTTTCTTAGTATAAACTGTGATTAATGGCTGATTTAAATCAAGAAACCACTTCCCGAACAGAACTGGACCGTTTGATTGAAGAATTTTTAGAGCATTTGGAAATTGAACGCCAATCCTCTCCCCTAACCATCCGCAATTACCGCCATTATCTAGGACGTTTTTCTAATTGGTTAAAAAGAAATAATTTCAAGGCTAAACCAAGTTCGATTGACTTGGAAAAAATTAAAAAATATAGGGTATATTTAGCTCGATTTAGCGCCCCAAATGGTCAGTCTCTTTCGCGTAGCACTCAAGCTTATCATGTGATAGCTTTGCGAGCCTTTCTTAGATGGTTAGTTAAGAATGATCATGAAGTTTTGGCACCGGAAAAAGTTGATCTTCCCAAAAGTGAATCAAAATCACTAAAGTTTCTTTCAGCTGACCAAGTTGAACGGTTTTTGGCCCAACCCTTGCCCTCTAAAAAAACGGGATTGCGCGACAAAGCCATTTTAGAAGTTCTTTTTTCCACTGGATTGCGAGTCAGCGAGTTGGTTAAATTAAATCGTGATCAAATTGATTTAAAACGACGGGAATTTGGGGTTGTTGGCAAAGGTGGACGCGCGCGAGTCGTTTTTTTGTCAGCAAGAGCAGTTAAATGGCTGAAAAAATATCTTAATAATCGCAAAGATAACTGGAAACCCTTGTTTATTAATTACAGAAAAACCAAAGAAAAAGGAAAAAGTGGTGAAAAAATGAGGCTGACAGCCCGTTCGGTCCAAAGACTCGTTGATAAATATTCAAAAAAAGCAAAATTACCCGTTAAAGTAACGCCTCATGTGATTCGCCATTCTTTTGCCACCGATTTATTAATTGCTGGTGCTGATTTAAGAGCGGTCCAGGAGATGTTAGGGCACAAAAACATCCAAACTACCCAAATTTATACTCATGTAACTAATCGCCAACTCCGTTCGGTTCACGAAGCCTTTCATGGGAAGGGAAGATAGTCTTTTGTCGGGCGGCAATGAAAATGACTACGGCACGGGTACTTTTTATTTGTCCATGTTTACCATCAATTCCTAATTTTTCGTAAATTTGATGAAGATAACGCTTAACCATGTAATGAGAAATGCCTGTTTTTTTGGCAATTGCAACTTCCGTTAAGAGATGAAAGGAAAGCAACGGACTAGAAAGAGCTTTGAGAACATCAACATGTCTTGGGTTTTCGAAACTTCTGCATCTTTCTATTTCTTCATCAGTGACAAATTCATTGGCGTCTAAAATTCCTAAAGTGATTGCTCTTTTCACCGCTTCCGTTCTTGAAAAGACACCAAGGCGCTGATAGATCCCTCTTGGTCTGCATGGTTTTGATAAATGGCATGTGACCGTAGAAGTCGCAATTCCTAATTCAGTTCCAATTTCATCATTTGTAAGCCCGGAAGCAACCAGTTTCAATACTTCTTCTTGTTGATCTGACAATAGGGAATTTATTTTTTCTTGTGATTTGAAGCAATCGTAGTAATATCTTTCCGGGCGAATCATTTTTTACAAACAAGTGACCGCCGCCACAGAATCACCGGGTTTAGAGAATCTCATTAAAATGACTCCTTGAGTATCCCGCCCTAATCGAGGAATGTTTTTCAAAGGCAGCTTAATCACTTGAGCTTTTCTGCTTGTTAGAATCACCTTTTTGTCTCTTTGAGTAACTAATCTGCAGGCAACAATTTTGCCAGTTTTTGTTGTTACGTTGGCGGCTTTAACCCCAATACCTCCTCTTTTTTGGATGGGGTGAGAGCGAATGTTAGTTCTCTTCCCTAGCCCGTTTTCCATGACCACTAAAACATCGCGGAAATATTTACGGCGGCGGTCTTTGGGTCTTTTAGCCCTTGCTGGAAAAACTGCCATGCTAACAACGTGGTCTTTATCTTTTAATAAAATACCTCTGACGCCAATCGTGTCTCTTCCCATGGGCCGGGTGTCGGTTTCGTTAAAGCGAATTGATTTACCGTTGTGAGTAACCAATAAAACCTGATCTTTTCCAGTGGTGGGTTTGACCCAACAAAGTTCATCGCCCCGATTAAGTTTGATGGCAATCAGTCCTGAGGTGCGAATTTTCTTGAAATTTCTTAAGGATGTTTTTTTGACAACGCCTTTTCTAGTTGCCATCAGGAGATATTTATATTTACTTTTTGCGGTGGTGGGAAGATTAAGAACTGATTGAACTTCTTCTCCCTGGTCAATGTTTATGAGATTGATAACCGCCTGGCCTTTTGCTGTTCTTGTTCCTTCTGAGATTTCCCAGGCTCGGGTAGAAAAAACCCGCCCCTTATTGGTAAAAAAGAGAACCTGGTCATGAGTTTCCCCTGTCATGAATTGGGCGATTTCATCAGCTTCTTTAGTGGTCATTCCCGTGACTCCTTTTCCACCCCGCCGTTGGGAACGGTAAGTGCCCACTGGTAATCGCTTAATGTAACCAGTTTTTGTTACGGTAATCAAACATTTTTCCTTGGGAATCAAGTCTTCGTCAGCAAAACTATCAACTTGTTGACGATAGATTTTTGTTTTTCTTGGATCACCATATTTCTTTTGGATTTCCTTTAATTCCTTTTTAATAATCCGAAGAATTTTTTCTGGATGAATAAGAATATCAGCCAGATATTCGATTAATTTGCCAATTTCTTTGTATTCGTTTTCAATTTTCTTTCTTTCTAAAGCAGCCAAACGCCGAAGTTGCATTTCTAAGATTGCGTTTGCTTGAATCTCGGTTAATTTGAATTTTTTCATTAAGTTGGTTCGGGCGCTATCTACGGTACGGGATTTCTTAATCGTGGCAATCACCGCGTCAAGATTATCAAGGGCAATTTTTAATCCTTCGAGAATGTGAGCCCTCTTTTTGGCTGCTTCCAATTCAAATATGCTTCTTCGAGTGACAACTGATTGGCGATGTTTTACAAATTCAGTCAGGATTTGTTTAAGAGTAAGGGTTTGGGGAACTCCATCAACCAAAGCAACCATATTAACCGGATATGTGGTCTGCATAGCAGTGTGTTTATAAAGAGTATTAAGGATGACATTGGGTTTGGCTGTCTTTTTTAACTCAAGGACAATCCTCATTCCTTGCCTATCAGATTCATCTCTTAAATTGCCAACGCCAGTAATCTTTTTTTCTTTAATTAATTGGGCAATTTTAGCAACCAATTGGGCCTTATTAACTTGATACGGAATTTGAGTGATGGCGATTCGGAATCTTTTACCCTTTGTCTCTTCAATCTCAGCATCAGCTCGCATTAGGATTTTTCCTTTTCCGGTTGAATAGGCTTGGAGAATTTGGTCTTTATCATAAATAAATGCACCGGTGGGAAAATCCGGGCCCTTAATATGTCTCATTAAATCTTCAACCGTTGCCTCTGATTCAAAACTGGCTTTAAGAGCTGGGATTTGGCTGGGTTTTTTAATTTCTACCTCATTAAGTTGGATTTTTTTAATGTCAAACTCTTTTTTTTCTGACTCACCTTTGGCTGGCAATTTTTCTTTGGCTAAAACAACACCACCCTTATCAATTAACAAAATGAGTCCGTTAATCACCTCTTTAAGGTTATGGGGCGGGATTTTGGTTGCCATTGCCACAGCAATACCATCGGCGCCCATTAAAAGAAGATTGGGAATTTTCGCCGGGAGGAAAACGGGTTCTTTTAAGGAAGCATCAAAATTATCAGCATAATCAACCGTATCCTTATCAATATCAGTAAGCATCTCTGTGGTGATTTTTTCCATTTTCACTTCGGTATAACGCATCGCCGCAGGCAGGTCACCATCAACCGAACCAAAATTTCCTTGGCCATCAATTAAGGGATAACGCATCGAGAAATTTTGAGCCAAGCGAACTAAAGCATCGTAAATGGCCATATCGCCGTGAGGGTGATATTTACCCATGGTTTCACCAACAACTTTTGCTGATTTGGTGTGTTTGGCGGAATGGCTTAGACCCATGCCTTGCATGGCAAAAAGAATTCGACGATGAACCGGCTTGAGACCATCACGAACATCAGGAAGAGCCCGGGCAACAATGACGCTCATGGCATAATCCAAATAGGACTTCTGCATTTCGTCAGTTATCTCAACTGGTTTGACTTTGCCGATTCTATTAGCCATATATTTATCTAAAACTACTTAGGGAACTTTTTCTGATAGTTTGCCGCTGCATTTTTAATCAGCGTTTGAGCAGTTTTTTTCTCACTCCAACCTTCAATCTTGATTTTTTTATCCGGCTGAAGTTCGGAGTAATTTTCCCAAAAATTCTCAATTTCTTTTTTGGAGTGAGGAGGCAAGTCTTTTAACTCCTTTACTTGAGAAAAACGGGGGTCGTCAACCGGAACAGCAATAATTTTGTCATCTTGTTCGCCGGTATCATCGATTCGAATAACGCCAATAGGGCGGCATTTTATTACGCACCCCGGAAAAGTGGAAAAACTGGACAAAACAACGATATCTAAAGGATCTTTGTCCTTGTCATTCCAGGTTTGAGGAATGATGCCGTACTCAAAAGGAAAGAAAACGGCTTCATAAAGGACTCTGTCGAGACGAAAATAACCGGAATGATGGTCATATTCATACTTGTTGGAACTTCCTTTAGGGATTTCAACAAGGCAATTGATTTCCTTAGGTTTTTTTTCTCCAACAGAAACTATATGAAATAAATTTTGGTTGTTTTTATTCATTTTTCCTCCACTTTAATTAAATGAACTAAATACTTTATTTGTTTAAACTAGATGTCTAAGTTAGCCGTTTTCGCCCTTGTTTGAATAAACCTTTTCCTAGGCGGCACCTCTGAGCCCATTAAAGTCGTAAATACTTGGTCGGCTTTTTGGGCATCTTCGACGGTTACTTTTTTAAGAACTCTCCGGGTTGGGTTCATGGTTGTTTCCCAAAGTTGCTTGGGATTCATTTCGCCCAAACCTTTATATCTTTGAATGACAATATTCTTTTTGCCCTTCCCATGCCTAGCAACAATTTCATCCTTCCCTTCTTCATTATAAGCATAAAAACTTTCTTTGCCAATCTGAATTCGATATAAAGGCGGCATGGCAATATAGAGGAATCCCTTTTCAATCACCTCTTTAAGGTGGCGATAAAAGAAAGTCAAAAGAAGAGTAACAATGTGTTGGCCGTCAACATCAGCATCGCACATAATAATAATTCGGTGATAGCGCAGTTTTTTGGGACTGATGGTTTCACCAATTCCCATTCCCAAAGCAACAATTAAGTCTTTAAGTTCTTCAAATTTGATAATTTTATCTAAGTGAGCGCGTTCAGTGTTAAGAATTTTTCCTCCCAAAGGAAGGATGGCTTGAAATCGACGGTCTCTCCCTTGCTTAGCAGAACCACCAGCTGAAGAACCCTCAACAATATATAGTTCAGAATTAGTTGGGTCTTTTTCTTGACAATCAGCTAACTTGCCAGGTAAGCCTAATCCAGTTAATTCCCCTTTTCTTATAACCGCTTCTTTGGCGGCTCTGGCAGCTAAACGAGCTCGAGCTGCCAAGGCAATTTTTTCAATTAGTTTTCGCCCATCAGCGGGGTGCTCTTCAAAGTAAGTGTCTAATCCGTTTTTAACAATGGTGGCTACTAAACCCTGAGCTTCAGGGTTATTGAGTCTGGCTTTGGTTTGTGATTCAAATTGGATTTTGTTAATGGGAATTTTTGTTGCTACAACAGCAGTCAAACCTTCAATCGTATCATTGCCCACAAAACCATTGCCGCCTTTGAAGGCGCCGATTTTTTTGCCGTAGTCGTTGATTGCTCTTGTAAGGGCCATTTTAAATCCGGTTAAATGAGTCCCACCGTCTCGGGTATTAATGACATTAACAAATGATTGGATATTGTCTGAATAACCATTGTTGTACTGAAGAGCAACTTCAACGTCCATGCCATTATCTTGACCGTGGATGTAAATGATATTGTGAACTGGTTTCTTATTTCGGTTGAGATGGTTGACTAAAGAACGAATTCCGCCTTCAAAATAGAAATTTTTCTTAATATTTTCTCTTTCGTCTTGAAGATAAAATTTAAGTCCAGGAATAAGATAGGCTCTTTCCCTTATTGTTTGTTCAATTAATTGATAGTCAAAACCGATTCCTTTAAAAACTTTTTTATCAGGGATAAAGGTGGTAATTGTGCCTGTATCTGAGGATTTGCCAACAATATTGACTCTTGTCACCGGTTTGCCCCGTTTGTATTCCTGAACATATGCTTTACCTTGGCGATGGACTTCAACGCGAAGCCATTGAGATAAAGCATTAACGACCGAAACACCGACTCCATGAAGACCTCCTGAGGCTTTATAAACGCTGTCATCAAACTTGGCGCCAGCGTGGAGCTTAGTCATCGCTACCTCAAGCCCAGAAAGGCCAGACCGGTGTTTGTCAACCGGAATACCCCGACCATCATCTCGAATTTCAGCGCTGCCGTCTTTTTTTAAGGTGATCCAGATGTTCTTGGCAAAACCAGCGAGCGACTCATCAATCGAATTGTCAATTACTTCAGTGATTAAATGATGAAAACCTTTTTTATCAGTGGAGCCAATATACATCCCCGGACGTTTTCTGACGGGTTCTAAACCCTCGAGGACCTTAATTTGAGCGGCGGTATAAGTAGAAAGAATGTCCTTTTTGTTTTTAGTTTTCTTTTTAGCCATTTTAAAAAGACATAAAATTGGCAGGGAGGAAATAAGAAGTTAATTACCCTACCAGTTAATAATCTAGCATTATTTTACCAATTTTGGGAGGCTAATGCAAGCTCAACTTAGATGAGGGTAAGAAAGAAAGAGATTCTCAATTGCCAAGTGAAAATTAACGTTGGCAACCAACATCTTTCTGACCTGTTCTGTGTTTTTAAGGGCTTTTTCGATTTGCTGAAGACTTAGTTTTTTTAAAAAACTGGGCTTCTTTTTGTCAACGCCGGTTTTGGTAAGCAAAAATCGGCGCCAAAGGAAAAGTAAATTCTCTGTTAACGTTAGTGCTTGATTTTTGTTTTTGGCTAAAACTAGGCTTAATTTCAGCCTTTCCCCTACTCCCTGCATTAGCAAGTGGATTAAGGTTTTAGAGAGCTCCTCGGTTTCTTCTGGTGAAAGAATAATTTGGCTTTTGGCAGGGAGAAGAGTGATTTTCGTTCTTGAAACAATTGTTGGTAAGAGGCTGGCCGAGTGGCTGGCTAAAAGAATAATTAAAGAAGACCTTGGTGGTTCTTCAAGGGTTTTTAAAAGTGAATTTTGGGCCGGTAATGTTAGTTTTTCTGCCTCCATAATTAAACCAACCTTTATTTTCGCTTGATAAGGTCGACGACTAAGGAACTTTTTTAAACCTCTAACCTGATTGATACCAATTGAATTATCTGATTCGATAACTAAAACATCCACAGGAGGTTTATCTGGATTGATTGACTGATCAAAAAAAGGCTGAATGAGTTTTAAAGCAATTTTCAGTCTTTCTTGAAATAAACCACCAATAACAAGTTGGGATGAAAACATGGTTGTTGGTTTGACATTTTAGCAAATAACCATATAAGATAAAAGGGATGGCTGAACCTGCCCTAAAACCAGCTCCTCAAATCGTTAAGAGTAAAGCTGATACGCCTTCCATTTTAGGTATCCTTGCTAGCCAGAAAATTCTTACCCCTGAACAAACAGAAAAGGTAAAGGTTGAACAAGCGAACACGGGCAGAGAGGTAAAAGAAATTATTTTGGAACACAATTATGCTTCAGTTGAGCAATTGGCCAAGGCTGAAGCTCAAGTTTATAATATTCCTTTTATTGAGCTTGGTGAAACCGCTGCTTCTCCTGAAGCTTTGGGTAAACTACCTCGAGCCGTAGCTGAACGCTATATTGTTCTTCCTTTTGCTTACAACGCCAAAAGTAACCAGCTTTCGATAGCCATGGCGGACCCCAAAGACCTTCAGGCAATTGAATTTATTGAGAAGAAATCAGGAGCAAAAATCAAACCTTTCATATCCACACCAAATCAAATTAAAGAAGCGATTGCCATTAACTACGAGGAGAGTTTGTCAACTGAGGTTAAAGCCGCTCTTAAAGAAACAGCGGTGCCAGCCAAAAGCGCTGCGGTTGACATTACTAAACTAGGTGAAATTATTCGAGAAGCGCCAATTGCTAAAATCGTTTCCACTCTCCTGGAATTTGCGGTTAAAGGGAGGGCTTCAGATATTCATATTGAATCAGAAGAAGAAAAAACAAGAGTCAGGTACCGAATTGATGGTATCATGCACGAAAAACTGGTTTTACCCAAAAAGGTTCATGAAGGTCTTATCTCCCGGGTGAAAATTCTCTCTGGCATGAAGATTGATGAGAAGCGTCTTCCTCAAGATGGACGCTTCTCTTTTAGGGCTGATGGGCAGGAAGTCGATCTCCGAGTTTCCTGTTTACCCACTGTCCACGGCGAGAAAATTGTCATGAGGTTGTTAAAAAAAGGCGGTGGAATTCTTGATTTACCCGAATTGGGCTTAAGAGGTGTGGCTTTGAAAAACTTTCATGATTCGATTCTCCGACCTCACGGTATCATTATTGTTTGTGGACCAACTGGTTCAGGAAAAACAACAACACTTTACTCGGGTCTTTCTAAAATTAATACTCCTAAGGTGAATATTATTACTTTGGAAGACCCGGTTGAGTACGAAATCCCAGGGGTTAATCAAGTCCAAGTTAATCCTGCGGCTGGTTTGACTTTTGCCACGGGATTAAGGGGCTTTGTTCGTCAAGACCCTGACATCATCATGGTCGGCGAGATTCGTGATAAGGAGACTACCAGTCTTGCTGTTCAAGCAGCGCTTACCGGGCATTTGGTTTTTTCAACTCTCCACACGAATGATGCTGCTGGCGCCATTCCTCGTTTAATTGATCTTGGAGCCGAACCGTTTTTACTCGCCTCCTCAATGACTTGTATCGTTGCCCAGCGAGTCGTAAGAAGAATTTGCCTTGATTGTAAAGAAGAATTTTTTGCTCCACCCGAGGTAACTTCTGATCTTAAGAAAATTTTGGGTAATCTTTATAAAGATGGAGAAAAACCAAAACTCTCTCGGGGTAAAAAATGTGCCAAATGTAACAACACTGGATATTTGGGAAGAGTAGGTATTTTTGAGGTCATGCCGATTACTGAAAGGATTGGTCGGTTGACAATGGAGCGAGCTTCTGCGGCTGACATTGAAAACCAAGCAATTGAGGAAGGAATGATAACCATGAAGCAGGATGGCTACTTGAAAGTTTTGGAGAGAGTTACTACTATGGAAGAGGTGCTTAGAGTAGCGGAGGAATAAAAATGGAAATTAAAAGTTTATTAGAAATCACGGTTAATAAAGGTGCGTCTGATTTGCACTTAATTACCAATGTGCCGCCAATGCTGAGGATTCACGGCGCTTTAACTCCGGTTTCAGGACTTGAGCGATTATCCAAGGAAGAAACAGAAAAACTAGTTTTTGAGTTGGTTACTGAAGAACAAAAAGAAATTCTCCTTGTTAATAAAGAACTGGACTTTTCTTTTGCTTTTGGTGAATACGCCCGTTTCCGAGTTAATGCTTATTATCAAAAAGGAATGTTGGCAGCAGCCCTTCGTTCTATTCCAATGAAAATCCCGGCAATTGAAGAACTTAATCTCCCTGAAATTTGTCACGCTTTTACTAAATTGAAACAAGGCTTTATTTTAGTGGTGGGACCTACTGGTCATGGTAAATCAACGACTTTAGCTTCTATTATTGAGGAGATAAATCAAACTCGGGCGGAGCATATTGTTACGATTGAAGATCCAGTTGAGTATGTTTTTAGACATCAAAAATCAATGATTTCCCAACGAGAATTGAAGAGTGACACTCATTCTTGGCCAATTGCTCTTCGCTCGTGTTTGCGAGAAGACCCGAACGTGGTGATGATTGGTGAGATGAGAGATTTGGAAACAATGGCGATGTCATTGACAATTGCCGAAACAGGCCACCTTGTTTTTTCTACTCTTCACACTAACTCGGCTGCCCAATCAATTGACCGAATCATTGATGTTTTCCCTGAACATCAACAAGAACAGATAAGAATGCAACTTTCATCTACGATTGAGGCAATTGTTTCTCAGCGACTCCTCCCTTGTTTGGAAGGTGGGAGGATTCCGGCAACCGAGATTTTAATCGCCACTCCGGCTGTAAGAACGGTTATCAGAGAGGGAAAAACCCATATGATTGATAACATTATTCAGACTTCAGCTGAGGTAGGGATGAAAATGTTGGAAATGGATCTCGCCAGATTAGTGAAAGAGGGTAAGATAAGCCTTGATGTTGCCCAAATGTATGCTTTTCGGCCTGAAGAGCTAATGAAGTTAACCCGGAAACGCTGATGAAAAAGTTCAATTATAAAGCTAAAGATAAAGCAGGCAAAACAGTTAAAGGAGTTGTTGAGGCAAGAGATGAGAAGCAGGCGGCCAAGATACTTCAGGAAAAGGGCTTTTTGGTTATTTCAATTGCTCCCTTTCGCAAAAGTTTACTTGCCCAAACAGGACCGATTATTGGTCGAGTAACCACAAGTGATTTAGTTAATTTCACCAGACAATTATCGACGATGGTAACCGCCGGTCTCCAGCTAACCAATGCTTTGGATATTCTTGAGGTTCAATCAAGACCGAGGATGGCAAAAGTAATCGCCCAAATTAGGCGAGAAGTGGAAAGCGGAGGAACTTTGGCTAAGGCAATGGAAAAACATCCCCACATTTTTGACCAAGTTTATGTGGCTTTGGTTAAATCCGGAGAGGCAGCTGGTTCCTTAGATAAAGTCCTTGCCCGATTAGCGGATAACTTGGAAAGAAAAAGAGAGTTTCAGCGAAAAATTAAGTCGGCGATGATTTACCCTGCCATTGTCGTTGCCGGTATGTGTGGTGTGGGAGCAATTATGGTTATTTTTGTTATTCCCAGAATGATGACAATTTATGAAGAGTTTCAGGCAGAACTGCCGGTGATTACTAAGGTTATGATGTCTGTTTCTGGTTTTGTGGTTAGCTATTGGTATTTTAGCTTGGTTCTTTTAGTCGGTTTAGGCTTTGCTTTGAGACTTTTTAGCACTAATCCCCAATTTAGAGCCCAAATTGATAATTTGACTTTTCGTTTGCCAATCATTGGTAAATTAAAGACGCAGACCATGTTAACGGAATTCACTCGAACTTTGAGTTTGTTGGTTGGTGCTGGGGTCCTTATTGTTGATGCTTTGAAAATTACGATTTATTCTTTTGGCAGTCCTCTTTATCGCAATGCTTTAGAAGAAGTAACAAAAAAAGTAGAAAAAGGAATTCCCTTAGGAACGGCTTTGGCCCAGGAAGAGATTTTTCCCCCGATTCTTCCCCAAATGGTTGCTGTTGGTGAAGAGACAGGTAAAATTGATGAAGTTTTGAACAAAGTATCAGTCTATTTTGAGCAAGAAGCAGAAATGGCCATCAAAGGATTGACAACCGCTTTGGAGCCTCTTATCATGATTGTATTAGGAGTCGGTGTTGCTTTTTTAATTATTGCTGTGATTATGCCGATTTACAACTTAGCATCACAATTTTAGAAAGGGGGTGATAAGAAAAATATGAAAAGGATTAAGGGTTTTACCATGATTGAGTTGTTGATTGTTATTGCCGTTCTTGGTGTTTTGGCAATCGCTGTTTTAGCGGCGATTAACCCGATTGAGCAGATTAATCGAGGTCGAGACACGGGTAACCGCTCTGATGCTGAGCAACTTTTGTCAGCGGTTGATAGGTATAATGCCTCGCAAATGATTTGGCCTTGGCAATGTGTTGCGGATGATAGTCAGGTATTGGCTTGGGTCCAGGTTACGGGTACAGGGCCTGTTTCCCCTGCCCCATGTTCCTGTCCGGTGTTAAGTAACTTGCGTTATGATGAAACTGATACTGCTTGTCCTGGAACAGACGAAATTAAACAGTCTTTTGTTAACCGCATATCAGACACCCGTTACAATGCTCTTTATATGGAGTTTGGAGGAGCATCAGGTGACAGCGTTTACGTTTGTTTCAGTCCTCAGTCAATGTCTTTTGCCCAAGAAGCAGACAGGAGAATTGCTGCTGGCGTACCAGTTGGCTATCCCGCAGATGCTCGGGGTAATTGTGCTGCCTTGCTAGGAGCATCAGGAACTCACGAGAACTGTATTTGCCTGCCATAAGCTGGCTTGAGAATTGGGCTGATTTAAAACAAGGACAGGCATGTGTTATAGTGGACTTATGGCAGGTATTTTTGTGGGAATGATTTTTTTTCTTTTTGGGCTATGCGTTGGTAGTTTTCTTAATGTTGTTGTCTATCGGCTCAACCATAATCTCTCGCCCTTTCAAGGGCGTTCTTTTTGCCCCCAATGTAAAAAGAAAATTCTTTGGCAAGATAATATTCCTTTACTTTCATTTATTCTTCTTCGTGGTCGCTGTCGCTCTTGCCATTCCCCTATTAGTTGGCAATATCCTTTAGTTGAATTAGCTGCTGGTTTAACAACCATTTTCACTTTATTTTTCTTGTCAAGCTATCTTCTATCTTTTTATTATTTGCTTATCACCTATGCTCTCATCGCTCTTTTTGTTTCTGATTTTCGTTACCAAACCCTTCCTGACGAGATTGTTTTTCCCACGATTTTAATTTCCTTGATATATGCTTTCCTTTATATGCCCCAGGCTATTTTTGTTGCCTTAGGGGCTAGCTTATTTTTTTTAGTTTTACACTTGGTTACTCGAGGCCGGGGTATGGGAATGGGTGATGTTAAGTTGGCAGGGCTAATGGGTTTGGTATTGGGCTTTCCTGGAATAGTGGTTGCCTTGATGCTGGCTTTCTTGACAGGGGCACTAGTCGGTGTCATACTGATTTTAATTGGCAAAAAGCGCTTTGGGGAGCACATTCCCTTTGGGCCTTTTTTAACTAGCGCTACTTGGATTAGTTTATTTTGGGGACAAAAAATATGGCAATTTTTCCTCGAAAAACTTCTTCTCTAAAGAGAAAAGAGGGTTTATCTTTAACTGAGGTGATGGTTGTTGTTGTTATCATTGCCATCTTGATTCTTGTCGCTATTTGGTCTTATCGACTTCAACTTCTTAAAGGAAGAGATTCTAGACGAAAGGCAGATCTTAACAGACTGGAAAAAGTATTTGAAGATTATTACAATGACCATGATTGCTATCCCGAGAGAATTAATCAACTTGTACCCGATTATCTTTCTGAATTTCTGGTTGATCCCGTTACCCAGGAACCTTATGAATGGTCAACTGATGGTTGTGATGTGTTTCGAATTTATGCTAAATTAGATAATGAGAAGGATCCAGCCATAGCTGAGGTTGGCTGTGGTTCGGGTTGTGGACCTGGTGCTGGAACTGATGAAGGCCAATGCATTTACAATTATGGTGTTTGTAGCCCAAATACTGAGCTGGAAAACTGTGGCTGGTGTCCTAATAGCTGTCAAGGTGGAATTTGTAATAAACTTGATAAAGCAAAATGGGATTGCCGCCAATGGTTTTGTGACCCATATTGCGGAGGAGACGAGACAGAGCCAAACGGGTTTTGTAATCCAGCTAAATATGACCAGAAATATTGGTGCACCCAAAAGATAGAATGAAAAAAACAGAAACAGTCATAAAAGAAAAAGGTTTTACTTTAATCGAGCTGATTGTGGTCATGGCAATTTTGGGAATTCTGGCCACTGTCGGCTTGGCAAGTTTTCGCAGTTCCCAGATTAAAGGACGCGATGCTCAAAGGAAAAATGATCTTGGACAGCTTCAACGAGCCTTAGAAGCTTATTTCAATGATAAAGGCTTGTATCCTTTGACTGCTGACCTTCCAAGCGCAGGAGCACCCTGGCAAGACACTCTTCCCAGTGGAGGGGCAGGCACCTTGTATATAAAAGAGATTCCCTCTGATCCCACACATCCTCGGTACCAATATACTTATCGGAGTGATGGAGCAAGTTATAAGATTTTTGCTTATTTAGAAAACCAAAAAGACAAAGATATTGAGAGTTGTAGCGCCGTCACCGACGAAACTTGCGGGAATGAGTCTTGTAATTATGGAGTTTCTAGTGCTAATGTAAGAGTATGCGATTAAAAAAAGGATTTACTCTGATTGAGCTTTTGGTTGTTATTTCGATTATCGGGATGTTAACGGCTCTAATTGTGGTTAACTTTAATGCTGCTCGAGAAAGAGCTCGCGATGTTCAAAGAAAATCTGATTTGGTTCAAATTAAAAAGTCCTTGAGAATGTATTATAACGACTATGATGGTTATCCGGCGGATGATGGCAGCGACAATATCTTAGGCTGTGGAGCTACTGGGCAAGGTCTTTGTAGCTGGGGCGGAACTTGGACGGCTGGTTCAGCCAATATGGTTTATATGAAGACCATTCCTGATGACCCATTGGCTCCTGACCAAAGATATCGGTATCAAGTAAGGGCAGTTGACCAAGATTTTTGTCTTTGGGGAGAATTAGAGAATAAATCGGACGGTGATATCGCTGACTCGAAAGCCAATTGTGCGAGTGTGTGCAGTTTTGGCGCTAAAGATTATTTTTATGTAGTTTGTGCTGATTGAAAATTGAAGCACAGCAAAGGAGGTGAAAGTGAAAAGAAAAGGCTTTACCTTAATTGAATTACTGGTTGTTATTTCGATTATTGGCATTTTGGCTTCAATGACTTTTGTTAGTTACACCGGTGCCCAAAAACAAACAAGAGACACAGAAAGAAGAAGTGATTTAGCCCAATACAGAAACGGATTAGCCAATTATGCCGCCGCCAATGATGGACTTTATCCGCTTGATGTAAATGATGACGCGATTGGACCGAAGTCAGACCTTTGTACTAATTATTTAGCTACCGATTTTATCAGTAGTTGCCCAGACGACCCTACTGGCACAGGAGATTTTAATTATCATTTTCAAAGCGACGCTACTGGAGTTCAGTACGTTTTGTGGGTAGAAATGGAAACTGGTGGTTATTGGGAGGTTTGTTCAGATGGTAGGTCGGGGAAATATGATAGTTCTACCCCACCTGACGACAGCGGGGGTAGTTGTTCCTTGCTTTAGGTTTTTATTTGAAAATAGAGGATTATGAGAAAAAAAGGATTTACCTTAATTGAATTACTGATTGTTATGACCATCATTGCTGTTTTGGCGGGTTTGGCTTTGGTTTCTTATCAAAACGCAAGAAAAACAGCGCGGGATGGAAAAAGAAAATCAGACCTAGAAACAATAAGAAGTGCTTTGGAAATGTGCTATTCAGATGATAACCAATATCCAGATTCTATTAGTGGGAGTGTTACCTGCGTTGGCAACAGTACCTATTTGGATCCGACTCCCACTGACCCAATTCCAACAGGTAATTATTATTATGACCGAACAAGCACTACCACTTATGTACTTTGTGCTTATTTAGAAGGTGGCGCTCCTGATAATTGTATTGTCTCGGAAAGCTGTGGATTAGGTAGTTGTAACTACGGATTGACTCAACCTTAAATGTATGGAAAAAGCCTGCTCAAAACCCCTTTGGACCAAAACTGGTTTTACCCTCGTTGAACTGCTAATAACTACTTCTATTATGGCCATCCTTTTTTCCATTGGCGTAGCCCAATACATGAAATTCAACCGTCAGCAGGTATTAGTCCAAACAGTTTTGGAATTAAAGACCAATCTTACCCAGGCACGAAACATGGCTTTGGCAGGCAAAAAAACATGCGCTGGTGCGTTTGATGGCGTTTTAGTTGAAGCCAATGGTGATCAAGGCTATAGAATTAGTTCTCAATGTGATGATGGAGGCGATGTGGTTTTGATTGAAGAACATTGGTTTCCTGAAGGAGTAATAAGGACTGGTGGGTTAGGATCCGGAGTCTTGTTTAAAACTCTTACTGGCGGAACCTATTTAAAAGCTGATGAGACGATTACTTTAACTGGTTTTGGAGGAAACACAAAAAGTTTAATCATTACCCCTAGCGGGAAAATACAATTAGTTCCATAATAAAGTTATGAAAAGAAAAACAAAGGGGCAATCATTAATTGAAGTTTTAATCGCCTTGTCGGTTGTTGTTTTGGTTCTTCTTGCTTTGATTGCCGTTACCACCGTCTCTGTTCGTAACTCAACCTTTGCCAAAAATCAATCTCTTGCCACGAAGCATGCCCAAGAAACAATTGAAAAAATTCGGAAATATCGGGACCAAAACAACTGGGCAACTTTTGTTGCTGATTGTACTAATAAAACGGCATTGGGGTTAATAGACCCCTCTCCCCCATTTGTTTTGGAGGCTCCTGTTTGTAATCTTCCAGGAACAACAGACCCTTGCGTTGAAGCTAATAATAGGTGTGAAGTTGAAGTAACCGTTTCTTGGGATGATGCCAGAGGGAAACACCAAACGATACTCACTACATATTTGTCAGAAAAGCAATGAAGTTGAAAATGAAACCATCAAGGGGATTTACGCTAATTGAAATATTGGTTGTTGTTGGCATTTTGGCCATTATTGTCATCATCAGTTCCACAAGCTTCTTCAATCTTCTTAAGGGTTCAACAAAAACAAGAGCAGCCAACTTGGTTAAGCAGGAAGGTGATTATGCTTTAGGCATTATGACAAAAATGGTTAGAAATACTAGAGGGATCTTAAGAAATACGGACTCTCCCCCACGAGTGTGTGTATCGGGAATGAGTAAATTGAAAATTAAAAATCCTGATGGAGGAGAAACAGAATTTGAATGTGACTCGAGTGCAATTAGTTCAACTTCAGCCGAAACTGGTAGCCAAGTGCCAATAACCAGCGACCAAGTAGCCGTCGAAAGTTGCAGATTTGATTGCGTGGAAGGTGGCTATTTTGACCCTGATGTAGTCACCATTGATTTTACCTTAAGCACTGGGGCATTATCCCCTTTTGAAGAACGGGCGATTATTAATTTCAAAACAACGGTTGTTTTAAGGAATATTTCTGAAGATTGATTTGACAGTTGGTCAAGAATGTTTTTAAAATAGGTATGATGAAACAAAATAATTCAGGCCAAGCCTTATTGATTATTCTCTTAATTATGGCGGTGGCTTTAACAATCGGATTATCCGTTGTTTCCCGGTCGATTACTGATATTCGCATTTCCCAAGAGCAAGAAGAATCAGCCAGAGCCTTTTCTGCCGCTGAAGCGGGTTTGGAAAGCCTTTTAGCTACAGGAGGAGCGCCCGGAACCATTGGCGATTTTACAATCGAAACTGAAACACAAGAGTTAGGTAATAGCAATATTTTTGTTTTTCCTGGCGAGGGTGTTGCCGCTGGCAATATTCAAACGGTTTGGTTTGTGGGACATGATGATGCTGGCAATCCTGACCCTAATGTTGCCCAATGCGCTCCGAATGAGATTTATATTTATTGGGGTAATGAGAATACACTAAGAGACCAGCCCGATACCCCTGCCCTTGAAGTAACCTTCTTTTACAAATCAGGAGATAGTTTTGAAACAACAAAAAGAACTTCCGATCCCTATGAACTTAGAGCCGATTCCAATGGATTTTTCAAAACTAATTTAACTGTTGGACCTTTTGATATAGGTGGTAAAACCTTCCAATTTCGGAGGTTAATTGGTAGCTTTCCTGCAAATATATATGTTTTAAGATTAAAGTTGATTTATAGCGAAGGAACGAATCACGCGCTGGGGATTGAGGTTGCGGGTGGTGTACGCACTTTGCCTCTCCAAGGCAATTGTTTTTCGTCAACAGCAAGTTCAGGAACAACGGGAATAGCGAGTAAGGTTGAACAATGTCAGCTTTATCCAGTTTTGCCAGGCATGTTTGATTATGTTTTGTACAGTGAAAGTAGTTTATAATAAAAAACCTGCCCATGGAATTTTTTGGTTTAGATATTGGTTCGCACAATCTCAAGGTTGTCCAACTCGCTAAAAGCGGTAAGCAGTATCGCTTAGTGGCTTTTGGGTCTGGCCCTTCAACTCGGAAGGGTTTGGCCTCCGAATCTGATGCCGACTTGACCGCTTTATCAGGGGCGATTAAAAAACTTCACCAAGAAGCAAAAATTTCTACCAAGAACGTTACCACCGCCCTACCTCAAGACCAAGTTCATACTCAGACGGTTAATTTACCTCCTTTGTCTGAGGAAGAGCTGAGGTCAGCGATTAAATGGGAGGCAGAACAAAATGTACCCATTCCCCTTGAGGAAGCAACAATTGCCCATCAAGTGGTTGGTCAAATTAAAATGGATACTCAGCAAAAGATCCAGGTTTTGATTGTTGCTTCCCCTCAAAGATTGGTTGATAAGGCTTTGAAAGTTCTCAAGGCCGCTGGCTTAAATTGTATTGGCTTAGAAACGGAAATAATTGCTATGGCAAGAAGTTTGGTTGCCCCAGGAAGAGACATTGCCTTGGTGGTTGATTTGGGAGCCAAAGCAACCGACATGGCCGTAGTGGAAAACGGATTGGTGGTTTTTTCTCGTTCAATTGCCACTGCTGGTGAAGCTTTGACTCGTGCTGTTGCTTCAAGTCTGGGCTTAGACCCAACCCAAGCCGAGGCTTATAAAAAAGCCTACGGAGCTGATCCTCAAAAATTAGAAGGCAAAGTCCGCGAAGCTATTGGACCCATTCTTAATGTGGTTGTTAAAGAAATTGAGAAAACGGCTGAATATTATCGTTCGGAAACAAAAAAAACGGTAAAAAGAGTCATTCTCAGCGGCGGGACAGCCGGATTACCAGAAGTGGTGAACATGATGGCTTCAAAATTAAGTTTAGAGATTCAAGTTGGCGATCCATTTGAACAGGTGGCAATGGAAGAGGCCTTGAAAAAACAACTTAGTCAGGCTCAAACTCACCTTTTTACAGTGGCAGTTGGTTTAGCAATGAAAAGCATAGGTTAATGGCAGATAGAAGTATCGATTTACTCCAGCCAGATCAACTTTCTTTCGTTGAAAAACAAAGAACCTTTTATGTCAAGATAGGAACAATTTTTTTAATTGTGTTTTATTGTTTAGTGGTCGTTGCCCTTTTTGCCTTTGGATTAGTGGTTCTCCGTGAATCTAGATTAGTGGCAAACAAAATTGAGTTGGAAAAAGTGAGACTTAATGAGCTTCAGGAAGTGGAATCACTTCAATTAATGCTTAAACAACGTCTTTCCTCTTTAACTAAAGTCGTTGAAGTTGATGGTATTGAGGTAAAGCACTGGTTGGATTATTTAGACAATTTGGTACCTGAAGGAGTGGCAATAGAAAATTCTGAATGGAATGCAGGCGGGAAGGTGGAGTTATCAGGATTAGCAGCGAATGCCGTTGTTTTGGCTGACTTTCTTGATACTTTAAAACAAAAGACGGACGAAGAGGAAATTGCTAAGAGTACCCTTATTTCAGCAACTCGACAGACTGAAGGAATTTATGACTTTACCTTAGAAATTTTAGTTCAAGAAGAATGAAAATAGAAACGGGTAAATTACCAGAATTAAGCAAAGTTCAAATATATCTTTTTCCTCTTGTGGTTGTTATTTTAATTGTTATTTCAACAATAGCCATTTTGAAGCCCAAGCTAGATGATTTATTGAAGACAAGAGGAAACCTGACAAAACAAAAGAAGGAATTGGCCCAATTGACCCAAAAGGTAACCGTTTTAGAGGGTTACGACCAGGATGAATTGAAGGATAGAGTTAATAAAATCCTTAGGGTTTTGCCTAAAGAAAAAGATGCCCCTTTAATTTTAGTTACAATGAGGAGTTTGGCTAATGATTATAGCTTAGAGATAAGCAGCCTCATGATTGATGTTGGCGAATTAGCCACCGAGTCTGCTGAGCTAAAAACAAAAAAAGAAACGCTTCCCTCTCTTAATATTCAACTAAGTGTTTCTGGTAGTCTTGGAGATTTATATGATTTTCTTGAGGCGATTGAATCTACCACCCCTCTTATGAGGATTGACCATGTGAGCATTGATCGTGAAGGAACCACAATTGAGAGCTCTATTGACTTATTCACCTATCATCTTGCGGCGCCTCAAGATATTGGTAAAGTGAGTAGACAAATAACTCCACTTAGCTCCGAGGAGGAAGAGATTTATCAAAAACTGAGTCGTTATCAACCTGCTATTGTGGGAACGAGACTGCCCTATGTTGGTAGTGGTAAGGAAAATCCGTTTGAATTCTAAGTTTCTTCTAATTTAACGTTAATCCTTTTTCCTTGTTTTATTGCTTTTGTTTTTGCCAAGGTCCGGATAGCTCGAATTGTTTGACCGTTTTTACCAATCACTATTTTTATATCTTCAGGGTCAACTTTGATTAGATATTCGGAAAAACCTTCTTGTTTAATTTCCTTGATTTTGGCTTTCTCAGGTTTTTCAACAATTGATTTCACCAAGTATTCTATCAACTGTTTCATTGTCTATTTTCTTTTGGTTATTTTTTTAACTGCTTCGGTTAATTGGGCACCTTGTGAGAGCCAGTAATCGAGTCTTTTTTGGTCAATTTTTATTGTCGCTGGTTTAGTTTTGGGGTCGTAGAAACCAATCCTTTCGATTACTCTTCCATCTCGTTTAGTGCGCGAATCCATGACAACGATTCGATAAGAAGGAGCGTTTTTTTTACCAGTGCGTGACAATCTAATCTTAACCATAGTGGACAAAATTTTAACGATTAGGAGCTATTTTTTCAAGGGCAGCTCTGGCTGCCTTTTCCTCAGCTTCCTGTTTACTTTTGCCCGTTGCTTGGGCGAGTAATTTTTTTTGACTATAAACACCAACAGTAAAAATTTTTGCGTGATCCGGACCCTTTTCTTTTAAAATTTTATAGACGGGCGTTTCCTTGATTTTTTCTTGAATTTTTTCCTGAAGAAGGCTCTTGCTGTCCTTAAACTCACCTTTGGAAAGAATTTTACTTAGAAAGGGTTCCAGCTGATTTTTAATAAAGTTTTCTGCCTTTGCCATTCCCTGGTCCAAAAAGATTGCTCCGATGACGGCTTCTAAAGCATTAGCTAGAAGCGACAGGTTTTTTTCTCCCCCTGCTCTTTTTTCACCCCGGCTCATGAGGAGATTCTGACCGATTTTTAATTGATTAGCGATTTTAGCTAAAGTGCTTGTTCGGACAAGATTGGAGCGGAGGTTAGTTAACTCCCCTTCTTTGTAATCAGGAAATTTTTGGTAAAGCCAGAGGGAAACAACAAAAGAAAGAACGGCATCACCAAGAAACTCTAACCTTTCATTCGATTCGAGCCCCTTGCCCGTGGCCTCATTAAGGTAAGAGCGATGAACTAAGGCTTGGGCTAACAACTGGGGCTGATTAAAGTTTATTCCCAATCGTTTTTGTAATTTTTCTAAATTTTCCATTTCACTCAACCTCGGCGGTAACAAGATTAATTAATTGCCCAACCGTTTTTATTTTTTCTGCTTCTGCCTCGTCTAAATCGAGGTTAAATTCTTCCTGAATTTTTGCTAATAAATCAGAGATGGTAAGAGTTTCAGCACCCAAGTCTTTTCTTAAACTTGAATCCAGAGTGATATCTTTTTTAGCAACGCCTAGATTTTCAGAAATTAGGTTGATGATTTTTTTTTCTAATTTAGTCATTTTTCCTTTTTTTCTATTTTTTTGAGGACCGTTCCCAACACTCCATTAATGAAACTAGAACTTTTTTCACTGCCATATCGTTTGGCAAGCTCAACCGCTTCATCAATGATTACTTTAGGCGGTTCCTTTTTAACAACAATCAGTTCATAAATAGCTAAGCGGAGAATGGCTAAGTCAACTCGATTGATTTGTTCAATGGGCCAATCCGGGGCCGACTCGGCAATAATTTGGTCAATTTTTTTTTGACGACCAAGAACCGCTTTAGCTAACTTATTCTCAATTTTTTGCTCGGATTGAAAACTCCAGCGAAAAAGACTCTTAATTGCTTTTTGTCTTTTAATGTGTCTTGGATCATAGGGCGTTTTCATTATTTTTCTTTCTTTTTCCCTTTCTTAGTTTTAATTTTAACAACCTCTTTTCCTTTGTAATAACCACAAGAAGGACAAACCTGGTGAGATTTTTTTGGCTGACCACAATTAGCACAGGCAACCAAACCAGGCAATTTCAGTTTAATAGCCGTCCTTCTTCTTCCCTTTCTGCCAGTTGATATTCTTCTTTTAGGTAAAGCCCCCATATTTAAAGATTAGGAATTAGCTAGGCTCAATTGCTTTAATTGTATACTGTTTGAGCCTAGCTTGCAAGGAAGGATAGTGGCTAATTTGATTAAGAATGCTATCTGCTGCTTGGCGAGCTTTTTTAATGGTTTTTAAGTCTGAAAAAGAAGCCACTCGAAGATTGAAAAAGCCATGTTGTTGGGTGCCATAGATTTCTCCAGGCCCTCGTAGTTTCAAATCTAATTCAGCTAATTTGGAGCCCGTTGTTAAGCTCTCTAGAGCCTTAAGCCTTTTCAATGATTTTTTACTTGGAGTTTCGCTGAAAAGCAAGCAATAGGCCTGTTGGCCACTCCGACCAACTCGGCCTCTTAGCTGGTGAAGTTGGGCCAAGCCAAAGCGTTCAGCTCCCTCAATTAACATAATCGTGGCTGTAGGAATGTCAATTCCCACTTCAACCACCGGGGTTGAAACCAAAATATCCGTTTTTCCTTTTCTGAAATTATTAAGGACTTTATCCTTCTCTTTACTCTTGAGTCGACCGTGAAGTAAACCAAGTTTTAAATCAGGGAAAACTTCTTTTTCCAGTTTCTTTTTTTCACTCGTGACGGCCTTAATCGATTGCATTGTTTCGTGTTGTGATTCTTCTATTAAAGGACAAACAATAAAGGCTTGGTCTTGCTTGCCTTTGATTTGTTTTCTTATCCATTGGTAAGCAGAGGCTCGTTTTTGAGGCGGGACTACCCAGGTTTTAATTTCTTGCCTTCCTGGAGGCATTTCATCAAGCATTGAGAGGTCCAAATCTCCATAAAGAGTTAAGGCAATTGTTCGGGGAATGGGAGTTGCCGTCATCGTTAAGACGTGCGGAGCCTTATTTTTTTTAATCAGTTTTCCTCTTTGTTCAACTCCAAAGCGGTGTTGTTCATCAATCACCACTAAACCTAGCCTTTTAAACTTAGCTCGTTTGTAAATTAGAGCATGAGTGCCTACCAAACAATCAAAGTTGGTGATGGTTTTTCTTTTGGCAGCGGTTAAAAGGGCCACTTTTACTCCCAGTGGTGAAAGAATTTGGTTAAGGGTTTGATAATGTTGGGTAGCCAAAATTTGGGTTGGGGCCATCAGAGCCGATTGGTTGTTATTAAGATAAGCGATATAGATGGCGGCTGCGGCCACGACTGTTTTTCCACTGCCCACATCACCCTCTAGCAAGCGGTTCATTGGTTTATCTTTTTCAATATCAGCAAAGATTTCCCTTAAAACCCTTTTTTGAGCTTGGGTTAGTTCAAAAGGTAAACTAGCCGTAAATTCAAGAATTTTCTTTTGATCAAGTTTAAATTTAAAAGCTAATTGGTGTTTTTGCCATTCTTTTTTTCTTTGAAGAGCCGTAAGTTGAAGGAGAAATAATTCTTCAAAAGCAAAGCGCTGGCGTGCTTTTTGAGCCGTTTCCTGGCTCTTGGGAAAATGAATTTCAGCAAGAGCCTGATTGAATTCAACGAGATTATATTTTTTCATAATTTGAGAAGGGATAAATTCTTTTAAACCAGGCACATATTTTTTCGCTAATGGGGCAATTCGTGAACGAAGCCATTTTGAAGAAAGACCGTAGGTTTCGTGGTAAACGGGCACCAATCTGCCCGTATGAATCGTTTCTCTTTTTTCTTTTTCTCCATCTTTCAAAATCTCGTATTCAGGAGAAACCAAAACCAGGCTTTTTCCAAACCAGTCAACCCTACCCGATAAACCAATTGTTTGTCCGGGAATAATGGTTTTCACTAAAAAAGGCTGATTAAACCAAACCGCTTGAATTTCTCCACTGGCATCGGCAATTATTGCTTTTTGGATTTTTCTACCCTGGCGGGTGTATTCGTTCTTGATGGAGATAACTTCTCCCTTGATGCTCACCGTTTCCCCTGCTTGCACCCTACCAATTGGCGAGACCAAAGAGTAGTCAATATAGCGGAAGGGAAAGTGATAAAGAAGGTCTTCCGTTGT
>JABAOC010001599.1_pt1 | contig 56730 bp, 74 predicted proteins | sample 7062161 | NCBI WGS metagenome assembly JABAOC01 (sample SAMN14538625, study PRJNA623070) | marine sediment metagenome | biome: marine biome [ENVO:00000428]; feature: marine pelagic biome [ENVO:01000023]; material: deep marine sediment [ENVO:00002113] | place: India: Gulf of Khambhat ... | reverse complement strand
CTATTCCTGTAACGGAAAAATGGGTCTGCGGGAGACATCTACACTCTGCTAACTACTGTATTCTGATATGTGATAAGGAACTTTCCTTTGGTAGAACATCGTGCGTATCCAATATGATTTATGAAGTGATATCCTTTGCCGCTGTGGATTTCACAGTTTGGAACTCAATAGTTCTTGTATCATCATGAATGTGCTTCTGAAAAGTGTATTGAGGCGTATGCAAATAAAGAGATGGGGAAAAATAGTCATACACCTTACGCGAATATACTAGGGAATACGAGAAACCTAGCCAAAAGAGTTGGCAAAGGAAAAATTGAATGTACACTTACTGAAGGATTTCTCCAAGCTGAATATTCAGACCGCAATTCACACTCACTCAATGAGGAAACCAAATATGACAGTTCGCGAGAGTTTATTTGGAGGGCAAGGGCATTGAAAGACAATGAAACCTCAATTGGCAGTCTTAAAGATGCCGTCCGCGATTTTGTGCACAAACGACGCTGGGAGAAGTATCACAACCCAAAGGATTTAGCCGAGTCTATATGCATTGAAGCTGCAGAGCTTTTACAGCTTTTCCAATGGACAAAACCAGAAGAAAGTGAAAACATCAAATGCAATCTAGAGAAAGCTCAGAGAATAAAAGAGGAATTAGCTGATGTCGTTTTGTATTGCCTGAGCATGGCTAACTCTCTGGATTTTGATCTATCCACCGGCATCCTTAGCAAGATCGAGCAAAATAAGCGGAAGTATCCAGCAGAACTCTACCAAGGAGCAGCTCGCGTTAATCGACAGAAAGGGCAATAAAGCCTTGTACAAAGATGATCTTAACATGGATGGCTACCCCCCAGAAACTTCCATGTTCAACATACACTTGCATTGCGAAGGACCTGTTTGACCTGGTCAACGTCTTTTGTACACCATTACTGAAAGCATTGCATTAGAGGAGAGTTCGTTATGGGAAAAGATTTTTAGTGACCAAGCCTTCTGAAGCGTCAAAATGCTTTGACCTGGGGAAGTTGTTTGTCTGCTTTCAGAAGAAAGATAGCCTACGATCGTATTGTCACTAGATTCTCCCCTGAGGGCCGTCTATTCCAGGTTGAGTATGCCCTTGAAACTGTGAAGCGTGGAGCGACGATTATGGGATTAGTTTGCTCTGAGGGTATTGTTTTGGGGGCTGAGGAGACCCTTGAAGGTGGGCTGCAGGATCCGCGGCTGTCATGGAAAATCTATGAGGTGGATGAGCATGTTGGAGCGGCTATTGTTGGACTGGGGCCTGACGCGCGCGTTCTTATTGACAGAGCGAGGACTTACGCTCAAAGCAACCGATTGATGTACGACGAACCCATCGACGTGGAGGTTCTCGCGAAGCGCATAGGAGACATGAAGCAGCTGTGTACTCAACGGATGGGAATCAGACCCTTTGGGGTCTCGCTGATTATTGGAGGAGTAGACAAAACTGCAACTAAAGTGTTTAAAACCAGCCCCAGTGGCTCCTGCCGGAGTTATAACGCTGTTGCAGAGGGCATTGGAAGAGAAACCGTGGAAGCAGTCTTACGGGAAGAATATAAAAGTGATCTGGAGTCTGATGATGCAGCTAAGCTGGTTGCAAAGTGCCTGATAAAGGACCTTGAAAGGAGGGAGGGGAAGGCAAGGATTCGAATGGCAGTTATCCCAGCGGAATCCAAAACGTTCACAGGGCTTAGCGACTTGGAGGTGGACAAATACAAAGAAGCTGCAGAGAAGACTGGCATAAATAGATGAGGTTATGCGAGAAGTGCGAACTTGAAGACTCAAAAGGCGGTTGTTATCAAGTGATATGTGCTTAGTGAAATTTCTTCCGTCTCCAATAATACGCGTGGGCTTAAATGATGGGGCGTGATGAAGTTACTGCGCGAGCGACATTTGAACGTTATCTGTGAATCCTCGCAAGCCCAGATCTTATATAACATTCTATTTGGATAATGTGTTTTGGGAGGGCTTTGATGTCTAGGGAACCTCTTTCTGACTTGGCCATTATCGAATCTAAGCTCAGGGGCAAGACCCTGCAAGTTTACTGGTATCTGCTCAGATCATCTAGCCAAAGCGGTGGAGTTCGGGAAATTCAACGGTCACTCGGCTTTTCAAGTCCCAGCGTTGCAGTACACCATCTGGGAAAGTTGCAGGATCTTGGACTTGTAACGAAGAAACGAACAGGCGAATATGTACTTGTAGAAGAGGTCAAAGTTGGTCTTCTACGGTTTTTTACAAGAGTAGGTCGCTTTTTGGTGCCCCGCTATCTATTCTATTCTGTTTGGCTGTCCACGATGCTTGTCACCTACCTGCTATTCTATGGCATCACAGGCAGCGTCCACAACTTCTTTGCCGTAACCTTCGGCATCGTCAGCTGTACAGTACTATGGTTTGAAACAGTGAGATTATGGAGGGAAAAACCGTTTTGAGCGTGCATCTACTTGTTCTAAAACGTAGAACTAAAAGCAGCTCGCATCTCATTATCTTGTGGAGGAAATTTGCATGAAGAAGACTCTATTGTACATTGCCATAGCCATCGTTCTAGGTTTACTGATGACGCTTATCCCAACCTGGCTGTTCTTAGTTGAAGCAGATGAACAAGGGAAACTAACAGAAACTTTTGGACGTAGGCTTCCTTTCCTAGGTCCTTCAGAGCGGAATCATGTTGAACCTATCTCAACTAGAGACGTAGAGACTCTCGGCATCAGCTTCATCATAGCGTCAATAATCTACGTTCTCTTTAGACGGAAAACTCCGAGACGCAATTACATTTGGCCTCCAACTCACCCGTACTAGTTTTAGCACACGTTGCTCAAAACATAGCATTAAACCAACTAACATCTCTATTATCTGTACTGGGAATAGGTATAGTCTGGATTGCGGAAGGTTGATTGTAGGAGTGCCATTATGCTTCGCCTCTCTCGAACTCTGATGCTGCCGAAAAGGGTAATTGTTCCCATGTGGAAGAAAGAGCCTACTAAGCCGACATAGCTCCTTATGTTCTACTTTTCCTTCAATGCTTTCCGAGCATACGTTACATAACCTGTGTGCCCAGTCATGAGTGTCTGAGGTCGAGTTTTCCCCCGAGCCACTTGCATTTCACGCATCATACATTCGAACGTCCCTATGTCGACAAATCCGCTCTCCTCCAAAGCCTCAACAGTCTTCACCACTTGGTCAATTGTGGGGCTGAAAGAAACGATGTTTCCACTGCCCCTAAGCGCCCCGTAAGCATGGGCTACAACTAGCCATGGAGTTGCCAAGTCCAGGATAACTGCATCAACATTTTTCTCCTCAATGCCCAACGTTATATCCTTGCTTTTGAGTTCTACATAGTCCTCAACGTGGGCTTTTTTCAAGTTCTTAAGGGCAACTTCTTGGAATTCAGGTTTGATTTCGTAGGTATAGACGCGGCCACTTGGCTTCACATAAGAGGCCAGCGCGGTAGTTAAGGCGCCTGCACCAGTACCAGCCTCAACGACACGGTTGTCGGGGCCTATTCCGCTGAACATCACTATTAAGGCTACGTCCTTAGGGTATGTTATCTGAGTTTTCCGCTGAGCCTTGAAGATGAAATCGCGAAGTGATGGTTTCAAAGCCACGAACTCTGTATCTAAATTGCTAAGGAGGCGTGTGCCATATTCTTTGCCGATCAAGCTGTCAAGTTCAACATAGCCTTTATGGGTGTGAAAGCTCTTGCTCCTTTCCACTTTTACCATGTAGGAGCGTCTTTTGCTAAGATATAGAAGGACGTTATCACCTTCTCGTATTCTTTGACGACTAGGCATAACAGTTTTTTTGCGGAAGGTGATTTAAAAGAGTGTGTCTTTTTGCGGGTTTGTGGAGGATCAGGAAGGTTAATTCTAGATGAAGACTCCCAAAAGCTTTTTCTGAAACAGTGAGCTTTACGATAAGATTTTGCCACGAAAAGAAATATAAACTAGGTTGTTGCTGTTCAATTGCACAGCTGGAAGAAAAAGTATGCCAAAATTCGGATACTCCATCAGGGAACTCGACACTGAGAAAACAGCGAAAGCCAGCGGACGCGAGCTCAGTGTATCCCCTAAGCATGCAAGAGAAGTATGTAAGACTATCAAAGGCATGCATCTGAACAAGGCAAAACGATACTTGGAACAGGTCATGGCAAGAAAACAACCAGTCCCCTTCCGCAGGTTCACAAAAAAGCTCGGTCACAGACATGGAATGCATAAAGCCATGGTGGGAAAGTATCCGGTTAAGGCTGCAAAAGAAGTTTTGAAAGTTCTAGAAAGCGCAGAAGGCAACGCGGAATTCAAAGCCCTAGATATTGAACGCCTCCGCATTATCCACGCCTCAGCCTACCCTGGAATTAAACTCAAGCGGTCCATACCCAGAGCATTCGGCCGCTCAACCCCAAAAAACAAATCGCTCACACATGTTGAAATCGTCCTAGAGGAAAGAGAGGAAAGAATTGAGGAAGCTATCTGATGTCCGTAGTTAAGCATTTTATCGCAGAATCTATAAAAAGAACAGAAATCGACGAATTTCTGCAAAACGAGCTTGAAAGAGCAGGCTACGGCGGCGTGGAAATCACAAAGACGCCGTTGGGAACCCATATAGTAGTTTACGCCATGCGTCCCGGCGTAGTCATCGGTAGGGGCGGAGGAAACATAAAAGGTCTTGCTCAAGTTTTGGAAGAGCAGTTTGAACTCCCTAATCCCCAAATCTCTGTAGCTGAAATCGAAATCCCTGAACTTAACGCCTATGTTGTTGCTTCCCGTATTGCTTCAGCCCTGAGAAGGGGCATCCACTATAGAAGGGCAGGATACTGGGCACTTAATCAGGCTGTGGATGCTGGAGCATTAGGAGTTGAGATAATCATCAGTGGAAAACTGCGGGGGCGAAGGGCGAAATATGAAAAGTTCCGTTCAGGGTATTTGCCGAAAAGCGGAGAACCGCCATTAAGACACATGAGAAAAGCAGAGCTTGACGTCCAATTGAAACCAGGTATTTTCGGAGTAAAAGTGCGCATAATGCCTCCTGATGCCGAATTCCCAGACAAAATAGACATAGCTGTCCAAGAAGCCAAAGAGGAGGCCCCGGAGACACCAGGGGAAGAAGCACCTGCCGAAGCCGAAGCTGAAGAAGCTGAAGCATCGACGACCGAAGAGGGGGAAGAGGAGGCAGCTGAATAGAATGCCTATTATCAGACTCAAAGACATTCGAGACATGTCCTCAGAGGAGCGGAGAAGAAAAGTCACTGAGCTGCAGACAGAACTTGTACGACTGAAAACAATGACTAAAGCAGGGGGCTCCATAGAAAACACTGCACGCATAAGAGAGCTTCGTAAAGCTGTTGCCCGCATCCTAACTGTAGAGCACGAAGCGAAACTGGCTGAAGCGAAAGAGGCGAAGAAGCGTTGAAAGTTACCCCAGCCATTACTCAGCATGAATTCATTGGTCTCAAAGCGATGGTCACGGAGTCTCCGAATTTATCTTACATAGGCATCGCTGGCATAGTCGTTGATGAAACGCGAAATACGTTTGCTATACTGCAAGATGGCAAGAGAAAAACCGTGGTGAAAGATCAGGCTGTTTTCCATTTCACTTTGCCGGACTCGACAGTCGTGGAGATTGATGGAAAGGTCCTAGTGGGAAGACCTGAAGAACGATTGAAGAAGCGGATTAGGAGGCTCTGGTAGAAGAATGGCGACGCTTTCTTTGAAGAAGCCTAGGAAATCGTGTACCGATCCCAATTGTCCTTTCCATGGAAAACTGTCCGTTAGAGGACGAGTTCTTGACGGCTTGGTTGTCAGCGCGAAGATGGATAAAACCGCCATTATTCGACGCGACTACCTTAACTATGTGCCTAAATTCAAGAGATACGAAAGAAGACGCAGCCACATACCTGCCCATAACCCACCTTGTCTCAACGCAAAAGAAGGCGACAAAGTGAAGATCGCTGAGTGCCGTCCTATAAGTAAAACAGTCTATTTTGCGATCGTTGAAAAACTGGAGGAGAAATAGTTGGCTGCAAGGGCAAGGCCGCGAGCTTTATTCGCTAGGGCAATGATTGGGCAGAAACCGAAGGTTTCCAGAGGTGTCCAAGCGGGCACCGTGCTAAAATGCACTGACAATACTGGCGCCCGAACTCTTAGACTTGTACAGGTCATCGGATATAAAGGACGTTTAAGACGTGTCCCGTCGGCAGGCGTAGGCGACTTAATTATGACCTCAGTGCGTAAAGGAACGCCTGACATGCGTAAAAAGCTTTTTCGAGCCGTGGTTGTGCGGCAAAGAATGCCGTTCCGTCGTGCAGAGGGCATCTGGGTTCAATTTGAAGACAATGCGGCTGTCATAATGACAGCTGAAGGAGAAATGAAGGGATCTGAGATCAGAGGTCCAGTGTCCAGAGAAGCAGCAGAACGATGGCCAAGGATAGCAAGTGCTGCAAGCATAATTGTGTAGGTGAATGTCATGCGGATTACAAAGCCACGGACACAGCGCAAAAAACTATTTCAAGCCCCAGCGCATCGTCGCTACAAGCATTTTTCAGCAACTCTCTCACCCGACCTGAAAGAGAAACATGGGACCAATGCTGTTCCTGTGAAGGTAGGCGACACGGTTCGTGTAATGAGGGGTGACCGTAAAGGATTCGAAGGTAAAATCATGAGAGTTGATCGCAAGAAATACAGAGTATTCGTGGAAGGCGTTACACGGGAAAAAGTAGATGGAACAACTCTGCAGATTCCAGTTCATCCGTCAAAAGTGATGATTCTAGACCTCGATCTGGCCGACAAATGGCGCAGAGAGGCTATAAAACGAAAGGGCATGACCATAGAAAGAGCAGGCCCGGAAGCCGTTGTTGAAGAGAAAGCTGACGAAGTACCAAAGGCGAAGGAAGCGGCAAAAAAGCCTCGAAAGAGGAAAAGACAGAAAGAAGAACCGCAAAAACGTGCGCCAAAAAAGGTTAGGAAAACAAGAAAAACTGAAAAACCGAAACGAAAGAGAACCATAAAAACTGGAAGTGAAAAGAGGAGCTGAATGAAGTGGGCAAGAAAGGGGGAAGCAGACATCTAAAAAGAAAGCCAGCGCCAAGATTCTGGCCCATCCATCGCAAAGAATACGTTTGGACTGTAAAGCCAAAACCTGGTCCTCATTCACTATCTCACAGTCTCCCATTAGTGTTACTCATAAGAGACATTCTAGGCTTTGCCAAGACGAGAAAAGAGGCTAAAACCATTATCTCCAAAGGAAAAGTGTTTGTTGGCGGAAAGGTCCGCAGGGATGAAGCGTTCCCTGTTGGTTTGATGGACGTAATCTCCATCCCAGACGCAGAGGCGACCTATCTCGTCTTGTCCCATGAAAGCGGGCTCATACTACATCCAATAGAAAAGGATGAAGCTACGTTCAAGCTTTGCCGAATAGAAAATAAAACAGTGGTAAGCAAGGGGCATGTTCAACTCAACCTCCACGACGGCTCAAACAAGTTGATTCAAATCGCAGACCTGAAAAATCCTGAAGAGGATGTCTACCAAACCCTAGATGTCATCAAAGTAGCAATCCCAGATGGCGAAATAACGGGACAAATGAAACTGGCGAAGGATGCAACTGCGTTGATCATTGGAGGGAAGAACAGAGGCACACATGGGAAAATCGTAGACATCGAAAAAGCAACGGGGAAAGAACGCCGGTCTTTGTTGGCAACAATAGAAGATGCGGCAGGAAAACGTTTCAAGACAATTCTCGATTTCGTCTTCGTTGTAGGCGACAATGGGAAGCCCATATCACTGCCTGAGGTGAAATAAGTGTCGGAAGAAGAGGAAATCCGCAAGAGTTGGGGGGAAACGCCTATGCTGAAGCCGAAAATCCGCCAAGTAACCGTCAACATATCTGTAGGGCAGTCAGGGGAGCCTCTGGAAAAGGCCGGCAAAGTTCTTGAACAACTGACCGGTCAAAAGCCTGTGAAACGCAAAGCCAAGAAAACCATAAGGGATTTTGGAATAAGAAAGGGAGAACCAATCGCCTGCACTGTAACACTTCGAAAAGAAAGAGCAGTAGAATTCCTCATAAAGGCGTTACAAGCGGTCGATAACAAAATATCAAAGAGCTGCTTTGACAACAACGGTAACTTCTCCTTCGGAATAAAGGAACACATCGAAATTCCAGGTACGAGATACGTACCAGAACTGGGAATCTTCGGAATGGACATCTCAGTTGCGTTTGTTCGTGCTGGGCACCGCGTCAAAGAGCGGAGACGCCGCAAATCACGCGTCGGCACCAGCCACCTCTTGACATCTGAAGAAGCAATAGTATTCGCCAAAGATGTCCTGGGGATTGAAGTGGCCTAGAGGGAACATTAATGGGAAAACAGAGACCGAAAAAAGAGAGAAAGTTTGGAAAGGGCAGCAGACCTTGCAGAAGATGTGGCGCTTACGGCCCGGTGATCCGTCGTTACAATTTATATATATGCCGCCAGTGTTTTAGGGAGATAGCCAACGAACTTGGGTTCAAAAAATATGCGTAGGAAGGAAGCGGCAAATCGTGACTGATACTATTGGGAACGGCATGACTGTCCTAATGAACAACGAGATGCGCCTGAAGCGCGAATGCATCATCAGCCCAGCCTCTAAACTCCTGGGCAGAGTACTGAGAACGATGCAGCTGAACGGTTACATCGGCGAATTCGAATTCATAGATGATGGCAGGACAGGAAAATTCAAAGTTCAACTCCTAGGCAGAATAAACAAGTGCGGCGCAGTCAGACCTCGCTTTCCAGTGAAAGCAGACGACTTTGAGAAATGGGAAAGAAGCTTTCTTCCATCAAAAGAAATGGGCATTCTGGTTGTTTCCACATCCCGAGGGGTCACTTCCCACAAGGTGGCAAGAGAAGAGAAAATAGGAGGGCGTCTACTAGCCTTCGTCTACTAGGAGAATAGAAGGAAATGCGTCTCTTAGAGGTTGAAAAAACCGTTGAAATTCCTGAAGGAGTAGATGTAAAGATAGATGGAAGAGTAGTGACCGTGTCGGGAGAGAAGGGAACACTAACCAGAGACTTCTCCCACGCACCGTTATACATTCAACGGAAAGAGAATTCGGTGAAAATCCGAACAGATTGGCCTCGCAAAAAAGAGGCTGCAATAGTAGGATGTGTAAGTTCTCATATTGAAAATATGATGAAAGGGGTAACACAAGGCTTCACTTACAAGTTGAAGATTGTCTTTTCCCACTTTCCAATATCCGTCAAAGTTGAAGGCAAAAGGGTTTTGATTGAGAATTTTACAGGGGAACGCAGCCCGCGTGTAGCAAAAATAGTGGGAGACACAAAAGTTTCAGTAAAATCTGAAGACGTAATTGTTCAAGGAACAAGCCTAGAAAGCGTAGGCCAGACAGCAGCAAACATTCAACAAGCAACGAAGGTTAAGATAAAAGACCCGCGGATATTTCTCGACGGTGTATACGTGTATGAGCGTCGTGAAGGGATGGAGGCATGAGTAAGTCAGCTTCCTCTGAGAAAGCCGCGGCTGAAAAGGCCGTAAAGCTACGGAAAGCCGTAAAGGCGAGAAAGCCCAAGTTCCGACGCCATGAAAGCTGGCGTTACAAGCGCTTGAGGGAAAGCTGGAGAAAGCCCCGCGGGCTAGACAACAAAATGCGAGTCAAGGCAAAAGGCTGGCCTAAATCCGTGAACATCGGATATGGTGGACCAAAAATAGCTCGAGGGCTACATCCGTCAGGATACGAAGAGGTGTTAATTCACACACCAGATGAAATAGCAAGCGTGAACCCAACGACCCAAGCGATACGAATAGCTCATGCTGTAGGAACAAGAAAGAGGATTCAAATCTTCTCACTAGCACGAGAGCGAGAAATTCACGTTTTAAACCCGCTTGTCAGGAGAGAACTTGAGGAGGAGATTGAAGAAGAAGAGATACCTGAAGAAACAATCTCAGAGCCTGAGGAGCCAGAAGAGAAGACAGAAAAGAGGTCGAAGCGTTCCAAACGGTCAAAGCGGCCAAAAGAAGTGAAAGCAGATGAGCCTTAAGAGTCAGCGCCGCCTAGCCGCAGAAATTCTCAAAGTGGGACAAAACAGAATCTGGATCGACCCAGAGAGAATAGACGAAGTTGAAACAGCAATCACCAGAGAAGAAATAAAAAAGCTCATTCATGAAAGAGCCATACAATCAGCCCCTGCAAAAGGAGTCAGCCGATCGCGAGCGCGCATTTTACATGAAAAGAAGAAGAAAGGGTTAAGAAAAGGCCCAGGCAAGAGAAGCAAAACTAGGGTATCTAAAAAAGAAGCTTGGATCAAGAAAATCCGCGCGTTGCGAAGAAGGTTGCGAGAGCTAAAAGGAAGGCGCATAATTACCCAAAGCACCTACCGCCAATTCTACAAAATGGCAGGAAGCGGTGCCTTCGAATCAATCGCTGAACTTGAACGTCACATAAAAGCCGAAGGCTTATGGAGGACACGATGATGCCGACAGGACCGACCTACAAAGTTCCGTTCAGACGGCGCAGAGAAGGCAGAACAGACTACAAGGCAAGGAAGGCGCTGATAGTTTCAAGGCTCCCCCGCGTGGTAACAAGAAGCTCACTGAAACACACTAACGTCCAAATCGTAGAAGCTGAACCAGCAGGAGACAGAGTCGTTGCATCAGCAAACTCGCAAGAACTTAAAAACTATGGCTGGCAAGCTGCCTGTGGAAATCTACCCTCTGCCTACCTAACTGGTCTGTTATGCGGCGTAAGGGCAGTAGCGAAAAACGTGAAAAAAGCTGTCCCAGACATAGGACTCCACCGCCCCACAAGAGGAGCCCGCATCTTTGCTTCATTAAAAGGCGTAATAGATGCTGGCGTCGACATACCTCACGACGCGGAGAAACTGCCAGATGGAGAGAGGCTAAAAGGGAAGCACATCGCCGATTACGCTGAGAACCTAGCATCTTCAAACAACGAGCTCTATGAGAGAACATTCTCAAAGTACTTGAAGACGAAGCTTATTCCAGAAAAACTTCCACAGCACTTTGAGACGGTCAAAGAAAAAATCACAGCCCCACAGAAGAAAGAAAAGACCAAAAAGAAAGGCCAGAGCAGAAGAAAAAGAAAGAAGGAGAAGGCTAGAAATCCATGAGTAGAAGGGCCCGCGGAAGAAGAAGAGGAAGAGACGTAAGTGAAACATGGATCCCTAAAACATCCCTAGGTAAAATGATTCAACAAGGCCGCATCTCTTCCATGGAAGAAATATTCATGGAAGGACTGAAGATACGCGAGCCGGAAATCGTGGACCTCTTGCTTCCAGACGTACAAGAAGAAGTGATTGACATAAACCTAGTGCAAAAGCAAACTGACGCAGGCGAAAAATCCCGGTTCAAAGCAATAGTGGCAGTAGGCAATCGCGATGGCTATATTGGTTTAGGAGACGGGAAGGCGAGACAAGTAAGAACGGCAATCGAAAAAGCAGCTGTGGACGCACGGCTTAACATAAGTTTTGTCCGCAGAGGCTGTGGAAGTTGGGAATGCGGATGTGGAAAGCAGCATTCAATATTGTTCCAAACAACAGGAAAGCGAGGCGGAGTAGAAATCCTCTTGATTCCTGGACCTAGGGGACTCGGATTAGTTGCAGGTGAGACAGCTAAGATAATTCTTGGACTTGCAGGGATCAAAGACTGCTGGACTAGGAGCTTTGGTTCTACAAGAACTATACCGTCCTTTGCCTTTGCTGTCTTTGACGCCCTTAAAAAAACCTACAGACTCGTAACCCCAGAAGACTGGGTGAGATAAAGATGGATGAAAAACGAAAATGCTTAGCGGTGATTCGGGTTCGAGGAGTGGCAGACACATCGCCTAAAGTGGAGAAAACACTCGAAATCCTTCATCTAACCCGAAACTGTCACATGACACTTATAGATAACCGACCGAGCTTCCTTGGTATGCTAAAAAGAGTAAGGGATTATGTCACTTGGGGTGAAATAACAAAAGAGAACGTACTGCTGCTCCTTGAAAAGCGAGGAAGACTTGTGGGCAATAAGAAGCCCGACGATGCTTACGCGTTGAAGGCTGGGTGCAAAACTTTGGAAGAGTTGGCTGAAGCTATATATAACTTGAAGGTTGAGTTTCGCCTTTTGCCGAACATCAAACCAGTTTTTCGAGCGCATCCTCCAAAAAAGGGGTATAAAGGAAAGATAAAAAGGCAATATGCTGCTGGCGGCGTAGCTGGTTATCGCGGTGAAGCAATAAACAAACTTATAAAAAGCATGATGTAGAACTGAAGAGAGATTTTAGGAACGCTTGCCATCAAGTTCGAAAAGGTGTAATTGGATTGCCTCACAAACTTCGGAAGACTCGCAGAAAAAGGGGCACAAGAACATTTGGATGGGGTAGAACCGGCCAACATAGAAAAACCGGTCAGAAAGGTGGCAGCGGAAAAGCAGGTCGTCGCAAACACTTACGGTCCTATGCACTGAGATTTGAACCCGACTATTTTAACAAGAAAGGCTTTCATTCTCCACGGGAGAGAAAAACCAGTGTATTAAACGTTGGAGCGTTGGAAGAAGTATCTGTAAAACTCTCTGTCACAGGAAGCTTAGAGGAAAGAAATGGAATGGCTTTTTTGAATCTGGACAAAATGGGCTACGACAAGCTTTTGGGCATGGGCAACGTGGCTAAACCTTTTTCAATAAAAGTCACATCTTATTCAGAAACAGCCGCACGGAAAGTGGAAGAAGCAGGCGGCAAAATAGTCGTAGCAATGTCCGCCGAGAACTAAACAGTTCGAAGTAAATATCGAGGGAAGAAAAAAAGATGGCTGGCAGATTCCTTGGGCTGTTCAAACCTGTTGCAAGGTTCTTACCAGAGGCAAAGCCGCCTAGAAAAAGAGTCGGTTTCAACGAGAAGCTCCTATGGACCGCTCTAGCGTTGATTGTCTACCTCATTATGGCTGAAATCCCATTATACGGCTTGCAGGCAGGACAAGGCTTTGAAATGACCTATCTGCGAGTGATCTTCGCCTCTAACAGAGGAACCTTGCTGGAGCTCGGCATAGGTCCTATAGTGACCGCAGGCTTGATCCTTCAGCTTCTAGCTGGTTCAGGAATGATTGGTGTTGACATGGCTAACCCTGAAGACAGAGGGCTCTTTACAACCGCCAGCAAATTCTTTGCCATACTGCTGACCGGAGTCCAAGCATTTGCCTACATCGTTGGCGGCGTTTACGGTGCACTACCGGTAACAACAAGCATCGTCATCTTTTTCCAACTCTTATTTGCGGGAGTTATAATCATACTGCTTGACGAGATGGTTCAGAAGGGTTGGGGAATAGGAAGCGGAATCAGCCTTTTTATCATGGCTGGAGTAGCCCAGAGAATATTATGGGACAGTTTCGGGTTAACAGTAGGCTTAGCAGACGGCAAAAGCTATGGAGCTTTCCCAGCACTCTTCCAAACAGTTGCAACAGGCCAACCAGTTTTTTCCTTTGATCTGTTCCACAACCAAACTTCAAACGAACTTGTCCCAGCAGTGCCTAACGCCTTCATTAGACCTCAAAATTACCCGTCGCTACTTGGCTTCTTCACCACCATTGCGGTGTTTCTCATAGTCATATATGTGGAAGGCGTTAGAGTAGAACTACCTGTTTCCCATGCTGACTACAGAGGCTATCGAGGTAGATATCCCATCAAACTCCTCTACGTTTCAAACTTACCAGTAATCTTCACCTCAGCTTTATTTGCCAACATATACTTCTTCTCGCAGATCATCTGGGTCAACTTCAACCCAAACAATTCCAACTTCTTTCTAAATGTTCTAGGCACCTACAGAGCAGGGGAAGGTGGGCAGCCAATACCAATTGGCGGTTTAGTTTACTATGTAATAGCTCCGCGTAGCGTCTTAGATGTTGTCTTGAACCCTCTGAGGGCAATAGTGTTCGCCAGTCTCATGGTGCTGTTCGCCGTAATTTTCTCCCTCACCTGGCTCGAGGTGGGAGGATTAGGACCATCAACTGTTGCACAACAACTAGTGGATTCAGGAATGCATATCCCAGGTTACAGGAGGTCAGCGCGACCCATAGAGATGGTGTTGAAACGTTATATCCCTGCCGTAACGATCCTCGGAGGAATCATAGTCGGCCTAATCGCCGCACTTGCAGACTTCTTCGGCGTATTTGGCACAGGTATGGGTGTACTATTATCAGTTGGCATAATTTACCAGTATTATCAGCAGTTGATGCAGGAGCGGGTAGCAGAGATGTATCCGGCATTCCGCCGTCTTCTAGGAGGCTAATTTTAATCATTACCTGCATTTCTCCGCAGATTCAAACATCCAATTGAAATGGAAGAGTGAAAATAGTTAAAAACCTCCGTGACAGACAAAGGGAGTACGGGGTAACACAGCATGCTCATAGTATGGTTCATAGATTGGCTCCTAACACCGCAAGCACCAGCCGCAACAATCTTTATTCTTCTACTCTGCGTATTTCTAACCTTTCTAACCTCCCTGGTTAACCGTTTATTCACAAACCCGGAGCAACTACGTGCTTGGAGAAAAGAGATCAAAAAGTGGACCGACGAATTTAGACAAGCACAAAAAAGCAAAGATAAGAAGAAGCTCGCTAAAGTGGAAAAGCAAAAAGCCAGAATAATGAAGTTACAGCAGAAAATGTCATGGCAGTCAATGAAAGTGTCACTGCTGTTCTTCATTCCCTTCCTTATCATGTGGCAAGTGCTTTGGGGCATATACCACGAAGCCGTTGCTTTCCTTCCAGGCTTCGGTCCGCTCTCCATAGTTTTATGGTACCTCCTATGCTCTTTGTTCTTCAGCACTCTATTTTCCCGAGCTTTCGGTGTGGGGTTAGGAGCAACGGAGTAGTATGCCACGCCCCACGTTAAGGACTAGAAGTGAAAAACGGAAATATCGCTCCGTACCTGGAGGACGCAACAAGGCCTTGTATAAAGAGGAAAAAGCAGGCAGGCCTAAATGCATCAAATGCGGTTGCAATCTCAATTTTCTCCCTCGTTCAACAGCGAAGATTCGTAAACTTCCCAAAAACCAGAAGAGAATTAGCCGCATGTACGGTGGAGAACTCTGCCACAGTTGCCTCCGAACCCTGCTAAAACAAGCGTCACGAACACTCTGACAGTTAAGGCGGAAAAACCAATGACGACCCTTCAACGCGGTTCCGAAAAGAAAATCATTTTATGTATATCTGGAATGGCGGGATGCGGCAAAAGCACAGCTGCGCGCAAGATCGCTGAAAAATACAAGTTACGCTACGTGTCAGGCGGTGATACGCTAAAAGCCCTAGCGTTAAGGGCGGGTTACAAGTCGGTTAACAGAGGATGGTGGGAAAGCCCAGAGGGAATAAAGTTTCTCAAAAGACGTACGCGAGATTCATCTTTTGACAGAAAGGTTGACGAGAGACTGTTGGAATGGGCAGAGCAGGGAGGCGTCGTCCTTGACAGCTGGACCATGCCATGGCTTCTAGACGCAGGGTTCAAAATCTGGCTAGAAGCTTCTCCTGAAGAAAGAGCTAAACGGATTGCAAAACGAGACAGAGTAAACGTCAAGAGAGCACTCGCAGCTTTACAAGAGAAAGATACGAGAACTAAGGCCATTTATAAGAAACTCTATGGATTTAACTTGGGAGAAGACTTTTCTCCTTTTGACCTCATTCTAGACGTAAACCACCAAAGCTCAGAAGAGGTCTTCCAGACGCTCAGCTTAGTCATAGATCGCATGATCATGGGCGCCTAATGCTTTCTTTGCAGCATCCATTCCAAACTGCAGGGTTTCTGCCACTCCACCACGTCAGATAAGAGCTCTATCTCAAAGATGATCTTCGTTTCACTGCTTCTACGCATAGAAACCCCATTATCTATAAATATCAGTTACTCTATCTGTTTCAAAGCCGCTGGAGTAACCATCAATGCCCACAATAGAAGTTGGAAGAATCTGTGCAAAAATCGCTGGCCGGGAGACTGGACGCAAATGTATAATTGTAGACTTGATTGACAAGAACTTCGTTCTCATAACTGGACCTAAAGAAATAACAGGAATAAAACGCAGAAGAGTCAATATAAGTCACGTAGAACCCATGAAGGACAAGATCAGCATTGACCGCGGCGCAAGTGATGAAGAAGTAGCTAAAGCATTAGAAACTGCAGGTAAGACTGAAGAAATGAAAGAACTTGTTAAACCGCAAGTCTCATTCTAAATTACCTTGCAGTGAATAGCTGAAAAACGAAGAAGAGCTGATGAACTTCGCGATAATGCTTTAATATTTTCACCGATATATTCTTCATTATGACGGGTTCCGGTTCAACTGTAAAAGAAGGACGTATGGACGGGCCATCTGAAATCCCAGAAAGCTTCAGAATCGAATTTTTGAAACGGGGCTTTAAGGTAGAGGTCAAAAACGAATCTCTTGAGAGACTATCGCTATCGAAAATAGTTGCAGCCGCAAGAAAGATGCAATCTCATGAACTTTTGACGAGACTAGCAGACTATTACGCTAGGAATCAATGGTTGTGGGCCGCTGGGAACATTTATGAATTAATAGGAACATCTGAATCGCTGCAAAGAGCAGAAAGATGCTATGTGGAAGGAGGAAACTATCGTTCTGCCACAAGGGTTTGCAAAGCCATGGGGGATCCAGATGCCTTGAAAAGGGCTTTAGACTACAGCTGCAGAACATGCTAGGGGAAACAAGCATCTTCACCGCCACCTCAAAGTCCGTGAGGCTAACTTTTTAAACCTCCATCCTCTACTTTGCGTTTAAGAGGAGGATATGATGCAGAGAACTAGTGCGCCTTGGGAGACCAAAAAGAAATTGCTGATAAAAGCAGTGGAGAAAACTGATAGTCAATATGGACGTAAACCCGAAGAGCGGTCTATAAAAGATTACATTAGGCTGGGAATAGTGAATTTGGACAAAACAGCGGGGCCCTCTAGCCACGAAGTCACAGCTTGGGTCAAACGCATTTTACATCTCTCGCATGCTGGTCACGGCGGGACCCTAGAGGCTTCCTTCAGGCAAGCCGGGGAAATCCCAAAGTAACAGGCATTCTGCCAATCGCTCTAAAAGACGCTACAAAAGCCGTTCAAGCGCTTCTGCTGAGCGGCAAAGAATACGTCTGCATAATGCGTCTCCATCAAAGAGTAACAGAGGATAGAGTGGAAGCTATTCTGAGTGAATTTCAGGGGAAAATCTATCAGAGACCTCCTGTGCGGGCATCAGTGAAGCGGAGACTACGAACGAGGACTATTTACTATCTGAAGTTTATGGAGATGAAAGGGAAGAACGTTCTCTTCACAGTGGGGTGTGAAGGCGGCACCTACATCCGCAAGCTGTGCTTTGACATTGGAGAAGCTCTAGGTTGCGGTGCGCACATGCAAGAGCTTCGTCGAACTCGCGCGGGGCCCTTCACTGAAGATAAAGGGCTTGTAACGCTATATGATGTATTGTATTATGGTGACGTGTGGCGAAAAACTGGAGACGAAAAACACCTTAGAAACATTATTCAGCCGATGGAAAGAGCCTTGGAGCTCCTTCCGAAAGTATTTATCCGTGACTCTGCAGTAGCCGCAGTTTGCCATGGAGCTTACGCAACTGCACCTGGCGTTTTGTCGTTGGAATCGGGAATCAAGAAGAAAGATGAAGTTGTAATTTTCACTCAGAAAGATGAAGCGGTGGCCTTCGCACGAGCGTTGGCTTCATCGGAGCAAATTCTGGAAATGGATCACGGATTTGTGGCTAAAACGATTAGAGTTTTGATGGACAGGGATGTTTATCCAAAGATGTGGAGCACGAAAAGTGTTTAGTTCTAATCAGGATGCAGCTTTCAAACATTTTATTAGCTTTGTCTAGCTAAAGTCTTTGACGAAGGCGGGTTGCCTTTTGGAAAAAGAGCGGAAGTATCACAGGAAAAGTGCGTTTACGAATGGTCTAGCAGTGGGTTTTGGCATCGGCTGCTTCGCCACGTTTGCTGCCTTGCTGGTTACCGCCTTCTATTATTCTCAAACAGCCAGTCAAGCCTTCGATGAAGCGTTGTCAAGTTTTTCACTTCCGCTCACCTACTTCCTCATTTTAGGCGCCCTCTTCCTGATAATCGGCTTGGTATGGGAACGCCTCGAAAAACAACTTAAACTGTGACCACCAACAATATCTCTTGCTCTCTCAGAAGCGCAATCGAGGTTGCTGTAGGTGAAGCGTAAGCGTAACGATGCAGAACATTACTATACTGAACAGCCAGAATCAGAGTCCCAGCTTGGATTAATACGCACTCATCTACGAGGATACCTCTTTGAGTTTCTCACTTCTTCAAGTGTTTTCTCAAAGAGAAAAGTTGATCTGGGAACACGCCTTTTGATTGAATCAATGATCTTGCCAGACAAAGGATATGTCTTGGATTTGGGTTGCGGCTATGGTCCAGTTGGAATAGCAGCTGCCGTATCTAATCCCGATTTGCATGTTGTCATGGTTGATGTTAACACTCGCGCGGTATGGTTAGCTAAGAAAAATGTCAAACGAAACAGCGTGGACAACGTGGAAGTCCGCCGTGGCTTTCTATACGAGTCAGTAAAGAACACTGAGTTTGACGTCGTACTTTGCAATCCTCCGGTAAGTGCGGGAATGCCGACAGTTATGGCGATTATCAAAGGCGCCCCTAAACATCTCAAAGACAGCGGCTCGCTCCAGTTAGTTGTCAAATCAAGAATTGGAGGCTCGCACATTCAAAGCGAAATGGATAACATCTTTGGCAACGTGGAAGTCTCAGCTAGAAAAAGTGGCTACAGAGTGCTACTCTCCAAAAAGCCTTAAAAAGGGAACACCACTTCTCAATCTGCTAATGCCGGGGTCTCCTAGAGCATATCAGAAAGATGATATGCAGGGAGCCAGGTATGGAGCAGATCTACCCATTACAGAGCTTAAGCCTGGAGAAGAGCTTGAAAGCCTGTGGTCCTTTGGGCCACGTGGGTTCGAATCCCACCCCCGGCGCCACAGTTACACCCACGGTGTTTTCCGGGTTATTTCCGTTTCTTGAAGATCTTGATTCCTTGATCCTCGAACTCAGTGACATACTCGTACCCTAGTTCTATCAACGAACAGGCTTCTTCAACCGTCTTGGCAACCTTTGACACAAACTCGTCGTCATCAGCCTTTATGAGTTGAGTGTATCTCAAAGTGTTGTTAATGTTCTTGTGACCCAGCATCTTCTCGCTTTCATGCCAAGCTAGAAGCTCAGCAGTATTAACCAAACTGTACTTGTCGCTCTTGGTTTCGTAGTAACCTCTCCATGGATCTGTACTTCTCCATTCTACAGCAAAATCTCCGTCAGTTTCATCTCTCGTGTGGCTGATAACATAGGGTTGATCATCTCCTTTGTAAAGGACTGTAGCACAAGGCTCATCTTCATAATAACAAATCTCACATAATGGTTTGTGTTCGTAGAAAGTCCCTACATCCCCGAAATAGGCTTCGGTCTTTCTTATCGTCTCTTCGCATATCGAACATTTCACTAGACCACCTTGTAATCCACTTTTGACTTAACGAAAAGTATCGCCTCTTGTTCAAGCTCTTGCTTGAGTCTCCGCAATTGGGGTTTGAGACTAAGATCCTGGCTTAAGAATGCGTAGAGAAGAACCGAATCTTCAGAATCTCCATCATAATATCCCTCGCCCCTAAGGATAGTGTAACCATCTGGAAAAGTCTCGTTTGCCCATTTCTTGACTTTGTCTAAGTAAGTATCATGGATTTTTCTGGAATCGTTGTCGCTGCCTATATATACGTCGACTCTATACTTGACCGCACCTTCTGCATCTACTTTCTCAACCACGTACTCACATAAAATAAAGAGCAGCGAGGTGTATTGAGCTTTACCGACGAACAAAATTCTGTTTCGGCAGCGCGCGCGCAGTCACTAACTGCAGGTGGATAGCTTATAACTTCCATTTCTTGGTAGCCATTTTTACCAGCGTCTCATTTCTTTCACCTATTTTCTCGATCCTCCATTTTTCATGACTGCATATATCCCTAGCGATTTTTCCCGCGTGCTCTATGCATTAGCCCCCATCTGGTAGTTACACAGTGAAGATCCAATGGAAAGTCACAAGCGGAACAGCAGAAGCAATCATGCAGAGTCTAATTATTATCGCTTTGCTAACATGAAAATGGTCGCAGCTTTTGCTTTCAATTTAGATTCTTACGCTTATATCAAACTGCAAAAAGGGAGAGTTTACGGGAGATATCTCCAGTAGGTCATTGTCCAAACTAAACCACAAATTTGTGCTTCTATGAGCTAGTATCTCTAGGACTTACATGTAATCTCCAGTCTAAACACTAAGCTTCGGATCTGAAGAACTGATTAAGGGTTGAGGTTCTTTATCCTCAGGGTTTATATCATGCTGGAAATTCTGTTGGGATGGACTTGCTAGACATAATATCACATTAAGGGCATTCTGAGAAGGAAGTTGGCTTTGGTTTCAAATGACCTTGTATATACGCAATTAGATTGAAAATCCGAAGTGTGAGGCTACCAGGGCTACGTCTTTTATGTCGATTTTGCCGTCCTCCACCAAGTAGGTTGCACCGGTTATATCGGCTCTTATATCATATTTTCCATCGCCCTCGAAGGAGCCGAAGCAGGTTGCCACTATTGCTATGTCCCTTATGTCACATTTGCCATCTGGAACCCATCTGGAGAATCCAGTGATATCCCAGGGCATCGTCCAGACGAATGATTCAACGATCATCTCCACTTCTTGTCCGTCAGATGGCGGATCCCCGAAACCATCAGAGTCATTGTCGTACAACCACAAGTTGATATGAACTTTTTCATTACCGGGTGGAGGATTATCATCTCCGAGATAAGGCCATGATTCCATGGTATATGGTGGATCAAGACTTTGAAAGAATATCACGTTATTATCCCAGATGAAACTGTGGGTCGAGTAGTCTCCACTTAAAGCCATGGTGAAAGGTTTGAGATTTCCTGATTTGTACCATGGCTGGACCACATACTGGGTATTGTTATTATATTCTAATCCCCATCTTGAAAATTCGATGTCAATCTCACGATAGTAGTATTCCCATGCACAATAGTCATAAGTAAAAAGCCCTGCTACTACGTTCTGATCCAATAGGTCAACCCTGCTCGCCATGCGGAAAATGTACTTTCCATGTCCGAAAGATCTTTCGGAATAGACCTCTGCGCAATACCATTTGCCATTTCGATTGGTGATTCTCAGATGCAATTGACCGAAATCATCAACCCAAACATTCTCTTCACTGTCCGAAAAATAGTTCTTCCCAGGACCTTTTGGGACACTACTTGACTTCACTATCCATTCGTATCCTGAGAACTCAATTCTTCGCGTCACCACGAGCGTTATCTGCTTGGTCTGCGTGCTAGCTAATCCATCACTTTGGTAAGCTGTGACAGTGATCGTATAATCGCCATAGCTAGGATAGATGTGGCATACCGGGAACCAATGATCCTCAGAATCCCCATCACCCCAATCCCAGTGAATCCTTGTGATGGTTTCGCCAGGAGTGCCTGGGAAGACTACGCCGTCCACAGCAACAATCAGGTCATCTATCTCAGGATCAAAGACGTTCAGATCTGGAGGCTGCGGAGTTATATCCTCAACAACTATATGAATACTTTCGATGTCGCTTTGAATCCATTCGCCGTCCCAATAGAATAAGTGGATGTTGAGTTGCCAGTTCGGATTAGAAGTCGAAGGGGCAGTGAGGGTAAAAGGATAAGTTTTACTTCCGCTTCCAGATAGAGTATCGCTTGTTGAATCAAGCAACGGCCCTGCATGCTCATAAACCTGAATGAGAATCTCAGTTGATGAACTTAACGAGTATTGAATGTTAACATTCAGTGGAAAGTCTTGATCGATTACGACCTCAGAGGGATATTCTAGAGAAACTATTTTAAGATCTGGAACCGGCTCGTCTTCACTTGCGAGTTCCATTGGAATGTCGTAGGCCACCCAGTCATCAACCAACTCGGGAGGATTACCCCACCTGTAAAGCTCAATTTTCAGATCCCAAATAGCGTGACGTGGAACCATAACCGTGTAGCTCTTATAGTCGACTTCCATGTCATATATAGTGTAGACGCCATAGTCTCCGAGATACTGCCAAGCAGAATCATAACCCTCAAACTCCACATAAACGTCAACATAGATATCCCGGTCAACATCTGCATTCCAGTTGAAATCGACACTTCTATAGTAACCATCACCGTGCGCGCGCGCTAAGACGTTCGCATCAAACTCCCAATTTCTCACTATACACAAATGATTGATTTATATAGAATTTGCTCGGATAACATTATTACAAGATGTTTTTGGCTACAAAGAGGCCAAACTATGAATACTAAGGAAAAAGCAACTCAAAATGTATTATCTTTTATTCGTTCTGATAAGAAGTTCCTCTTACTGACAGGTACATACCAAAACAAGAAGCATGTTCTTGCTTTATCTCTAATTCTTTCACAATATCCTTCTCCAGCAACCATTCTCTTTCGAGCCAATCACACCATGCACATTAGTGATTTCTTATCACCGATATTAGATTTAACAAAAGAGCCTAAGGTTGGGATTCCTATTAACATTCAAGGAGGACATAAGCTTTTCGTGGATACAATTAATCCTCGTTCATGGTATTCATCGCCACCTAATATCGATGTGGCAATTGTCTATCCATTGGATTCACTTGGGTATGATGATGGAGATAACTGTGTACAGGATTTTCTGAGAAAGAATGCAAAGAAGATTTTCTTGGTATCTTGGACTGATAATAAAGATTTCGGTTGGACGGATCAATTCAGTCCTGTTCATATTATATATGACGCAGAAGAAGAAGATCCTAAATATCATAAAAGAATGTTAGAATTACTTTCCTCTGCATCTCCTCGGACAATATCAAAGAAACTGCCGGATTACGCTAGGTCAACTCCGGACAAGTATCTTATCAGAATCTTGTGCAGACGATGTAATCGAACAAGATGGGCGAGATTAAATGCACCATATCCAGGCAAATCCGCTCTAAGTAGTGCAAGAATGGGACAATACAGAGCAACTTGTCTGATGTGTGATTATGAAGCTACAGACAATTATAATTGGTTCAGATGAAATGAAGTTTGTCAGAGAGGCAAAAAAGAGAGTGGAGGAAGTTTTCCGGATATCTGCACGCGCTGGCTCAATTCCTTTGGTCACACAAATGAAAAAGAATGTGTGTTGTGCATTTCTTATTAATTGAAGAATGGAGCCATACTATAGTCAAATCTTGGTGAAATTCATCTAATATAAACCAGAAATCGAATGGGAAGTTTTAAATAATTATATATGCCTATATATACTGGGTTACTTGTCTGCGGGGAGATCCATGAAGTCCAGATTTTCACTGATGTTGATTTTTCTATTGTTGATGCTGTCATTCTTCACTTGTCATTTCAGTACATCTATGGCAATTGGTGGCGCTCCTGAGGCGACTTTGGAGTTTTGGATGGATGAAAATCAAACTGCTTTTGTTACTGTAACCATCGCATTCTTCAAATCTGGATACAATTTAACAGACTGGGGAACTGTGGTTAGAAATGTAAGCGACTTCTATGCAATACCTCAAATCGATGGTTCAGGAGGAGACATTGGAATACCCATGTTCTATGAGTTAGTTCATAACTACAGTCTAGGTCAATTGGACGAAGGAGTCTATACATTTACATTATTGCATGATGACCCGCTACACACACTATGGGAAAACATGGTTTTCGAAATTGGGTTCCCAGCAGACATCAACGATGATGGCAAAGTTGACATAAGAGACATCGCCATCGTAGCTTTAGCCTTTGGCACACACAACCCAGATCCAGACTATAATCCGGATGCCGACATATATTATGATGGCAAAGTTGACATAAAAGATATAGCATTCACAGCAATGCACTTTGGAGAATAGTTGATACAAGCTGTAAATCACTAAAGCCCCGTTTGATTTTTTGTTTCCTGAAATTTGAGAGTTTAGTTCTTAGTATCGATGTTGAATCGCGCTCTAAGATTGCGCGCGTGCATCCAAAGGAAATATCAACACAACCTTACTGGAGGATTCTTAATGATGCCATCACTAACTCGTGCTGCAGACAAAAAGAAGCTAAACGACCTCTTCGGCTTCACTCAGTATTTTGAATGGAATATCTGCGAGGCATCTAAATGGGAAAACTTGTCTGAGTATGCATGCGCTAATTCTAGACTACGTAGTAGTTGACTACTTTCTTCATACGCTTCGGAGCCATTTGTTCACTCAGCTTTTTCAGGATCCGGATCATCTGTGGCTGAAAACGTGCCAAGTCAGTGAGCGTCACCAATCCCATCAATCGTCCACTATCAACTACGGGAAGCTTCTTGATTTTCAGCTTAAACATGAGTTTAGCAGCCTCTTCCAATTCCATGTCAGGCTCTACTACAATGAGAGGCTTGGACATCACAGTTCTTACCGCAGTTGTGAGAGGATTCTTTCCAGGGCTTACAACTCTTTTTAGTAAATCCCTTTCAGTCAATATGCCTTCTGCTTTGCCATTTCCAATGACGATCAAGCAGCCTATCTCAAACCTATTCATAATGTCAGCTGCCTCTTTAACCGTAGATTCTCCGTCCACGGTTATGACCTCTTTTATCATAACATCTTCAACTCTTAAAGACAAAGATCCATGACCACACCTAATGTTTCAGCGGAAGCTGACAAACTAACATTGATTGGCAGCGCTATCCTTTTAGGGTTTTGTCTCTACAAAAAAAAACAGACAGACGTGCGCATAGAATATTCCTCAAGTGAAAAAAAGGATTTAGCCGCCGCCTACAGGGGGAACAATCGCGACCTGATCCCCTTCCTTGAGCCGGGTATTCAACTCTTCCAACAAACTCACGCTTTTTCCGTTAACAAGAACTTGCAGATGATCCCGTATCTTTTCTTTTTCGTTGAACAAATAGTCTCTGAATTCTGGGCCATACTTTTTCACTAGTTCTTTCAAAACATCTTTCACGGTAGCAGTATTGGAACTAAGTTCAATTGCCTCTTTGGCTTTTCCAGCTTGTTCACGCAACGTTGTAAACAGTCGCACAAAGACGATCACAGTCGACACTGCCCAAGCATAATCATCACACGTTTGAGATAAGTCTTGTTAGTAGGAGTCAAAGCTTAATTATTGCTAGGCGCTTCGATGGGTTGGGGGGGGAATTGCCCAAAAAGGGGCAACTTTGGGATGAATTCTCGCCTTCTCCTTTCTCCCTTTTCTCCTCCCCACCAGGTTCCGTAGCTATGCATTCATGCGACTAGGAGCCAATTACTTGCCATCGGCTCTGTCATTGAATTCTTTGGCGATGCAGCCATCTTCTCGGGGGTGGATTTTCCATCTTAGCAACATACTCTTCGGATGTGATGCCTTCACCTCGTCGAGTCGCGTCACAGAAGTGTTTTGGGGAGCCCTAAAAATCGCGTCAGGATCCTCCTTCGCTTCGTCCGCAATCTTCTGCAGAACCTCAATGTAGCGATCAAGCTCTTCTTTCTCAAACGATTCAGTTGGTTCAATCATTAAAGACTCCTCCACAATTAAGGGAAAATAGATGGTAGGTGCGTGAACACCAAAGTCAAGAATTCGTTTAGAGATGTCAATGGCTCGAATGCCTTGACCTTTCAAGAATGGCTTCGTGCTGAACACACATTCGTGCTTCCTCGGTCTTTTTGAGTCGTAAGGCAGTTCGTAAGCACCGATCTCATTTATCTTCTTGAGTAAGTAGTTGGCGTTTAATACCGAAATCTCTGCTGCTTCTTTAAGTCCTTCAGCGCCTAAGCTAAGGATGTATGCATAAGCTCGAAGTAGAACTGCCACATTTCCATGAAAACAGCCGATTTTGCCAACAGAATGGGGCTTCTCATAGCTTAGATGGTACTTTTCGCCATCGAAAGTTATTCGTGGGACTGGGAGAAACTTCTCTAATTCCTCAGAAACACCTACTGGTCCAGCACCTGGACCTCCACCTCCATGGGGAGTACCGAAAGTTTTGTGGATGTTGATGTGCACTATGTCGAATCCCATGTCGCCTGGTCTCGCTTTGCCCAGAATGGCGTTGAGGTTTGCGCCATCGTAGTAAAGAAGCCCGCCAGCATCATGAACTATGTCGGCGATTTCTTCAATCTTTTCTTCAAAGATGCCCAAGGTGTTTGGGCTTGTGAGCATTAGACCCGCTGTCCTATCTGAAACCGCTGATTTCAACCCATCAATGTCCAAACATCCAGTTCTGTCAGAAGGCACAATCGTCACGTTGAAACCTGCCATCGCCGCGCTTGCAGGATTTGTTCCATGGGCAGAGTCAGGAATTATGATCTCAGTCCGTTCCGAAAGGGTTCCATTAAACTTGTGAAAAGCTCGCATTATCAGCGCTCCTAAAAATTCGCCTTGTGCTCCCGCGGCCGGCTGAAGGGAAACCTCGTGGGTGCCTGTAATCTCAGCCAACCAAGCGCTTAAAGTGCTGAGAATCTCAAGGACACCCTGCGCAGTGGTCTCGTCTTGGTAGGGATGCAGCTTCGTCAACGAGGGCAGGCTGGCTAGCAAATCGTTGATTTTAGGATTGTATTTCATAGTACAGCTTCCAAGCGGATACAAACCTAAGTCGACGCCATAGTTCATTTGAGAGAGCCTTGTAAAATGCCGAACTGCTTCAACTTCTGATAATTCGGGCAGTCGCGGAAGTTTCTTGCGTCGCATGTTTTTGGGTATTAGAGCCTCCACGTCGCCCACATTTCGTTTGATGGATTCCTCTACTTGGGGCACAATGTGTCCTCGGCGGCCTTTGTGGCCAAGCTCAAAGACAATAGGCTCATTCCACCTCGCTTGTTTGAAATCAACCATTAATCTACACCTCACGCAGCGTTTCTTCTAGGGAGCTCGCCAACGCGTCGATGTCTTCTTTTGAATGGGTCTCTGTAACACAACAGAGTGCTGTTTGGCCCATTTCGGGAAACTCTTTTGAAATATTCTTTCCGCCATGGACATTGCGGCTCAACAATCTCTTATTCACTTCGTCAACACGTCTGCCACGAAAGCTCATAGCAAACTCCTGAAAGTGGAACGAGTTAAACACAGGCGTTTTTATGTCTTTAATCTCTGATAAACGCTTCATGGCATAATGTGATTTCAGAACTATGGATTCACCTAGCTTTTTCAAGCCGGTTGATCCAAGGAGAGTCAAGTATATCGCAGAAGCGGCCGCACATAATGACTGATTGGTACAGATGTTAGACGTGGCTTTTTGTCGTCGAATGTGCTGCTCGCGAGTCTGAAGCACCATACAAAATCCGTTTGCAGTCTCGTCTCTGGTGGTGGTCATGCCAATAACTCTGCCAGGCATCTGCCGAATCACCCTCAAGTCATCGCGGCAGGCAAAGACGCCCAGCAAAGGTCCACCAAAGTTCATGTGGTTACCCATTGGTTGTCCTTCTCCAATAACAATGTCGGCGCCATAGTCTCCCGGAGGCTTCAGAAGCCCAAGTGAAATAGGGTCAACACCTACAACCAGCAAGGCCCCTTGATTATGAACGATCTCTGCGACATCTCTGCCTTGTGTTTCGACAAAGCCTAAATAGGATGGATTTTCAATGTAGACAGCTGCAGTTTTATCAGAAATCTTCGCCGTCAAGTCTTCTAAGTTCAGCTGCCCTGATGTTCTTTCATAATCCACCTTCTGGATCCTCATCCCTGCTGGCTGAGTGTATGTCTTCAGGGCGATGAAGCGTTCAGGGTGGATAATTCTTGGAACTAGGATTTCTGGGCGATTAGTCAAACGCATAGTCATTCGTGCTGCTTCTCCCAATGCCGAAGCCCAACCATACAAGGAGCTGTTGGCCACTTCCATGCCTGTCAGCTCGCATATCATGCTTTGATACTCAAAAAGTAGCTGAAGTAGTCCTTGGGAGATCTCGGGCTGATAAGGCGTGTAAGCGGTCAAGAGCTCAGTTCGCTGCAAAATGTTTCCTACAACCGCTGGTACATAATGATCCCAACACCCAGCGCCTAAGAAAATGGGCATGTTCCGGCTGGTTGAATTCTTAGCCAATAACGATTCTACATGGCGTTTAACTGCGTACTCGGATGTAGGGCGTGGCAAATTTAGTCTTCTCTTAAGCATAAAACGCTCCGGGATGTCCGAGTAAAGCACGTCAATGCTTTTAATGCCAATTTCCTCCATCATAGCTCTCTTAATTTCAAGTTTCGAGTTTGGAATGTACGGATGCGAGTGCAATTCAATCAAGGCTTGTACCACCAGCAAGAAATAGGAATTCTTGGAACTGAGTCTTTAAGCTTTTGAATTACCTCTATGACAGATTTAAATAGAATTGCTTGCATGTGGATGCTTCGATGAGTAATTGCATTCTAGGATATTTCATGTTTACCCTAACAGTTCATTGAAGGGAACATCAAACCTCTAGTGCTGACTCTCCACCCCACTTCAACACCGGGACAGATGTGTGTGACCCCCCCCCCTCCCCATCAAGCTCAGTCTGGATAGAATTTGCGCGCGCGCAAAACGCGCGCAAAAAAACTGAAAATCTGAAACTTTAGCACCATATTGAGCATTAAGATGGAAGGGGTTGTGTCAACTCTTTTCACTGTTTTTTCCAGTATCCTAGACCTACGAAGACTATTCCTAAGACCTGTGAAATCCACTGAATATCTCCGATTATGCCGACCTCTTCACCCCACATATTGAAAAATATATACGAATCCAGACCAAAGCTTACGACCAGCAATGCAACGCCTATTAAGAAGAGAACATGACTTGACTTCATAATCTCTGCCTTCTTCTGGATAGTATTGGCACCCTGAATTAAGCCTTTCTGCATTGCATGCACGCGCGTAGCAAATACTACAAAAGGTTGGAGATGTAGTAAATAGTCACAAATTCAAGCTCGGAAAACTTGAGGACTAAAGATAGTCAAAAAGAAAGTCAATCAGATGCGTGTGCATATCGCTTGTGAAGGAAAGTTCTATATAGCAATCGCATCTCTTCCTTCTAAAAGAATTAATAAATCCTCTTTTGTCAACAACCAATAAAAGACTTTTAACCTCGTTTGCTTTTCCTTAGATGTGGGACATGAGACATTGGTCATGAAAAGCTATAGAGAACTCTTAGAACGTGCTCAAACCATGCTTCCAGAGGAGAAGGACACAGGAGAGCGTTTCGAGGTTCCTAGAGTGCGGTCCTCCGTAATCGGCATGCGTACAATTATCCACAATTTCAAAGAGCTTGCTGATGCGTTGAATCGTGATCCACGTCATGTGTTGAAGTTTCTAACAAATGAAATGGCGACAGCGGGTACTTTAGAAGAGGCACGTGCCACTTTTCAAGGGAAATTCCCCTCCGACACTCTCAAGCGTCTAGTAAACATCTACACTGAAAACTTTGTAATCTGTCCCGTCTGCAAACGCCCGGACACGAAAATTGTCAAAGAGAGGCGCCTCTTCTTTCTTAAATGTGAAGCCTGCGGCGCAAAATCATCAATAAAAGCAGTTTGACTCAGAGAAGCGATGGACTCTTGGATGTCTACATAAACCTCCGAAAATGGGATGCCTGTGTCCTCTTGGCGATTTGCGACGCTGACATGCTCGGTAAAACTCTGAGACAAGGAAAAATAGTTTTCCAAATCCGCGAAGAATTCTATAGTGGTCCACTAGTTAGCATTGAAGAGGCCATGTGTCTGGTCCAACAGTCAACAATAGTCAATATGGTTGGACGGAAAGTAGTGGGTAGAGCCTTAGAAAAGGGATTGGTGCACCCAGACGCAGTTTTGGAAGTTGAGGGCGTTCCCCACGCTCAAATTGTGAAATTATGAATGGAATATATTTAAGCAACATTCTGGTCTTTTAGAGACGAAACACACTTCGAGGTGGCTGTTTGGGGAAGAAAAAGGTTTTAAGCGAAGAAGCCCTGAGCCGTGTTGTTATGCCCGCTAGTGGCGATGTGCTTTGCGTCGCTGTGAAACTCTTAGGCTTCGACCGAGTTTTAGTTAAATGCCAAGATGGAAATGAAAGGTTGTGTCGCATACGAGGGAAGATGAAGAGGCGGGTTTGGATTAGGCAAGGAGACGTTGTTCTGGTTTCCCCTTGGGATTTTCAAAGCGACAAGAGAGGCGACATCTTTTGGCGATATACCAGAGCCCAATCAGACATGCTTCGCAGGAAGGGTCTGCTGACGATTTAATCAGAGGAAGTTGTGAGGTGGCTTATCGGGAACGAGTTAGAAAAAGACTTCAGCAGCAAGAAAGAAGGTATGTAAAGGAACAGCTGCTGAAAGAAAAGAGAAGTGAAGAATACGAGGTTCTCGAAGAAGTTTTCGACAAGTCCACACTCATGACGATATATGGCTTCTTGAATAAAGGCGTCATAGACGAAATTCACGGCGTAGTCAAAGCTGGGAAGGAAGCGCGAATTTACTGGGGAAAAGACAAGAATGGAAAAGAACTCGCTATAAAGATCTATTTGACCATTGCTTCTGAATTCAGAAAAGGTAAACTCCAATACATTGAAGGCGACCCTCGATTTAAACACATAAAACATGATACGCGAGCATTGGTCTACGCGTGGGCAGTAAAGGAATTCAAGAACCTGCGATTGGCTTTGAAAGCTAAAGTGAGAGTTCCAAAACCTGTCGTTGTCAAGAAAAATGTGCTTATCATGCAGTTTATAGGCAAGAAAGGCAATCCAGCTCCCGAATTGCGGGAAACAATACTTAAAAGCCCAGAATTGATTTACAGTGAGCTCCTGGATTATGTTGAGAGACTTTATCACCAGGCGAATCTGGTTCATGGAGACATTAGCGAGTACAACGTCATGGTGTGGAGAAATAGACCGGTTCTTTTCGACATGGCTCAAGCTGTACTACTGTCTCACCCCATGGCAAATGCCTTCCTCAAAAGAGACCTGAGGAACGTTAACAGATACTTCAAAAAGCTGGGCGTCAAAGTGACGACAGTCGATGAGCTATTAGGAAAAATTAGAGCGCATGACAAATAGGCAAACTAGCAGGCACCTGAAACAGTTATTTAAGATGCTAAGAGTAAAATACGTATTAGTCACCAGCCTAGATGACCAAAGAGTTTCACAATAGATCAGTAGAATGTATAGGAAAGTAGATCGAATGACGGTTCCAAGTACAATCGTAAAGATTCCGAGAAGTCGTGTAGGCCCCCTTATAGGACCGAATGCCTCCACAAAGGAGCTTATTGAAAAAAAGCTTGGTGTAAGCCTAAATATCGATAGTGAAAGCGGCAATGTGAACATCAACCTTGCTCCTGAAACAGCCGATCCTTCAATGCTTTTTAGGGCGAAGGAGACAGTAATGGCTATTGGCAGAGGTTTCTCCCCAGAAAAGGCGAGAAGGCTCTTGGACGATGTAGAATCAGTCTTGATTATCATTGATTTAAGGAATTTTGTGGGAAAGTCGGAGTCGGATATAAAACGGCTGAGTGGAAGGATTATCGGCAGAGAAGGAAAAACTAGGAGGATTATTGAGGAGTTGACCGACACCTTCGTGTCAGTATATGGTCACACAATTAGTGTTATTGGCTTAATGGAAGAAGCTGAGATAGCTCGCCAAGCTATTGAGATGTTTATTCGTGGTCGACTTCACAACTCAGTGTATAGGTTCTTGCATACAAAGCGTAGAGAATTGAAGAAAAAGAAGATAGAGCTTTGGAAGAAGCCCTACGAGAAAATATGACGTTGAAAACGTCTGTATACACGCTTCTTTAGTACGATATCGGTCGCAAACGGCATAAAAACCTTAGTTATCTCAGAAAATTGCTTCCTTTGGTGCGAAAAGATATATTTCTGTACGCAGCAAAATACACAATAAAAACCGGAGAAAGCGGGATGGTAAGCCAAGTATTCGAAGAAATCAGCCCTGCTGATTTTTTCTACCGCAACCGAGACATAGCAGGCTTCACCAATCCCAGCAGGGCCATATTTGCCTCGATAAGAGAGCTGGTCGAAAACTCTCTAGACGCTGCAGAACTCGCAGGTGTGCCTCCTGACATTTATGTCCGGCTAACCTTCGGTGAAGGTGGCTCCCAATCAGGAATATACAAACTCAGAGTCGAAGACAATGGTTCAGGCATCACTTCACGCCACATCCCCTCAGCTTTTGGCCAAGTGCTTTTCGGATCAAAATACAAGTTGAAACAAGCTCGAGGGACGTTCGGACTTGGGGGCACCATGGCAGTTCTCTATGGACAAATAACCACACACAAGCCAGCAAGCATAGTTTCCAGCACAGGCTCCACAAAAATTTACAAATACCGCATCATGATTGACATTCAAAGAAACAAACCAATAATCCTAGAACGCAAAATTCGGATAAACAAGGAACGCTGGCATGGAACAATCGTGAACTTCAGCCTTGAAGGCGACTACTTCCGTGCAATGCCAAAAATCTTGGAGTATTTAAAGCAAACAGCGCTAGTGAATCCCTACGCTAATATCACCTTTGTCGACCCAAAAGGAAGATTGTATAAATTCATGCGGGTAACAACAAAGATGCCGCCCCCACCGAAAGAGACGCTGCCACATCCTTATGGGGTGGATGTGGAAACTGTTAAACGCCTCATACAAATAACGCGGCATCGAAACATTCTGGATTTCATGCGTACCCACTTTCACCGAACAAGCGAGAAAATTGCTCACAAGTTCCTAGAGTTTACGGGCATACCAAAGTCGAAGAATCCTAAGAATCTAGGTCCACAAGAAATTGTGAAACTTGTGCAGATGATGAAGCGTTTTGAAGAGTTCCGCCCGCCAAGTGCAAGTTGTTTGTCACCACTTGGAGAAGAGTTGCTGAGAGTTGGGATTTTGAAGGAGTTAAAGCCTGAATTCACTGCTGTTTGCCAACGCAAACCTTCAACCTACTCGGGGCATCCTTTTATTGTGGAGACAGCGATAGCGTATGGCGGTGAAATCCCGAAAAAAGGCGATTTCATAGTTTATCGCTTTGCCAATCGCATCCCGCTTCTTTATGACGAGGCGAGCGACGTTTCGTTTCGTGTTATTAAAAATATGAACTGGCGGAGATACAAAATCTCTCCCGACATGCCTATCGCCGTCTTAGTTCATATATGCAGCACCAAAATTCCCTACAAAACTGTGGGCAAAGAATTCATTGCTGATAGGCCAGAGGTAAAGAGGGAAATACTAAATGGTATTCGAGAAGCTGCGCGAAAGCTCAAAAGGTTCCTATCAAAACGTGAGCATGTGGAGAGAGAAAAGAGAAGACTGGATATTTTTTCCAAGTATCTGCCGAAGATTGCCCAGTTTTCTACTAGGCTTTCTGGCAGAGAGAAAGAACCAGATATCAAGAAGTTGTTGGAGAGTGTGAATTCAGGTGGAGGAAAAGAACAAGGCAAATGACGTTCCAGCTTCAATGAAGAAGAAGGAAGCCACTGTAGATTTAAAGAAGCTTGGCGAAACGCTTTATTGCCAAATGATGCAGGGCGAATTCCCATGGATAAAGATGCCGAGTCGTTCTATAGAAAACATTTTTTACAGCCCTGAACTGCGCCAGTATGTTTTGGGAGATAGAAGAGTCAAACGAAGCACGCGGAACATTCGACACATTCGCCCCTTCACGCAACTTGTCTGGACAGCGTTTTTTGCACAGCAGCTCTCAACTCAACGCAAGACTTCAACCCTCCGAGATGTTTACTACTCAGCTCAAGCCTACAACATGTCGTTTAAAGACCAGTCGGAATCAGATAACGTGATCACAGATCTAGAAACGGTGATAGGGCTTGCCAGGGAGGACTTCAGCATCTTTCCAGAGGAACGTTCAGCTGTCTTTGGCGACTTGACTATCGAATATACAGTGCCAGGCTATGAAGGGAGGCGGATGAACATGATGTCTCACCCTGACGGTTTGATGATAGGCCCGGCGCTGACATATAGTGAGCTTGTGAAAACCAGCGCAGACAAAGTAATTGCTATTGAGAAGGGGGGCTTATTCACTAGGTTCATTGAAGAGAGTGTGCACAAAAAATTCAATGCGCTGCTAGTTTTAACTGCGGGACAGGCGCCCCGATCGACGCGGCATTTTATCCGCAGACTAAACAAAGAACTTGAGCTGCCAGTATATATCATGACAGATGGCGACCCGTGGGGCATGCACATAGCAATGGTGATAATATCTGGCTCAGCAAACGCAGCGCACCTTCGAGGCCTAACGACCCCAGACGCAAAGTGGAGTGGAGTCTGGGCGACCGATATTGTTGATTATAAGCTGCCCTCTGATCCCTTAACAGAAATCGACGTAAAACGGCTTCATGAACTGCAGAGAGACCCCAGGTACAAAGCCAAGATATGGCAACGAGAAATTAAGACTTTCATGAGAATCCGGAAAAAAGCAGAGCAAGAAGCTTTCAGCCGCTATGGACTCACATATATTGTAGATGAATACTTACCGACCAAGTTGGAAGAATCCGATTAAACAGGAGAGGGCGTCCCTCGTGAGAAGATTAAAATAACACTTAGATAACCATATGTAAACCCGAATGGAAGGTACTATGATTGAGCAGCGAAGATTCAGTAGGATTCACAATCGCAGAAAAATTCTTTGCTTTGCTGATAATTCTCATTGGCATAATCGTGTTTTACATCACTGCAACAAGCCCAAACTTGATGTTTCCCATTTTTTTTACCGCAGGAGGCTTGGCTTTGGTAGTCCTCGGAGTCTTCATGGTTCTAGCAAGAGCCAAGTAATTCCCTTATTTCTCAAGACAGAATCGAAGCAGATGGCTGTGTTGCGTGTAACTATAGAAGAAACTAGAGAGATCACGAGGGCAACTCTATCTCACTGCATCAACTGAGATGACTGCTTTCTCCTGCATGCGCTCGGAGGCATATTTCACCAGAGCTTTGAATTCTTCATCGTCCAGAATATGTTTCGCACGATTCAAAATCTCTAAACAAACTTCTTTAAAAACCAAGTCAGCACAATCCGTCTTGGCGTCTTCAATTAGTTCTCTGCAAGCATTGTATAAAATGCTTTTCAAGCAGTCCACCTCTGCCAAAAAGGGTCAACGCTATAGCCCATTAACCTTTGCGGTTCAGAAATTCAGATTGAAAATTCACCTTTAACAAATGGAAATGAAGACCAGACGGTTATTCATGATGTGGAACAAGGCATAGAAACTTCAAGACTTCATTGCCAGAGTTTTTAAATTGATGCATTGCTCCCGGTGGGATGAAAACTACCCAACCAGGTCCGACTTGCTTCTGTTCGTTCCCGCAGACAACAATGCAATCACCGTCTAACACGAAAACTTCATGTTCCCATTTGTGAGAGTGATGGGGAGAAAATCCTCCTGGCGCCATCTCAAAGTAACGCATGGCAAAATTTGGAGCGCCATCACTTTTGGCGATTAACCAGCGTATCTTAATCCCCTTCACATCTTCTTGCGTCACTTCGTCTGCGCGGATTTCGGAGTAATGCCGTGCTTTGAATCCCATTCAGATTCCCACTTTGACAAAGAAAAACTCGCCATATAAAGCTAGTGTGGCTTTTCAAAGCTGATATGTATCGAAAATCGACACATGTCTTCTGGGAGAATAGTTGATTAATTAGCGAAGGCCTTTCTTTTTTCTAGAACTGTTGTCTAGAGGAGTCGTCTAGGTTGGTAAGAAAGGGGCTTGCGGTCTGGATCCTTGGGTCTTCAACTTTTCTAGCTGGTTTACATGTTTTGGACGGTTTCTTGTGGCTGGTTGGTGTTGAAAATGTATCGTGGCTTCTATCAGTTTATCCCTCGGTGGGACCCTTTGTGCCCATGAACCTCAGTCCAATTTTCTATCTACTTTGCTCGTTGGTAGCTGTCTTCCTTCTTTGGGGAGCAACAGCAACAGTGGCGATGAGGAGTCCTATAGAGGCTTTTCTCGGAAAAGTGTTGGAAGACGGAAAGAAGGAAAACCAAGCCGATGTCGAGTTCCTCGAAGCTAAGACAAGCATTTTGGAGATGATGAGCGAGACCTTGGAGAACAACAGCAAATCACTTGCTGGATTGCGAGATCTCATTTTTAACGTGCGCAGGGAAGTTTTGAGCTTTGAAGCTGCTAAGAAGGGGCTAGACGACTTGAAAGGCGAAGTAGAATACCTGAAGAAAATGATGAAAGGTCTAGAAAAGGAGATCAAAAAACACAAGCTTTGCCCTGCGTGTGGAAGAGAAGTCATGGCAGAGTTTCGAGTGTGCCCATATTGCGGCGAGAATTTGCTAAAACCTGCTGTGGGTGGCGGAGCTGTGATGCTAGCAGCTTTGCCTTTGTCGAAAGACCGGTCAAAATAGGATAGACTGGTTCTCAGATCCTCAAAAAAGACTCATAGCGGAAGGGCTGTTGCCGTGCTAACTAGACCACATATGAAGCAGGGTTTTTTGGGAAATTTAATATACGAAGTGGATCACTGGGACATCTATGGTTTCGATTGTTGAAACAGTGATTTTGGGTATCATTCAAGGTCTGACTGAATGGCTGCCCGTTTCCAGCTCTGGGCATTTAGCCATAGCGAAAGAGTTTCTTGATTGGCAGCCTTCTGTGGCTTTTTATGTTCTCCTGCACATTGGTACCGTTATTGTAATTGTGTTGTTCTTTCGAAGAGAAATTGCAGGAACTTTGAAGGCCTTGATTCGACGAGATTTTAAGTCTGAAGATGGAAGACGCGGCATCTTTGTGGTAGTAGGGAGCTTGCCAACCGCAGCCATTGGCTATCTTTTTCAGGACGTTTTTGCATCCTCGTTTGATAATTTGTCTGTCGTCGGCGCTGCTCTTCTGGTTACAGGAACTCTGCTTTTTGTTTCCCCGAAAAGAGATAGCAGCAAAGCTTTAGGCTTTGTAGACTCATTGTTTGTTGGAGTCGCTCAAGGCGTCGCTATAATTCCAGGCGTCTCTAGGAGTGGCGCCACGATCTCGACAGCGTTGCTACGTGGGGTGGACAAAGAGGTAGCATTTAAATTTTCCTTTTTATTGTCTATACCGGCGGTTTTAGGCGCTGCTGCAGCAGAGTTGGGTGACTTGAATTTTTTGATTGCTGGGGGAGATGCGGGCGCAGTGGTCCTCGGGGTTTTCGCGTCCGTGGTTGTGGGCTACCTATCGCTTAAAGCTTTGCAGAGGACCCTTGCAGAGCAGAAGTTTCACCTGTTTGCGTTTTACTGTTGGGCAGCAGGCTTTTTGGCGGTATTCTCACAAATGCTCTAGCACATCAACATCCCTTCGAGGATTAAACCGCCCGCGCCATGATTAGAGGCTTCAGCTTCAATAGCAGTTATATTTTCCTTAGCGCAGATAGTAAGGAGAGGACAAGTAGATGTTACAAGACGAGAATATCGAATTTTTTAAGGACCAAATCAAGTTGGAACATCACATCATTGAATCAATTACAAGCAGTTTGAAAGACGTGAGAAATCCCGTAGTGAAGCAAGTTTTACGTGCCATTGCGTTTGATTCTCAGAAACACGCCGGAATCTACAACGCAGCTATATCGATCTCCCGAATCACCCCAGCGTTGACAGATGAAGAATACCGCAAGATCAAAAACATAACCGAGAAGCACGTTATCGATGAGGAAAAAGCCATAGCTGCTTTGGACAAGGTTATGCCAAAAATAAAGGACAAGAAAATAAGGTTCCTTTTAGGCTCTATTGTTGCAGATGAAAAAAGACACCACGAACTTCTGAAGAAAATCATGGATTTGGTTGTAAGAAAGGAAGCGATCACAGAAGAAGATTGGTGGGACATTCTGTGGAAAGGTGTTCCTTTTCACGGGGCACCAGGCGGCTAATTTCCATGCGCGCGCAACCGTTTTTCATGCCAGCCACTTTGGCTTTCCATCTAGATATTCGGTTAAGAATTCTGCAAGGTTTTTGTTGCGGAGATAAGTCGGAAGAATTTGCTGATCAACCAAGATTTTTGAGGTCTTTGCCATAATTTGGGAGACAAGCTCAGCTATGCCTATGGTTCGCCCTCCCGTTTTCAGTTTATCCCTGAGCAATCTAACTGCATCTGTGTAGTCCCGTTTTTTGTCCACAACCCATCGCCCATCCTCGATTCTTGGACCAGACAGCGTGCTGGTTGAACCAATATGCTTCCTCAGGAATTTCTCGCATTCAGGCTTCTTATCTAAAGGTGGTCCCACATGTTTTTCTAAGAGCGGCAAGTATCTATTTTCCATTTCTAGAAGAAATACGTTCAGGCTATCTTCGTCGCTCCACACGGCGTCACGGATTAGTTTGAAGTCGTGTTGTTTTACGAGGTTCCGTAGGGCCCTCTGCGACTTGTAGAGTTGCCCCCACAAGATATCTGGAATCGTCTCCACACGCCCAAGCCTTAGAAAGATGAGGTGTGAGCCACGGTTTTCAATGGCTTGTTTCAGCTCTTCAGGACCAAGCAAAATTGTTTCGTGAGGATAGAAGAACCTTTCACTAGGCTTTTTCAAGAAGGCTCTGGAAGCCGCTGATAATTCGTCAAGTCGATCCTTTCTCACTGCGGAGGCTGCATTTCTTCCGCTATCTACGGGGTCAACTATAACTAGAGGACCCTCAAAGATAAGTTGCAGTTCTTGTTCGCGCCCTACATAATGACCTTCAAGGTCGATGACAGTTCGAGTTTTCCAATTGCGTGAAGCTTCTAGAAATTGGACAAACGAACCGTAGCAGAGGATGAGGAGCTCGCACAAATACCCACTAAACCCTCCAACCTTAATTTCAGCTCCATAAACATTGATGCCCTTCATGAATTGCTTTAGTAGTCGAATTTCGCCACAAAGCTTCTCGTCTAACAGCGGCTTCACATAGTCGGTATGAAACGGCGTTCGGTCAGTAGCACTCTTCCATTCACCTTTTTCTGTGCGGTAGCAGGGGACGATGTTGACTCGAGTTCCGTTAAAATTCGCCTCCAAATAGGGGTGTTCCGCAAAGCGTTCCAGTTGCTCAGCGTCTGCCATCGCTTCTCTCGCAATCTGCAGGTAGACAGTGCCAAAAGCTTTCCGGGGTACTGTCGGTGAAACCTGCATGAAGATGTCGATATCGGGAGCTTCGCTTAACCACGTGTTTTTCGCCACCGAACCCTCAACGCGAACTGTCGCCTCTAAACCTCTTCGCTGAACTACCTCTTCCACTCTCTGGCTCAGCTTCTCAGCTAGTGCAATGATTCGTCTTTGCCGTCGGAGGCTGGGCGAAACCTTGGCAAGGACTTTTGACAAAACGTTTTCAAGCTTGGCCATTTGGAAACCTTTTTTATCTGCACACTTCTTTCAAAGTCGAATATATGGGTCCTTTCGGTGTTAAAACGCTTTTCTTAAGCTTCAAACAATCAGCCCTCAAGACTCCAAAGTCGTACCTTTGCAACTCTCCTACAAGTCGAACAAGCTCTGCTCTGTTACGGCCTGTTCTTACTCGTGCAATTGTGATGTGAGGATTAAATCCTTTGAGGTCTGGCTTCACCTTCAACTCGCGAATGCGCGATTCTAGTCGATCAGAAACTTCTTTAAGCTGTTCGGTTCCCTTCCTGATGCCAATCCAGACCACGCGAGCGTATTTGAAGGAAGGAAAAACACCGACTCCCTCGAGTTCTACTTCAAAAGGAGCAGTGAACGCTCGCTCCATTTCCGTGTGAATTCTTTCAACAACGGCTAATTGGATGTTGCCAAGAAAGCGAATTGTGATATGAACGTTTTGCGGCTTAACCAGCTTCAAATCAGCACCTGTTCTCAAAAGTTTCTCTTGCGTTTCAAATATACCCTGTACGATTTCGTTGTTGGTGATGTCAAAGGCGATGAAGCTTCGAATGGGTTGGGACATTATCTAGCCAGCCTCTTCGTAGTTTTCAGTATGTACCATTTATAAGAGCTTTGAGCTTTAAGAGATGTTAGCTAGTCGGGCGCGTATTGTATGGAGAAAAAAGTCGTCGTCGGCGTGGCCGGAATGCCAGGCGCTGGCAAGGCAACGGTGGTTGAAGTTGCTACGAAGATGGGTCATCAAGTAGTCGTTATGGGCGACGAGGTGAGACGCGAGGCACGACGCCGAAATTTGGCGCCTACTCCGAAAAACATTGGAAAGGTCATGTTTGAAATGCGCCAAAAAGAAGGCCCCGCAGTCGTGGCGAAATGTTGCATTCCTAAAATTAAAAGAAAAAAAGGCGAAGTTGTTGTTGTTGACGGCCTTCGCAGCATCTCCGAAGTAGACGTGTTTAAGAAGCATTTTCCAAAATTCATCCTCTTAGCCATCCACTCTTCTCCTGAAACAAGATATGAAAGACTCGCTAAACGCCAACGCAGTGATGATCCAGCAGACTTGGAAAGCTTCTTAGAGCGAGATTGCCGGGAGCTTCGTGTAGGACTTGGCTGCGTTCTTGCTTTGGCAGATACGATGATTGTGAATGAAAACAAAAGAGAAGACCTCAAAAGGGATGCACAGAAATTCTTGGAGAAAGTGACGAAGAATGAACGAAGTGGACTTACAAGTGGAAGTTGAAGTTAACCCCACGGAAGATGTGGACAAAGTTATGCAAGCGGTAGAGAACATTTTTGGCCGCCTAGACTTTGAAGAGAAAACGCAGCGCCGAGGTAGTTTGCTTCTAGCGCGAACGAAGATGATGGAAGGATTGTCAAAATTTGGAAAAGTTCTGCGGAGAGATCGCATTCGAGACGCTGCTCGAGGTGTACTCTTTCAAGGTTTACGCGGTGACACTATTACATTTTGCCTGAATAAACAAGTAGCATATGCAGGTCATGTGTCATTCTGTGACCCTGTCGCGGAAAGCCCGCTAGGACCCATAAAAGTTAAAATCACAAGTGAGAATCCAAAGAAACTTATTGACTGGCTTGCGCCCAGAACGCCGTAAGACGGAGAGGCACAAACTTCAATTATCTATTCCTATTATCCTCTCAGGCAGGAGAACTGATTATGAAGATCATTGTTCTTGGCAGTGGAGGCGCTATGGGAATGGTAACTGTTCGAGTCTTGGCTGAAAATCCTGAAGTCTCCGAAGTAGTCATCGGCGAAACCAAGTTAGAGAAAGGCAGAAAAATTGCAGAATGGACCGGCAGCGAAAAAGTGTCTTTGCATCAAGTGAACGTGACTGACAGAAAGAGCCTTATCGATGCCATATCAGATGTTGACGCCATTGCCAGCGCAGTTCCTTACCATCTCAATTTAAACGTGACCAAAGCAGCGATAGCAGCCAGAAAGCCTTTGACAGATCTTGGGGGAGTCTATTACATGACTCTGGAGCAACTGAAACTTCACAGAGAGGCCCACGAGGCTGGAGTCACAGTGGTCTTGGGTTGTGGCGTCGCGCCTGGTATCGCAGACATATTAGCAAAATACGGCGCAGACAAGCTTGACAGCGTCGAAGAAGTGCACATTCGTTACGGCGAAGTAAACCTCGAACCCGCCAGATATAAATGGTCTTTCCGCACGGTGCTAGCGGAGTATACTCAAGGACCCGTAGTTTATGTTGATGGAGACTTCAAGCAGCTAGAACCCTTTTCTGGCAAGCATGTTTTCCGATTCCCGTCACCCATCAATGAGCGTTCCTGCTGCTATGCTTTGTATTCGGGCATAGCCACTTTGCCAAGAACTGTAGGAAAAGGAGTTAAAGTTGTAGATTGTGCTATGTCTTATGTTGAAGAGGATGAGCAGCGAATTCGTGTTTTAAATCAGATGGGTTTGACCCGAAAGGATCCAATTAAAATAAAGGACGTAGACGTCAGTCCGCGAGATTTTCTGTTAAGATGCGCGCCGCCACCAGACGTCAATGTCAGAGATGCAGCCGGAGTGATTGTTGAGGTGAGTGGTGAGAAAGATGGAAATAAGAAGAGGTTCACCTACAGCCTCGCCCACGAATATCACGAAGCATATGGTGTAAGCGCCTTAGCCTATTTAACAGGCATGCCTATGGCCATAGCTGCTCAGATGTTGGCTAATGGCGAAATAGTAGAAAAAGGAGTTTTACCGCCTGAAACAGGCATTCCACCAAGACCCTTTTTCGATGAATTAGCAAGACGAGGAGTAAGAATACAAGAGACAACGCAACTCTTCAGCGAAGTATAGCCCCAAAACCTTGAGGTGAGAATAACATGGAAGTCGGATTGTCAATGCTGCACTGTTTAGGCGAACCATTTCCTAACCTTTGCCGCAGACTGGAAGAGGCTGAAGTGAAATTCGTTGAATTAGTTGATGATGGGTGGCATAGGCTTAGCCAAGAGCGAGTCGAGAGGCTCGACGAGATTAGCAGCTCCAAAGGTCTTACCTACACGGTGCACGCACCGTTTGCGAATATTAACATTGCCGCACCAGCGGAAGACCTTCGCGCTTTTATGCTTCAGCGACTTGAAAAGACCTTGGCCTTTGCAGCAGCCCTCGACTGTCAGCTCGTAGTGTTTCACCCAGGGTGGCGAACGGGAATTAGTGACTTCTATCCGAATTTGGACTGGAAAATAAACATCAACTCAGTGCACAAGTTGCTTGAAAAATCTAGGGACTACGGCGTGAAGATAGCAATTGAGAACTGTCCTGAGGCCTACGGGTTTGTGGTGAAGAACGTTGAACAGTTTTCAAGATTTTTTGAAGACCTTGGAGAAGACATCAGTTTAGTCTTAGACGTGGGGCACTCAAACATTGGTCGTGAAACCGACACATTCATTAAAACCTTTGGCAAGAGAATAGCGCACATTCATGCGCATGACAACGATGGAAAACACGATTTGCACTGGGGAGTTGGCGATGGCACCATCGATTGGCAACAGTTTGTCACTAACATAAAAACGATGGGATTCAACGAAATTATAATGATCGAATCCTACAGCAACATCAAAAAAAGCATAGAAACGTTAAGGGACGCCATCACTTAAGTAAAGGCACGTTGATTTTCATGAAATCTTGGGCTAACTCTACATTCGAAAATCCTTTCTTGGCTTGTCGCAGCAGTAAATGCGGTTCTTTGTAGCGCGCACTTATATGTGTCAGAACGAGCCGTTTCGCCTTCGCTTTTTTTGCAGTTTCCACGGCTTGACTTGGTGTAGAATGCCCATCCTCCTCTGCTTTGCCTGCAAGATCGTCGTCAAATGTACAGTCGTGAATAAGCAGATCAGCGTTTCTCGCCAATTCTGTTAGCGTCTTCGACAATCGGCTGTCCCCGGAATAGACAATCTTTCTACCAGGTCTTGGTGGGCCAACAACTTCTTCAGATTTGATAATTCTTCCGTCGGGCAACTTTACGGCTGATCCTTGCTGAAGTTCTGACCACAATAGCCCTTCAGGAATCCCCAAAGCTTTGGCTTTCTCGGGGTCGAATTTGCCGGGGCGCGCCTTCTCAACGAGGCCGTACGCAAAGGCTGGTGCCGAATGGTCTGCCCAAGCTGCATATATGTTATATTCTTTCTCTTCGCTCACAAGCCCATCATTTTCCATTTCAGTAATTTTGAGGGGAAACGTAAGAGTGAACTGCACGGTTTTTTCGATGGCTTCAGTAAACTCCTTTAAGCCTAGTGGACCATAGATTTCCAGCCTTTTAGTGCGGTCTAATAGCGACATTGTCTGGATGAGCCCTGGTAAACCAAGCATGTGGTCCCCATGCATGTGGGTCACAAATACTTTCATCCTTCTATTAAATCCCAAACCTGCCCGCACCATTTGCCGTTGAACTCCCTCGCCACAATCGAAAAGGAGGAGTTCGCCTTCTCTTCGTATGGCAATTGCGGGAAGCGACCTAGTGTTTGTCGGTATGCTTCCACTCGTCCCAAGAAAAATCACCTGCAGGCTCATCTACGGTTTCTCCAGCACAGCAATTTCTCTCGTAAGGCTTCTGTGCACGTAGACAAAGTGAGACTGAACATGGGCAAAACCTAATGCTTCGGCGATCTTACGTATGTGAATCGTCTTTGGAGCGGCTATGCATATACGTTGCTGTTTCGCCATCTTACCGACAGACATCTGCAGAAAGTCTTTTATGACTTGTTCAGTCGAGTAGCCCAAAGTGGAGGCAGACCGGCCATATGGTGGATCAGTGACTATACAATCTGCCCTTGTTAAGGGCAAATGTTTGGCATCTGCAGCTGCGACGCCTTCGTACCCAACGTTGAAAAACTTCAGATTCTTCAAGGCACCTTTAACCATGCTTTTCTTGGCATCAAAGCCTAAAACTCTGCACCCAATCAAGCCGGCTTCGATGAGAAAGCTTCCTGTCCCACAGAAAGGGTCTAATAGCAAATCACCGCTTCGAGGTTGCACTAAATTAACCATGCACCTTGCAAGTTTTGCAGGCATAGCTGAAGGATGGAAAAACGCGCGTTTCTTGGGCCGTCTCCGTGTAAAGGGAGCTGGCGATATTTCAGCAAGCTTCAATCCGAAAACAAAACTGTTTTCAGTTATGACGCCAAAGAATGGTTTCTGTGGCTGTTCAAGGTCAACAATTGCTCTGTTGGCCTTGCCTAGAATTAGTTTGCCGATTTTCCGTTCGAGGTCCATGCTAGCCAGATTCCGCGCTGCGTCACCTACACGTCGGATGCGTACAGCAAAGCTTTCATGTGGTCGAAGGAGATTGTCCAGACAGGTAGACTGTGCAGACCCCATGATTTGCTTCGAAGAAGCGTGACAGCAGAATAGTTCTTGACAGCAGACTCTGGTTAACGCAGCTTTTCGCTCAATAATCTCCACTGCGCCAACTTGTGTGTCAAGCCGTAGAACTTGCGGTAGCGTCTGCAACTCCTCGTACACTATCTTCCCGGTATCCAAGATGGCTTTGAGCTCCGCGAAGGGTAGTGTTTTGTGTTCACCAGAGAGAAGAAAGAAAAGTCGCACCACTAAGTTTTATGCTCCTTCCTTGCCAGAGCTTTGGCGATCAACGGCGCTACAGAGACGATGCTGACGGAGCTGAGAACAGTATCCGTCCCGACCACCTCGTCTGCTCCACTTCGCAGGATTTTCTCTTCAGCATTATCTATCAAAAGCGGATGCACACACGCAGCAAACACTCTTGTCGCTCCCTGCCTTTTCGCATGTGCCACAGCCTTCATCATAGTTCCGCCGCTGCTGATAATGTCGTCGAAGAAGATTGCCACCTTGTTTTCAACTTTCAGCGGCTTCTTTTCAATGGTAACCCTTCCTGTCCGTCGATGTCTCTTAGTGGGCAGGAAGTCGCTTGAGCCCTTGAGGATGCCGGCGGCTTCAAGAGCAGTGGCAAGCCCCTTTTTGCCCATTGAGAGTGAAACCGCCCCTTCGTAGCCTCGGTCTTTGAAATGCTTTGCCAACAACGGGATGGCTGAGAGGTCTTGAACCAGTATGGGAAAAGATTTCAAAGCGGCAGGGTTATGGCAGTTGACAGTTATTAGTTTACTGACGCCACATGTCGCAAGCGCGTCCATGACCATCTTAGCACTCAACGCTTCACCAGGAAGAAACCTTCGGTCTTGGCGGCTGTAGGCTAAGTAAGGGACAATCACAGTAATCGCTTCAGGGTTTTGATCATTGGCTGCAGATGTTAGTAACAGCAGCTGCATCATTCTCTCGTCTTGAGGCGGGCTTGTGGTTTGTACAATCGCAGTGTTTTCGCCTTGTATGGTCCCCTCGATGCGCAGATAGCTTTCACCGTCTGGAAATTTCTTAAAATGCACTGGAACTAGCTTGGCTCTTAGCTTCAATGCAAGGCGAGTCGCTAAATCTCGGCTTGCAGGGCCGGGCAAAATGATCATTATCGAGTCTTCCGATATTGTTCAATAATTTCGCGGGCTCTGTCCATGCGAATTTTGCCTTCTCTCACCATCTTCTCGCTGACGATGTCGACAAGCTCGTCCGTCGCACCAGCTGCTATCGCCAGGTTTCGAGCGTGCAGTTGCATGTGACCACTTTGAATGCCTTCATTTGCCAGAGCGCGGAGAGCCCCCAGATTTTGGGCCAAGCCTACCGCAGTTATGATCTCAGCTAGCTCATTTGCCGATTTTACGCCGAGAATTTTTAGGGCGATTTTCGCGATAGGATGTGTACGTATGGCACCACCGATAGTCCCAACCGCCATTGGCATTTCAAGTGACCCCACTAAATCTCCATCGCAGTTTTTTTCCCATGATGATAGGGACGTGTATTGGCCTTTTCGAGCAGCGTAGGCGTGGGCGCCTGCTTCTATAGCGCGGTGGTCGTTACATGTTGCGATGACAACCGCAACAACGCCATTTAAGATCCCTTTGTTATGCGTTGCCGCTCGGTAAGGATCCGCAGCAGCGAATTGGGACGCTTGAACAACGCCGTTAACAACCTCATCTCCGCCTACTGCTTCTTGAGGGACAGTCACAAAGGCGCGGGCGAGACGTTTTGTAGCAAGGTTACTGATTATGCGCAAGTAGACCCGCCCACCAGTTATCCGTTCTATCATAGGAGCCACGGCTTCAGCCATAGTGTTAACCGCGTTTGCGCCCATCGCGTCCCGACAATCAACGTGGAGATTGGTAATAAGCATAGGTCCACTTGGAGAGTGGATGACCTTAACGTCCAAGTCTTTCGCGCCGCCACCCAAAGATGCTAGAACCGGATCCTGCTCGTTGGCTTTTTTGAGAAGTTCTTCTTTGCTGGCGTGAACCGACATTCGAGCGCGATGCGGGTCTGCGATGTTTACTGCCTGAATCTGCCCTGTCATGATTGGTGGCGTACTTGTTGTGTAGAAACCCCCACCTTGACGAGCCATTTTTGCAGCATAGCTAGCTGCGGCAACAACTGAAGGCTCCTCTATTGCCATGGGAATGATATATTCTTGTTTGTTGATAAGGAAGTTGACCGCGATGCCCAAGGGAACAGGAAAGACGCCAATCACGTTTTCTATCATGTGGTCGACAAGCTCAAATTGCAGAGCACCAGTGTTCTTGAGCATGTTCGTTTCTTCCTCTGTCAAATCCGCAAATTCTTTAACAACTTGGAGCCGCTCGTCACGGGGTAACTTGTAGAAACCAGTAAACGCAGAAGATTTGCTCAACACATGACGCCTCAAAATACCTAACAGTTGCAGGGACATAAGAGTTTAACTCAGAGTATGCAGACCATTAAGTTTGGGTAATTTGCCTTATGGCACTCCAAAGTTTGTCGCCGACGTAGTGAACATTTCTAAAAACTTTCCCCTTTTTTAATTTTCTGGCTTGCTCAGCGTTATGCAGTGCCAGAGCGATGGCAATAGGCTTTTGGTGGCGTTTGTCGATGATCACTACGATGTCTCCATTGTCGAAGTCACCTTCAAAGTTGGTTATGCCTGGAGCCATAATGTCTGCTCCATTGCAGATGTGAGGAATGGCCCCCATGTCTACCATAGCCCTTGGCAAAATTGATAAGAGCCTGTTTGGTGACAAAGTTGGAAAAATATCGTCATTTGACTTTGCAATGATTGGCTTTTCATTAATTAAGAAGACTTCCTGCTCGTCTACCTCAGCACGCTCGACTGGAGGCTTCAAATCAGGCCATTGAGCGTGATCTGTTTTTGTCTTGCTGAAGAATCTTGAGAGCAGCGTCTGAGCTTCCTTTTCCCTAAGAAAACGCCGTTTTATTCGACGCGCCATAATTATCGCATGGACTATGCAGATGAGGCAGACTAAAAAAGGTATGTATGCGGAGGAAAAAAGGAAAAGTGGAATTTAGTTCCAGAAGCCTTAAATCTCCTCGCAGGAAGATAATATTTCGTCGAGGAGAAGGAGAACTCTGGTCAGGCGTTCGTTTACGTTAGCGTTTGCAATAGCCCTAATGGCATCTATAATTTTCTTTCACTTGGCATTCACCGAAACCAACGTTTTCGCGCAGCCAGCCTGGCCAATACAGTGGATCCCCATCGATTGGGATCCAAACGAAAATGGCCTCATTGATGATTGGCGAGACGTTGAAATCGCCTATTATCAACAAGACACGGAGTATCTCTATTTGAAACTTGAATGCTTCGCCCCGCCCGGCAGCGGATGGCCAAGCAAAGATGGCAGATACAAGTGGTTCGTTGACCTTGATAGCAACATGTACCACAGTGGAGAAAACATCTACGATGCCGAATACGTGCTTTTCGTCGAAGATACTGACCACAATGGGCTGGGGGAAATGTACCTTGTTTATGACACAGACGGTGATGGAAATCTTGCTGAGTATGAGCCTTGGCCACCCACAAACTATACAGACTTCGAAGTTACGGACTCCAATGTTGGAAGCTGGAGAATTGTTGCTCCAAACCAAATCGAGATGTACATAAGTTGGGCTTCAATAGGGGATCCTTCCGCATACTGCCTAACTTGGGCTACAGATCAACAAAATCCTAACCTGGATCAAGGGCCTACCACTGATCATGTGGACGAGGAAGTGCCCATTAAAATCCATGATGTAGCAGCAGTGAGCCAGACTCCAAACGCCACGGATGTGATCCGAGGCTCAAGTGTTACGATAGAAGTAATTATAGAAAACCAAGGCATGCAAAATGAAAGTTTCGAGGTCTCATGCTACTTCAACATGAGTATTATTGGATCATTGAACATTACGAACCTGCCTGTTAACCAAAACACAACGTTGTACTTTGAGTGGGACACCACTGGAGTGCCCCCTGGCACATACGTTATAGAGGCTTGGGCCGATTCTAATTCAGCCATAGCTGAAATTGATGAGGTAGACAACTGGTGCACCTCACCTGCAACGGTCACCGTGCAAGAAGTGCTGATTCAATATTACTTGACCGTAAATTCACCTTACGGCTTTGAAAGCGGCGAGGGTTGGTATGATAACGCCACAAATGCTTACGCCGCATTAGACACGGGCACAATAGACCATGGAAATGGGACGCGCAGAGTGTTTACAAATTGGAGTGAAGACGCATCTGGAACAAACTATGCAAGCAGCGACCCCATTTATATGAACCAAAATAAGACTGCTACTGCCATCTGGAAGACGCAACAAAATTTGACTGTTGTATCTCCTTATGGTACGACCGGCGGTGAAGGCTGGTATGATAGTGGTGACACTGCATACGCAACCTTGGATACCGACCTTGTAGATCATGGGAATGGAACCCGCCGACTATTCATATCTTGGAGTGGCGACGCTTCAGGAAGCAACTATTCGCAAAGTAACCCCATCCTCATGGATGCGCCTAAAACCGCAACAGCGAATTGGAAAACCCAATACTACCTGACAATTACAACAACTCTCGGTGGCACCACAAATCCACCTAACTCAACATGGTATGACTCCGGAACTACAGCTTCAGTTACAGCCATCCCAGATGCGGATTATGTGTTTGATCATTGGGAACTTGACAGCGTAACTGTTGGCTCAGCCAATCCTTATGGCGTTTACATGGATACAACTCACACTCTCCACGCCGTGTTTGTCTACTCGCCTCCACAACCAACGTACTACTTAACCGTAGAAACTGACCCAGCAGCAGTCACCACCATTCCTGGTGAGGGATGGTATAACGAAGATGACAATGTGCCCCTTACAGCTCCAAATTATGTGACCGTTGCAACGGACGCTCGTTATAAGTTCACCTACTGGGATGTTGACGGAGTCCCGCAAGGTGCAGGAGTCAATCCCATTACCATTCACATGGATGCAAATCACACTGCAACTGCCCATTATGTCCTCCAATTTTACCTAACAGTGAAAACTAGCCCATCTGGAGTTGCTGCAATTCCAGGTGAAGGGTGGTACGACCAATCATCAAATGTGTCGCTGGTTGCCCCTCCTGTCGTAGGCTATGATTTCCTCTACTGGGACGTTGATGGAGCGTCGCAAGGCAGCCAAGTTGCCTCCATCCTCGTATCAATGAACTCGCCCCACGTCGCAACTGCCTATTACACACAAGAACAGGTTGTTGTAGGAGGTTTCACGACATCCATCAACTCTTCTCTCCTCGATGGTTGGATAGGCCTAAACATTGTGATTGCCATAGCGGTATTCACTTTCGCGCTTTGGATCAAAAGACAAGAGGACTAAACCAAGTTTTCGTAGTCGCTCAGCGAGCGAGAAGAGATCGACACACCTAAAAGGAAAACATTTCTTCTTTATACTTTCTGGTGATTATTGAAGTTCGAATCCGGAGAACACCACGCATTGGGGCAACGCATTCAGCAAGAAATGAATGGAGTTCTTCTTGGTCCTTCGCGACTATCTTAGCAATAATGAGCAACTCTTCAGAGAGGGACGTAAAAGCTTCCAGCACCTGCTTGTGTTCTGACAGTTTCCGAGCGACGCTTTCGCTCTCCTTTGGATCAGTGAAGATTGTCACAATTGCAGTAAGAACATTGATTCCAGCCCGTTTAGGATCAATCACAACCTTATATTTAGTGATTATTCCATCCGCTTCCATCCTCTTGACGCGATCATAAACTGTGGAATGCGCTAAACTCAGCTGTCGGCCAATCTCGGTGTATGTTTGCCTACCATTTTCTCGGAGAATTCGCAAAATCGCCAAGTCCAAGTCGTCTAGGACCTCAGCGTGTTGGCGCTGAGTCTTCATAAGCATGCCTTCTAAAGAGAGAATGTTACAGATCTCCGAAATTTATTCTTTGCTATCGGCAAAATGTAGATATGCTTCAGTCACGCTGTTCATTTTTAAGGAAATAGGCACCCAGAGCGTGAATTCGTGTCGGAAAATTGTAGAAAAAAGCATTGCTTTTTCGACAATTCTATAAGCCTTCGATTTTCAAGCTACGATTTTGCGAATTTTGCGTAGAATAGGTTTAAATTAGACGTTGAATACTAGAATATTGTTCTATAGTTCTTTCAGTGGTGAACAATATGCCCCAACCCGCAAAAATGCCTCAAGTTTGGGAGCTCCTCAAGAACTTCAAGGATTTATGCAGCCGCCAAGGCTGGAAGACTTCCGATTATGAAGACCTAGTGAAGATGGATGGCGAATACCACGATTTCATAGGGACACGAACAATCCATCCATCAACTTTTAGAAGGATCGCCTTCAACAAGAGACGCGCTGTTCCCGATGGAAAGTCATATCGTACTATCGACATTTCGTTCACGGCCTGGGTCTTTCAACAGCAGCCTTCCCCGCAGCTTATAGAGACCTTGGCAGTGGACCAAGAGCTCTCCAAAAAGACCGCTTTGTACGACTTGAGCGGAGCTTACCAGGGAAAGCCACTCTGTCTTAAGTTGAATGAAACCAATAGCCCCGTATTTGATCAGTTTGAGAAATTTTTGAAAGAAACATATGGGGTAACATTCAAACCGTTACGCCCACGCCTTTACGAACCACAGACGAATGAGCCGAAAACCTTTAAATCAAAGCTTCTCAAGACCTCAACTGGCTGAATTCTGCTCACATCGCCTTTACGTGGAGTGCAAAGCTTTCTTAAGGCACGTAATGAATATTCCTTTTTAAAAGGCGCGTGAATGATGGCCCGCGAAGATGTGAAATCTGAAACTGAGAAAAAAAAGAAGCTTGCAGAGTTCAAGACGGTGCTTGAGAAGAAGATCGCAGATGTGGAATCAGAACTTGAAAGCCTAAAGATTCTGCTGGACTTCGTCAATAAAACCCTGCTCCAAGCGGGATTTAGGAGAGTCAAAGTTGTGGAGTCTGAATCTGTTGAGAAGACCTCTATGCGCGGTCTTGCAGAACCTAAAGCTACCTTCCCTGTCCAGGCTGCGTCAGGAGAACTTCTAGCCAATGTGCACATAGGTCAAAACTCTATACGTGTAGTTCTTTCTGAAGAAAAAAATTTCAGAACCACCACTCCGCCGTTCCAGCAGTTTCTTATCGAACGCGTCTTAGACAAGATGCAAGAGAAGGACGCAGAAGCCGTCAACAGAGGTAAAATGGCCCCTGACGAGACATTTTCCTATGAATTAATTTTGGAGGGTGATGTTCTTCGAGCGATTGTGATCAACAACGTCACATCCACAAGAATCCGGGAGTTAAAATCAAGCATTCACTGGACACTTGAGAAAATGCACGACAAAATGAAGGAATAAATGTAGCTCTCAAAGCAAATCTCATCAGTCTGGGTCTCCTTTTCCTCTTACTCTAAGAAATCCAATAATCTGCCATGCGAATAGATGTGGATGACGCAAAATTCTTAAATAATCTAACACCATGTCGAGGATTGGTTGGTCTGTTTGGCTAGGAGTTATCGAAATGAATTCCTATGGAAGAGATATCTTAATCCTTTCTGTCCTCTTTCTAGTGAATTCGCTAGCTATTGAATTGATAAGTCCGATCTGGCCAATCTTCATCGGTTTTCTTGGCGCCTCTATGACAGAGCTTGGTTTGGTTTTCGCAGTCTCTAACGCTGTAGGTGCAGCGATGCAAATTCCAGGAGGCTTACTATCAGATCGATATGGTCGAAGGCGATTACATGTGGTGGGCACGTCGTTGGCGATTTTTCCCCCACTAATGTATGCTCTCGCCAACAGCTGGACAGACTTGATTCCGTGGATTGCGCTCGCAGGCTTTGCAGCTGGAACATACATGCCTATTAGGTGGTCAATCATTGCTGATGTCTCTTCAAGCACTAACATGGCCTCTGCATTCAGCTGGACGAATATTGCATGGTTGATAGGTTCCACTGCAGCCCCTTTTATTGGAGGCTTGGCGGCAGACTTGTTTGGCATTACCTTCCCTTTTTTGGCTTGCTTCATTTTGAGATTTGCTGCCTTGCCTCTTGCCATTTTCTTCAGGGAAACCAAGAAAAAACCTGTGGACGCCGTGACAAAGAGCCACCCCCCGAAAACAGGTCTAGCTGAGAGGCTCCAATCAACTTTAATTTTAATCACGTTGATCAACTTGATTCAAGGGTTAGGAATGGGTGTCACGGGCCCAATTATCCCAGTGTTCGTGGCTACAAACTTCCAGGTAGACTACACGTTCATCGGGATTCTCTATGCTATCGGATTCGGTGTGGCCTCGATAATCGTGCAAACTCCTGGAGCTAGGCTCAGCAACCGTTTCGATCGAAGGAAAATAATGTTTGTGACATTCGTAACATCAGCTCCCTTTTTCTTGATTTTTGCTTACTCGCGAAGTACATTGGAGCTCATCCTGTTCATGTTCTTGTCAAATCTGATATTGAATCTGCACTGGCCTGCCTATCAGACCTATTTGATGGACGCCACCCCGCCGCCAAAGTGGGGATTCGTAAACGGAGTCTCAGCAACAACTTTCTGGACAGGCGTAATGATGGGAAATGTGCTGAGCGGAGTTCTCTGGGACGCTTGGGGCATGCTGCTGCCATTCGTTGTTTCTAGTTTGGCTATAGGGCTTTCTGCTTTACCTCTCATTCCACTGAAAGAGACTGAGGCAAAGCAAAGTTAGGTCTTTGACTCCGGCTTCCACTGATTTTTAACCGTTTTTTAAAAATAGAACCACGTTAGAACTAGTCATGCAAGAGGGTTTAGCGGTCGACTTTTGTGCCTTTTGGCCTGTCGAAGTAAATGCTCTTGCCTGCAGCGGAGATGGGTATCCCCATGATGATGTGGGCTTCAGGCAGTAATTTCAGTCTCTTTGCCGCAGCGCCTATGCGGTACATTATCCTGTTATCTACGTTGAGAAGACTTGCAGTCTTGGCTGCAGAGCCTAAGGCAATGCCCATGTCAAGACCCTTGAAGAGACATGTTGGCCCCGCAAAATCTTGTCCTCGTTTTTTTTCCACTTTCTCAAAGGCCTCACATGTTACGAACCCACAAGCTCCGCAGTTAAGACCAAAGGATTTAGGTCCTTTTATGCCGACGAGAAGCACAGCTTCAGATTTACGTAAATTCCCGCCGTCTCGCACAAATCCTCTAGCATTCCTTTCTCGGGCAATTTTCTCCATTTCCGCGGCGATTTCATCTTTCTCTTTGCCGTACACGACGGCCAGGACTAAATCGTCGATCCCTGCAGACTTTGGGGCGGTCCTTGCGGACACCAACATCAACTTCGCAGCTTCGAGTAGCCCTTCTTTTTCCCATTTTTCACTGAATATAGGCATCTTCCACCCTCTCACGACGCTGGCAGACCTGCCACTGCAGGTTCAAAAACGCTTCTTACGAATTCTGCGACTTCAGCAATCTGGCCAGAATACAACGCAATCGAAAGCAGCGTGATCCCTGCAAGGAGGATGAGGGAGCCTATGATTCTCTTCTCGGAATTTTCCATGTTTGTCACCTAGATGTGCTTCTTCAACCTGTTTTCGATCAGGAGCTTAGGAGCAGCACCAACCAAGCGGTCAACCTCTTTCCCGCCTTTCATAATCAGCAGCGTCGGGATGCTCATTATACTAAACCGTGTAGCGGTCTCAGGGTTTTCGTCTACGTTAAGTTTGGCGAAAGCAATTTCGCCAGCATGCTCTTCAGCAAGTTCATCTATGATTGGAGCGACCTGGCGGCATGGTCCGCACCATGCTGCCCAGCAGTCGACAACCATGAGCGCGTGCCTCTTAATTACTTCGTTGAAGTCATTATCCGTTACCGTAATGGGAGTAGTGATCCTTTCGGCGTTACCTTCTTTCATCATGTCCTTCATCTTTTTGGTTCGGATTCTTTCGAGTTCAGCGTCTTCTTTTTCTCCAAGCATGCGATTATGCTCCGTCATCATACATCTGTCCATTACTACTGTGAGTCCCGCCTTTTGAGCTTTTTCTGCGGCTTTTCGGTTTATTATACCACGTTGCATCCAAATCACACAGGGCTTTCCATATTGCGTTTTCAGTTTGATGGCTTGATCCACTACTAAAGGCACGTCTTCTGGTGGTCGGAAAATCTCCACGATTTCTATAGTCTTCGCCTCTTCAGGTGGCAGGTCTAACAGGCTTTTGTAAGCCTTCTGACCCAAGATTTTACTTGAAGTTGGGTTGACTGGTATAATGTGATAGCCATGTTCTTGTAAGTACTGGGCGACTTGATTGCTGGATTTTTCTGGGTTTCCGGAAAGCCCAACAACGGCTACAACGCGATATTTTTTGAGGATCTGCTCCAAGTCGGCTTGGTTCACAACTAGTCCCTCTGTGGAGAAAGTATTGACGCCATCCGGATACAAAAAGCGTTTGGCTTCGCGTCATCCCGCGCATAGGCTGTGGTGTTATGATGGTAAAGGTCTTGCTTCGATTCCCAGTTGCTTTTCTATTTGATTTGCCAGCGTTTCAGCATCTCCAGCTCGAAAATTGTCGGTTATTACGAGCTTCGGCTTGCTCTGCCTAACATATTCTATCAGCCCTTTAAAATCAGAGTGATCACTCAGAGCAACCACAAATTCATTTTCACCTGTTCTTCTGCAAGGTTGATTGAACTCCCACCCACTGACAAAAACCCTAAACTTTTCTTGGGCGATTTTCTTTCGCCAACTCATATGGTAAAAGGCCACAAATTGCCCATGCCCAAGAAGCGTAGATTGCATTTTATGTTTGCTCGAAAATAGAGGTCTCACGATTCTGGTTCCGTGTTTCTGATGAATTTTTGAAAGCTGGAGAATTCTTTCCGGCATTACAAAAGGCGCTTGGATTCGCGCTTTGTGTAATATCTGCATCACCTCTTGAAGCTTTCCATGGTAGCCAAAAACGTAGACGGGGCCTTGTTTCAGCCCCTTCTCAACGATGGAGACCAGCAGATTCCCCGCCTCCTCTTCAAAGTCTCGTGTACGCCATGGATTACCATACGTGGCTTCGATGACTAGGATGTCTGACGGGATTACAGGCGTGTTCTTTATTCGAAAATCACCAGTATAAAGAATGCGAACGCCATCAGCGTCTTCAACAAGCACCTGCGCTGCACCAAGGATGTGGTCAACTCGGTGGAGAGTGAGCCGCTCACCATTGTAAATTAAAGGTTCATCATATTCAACAGTCTGGACAGTTCCTTTTTTAAGAAAGTTCGATCCTTTCAAGGCAGCAATCAGGTCTCTGGTTGCGGATGTCATCACCACTTTGTCGCAATTCTTCAAACTCTGCCCCAATCCATTCATGTGATCAGCGTGGGCGTGTGTGACAACTCTTAATGGCCTTGTTTTCTCAAAAGCGTCGCATGCCACATGCTGGCCTAGGAGAATCGCACCTTTTGTTGTCACACCTACTTTTTCGGGGAGCTCCATACATCGCAACCGAATGGCCTATTTGATGGAAAATGTTAAAAATTGTTTTTGCCTTGATTTTGTCTACACTAAACGGACTAGCCTCTTACTCGAGCGGTTGGATTGTCCGCCCCACATTCTTCGAGGTTAGTCTTGGTCAGGCACCTTCGGAATAGCTGAAATCGTTGAGAATAGCTGCCATTAGTTTGGTTCCTTTGATGAAGCCGTCTATAGTCAGATTTTCGTTTGGAGCATGCCCCTTCGCTTCTGGATGACTGCACCCGACCGACACAACTGGAGAGCCCAGCCAATTTCGAAACAAGTGCATAGGCCCAGACGCTGGGCTCGTAGGATAGATAACTGGCTTCGTTTCATAAGTTCTCGCTGCTGCCTTCGCAACCACCTCGACAAACGGGTCTGTTACAGGAGTTTTTGATGGTTCAGTAGAACCAGATTGAACGGCTTGAACATCTTCGAACCCACATTTCTTTACATGGCTAACTAATTTTCGGAAGATTTCGGTGGGTCTTTGATTGGCTACAAGCCTGAAATCAAGTTTCACCATGGCTTCTTTTGGCAACACTGTCTTGGAGCCTAGCCCAGTGTATCCTGTTAAGAATCCATTGATTGTGCAGGTCGGATCATAGAGCAA
>JABAOC010001749.1_pt3 | contig 56743 bp, 61 predicted proteins | sample 7062161 | NCBI WGS metagenome assembly JABAOC01 (sample SAMN14538625, study PRJNA623070) | marine sediment metagenome | biome: marine biome [ENVO:00000428]; feature: marine pelagic biome [ENVO:01000023]; material: deep marine sediment [ENVO:00002113] | place: India: Gulf of Khambhat ... | reverse complement strand
GCCGCCGGCCGTTTCCGGGAGCCGTGGCGACGACTCGCCGGACGACAGAGCCTCGGCGAATTCCTTCGCCCGACGGACCGGTCGGTCCAGCAGCCAGCTCATGCCGGCGGCCAGGGCAAGCGCAGCGATGAACGTGACGGCGGCCGGTCCCGGTACCCCAGCTGACGCGAGCACTGGATAAAGGACCAGCGACAACAGAACGAGGGCGGTATAGCTCAAGAGGAGCCGTGCACGCACGGGGTGCTTACTCCTCGGGTCGGAAGCGGTAGCCGAAGCCCCGGACGGTCTCGATGAGATCACCGGCGGGCCCGAGCTTGATCCGCAGGCGACCCACGTGCATGTCCACGGTTCGTGTTTCGATGGCGGCTGTCGTGTTCCAGACAGCCTCGAGAAGGGCGGAGCGGCTCTGAGTACGACCACGGCGCTCGATCAGACAGACCAGTAGCTGGAACTCCTTTGGCGTCAGCTCGATCTCGCTGCCCTCACCCGCGACCCGATTCGCTCCGATGTCCACTGTAATCGAGCCTGCACGCAGTACACGACCGCCCTTGGCGCCGGGTTCGGACGGCGGAGCGCGACGCAGCACGGCCTTGACCCGCAACACGAGCTCCTTGGGGCTGAAGGGCTTGGAGACATAGTCGTCGGCGCCCAGCTCGAAGCCGCGCAAGCGGTCCTCCTCATCGCTGCGCGCGGTAAGGACCATGACGGGCGTGTCCTTGGTCTCTCTGCGAGAACGCATCGTCTGCAGGATCTCGACCCCGCCCACCTCGGGGAGCATCAGGTCGAGGACGACGAGATCGGGCGGTTCCAAGTCGAGGGCGCGGAGCGCCTCGCGCCCTGTGGACGCGGTGCGTACCTGGAAGCCGGCGTGGGCCAGCTGATAGGCCACGAGCGCGGAGATATCCGGCTCGTCTTCGATGACGAGAATGCGCGCAGGGGAGTGTTCGCTCATCGGTGAGAAATCTAGAGATTGCAGGCGCAACAGGACAGACGCGACCAGGCGATCTTGGTGCCACCCCTGTTGCGTACCAGGGATAAGTCGTTGATTATGAACATACTCGGGACGGTGCTTCACAGGCTTTCCAACGACCCGGCTAAATGAAGTACTACGTGGAGATCGGAGACCGCACCTACGAGGTCGATATCGGCCCCGAGGGCGTGAGCCTGGACGGCCGGCCGGTCGAGGCCGACCTGCAGGCGAACCACGGCTCGCACCTCTGGCATCTGGTGCTCGACGGTCGGTCGCACACCCTGCGGGCCCGGCGGCGCGACGGGCGCGGCGATTGGGAGGTGGAGATCGATGGACGGCGCCACCGTGCTCTGGCCCTCGATGAACGGAGCCGGGCGATCCGCGAGCTGGCGGGCAGCGCCGCCGCCAGCCACGGGCCGATCGAACTGACAGCCCCAATGCCCGGCCTGATCATCAAGGTAGAGGTGAACGAAGAAGAACAGGTCGAACGCGGGCAAGGTCTCGTCGTGATCGAGGCGATGAAGATGGAGAACGAGCTAAAGGCAACCACTGCGGGCCGGGTGATGGAAGTGAGGGTCGTGTCGGGGCAGGCGGTGGACAAGGGCGAGACGCTTCTGGTCATAGAGCCGGACGGGGGTGGGGACTAGGCTGGAGAGTGTTTCAGTATCCAATATCCGACATCCAATCATCAGCTTCTCAAGGTTTACTCAAGAGTCAATGTCCAAGACACAGCATAAAAGGACCTTAGCAGCGAGGGTTCTGTTGGATATCGAGTCTTGGTGATTGACGCTTGAGAAGCACTTGGATGTCTGGTCACTGGATACGGGATAGTGGATATTGAGGAAGATCCGCTCGACTCAGAAACCAGGATGCTTGCCTTGAAGGATAGGCTCGACAACACCAGCGGCATTCCGATCAAGCCCACTTACACGGCTGAAGATGCGGAGAGCGCCGGCGCCACGGATCCGGGCCTGCCGGGCCGCTTTCCGTTCACCCGCGGCGTTTACGATACGATGTACCGTGGACGCCTGTGGACGATGCGGCAATATGCCGGCTTCGGCACCGCCGAAGACACCAATCGTCGCTTCCGCTTCCTCCTCGACTCCGGACAGACGGGTCTCTCGGTTGCCTTCGACTTGCCGACTCAGATGGGGCTGGACTCGGATCACCCGATGGCGCGCGGCGAGGTGGGACGCGTGGGTGTAGCCATCGACACGATCGACGACCTGGCGGTTCTGTTCGATGGCATCGACCTGGGTCGGGTATCTACATCGATGACGATCAACGCCACTGCAGCGATCTTGCTCGCAATGTACGTCGCCCTGGCCGATGAGCAGGGCGTTGGCCGCGATTCGCTGACCGGAACGGTGCAGAACGACATTCTCAAGGAGTTTATCGCGCGCGGCACGTACATCTATCCGGTCGAGCCGAGCCTGCGCCTGGTTACCGACATCTTCGACTTCTGCGCTCGGGAATTGCCACGCTGGAACAGTATCTCGATCAGCGGCTACCACATGCGCGAAGCCGGCTGTACCGCCGTACAAGAGATAGCCTTCACCCTGGCCAATGGACTCGAGTACGTCGAGCGCGCAGTCGGCCGTGGCTTGAACGTCGAGGACTTCGGGCCGCGCCTATCCTTCTTCTTCGCTGCCCACAACGATCTGTTCGAGGAGGTTGCAAAGTTCCGCGCGGCGCGGCGCCTCTGGGCAACCCTAATGCGCGAGCGGTACGGCGCTTCGGACCGCGCCTGCTTGCTCCGCTTCCATACCCAGACCGGTGGTTCGACGCTGACCGCACAGCAACCGGAGAACAACGTGGTCCGTGTGGCGATGCAGGCGCTGGCGGCCGTGCTCGGCGGAACACAGTCACTGCACACCAACGCCTTCGACGAGGCCCTTGCACTACCCACGGCCGATTCTGCGAAGTTGGCCCTACGCACTCAGCAGATCCTCGCTAACGAATCGGGAGTGACCAGTGCCGCCGACCCGCTGGCGGGTAGCTACTACGTCGAGACACTCACTGCCCAACTCGAGGAACAGGCGCGTAGGTACTTGCGCGAGATCGAAGGACGGGGTGGTGCCGCCGGATCGATCTCCTACATCGTCGACGAGATACAGCGCGCCGCCTACGCCTACCAGCTCCAGATCGAGGCCGGAGACCGTGTCGTCGTCGGCGTCAACGACTATCGCGAGGAGGAAGCCGAGCCGCGCATCGAGGGCCCCGCCTTCCCAGAGCTCGAGGAACGGCAGCAAGAGCGATTGGGCAGGCTGCGCAGCAATCGCGACTCGGACGACGTCGAGCGCATCCTGGCTGGCATGTCCAAGGCAGCCTCGGGCACCGAAAACCTGCTGCCCCACATCGTGGAGGCGGTGAAGGCCCGCGCGACACTGGGCGAGATCAGCGAGTCGTTGCGGCAGCTCTGGGGCGAGTACCGGCCAGCGAGTTGAAGGCACCGCCCGCTTCGGATAACTTTCGGCTGCGTAGTCACTTGAGTCACATCACCTGAGGTAGCATGCCGACGTACGAGTACCAGTGCGGTAAATGCGGACACCGGTTCGAGAAGATCCAGAAGATCTCCGACTCCTCGCGGGTCGAGTGCCCGCGCTGTGAGAACATCGCCGAACGTCTGATCTCTGGAGGTGCGGGTCTGCTGTTCAAAGGCTCGGGCTTCTACATAACCGACTATCGCAGCAAGTCGTACCAAGAGGCGGCCAAGAAGGAGACGAAGAAGGACAGCTCGCCCAGCGTTGCGTCTTCCGGAAAATCGGATACTGCCAAGGGCGCGGAGAAATCCAGTTCGCAGGAGGACTCCAAGTAGATGCGTCATCCCGGACTGGCCCGGGCGCTCGAGACGGCCGCTGCGGCGCTAGGCGCCGACGGCGTGGAGGTGAAACTGGAGCGCCCGGCGGTCCTCGAGCACGGTGATCTGGCCACGAACCTGGCGATGGTCCTGGCTGGGCGGTTGAAGCGGAAGCCGCGAGACCTGGCCCAGGAACTGATCGAGCGCCTCGATCTCGGCACCCTCGAGATAGAAAGTGCCGAGATCGCCGGTCCCGGTTTCATCAACTTCAGGCTCAGTCGCGACTACCTGCGCCAGCGGGTCCGTGAGATTGTCGAAGCGGGTCGGGACTACGGCCGCGCGGACTGGGGTAAAGAGAATGCCGTAAACGTCGAGTTCGTTTCGGCGAACCCCACCGGCCCGCTGCACGTCGGTCACGGTCGTGGCGCGGCGCTAGGCGATGCTATCGCTCGGCTGCTCGAATGGACCGGCCATCGAGTTCAGCGCGAGTTCTATGTCAACGATGCCGGCGCCCAGATCGACAAGCTCGTCGGGTCCGTCCAGGCCCGCTGCCGCCAGCTCTACGGGCAGGACGCGGAGCTGCCGGAAGGCGGCTATCACGGCGAGTATGTCACCGAGCTCGCCCGCGAGCTACAGGAAATGCACGGCGAGCGTCTGGCGGGTGCCTGGGGCCCGGACGAACACCGCGACGTGCGCAGCTTCGTGCTCCAGCGCATGCAGGCCGAACAGCAGGACGATATGCGGGCCTTCCGTGTGCAGTTCGACGAGTTTCGGACGGAAAGCTCGGTCTACGATTCGGGCCAGATAGATGCAACCATAGCCGACCTCGACCGTCGCGGTCTGCTCTATGAGAGGGAAGGGGCCCGTTGGCTTGGTACCAGCTCCTTCGGCGATGACAAGGACCGTGTCTTGGTGAAGAGCGACGGTAGCTACACGTACTTCCTACCCGACATCGCTTACCACCGCGACAAGGCGCTGCGCGGGTTCAATACGGCAATCGACGTATGGGGCGCCGACCATCACGGATACGTGCCGCGCATGAAGGCGGCGATGGAGGCGTTGGGTCTCGGCGCCGACTTTTTCGAGGCTGTGATCGTACAGCTGGTCCGAGTCGAGCGCGGCGGCGAGGAGGTTAAGTTCAGCAAGCGGGCGGGCGAGTTCGTCACGCTGCGTGATCTGATCGATGAGGTGGGCACCGATGTGACCCGCTACTTCTTTCTCGAGCGCGGCTCCCAGCAGCAGATGGTTTTCGACCTCGATCTCGCCAAAGAACGCTCAGAAAAGAACCCGGTCTATAAGGTACAGTACGCTCACGCTCGCCTGCGGAGCGTCTACCGCCGGGGCGGCATCGATCCGAATAAGATCGAGCACGATGTCGATCTCGCACCGATCGTCGAGCCGGCCGCTTTCGAGATGATCAAGACGCTCCTGGACTTCCCGGAGGTCGTGGAGGCGGCAGCCCAGAATCGTGAGCCGCACCGGGTCGTCGCCTATCTCGAAGAACTTGCCAACCAGCTTAATAGCTGGTACCACGCAGGCACGCGCGACGAATCGCTGCGCGTCTTGGGGCAGGAACCGTCCGTAACCGCCGCCCGACTCAGCCTCGCCCGGGCGGCGGAAAACGTCCTGCGCAACGGGCTCGGAATTCTGGGCATCGAGGCGCCCGAGCGGATGTGAGCGTAAGGGGGGCTGGAGATGAAGCGATGAGGCGTGCAATACTGGTCCTGGCGGTCTCTGCTCTCGTACCTGTAAGTCCGGCGCCGGCGCGTGGTCAGGAATCGCTCGATCCGGGACTAATCGACCTGTGCCGGGACGCTTTCACGGCGGACACCAACGCTCACTCCCTCTGCCATGACGCGGTGGCATCCGCCCAGCTTCTTCAGCCGGAGCTGGGGATGGTGCTGGCCGGCGGTAATCCCGTGCTGGGAACCGCCAGCCCGATCGGGACGAAATTCCGTTTCATACCGAGATTCAACATCGGTGGACGCATCGGGCTCGGCCGGGCGGCGATCCCTGACCTGCTTGATTATCCCGAAAACATAGGCGATCCGACCGGCAGACGCTCGTTTTCCATAGCGGTCGCTCAGCTTGATCTGTCCGTCGGCGTGTTCGACGGATTACGGCTGGGAACCACTTTGGGCGGCCTGGCTTCGGTCGAAGTTCTCGGATCGCTGGCCGCTATCATGCTGCCCGACGGTGACGGATTCCGGGGCAACGTGACGGGGTTTGGGTTGGGCGCACGTGTCGGAATCCTGCGCGAGTCGTTTACCGCTCCTGGGATCTCGATCTCGGGAATGTACAAGTGGCACGGCCGCGTCGAGCACGGAGACGCCCCGCGGGGAGATGCAGCTTCCTTCGGGATCGATATGCAGGCCGTCAGCCTCCGCGCCGGGCTGAGCAAGAGCTTCGTCGCCTTCGGCCTGGCCTTGACCTTGGGGTATGACAGCTACTGGAGCGATGTTGGCTTCGTGATCAGCCCGCCTCCCAGCGCACCGCCCGTGGCGCTCCCCGCCGCGGGGGGGACGGTAGGGTTGCAGACGGAGCGCTGGTGCGCCTTTCTCGATTTCTCGTACATCGTCCTCTATTTCAACATCGTGGCCGAGGTGGGTTGGCAGGAGGAGCAGAAGCTCAGCTCTTCGAGAGAAGATGAGTTCGAGTCAGGTAACTTCTTCGGATCAATAGGGATACGCCTCACGCTGTGACACAAGATCTAGATACCCGCTTCATGCGGCACGCCCTCCAGCTGGCCGAGCGAGGTTGGGGACGGGTCGCTCCCAACCCGATGGTCGGCGCCGTAGTCGTCCGGGGGGATGAGGTTATCGGCGAGGGCTTCCACAGGGAATTGGGAGCACCCCACGCCGAGGTGGAGGCGCTGGCGGCGGCGGGAGAGCGAGCGAAGGGAGCGACGCTTTACGTGACGCTCGAGCCGTGCCACCACGTTGGCAAGACGGGGCCGTGCTCGCAGGCGATCCGGGATGCGGGCATCGCCAGGGTCGTCTATGCGGTGGGGGAGGTGAACCCCGACGCGCAGGGGGGTGGAGCCTGGCTGCAGAGCCAGGGGGTTGCGGTTGAGCGGGGACTGTGTGCGGAGGAAGCGGCGGACCTGAACGCCGTACACCTCGGCGCACATCGGAGGGGGCGGCCGTTTCTCGCCCTGAAGTACGCCATGTCTTTGGACGGCCGGCTGGCAGAGGCTCCCGGCCAGTCGACCAGGCTGACCGATGGCGATGCGATTGTCGAGGCGCACCGGCTACGGGCCGGCCACGACGCCGTGATGGTTGGCATAGGCACGGTCCTGGCTGACGATCCTCTTCTCACGGTTCGTGAGTGGGGTGCGCCACGCGTGGCGCCGCGGCGCGTGGTGCTCGATAGCTATCTGCGTACGCCTCCGGGGAGCAGGTTGGTGATGAGCGCTCGTGAGGTGCCGGTCCTGGTGTTGGGCGCCGAGGACGCGCCGACGGAGCGAGCGCGCCCGTTAGAGGACGCCGGGGTTGAGGTCGGGCGTGTCCCGCGGCGGCCCTCGGGAGGCCTCGACCTTGGTGCGGTTTTTGCAACTCTTTGGAAAAGCAGCGTCAGATCTGTGCTTTGCGAGGGCGGGGGTGAATTGGGCTCGGCCTGGCTGGCCGCAGGTCACGTGGACCGGATCTACGCTTTTGTGGCGCCCGTACTTTTGGGCGAGCCAGGCGTACCCGCCTTCCAGCTGCGCCGTGGAGAGGTGACGCGCGAGTGGCGGACGGTGAGGCGCAGCGCCCTGGGTCCGGTAACACTGCTGGTACTGGCCCCGGAAGAGCCGGCGGCCTGACCACGGGCGGGAGTAATGTTCAGCGGCATCGTCGAGGAGATTGGCACCGTAGAGTCCGCCACCGACAAGGGCGGAGGTCGCGACGTTGTCATCGCAGCCGAGGCGGTGCTCGCCGACCTCAAGCCCAGCGACAGCATCAACGTCGACGGCGTCTGCCAGACGGTGGTCGACCTGGGTCGGCGAAGTTTCAAGGTCCAGACGATCGCCACGACGCTCTCCCGGACCACGTTTGGCGAGTTCCGCCGTGGCCGGGAGGTGAACCTCGAGCGGCCCATCGCCGCCGGACAGCGTTTCGGCGGTCACTTTGTCCAGGGCCACGTCGACGGCGTGGGTACCGTGACCTCCGTACAACGCCAGGGCGACATGTGGCTCGTCAGATTCACTTTGCCGGATACCGTGGAGCCTTTCACCATCCTGCATGGCTCGATAGCCGTGGACGGCGTATCGCTGACAATCAACGCCCTGCCAGCCGCCGGGACTGCGGAGGTCGCGTTGATTCCTTATACTTATGAACACACGAACCTCTCGCGCCTGGCCCCAGGCGACAAGGTAAACCTCGAAGCTGACATGATCGGAAAGTACGTCGCCCGGACGTTGGGCGAGGGCGGCGCGAGAGATGCTGGCGGAGACCTGCAGGAACGACTGTCGAGTTGGGGGATCGAGTGATCGTTCAGCGATCAGCGGTCTAGCGATAAGAGAATTGAGCGTTTGGGACATGAGCGAAATAGAGTTCAGTTCGGTTGAAGAGGCGGTAAAGGCGATACGGCGCGGCGAAATGGTGATCGTGGCCGACGATGAGGACCGCGAGAACGAGGGAGACCTGGTCTGTGCGGCGGAGAAGATCACTCCGGATACCGTCAATTTCATGGCGACCCATGGCCGGGGCCTCATTTGCCTGACCCTCACACCGGAACGTGTCGAGCAACTGGTCCTCACAGCGATGGGCGACCAGGCCAGCGAGCCGCAGGGCACCGCATTCATGGTCTCGGTCGACGCGACCACAAAGCACGGGGTGACCACCGGGATCAGTGCTTGGGACCGCGCCAAGACTATCCAGGTGGCTATAGACCCGGAGTCGGCGCCCGAAGACTTGCGCCGGCCCGGGCACGTCTTCCCACTGCGGGCGCGGCCCGGTGGCGTCCTGCAGCGTGTGGGGCAGACCGAGGCGTCGGTCGACCTGGCGCGCATTGCCGGGCTGGTACCGGCGGGCGTGATCTGTGAGATCCTGAACTCCGACGGAACGATGGCCCGCCGGCCACAGCTGGATGCCTTCGCCAAACGGCACGGCCTGAAGTTCGTCACCGTGGCCCAGATCATCTCTCATCGCCTCAAGACCGAGCGACTCGTGCACCGCGTTGCCGAGGCGAAACTGCCCACCGATTTCGGTGACTTCCAGGTCGTCGCCTACACGAACGACGTCGACGGTCGCGAGCACGTCGCTCTGATTAAGGGCGATGTGGCTGACAAAGAAGATGTGCTAGTGCGCATGCACTCCGAGTGTCTTACCGGCGATGTCTTCCACTCGCAGCGTTGCGACTGCGGCCAGCAACTCCACGCTAGCCTGCGCCGCATACAAGAAGAGCGACGGGGCGTCTTGGTCTACATGAAGCAGGAAGGGCGCGGGATCGGACTGCTGAACAAGATTCGCGCCTATCAGCTCCAGGAGAATGGCGCCGACACCGTTGAAGCAAACGAGCTGCTCGGGTTCCCCGCCGATTTGCGTGATTACGGGATAGGTGTCCAGGTCCTGCTCGACCTCGGCATCAAATCCATGCGCTTGATGACTAACAACCCGAAGAAGATTATCGGGCTTCGGGGATATGGCCTTTCGGTAACCGAGCAGGTCCCGATCACCATCACGCCCAACCGCCACAACGAGAGCTATCTGCGAGCCAAGCGAGAGAAGATGGGTCACATGATACCGGTTGATGGCTCGCTGGCTGGCTGAGACACTGCCCATGCAAGAGAGATACGGACGATTTCGAACAGAGGGCCGCCGCTTCGCTCTCGTCGTCAGCAGGACCAACGAGCTGATCACGCGACAGCTGCTGGCGGGTGCCATCGATTGCCTCCGCCAGCATGGGGCGAGCGACGAACAAGTTGATGTCTTCTGGGTACCAGGGGCATGGGAATTGGCGCCGCTCGTTGCCCGATTGGCCCCAGGCGGCCGCTATGCCGCCATAGTCGTGCTGGGCGCTCTGATTAGGGGAGCGACTCCTCACTTCGACTACCTCTCGAGCGCGGCCAGCTCGCGACTGGCGAACGTCGCCACCCACTCGGATACCTATGTGTCCTTCGGTCTGCTCACGGCCGATACTATGGAGCAGGCCCTCGAGCGCGCCGGCAGCAAGGCGGGCAACCACGGTTGGAAGGCAGTGCTGGCGGCCATTGAGACGGCCGACCTTATTGACCAACTGGATGGGGAGTAGGACCAAAGCCAGAGCTCGGGCGCTGCAGGTCCTCTACGCTTGGGAGCTGCGCGGCGGTGAAGAGCCGCTGGCGCGTGTGAATCAGGAACTCTCCGCGCCCGGTGAACGAACCGGCGAGCCCGAAGTCAGGGAGTACACCGACAAGATTCTGGCGACGATCGCCGACGCGTTACCCGAGATCGATTCCCGCCTCGAGGCCTTGGCCGAGCACTGGCGGCTGTCCAGGATGGCCACGGTCGATCGCAACATCCTTCGCATCGCTGCGGCTGAGATGCTCTACCTGGATGATGTGCCGCTCCTGGTTTCGCTCCACGAAGCCATCCGTCTCGCCGAGTGGTTCGGCACCGAGGAGAGCAGTCGCTTTGTCAACGGTGTGCTCGACGCCCTGTTTCGCGAGCTGGAACCCGAGCAACTCGGCGATGCCCGATGAGCGCCGGCCGCTTCAGGTTGTTGGTGATCAACTGGCAGGACATAAGTAACCCACAGGCGGGCGGCGCCGAGATGCACCTGCACGAGATCTTCGGCAGGCTGGCCCGGCGTGGGCACGACGTGTCGCTACTGTGCTCCGGTTGGCCGGGTGCGTCGGCGGGAGATGTCGTCGACAGCATCGAGGTGCACCGCATCGGTGGTCGCCACACCTTCACGCTCCAGGCGGTACCCTACTACCGACGTCACCTGCTCAACGGCGGTTTTGACTTGGTGGTCGAAGACATCAACAAAATCCCACTTTACAGTCCGCTGTGGGTGCGGCCGCCCGTTGTCGCTCTGGTACCGCACCTGTTTGGGAACACTGCGTTCCAGGAAGCCGCTTTGCCGTTCGCCACGGCGGTCTGGCTGGCCGAGCGCCCGCTGCCGCATTTCTACGAGAACACGCCTTTCGTAGCCATCTCGGAGTCGACGGCGGACGATCTTGTGGTCCGCGGGTTACCGCGCTCGAGCGTGAGGGTCGTACGTCCCGGGATCGATCACTCGTGTTTCAGACCGGATCGTTCGGTCTCCCGATTCGAGCGGCCGACTTTCGCCTATGTGGGGCGTTTGAAGCGTTACAAGGGATTGGAGGCGGTGTTTGACGCAGCCGCCCGGCTCGCCGACGACGGAGTCGACGTGAGACTTCTGGTGGCCGGGAGGGGTGATCACGAGTCGGCGCTGCGCGAGTATGCGGCACTCAAGGCGCCCGGCCGTGTGGAATTCCTTGGGTTCATCTCGGAGGACGAGAAGCTGGACCTATTGCGCAAAGCGTGGGCGACGTTTTACCCATCCCCTAAGGAGGGTTGGGGGATCACCAACGTCGAGGCCGCAGCCTGCGGCACACCGGCCCTGGCTTCAGACTCGCCGGGGCTACGGGAATCGGTCGCGCATGACGAGAGCGGGCTCCTGGTGCCCCATGATGACGTGGAGGCTTGGGCGCTGGCGCTCCGCAGGATCGCGCAGGACGGCGAGCTGCGGGCTCGGCTCCAGGCCGGTGCGCTCCGCTTCGCTGACGGGTTCAGCTGGGACCGCACTGCGGACGAGATCGAAGCCCTCCTCCTCGACTTTCTCGCCGACGGCCCCCTCCAGGGTCGAGCTCACTTCAACAAGTTTGCTTCGGAGGCGAAATGAAGATCAACCTGACCGCTCGCCATTTCGAGCTCAGCGATGCGCTGAGGCGGCACGTCGAAGAACAACTGTCGCGTCTGGACCGCTACCACCAACGCACGTCGCGGGTCGAGGTCACCTTAACCGAAGAGAAGAGAGAGAGACGGGTGGAGGCCCGTGCCTTTGTAGACGGAGACTATGATATCCACGCGGAGGCCGCCGCCGGCGACTTCCGCACGGCCGTCAACCGCTTGTCCGAAAAGCTGGCTCGCCAGCTAAAGCGTCTCCGCGACAAGCGCGTAGATCATCAGGCGCCGCGACTGAATGAGGAGATACCTGCTGAGGAGGCGATAGAGGGAAGCGAATCGTGAGCTTCAAGGTTCAGGAGCTTCTGGAGATCCGCGGCGATAGCCTGCGCCTCCGTCTGGTCACCGGCGGGGAACGGGCCCTCGCTCGCGAGGTCAAGCGGGCTGAGATATCGAGTCCCGGCCTGGCACTCGCCGGGTACACCGAACGCTTCGTGGGCGGCAGAATTCAGGTGCTGGGAGAGACCGATGTCTCCTACCTCAATTCGCTCGACGAGGCTCGGCGCCGCGAGTCTGTAGAGACACTGCTGTCCTTCGACATTGCCTGTATCATCGCCACAAAGGGTCAGGAACTGCCGCCTGTCCTGCTCGAGGTGGCCGAGCGGTGCGGGACGCCGGTCGTGGTGAGCGAGCTCAAGACGGCCGAGTTCTATCGCCGGATGATACCGTTCATGAACGATCGCTTCGCGCCACGTACCTATGTGCACGGATCGCTGGCGGACGTCTACGGTGTCGGGCTCCTGTTCGTCGGGCGTAGCGGAATCGGCAAGAGCGAGTGCGTGCTCGACCTGGTCGAGCGTGGTCATCGCCTTGTCGCCGATGACGTCGTGCAGATCTCGCGCCAGGGCCACGATGTGCTCATCGGCCGCGGGCACGAGCTGTCCCGCCATCATATGGAAATCCGCGGGGTGGGGATCGTAGACGTGCGGGCATTGTTTGGCATCCGGGCGACGCGACAGCAGAAGCGCCTCGAAGTCGTAGTACAGTTGGTGGAGTGGAGGCAGCACGAGGCGTATGATCGTACGGGGCTCGAAACCGACCACGCCGATATCCTCGACGTACCGATTCGGCGGGTCACCATTCCACTCAATCCGGGCAAGAACATAACGGTCATTTCGGAAGTGGTCGCCATGGACCACTTGCTCCGCTACTCCGGCGTGCATGCGGCCGCAGCGTTCAACAGTGGTCTGAAAGATGTCATGGCACCTGTGCGGGAGTACCTCGAGGAAGATTATGAGTGAAGAGGTCTGCGGGATCCTCGTCGGCCATGGCAAGCTTGCAGAAGGCATGCTTGACGCCGTGGCCGGGATCACCGGCTCGCGAGAAGGCCTGACGCCGGTCGACAACGCGAGCATGACGCCGGAGACACTCGAAGAGCACCTAGAGTCGCTGATCGGGGACGGCCCGAGTGTGGTCTTCGTGGACCTGCCGAGCGGTAGTTGCGCTTACGCGGCTAGACGCCTCAAGTACCGTCACCCTGGGATGGCTGTGGTTTGCGGCGTCAACTTGCCGCTGCTGCTCGATTTCGTGTTTCACCGCAATCTGCGGCTGGAAGAGATAGTCGAACGGCTCCGCTCTCACGTTGGCGTTTCTATCGAATACACGACAGATGCCGATTCTTCTGTGCCGGGTGGATGACCGGCTGATCCACGGCCAGGTCGTCGTCGGTTGGGGCTCTCATCTCGGCCTCGACATCATCGCGGTCATCGATGATGAGCTCGCGGAGAGCGAGTGGGAGCAGGATCTCTACCGGGCAGGACTACCCGACGAGGTCGAGGCGCTGTTTGCCAGCGTCGAGGCGGCAGTGGAGCTGATTCCGGCTTGGGCGTCAAATGCCGCCGGCGGCTTCATCCTGGCTCGCGATATCGGTACGATGCGGCGGCTGGCAGAGCACGGTGCCCTAGCGGACATCGAGGTAAACCTCGGTGGTCTGCACAGCGTGCCCGGCCGGGAGCGAGTGCTGCCCTATCTGTTCCTCAGCGACGAGGATCGGGCTGAGCTGCGTCGGCTGCAGCGGGCGGAGGTGCGAGTCAGTGCGCAAGACGTGCCGAGCGCCCGCAAGGTCGAGCTCGATGAGCTACTCGAGATGAAGGCGAGCTAGCGCTGGAAGTCTCAACTTTTGTTGCCCTGGCACTTCTAGGCGGGCTGACGGGCGTCGATTCGGTATCCTTCGCCCAGGCGATGATCTCACGGCCGATCGTCGCTGCACCACTCGCCGGCCTACTCCTCGGCGACCCGATCTCGGGCATGTGGGCGGGCGCCGTCCTCGAGATCCTCAGCCTCCGCCAACTCCCCATCGGCGCCAGCCGCGGCTGGGACACCGGGCCGGCGGCCGTCGCCGCAGCAGCTGCGGCGGTGGGTTGGACGGCGGGCCCCGAAACGCTGCTGATTGCCGTGGCTTATGGGGTCGCCGTGGGCTGGGTCGGAAGCTGGAGCGTGCACGGGCTGCGCCACCTCAACGCGCGTCTGGTAGCGGGCGAAGCGGCGGCGTTGGAGTCTCCCATGCGATTAACGGGCCGCCACCTGTCAGCGCTGGTCCTCGATCTGCTCCGGGCGGCTGGTCTGACTGGCGCTGCGTTGATTTGCTTGGTCCTGCTGGCGGGTGTACTTGGAGAGGCTGTGCCAGCGAGGGCTGGGACGGTCGCCGCACTGGTCATTCTGTGTGTCGCGAGCCTGGGTTTAGGCGTGGACGTTCGGATGATGGCCCGGGGACGACGTGTGTGGAGGGCGGCTGGGGTAGGCGCGGCCCTCGGCGTGGTGATCGGGCTATGGCTGCGCTAAGCCGTGCGCTCAGGTTCAGGCTTCTGCTGCGGAGTCTGCTGGTGCAGGCCTCATGGAACTACCGCACGATGCAAGGCGCCGGTCTCGGGTTCGCCCTCATCCCGGCACTGGCCAGGCTCTGCCGCAACGATCGAGCGGAGCTGGCCAAATCTCTGCGCCGCCACTGCGGTTTCTTCAATGCGCACCCCTACCTCTCAACCGTGGCGATTGCGGCACTAGCCCGCATGGAATCGGAGCGGGCGGACTCCGAGCAGGTCGAACGATTCAAGCGCGCCATAGTGAGCCCGCTGGGCAGCCTGGGTGACCGGTTGGTCTGGGCGCGCTGGCGACCCCTGTGCTCGCTGCTCGCGTTTCTTATCTTTCTGATGGGCGCTCCCTGGTGGGTCGCTGTCGGAGCATTCCTGGTCAGCTACAATGCCGTCCATCTTTGGCTACGGGTCTGGGGCCTGCGGCTGGGATGGAGGGAAGGGCGCGAGGTTGGGCGTGCCCTGATGGGTTCGCCTTTGCGGCGCCTGCCCGATCGCCTTACGATTCCTCTGGCTGCTGTCAGTGGAGCTATAGTGCCGCTGTTGGCGCTGGCCCTCGGCGGTACCGCAGGCATAGGCCCGCTCTTCACTATTGGCATCGCTCTCGCCCTTGCGATCGCGGGCTACGGGCGTCCCGGGCTCGCGGGTCGTTTGGCTGTCCTCGGCCTCCTCGTTGGGTCGCTGGCGTTCGTCATTCTCGGTACCTCGATATGGTAAGCGTGGACGAACAGGAGCACGTAGGAGACGTCACGGTGGCGAACGTGTACGGTCTGCACGCCAGGCCGGCGGCCGAGTTCGTGAAGCTAGCGGGCAGGTTCGAGTCGGAGATTCTGGTGAGCAAAGATGGTCTCGAGGTCAACGGTAAAAGCATCATGGGCGTAATGATGCTGGCTGCCGAGAAGGGGTCCACGATCCAGATCCGCGCCCGCGGCGTTGATGCCCGCGAGGCCGTCGAGGCCCTCGTCCGCCTGGTCGCAGACGGCTTCGGGGAGGAGTGAGCCTGGTGGGCGTCATGGTGCAGGGGATCCCTGCTGCCCCTGGGATCGTTATCGGCCCCGCCTTCGTTGCCCGCTGGCCCCGCCTCGAGGTCCCACATGCAACCGTGGGCCCGGACGAGATCGAGGCGGAGGTCGCCCGCTTCCAGGCGGCCCGCCAGTCGGCCAAGGAACGTACCTCAGGGCTGCGTGAGCAGGTCGAGAGCCGGCTCGGCTCGGTTCAGGCCAAGATCTTCGATCCCCAGCTGATGATGCTGGAGGACCCCGACCTGATCGAAGGAACCGTCACTTACATCTGCGATAGCTTCCTCACCGCCGAGCGCGCCTTTAGCCTTCGGGTTCTGGAATTCCGCTCCCGCTGGCTGGACGCCACTCATGCCAGGGTGATGGATCGAGTAGCTGACCTACTCGATGTGCAGTTGCGCGTCCTCGAGACGCTGATCGACATCCCCGGTCCGGAGTTCGCAGTAGATGTTGACGATCCCGTCATACTCGTGGCTCACGAGTTGACCCCCAGCCGCATGGTTGACCTCGATCGCAGTCGGGTTCTCGGTGTAGCCACCGATGCAGGCACACGGACGTCGCACGCTGCGATTCTGGCGCGGTCCATCGGCCTTCCCTGTGTGGTCGGGCTCAGTGATCTCTCGCATCGGGTAGAGAACGGGGTAGAGATCATCCTCGATGGCCGGCGCGGCAAGGTAGTAATCGCGCCCAGTGAGTCGGAAAAACGCTGGTTCCACGATCGTGACGCGCGCGCCAAACAGGCCGAAAAACAGCTCGAGGGTACCGTCGCAGAGGAAGCCAGAACACGCGACGGCGAGCGGATCGGCCTCTACGCCAATCTCGAGCTGCCTGCCGATGCCCGTGCCGCCGTCGCGGTCAACGCCGATGGCGTCGGGCTCTTCCGGACCGAGTTCCTCGTCGTCGGTAAGACCGCCATCCCCGCCGAGGAAGAACAGTACGAGGCGTTCAAGAGTGTCGTCGACACGCTGGCGCCCCGCCCAGTCACGATTCGCACCTTCGACCTCGGCGGCGACAAATTCCCGATGTTCCTGCCTCCTATCGCGGAAGAGAACCCGTTTCTCGGCTGGCGGGGCATTCGCATCTACGAGATGATGCCCGAGCTGTTTCGCTATCAGGTGCGGGCGGCCCTCCGAGCGGCCGCTCACGGACAGGTTCGTCTGCTGGTGCCGATGGTGAACACTGTGGATGAGGTCCAGGGGATCCGCGCCGTCATCGATGAAGCGCGACGTGAACTGGAGCGCGACGGAATTGAACACGCTGATTGCCCTCTCGGCGTAATGCTCGAGACGCCCGCCTCTGTCGCGATCGCCGCCGTACTAGGCCGCTATGTCGACTTCTTCAGCCTCGGCACCAACGATCTCATCCAGTACATGCTCGCCGTGGATCGTGGCAACGCCCAGCTGTCCCAGTTCTTTGACCTCTACCACCCCGCCTTACTCAAGTACATCAGAGACGCCGTGGCGGCTGCGAGTGCCACGGGTGTGCCGCTCTGCGTTTGCGGCGAAGCCGCCTCCGATCCGCTCGGGTCGCTCCTCCTGTTGGGGCTTGGGGTGCGCAGCCTCAGCTGCACGCCCAGCGCTATCCTGGGCCAGAAGAGACTGATTCGCTCGATCGACCTCGGGCAGGTGGAGCGCGTCGTTAGTCGGTTGCTGGACGCCGAGACGGGGCGCGAGATACGGGAACAGATGGTGATGGCGCTGGGGGACGTCGTCGATCTTGCCGCCGTGGACGCCGATGACAACTTGTCACCCAGCGACTAAGTAAGTACCTTCGTTCGTTTTCGTTGATGCAGGTGGCCGCTGACCTTTCATAGCGGGCGGTGGGACCCAGCTACCGATGGCAGGAGTAGGGACTTGGCGAGAAGACGTCTGTTCACATCGGAGAGCGTAACCGAGGGACATCCAGACAAGGTCGCCGACCAGATCTCGGATGCCATACTCGATGCCATCATCGAACAGGACTCAAAGGCGCGCGTTGCCGCCGAGTGCCTGGTGACGACGGGTCTCGCTTTCGTTGCCGGCGAGATAAGCACCGAGACGTACGCCGACATCCCTGAAATCGTGCGCAGAACGATCGAGGGCATCGGTTACGTCGATTCGCGCTACGGCCTCGATCACGAGACCTGCGCCGTAGTCACGTCCATCGGCCAACAATCGGCTGACATCGCCATGGGCGTCGATACCGGCGGCGCCGGCGACCAGGGTATGATGTTCGGGTACGCGACCCGAGAAAGCGCGGAGCTCATGCCGCTGCCGATCATCCTGGCCCACCGCTTGACGCGCCGCCTGGCGGAATCGCGCAAGTCGGGGAAGATCCCCTGGCTGCGGCCTGACGGCAAGTCGCAGGTGACGGTGGAGTACGAAGACGACAGGCCCGTGGCCATACAAGCGGTCGTGGTCTCCGCCCAACACGATGATGAGATCGAGAACGGCGAGATCCGCGACCGGATCACCGAGCAGGTCATAAAGCCCGTTCTTCCGCCCGATCTCTACGACGCAAAAGAAACCAAGATCCACATCAACCCGACCGGCCGTTTTGTGACCGGCGGCCCGCAGGGCGACGCTGGCCTCACCGGCCGCAAGATCATCGTCGACACCTACGGCGGGATGGGCCGCCACGGCGGTGGCGCCTTCAGCGGCAAGGATCCCACCAAGGTCGACCGTTCCGCGAGCTACGCCGCTCGCTGGATCGCCAAGAACATCGTCGCCGCCGAACTGGCCGATGTCTGCGAGGTACAGCTCGCCTACGCGATCGGTGTGGCCGATCCGGTCTCCGTGCTGGTGGACAGTCGCGCGACAGGTCGGGTCCCCGATGAGCGACTCGAAGCCGCCGTTAGGGCGGTTTTCGACCTGACGCCGCGTGGCATTATCGAGTCGCTCAATCTGTTGCGTCCCTTGTTCAAACGTACGGCCGCCTATGGGCACTTCGGTCGCGAGCCTGATCCGGACGGCGGGTTCTCGTGGGAGCGAACGGACCGGGTCGATGATTTGAAGGCGGCCGTCGAGTAGAAAGGGAAACGATGTCTAAGGGACTAGTCGATCACCATATCCGTGATATCGAGTTCGCCGACAAGGGCAAGTTGAGGGTCGAGTGGGCGGAGCGAACGATGCCCGTGGTTCGCATGATCCGCGAGCGTTTCGAGAAAGCGCGCCCGCTGGAAGGCCAACGCCTTTCGGCGTGCCTGCACGTCACCACCGAGACGGCGAACCTGGTGGTCACTCTGAAGGCGGGGGGTGCCGATGTCGCGCTCTGCGCCTCGAACCCGCTCTCTACGCAGGACGACGTCGCCGCCCATCTCGTTCGTGATCACGACATCAAGGTGTTCTCGGTCAAAGGCGAGGATCACGATGTCTATTACGATCATATCCGCTCCGCTCTGGCCCACCGGCCGACGATAACGATGGACGACGGTGCCGACCTCGTCGGTGCCCTCCATATGATCGCCCTGGAGCGCCTCGCTGACCTCGCCGACCCGGTTCAGAAGTGGGCTGCAGCTCTGAGCAAAGACGAGCGAGCGGATCTGTTGGCGACGCTGCTCGGCTCGACGGAGGAAACCACTACCGGTGTTATTCGGCTGCGCGCCATGGCGCAGGATGGTGTTTTGCAGTTCCCGGTTATCGCGGTCAACGACAGCTTGACGAAGCACTTGTTCGATAACCGCTACGGAACCGGACAGTCGACGTTGGACGGCATCCTGCGGGCGACGAACATTCTGCTTGCCGGCGCGCGAGTGGTGGTGGCCGGCTACGGCTGGTGCGGCCGCGGCGTCGCCACACGGGCCCGCGGTGCGGGCGCGCGAGTGATCGTCACAGAGGTCGAGCCGCTGAAGGCGCTGGAAGCGGTCATGGACGGCTTCGAGGTCATGCCGATGGCCGAGGCTGCGACGGTCGGCGATGTCTTCGTGACTGTGACTGGCGATACGAGCGTGATCCGCGAGGAACACCTGCGACTGATGAAGGACGGCGCGATAGTCGCGAACTCGGGCCACTTCAACGTCGAGATCGACCTAGAGAAGCTGGCGGCGATTGCCGACAGGCCTCCGCGCACCGTGCGTGACTTCGTGGAAGAATACGTGGTGAACGGACGCCGCATCTTCGTGCTCGGTGAGGGTCGCCTGATCAACCTGGCCGCAGCGGAAGGTCACCCAGCTGCCGTCATGGATATGTCATTCGCCAATCAAGCGTTGGCGGCCGAGTATCTCGTACAGAAGGCCGGCGAACTGGAAGTCGCGGTCCACCGCACACCGGCCGTGATCGACCGCGAGATCGCTCGGCTGAAGCTGGAGACGATGGAGATCGGAATCGACACGCTGACCGAGGAGCAGAGGAAGTACCTCTCCTCCTGGGACCTTGGAACTTGATTGGCATAGCGGGGTTTACAGGGAAACAGGGGTTGGTATCTTGATGATACCGGACCCTTTACCCGGCCGATCACTCGGCAAACCAGGCTGATGAACCAGGTCAAAGTCGCCAGCCTCGGGCTGGACAAAGCCACGAACACGCCTGTCGTCATCCTGCAAGAGATGGATGGCGAGCGTGTGCTGCCCATCTGGATCGGTCCCGGTGAAGCCAGCGCGATCGCCATGGAGCTGGCGGGGATGAAGTTCTCGCGGCCCCTAACTCACGACCTGTTCACGGCGTTGCTGCAGGGTCTGGGCAGTGAACTGCAGCGGGTGCTGATCACCAAGGTCGTCGACAACACGTACCACGCCGAGCTAATCCTGAAACGGGACGGCGACATGGTGTCGATCGATGCTCGGCCCAGCGACAGCATCGCCATCGCGCTGCGTGCGAAGGCGCCGATCTATGCGCACGACGATCTGCTGGAGCAGGCATCGATCGAGATCCAGTCGTCCGATTTCGAGGTGGATGAGGGCGCGGAGGAGACGGACGCCGCTGAGCCGAAAGGCATGGACGCAGATCAGTTGAAGGAGCACTTGAAGAACCTGAACCCCGAAGACTTCGGTCGTTTCACTCCGTGAGGGCGCGTGAGGCCACCGGTTTAGACCGCCGTCGCTGCACGCTTCGGCGGTTTTTGTTTTTGGCCGCTCTCCTGCAGTTGGCTTTGCCCGTTGACTCGACGCTCCGCGCCCAGCAGGCGCCGGGTCTGCGCATCCTCGATCGACAAGTCAGGCTTACCCTGGACGAGGGCGGCGATTATCGGGTGATCGACGCCCTGCGCGTGCGTCTCGATGTGGCCCTGCCCGAAGCGTTCGTCCTGCCGGTACCGCTGCCTATTATCGTGATACAGGAGGAGGCAGTAGACGCGCGCGGTCTGGGCGGTGACGTTTCGCCTCGTCAAGTGGTCCGGGCTGGGAACGAGGTGGTCGTCGTCGGAGAGATCCCGCGGCCGACCTTCGAGCTCGGCTTGACATACAGGCTGCCGTCGGACGTCGAGGCCCTGGTTCTGCGTAGCGCGGCAGCTGTCGACGAACTGAGCATCTTCGTCGATCGCGGCAGGATCGCGGTGCGACCGCAAGGCGGCCTCGTGCGACAGGAAGACGTCGGGCCAGCCTCGCAGCCGAGCCTCAACTTCGTAGCCAGCGATCTTCCCGACGGCAGCTCCCTGAGACTCACCATCATATCGCGCCGCAGCGGCTGGCGTGAGCGATTCGCGGTGCTGATCGCTACCCTGTTGGCCGCTGCCGTTGCTGGCGTTTGGGCCTGGCGCAGGTCCGGCTGAGCTGGCTGCGACGTCAGGGTCCGCCTAGGTTACGGACATGGCGCTGGTGACGACCGAGGCGACCATCCTCAAGACTTACGAGTACAGCGAGACCAGCAAGATCCTGCGACTATTCACGCGCGACGCAGGGCTCTGCTCGGTGATCGCCAAGGGGGCTCGACGGCCGAAGAGCCGCTTCGGTGGTCTGCTGGAGCCGTTCACCGACGGCGTCGCCACTTTCTACGCCAAGGAGGGTCGTGAGCTTCACACGCTTTCCGCGTTCGAGTTGGGTTGCGAGCGCCAGACGCTGGGCGGGCAGCTGGTTCGCTACGCCGGGGCGGGGCTGCTGACGGAGATCGTTTTGCGCTTCGCACCTTCGACTGCAGATGAGCGTCTGTTCGCGCAGTTACGCCGTGGGCTGGATCGCTTGGTCGAGGAGCAAGGTGACGTTGAGCGGGCGATCCTCGAGGAAACCTGGCGAATGATCGAGAGCCTCGGCTTCGCACCGAGCGTCGAAGTTTGTTCGGTGTGCAACGAACCACCGCCTGCCGATCAGGCGACGCACTTTGACTTGGCTAACGGGGGTGTCGTCTGTAACCGCTGTCGCCCGCAAGTGAAGCATCCGAATCTGCTGCGGCTCGCGCCGGATGAACGGGCCGAGCTCGCCGAGCTGCTCAGCGAAGCGGCGGCCCGAGGTCGGGGACAGGTCGAGGGGGGACGCACACAGCGTCGGCTGCTCCGGGAGTTCATCGCCTACCATCTGGCCGAGCAGAGGCCGCTGAACTCCTTCCGTTTCCTCGAGGGACGGTTGGCATGAAGTCCGTTATCCTCGGCACCGCCGGACACGTCGATCACGGAAAGACCGCCCTGATCGAAGCTCTCACCGGTACCAACACCGATCGTTGGGAGGAAGAGAGGCGGCGCGGCATCACCATCGATATCGGGTTCGCCGGCCTCGATACGGGGGACGACGATCTGGAGATCTCTGTCGTCGACGTCCCCGGGCACGAGGACTTCGTCAAGAACATGCTGGCCGGTGCCAGCGGAGTGGATCTGCTGTTGCTGGTCGTCGCCGCCGATGAAGGGCCGATGCCCCAGACGCGTGAGCATCTGTGGATCGCCCGGCTGCTAGGCGTGGAGCGCGGGGTAGCGGCGATCAGCAAATCCGACCTGGTCGACTCCGAGTGGCGCGAGCTGGTGCGAGAATCGGTGGCCGAAGAGCTCGAGCGGGTCCTCGGCGCGAGCGATTGGCCCGTGCTGCCGGTGTCTGCCGTCAGCGGTGAGGGGCTGGCCGAGCTCGGCGCGGCGATACTGGATAGCGCGCGCGCTACTCGGGCGCGCGCTCATGACGACCTTTTTCGTATGCCCGTCGACCGTTCGTTCAGCGTGCGAGGAGTCGGCACCGTCGTCACTGGAACGATCTGGAGCGGGAGCGTGGAGGTGGGGTCCGAGGTCCGCTGCCTGCCCGGCGCCAGCGTGGCCCGGGTTCGCGGCCTGCAGGTGCACGGTCGCGAGTGCGCGGTCGCCCGTGCTGGCCAGCGGGCTGCCCTCGCCCTCGTGGGGCTCGAACGCTCGCAGGTCGGCCGTGGACACACGCTGGTGCGTGACCCCGTCTGGCGCGAGACCCGATATCTGGATGCGAGGCTGCAGCTCGTCCCCGATTCACCCCGGATGCTCAAGCATTGGCAAAGGGTCCGACTTCACCTGGGGACGGCCGAGACGATGGCGCGGGTAGTGCTCTACGGTCGGGACCGCTTGGAGCCGGGAAGCAGCGCGCTCGTACAGCTGCGCTTGGAGGGCCCGATAACCGCGCGGGCCGGCGACCGGTTCGTAATCCGCTTCTACTCGCCGGTGACGACCATCGGCGGCGGTGTCGTCCTAGATCCTTGGGCACGGCGGCGCGGGCGACTCTCGCAGGCCGCCGGAGCTGACCTGCAGGCCCTTGCCGGGGCGCAGGGAAGAGAATGGCTGCGGCTGGCGATCTCGAGGTTCGATGAGGGCGCCGCACCTGACGAACTTGCCGTGCGCGCCGGTGAGAGTCCATCGACCATCGACGCGCAGCTGCGCGACCTGGAAGCTGAGGGCGCCCTGCGCCGAGTTCGCGACCGCTGGTTCGGCGAGGACATCCTAGCGGCGGCGCGGGACTCGCTGCTCGACATGCTGGCCGCTGGACACGACCGTGATCCCGGGGCCCGGGGGCTCAGCCTGGAGTCGCTGCGTAGCGCTGCCGGTCGCCCGAGCGGCCTCGTCGATGCGGCGCTGGCCGACCTCGAGCGTCAGGGCCTCGTCCTCATCGACGGCTCGCTCGCCGCCCTGGCAGAGCACGTGCCGCAGCTGGCCCCGGCTCGCCGGGCAACGGCGGATGCCGCAGGACACCGTATCAGGGAGGGGGGGCTGGCCCCGCCCACGGTCAAGGAACTGGCGGCGGAGCTTGGGGTCTCCGGTGACGAGCTCCTGCCAGCCTTGAAGTTCCTGGCGGAGCGCGGGCAACTGGTCGCGGTCACCGCCGACCTCTATCTGGCTCCCGACGCGCTGGGCGAAGCGAAGCAGCGGGTGAGGGGGGTGCTCGGCCAGGGCGGTGTCGCTTCGCCATCCCAGCTGCGTGAGGCGCTGGGGGTGTCAAGAAAGTATCTTATCCCACTACTTGAATACCTCGACGCCTCCGGCTTTACACGGCGGACGCCGGACGGTAGGGTGCTCAGAGACCCGTCGTGACGCGGTAAACATCTTCTTGCCTGGGGAACCAGGCGTTCCTATCTTGGCATCAGGGATATGCAGGTTCTCGAGGACTGGTTTACCGGGAGGCAAACCGGGCGATTCAGCTACCGATCAAAGAAGGGAGTGACGAGTGTCGAGGCACAGATCAGCTGTGCTCCTCGTCCTGCTGCTGTGTTCAGGCCTGACCTCAATCGAGGTATCAGCGCGACAAACTGACAACGCCGCGGGTCAAGAGCCCACCGGTCAGGGTGAGGTCCGTGGTGTGCAGTTGGAGCCCAATTACCCCAACCCGTTTTCGCAAGAGACCCGGATCCCATTCATTCTGGGTGCCGACCTGTTCGAGGATGGGCGTCCGGTGGTTGTGACGATTCGCATCTACAACCTGCTTCGCCAGCCAATCGCGATTCCGACAGCACTCGACCACCCCACATCGGCGGGACAGCCACTGCAGGAGCTCCGATATGAGGTGCCTGGCCGCTACGAGGCGCACTGGGACGGCACTGACCAGAGCGGGCGGCGGGTGTCTTCCGGCGTCTATTTCTGCGAGATTCTTGCCAATCGGGCGCGGGCGGTCAGCCGGATAGCAGTCACGCGCTGAGCTCCTGACGTCTGCGAGTTCAAGCCACAAAATAGACGAACGAACCGCAGTGCTCGCACCAGCGGATCTCTTCGTTTGTCCGGGACACGGAAGTAGGCATGTCCATGAAGCAGCCGTAGCACATACCACTTAGCACGGGTACAACGGCGCGGGGGCGCCGGCCGGAGACCAGGCGGTAGCGCTTCAGGACCTCGGGCTCCAGTGCCTCCTCCATCTCGGCGATCTTTTCCTGGAGGTGCACTACTGCTTCTTCCGGCTTGACCTGGAAGATCTCGCTCTCGATCTCGCGGCTGTGTTCCTCCGCCGCCTCTTCCATCTCCCGTTTCTGGGCCTTCAGGTCCTGCAGCTCCAGAAGGATCTCAAGCTGGGGGTGCATACGGACTCTACCTCCGTCAGACCTGTTTGTCGCCGAGTAGCTCGAGGAACTCGGCCGGCGTTTCGAGCCCGCTCAGCCGCCCCGGCACGTCGGGCTCCCGGCATAGCTGAGCGATTCTACCGAGTACCGGTAGGTACTGGTTCGAGACCTCGAGGGGAGGGGCGACGATCAGGAAGAAGAAAGAGACCGGCTTATCATCGATCGCCTTGAAGTCGATCGCCTTCGGCTTTCTACCGAAGGCGACGCGCAGGCGATTGACGACTAGGGACCGGCAGTGGGGGATCGCGATCCCGCGGCCTATGCCCGTCGAGCCAAGGTTCTCACGTCGCTTCAACATCTTGAACAGGATGGCCTCCGACTTGCCGGGCAGTTGGAGAAGCGAGATCAGTTCCTTGAGGATATCGTCCTTGGTATCGCCTGCGAGATCGAGGTTGATCACTCCTTCGTTGAAGAACTCTCTCAATTCCATGCGGTACCTCCGGGTCCACCGGGCGGGTGAGGCATGAAGCGGGGCTGAGGTAACCGCTTCCGCTCACGGTCACGGCCTATAGATATCGCAAGGGCCCCCACGTGTCAAAAGGCTCGGAACAGGGATCGGGTGCACCAAGTTTGACTGCCCTCGGCACCCACGTATATTCTGCCGCCGAGCGCCAACCCTGCAGCCAAGACACCCTGAGATGAGACCGGAACGACTGAAGGACCTTCTGGAACGCTTTCAGCGAGGCGAAGTTTCGGCTGAGCAGGTCCTCGCACAGCTCGAGCAGGCACCGTTCGAGGACCTCGGGTTCGCGCGCGTCGATCATCACCGCGCCGTGCGCCACGGTTACCCCGAGGTTGTCTACTGCCCGGGCAAGACCGCGGATCAGGTATCCGAGATCTGCGCCCGCCTGAGTGCCCAGGGCGACGGGCTGCTCGCCACGCGGGCCGACGAAGAGGTCCGCCGTAGGCTCGCTCAGGAGCACCCAGGAATCGAACTCAACGAGCTCGCCGGCACCGCCTACCTTCCGCCCGCTGAACCGCTCGAGGTAAAGGTGCGCGGGGCGGTTCTCATCGTGACTGCTGGGACTTCCGATCTGCCGGTGGCCGAGGAGGCGGCGGTTGCCGCCCGCGCCATGGGTAACCCGGTCCGGCGCCTCGATGACGTTGGCGTTGCCGGAATCCACCGGGTGCTTGCCGGGCGGGAAGAGCTGAGACAGGCCGCCGTGATCATCGTAGTCGCGGGCATGGAGGCTGCACTCGCTTCGGTGGTGGGAGGTCTCGTATCGGCCCCGTTGATCGCCGTGCCGACCAGCGTGGGCTACGGCGCCTCCTTCGGCGGACTGGCCGCTCTGCTTGGGCTGCTCAACAGTTGTGCCCCCGGCGTCACCGTGGTCAACATCGACAACGGGTTCGGCGCGGCGGCTGCCGCCACCCGCATCAACCGCTTGGCCTGAGCAACTCGATGAGCGAGATCACCCCGCGTCTGGAAAGGGTAGCCGTCGAGCTCCGGGCCTGGCTGGAGTCGCTGCGTCTGGCACTCGGCGGCGAGCGGGCGTGCCTGTGGGTCCTGTCGGAGGCCGCCGACCGGCTGCGAGCCGCGCTTTGCACGCCGGAGCTGGAGGGCGCGCCGCTCGAGGTGTTGCTGCACGGTCATGCGTTGGGCTGGGTGGTTGTCGAGGGTGTGTCGCTCAGGGCTTCGCGCCGGGACATCTTCCGCGAAGCGCCGGACGGTTGGGTAGTGGCCGCGCCGGTGTCTGAGCGCCGGGGCGAGCGCGTCGGTTGCGTCGCGATGGAGTTCGATGGTGTGCCGCGTCTCGATGCGCCGCGCGCGCTCGAGTTGGCGGCCGAGCTTACGGGCCGCTTGCTGGGCGATGTCCGAGCGACGGAAGCGGCACTGGGCGACATCCAGAAGTACGAGGAGCTTTACGGCGCGATCCACGATCTCGACCGGGAGCTCGACCTCGGCGAGCTGGCCGCCGGGGTGGCGCGGCGCGCGCGGAGCGTTGCAGGTGCACGGGGCGCGGTGGTCGCCTCGTGGGACCCGATGGCGAAGCAAGGGGAAATTGTCGCCACCGAGGGCGACGTTCCGCGTAAGCTGTCCGGCGCCCGCCTGGATGGCGAGTCGTCCTTCCTCGGCCTAGCGGTGAGCAACGCCACCGTGTTGCCGCGCGACGACCTGACCGGCAGGCAGAGGTTCCCGCTCTACGTCGATGGTGTCGCCTCGCTGGCCGGCTCGGCGATTATCGTGCCGATGATCGTCGATGGCGACGCCATCGGAGCTCTGGCGGTGGAGTACGAAGCGCCACGGGGCTACGTCGAGCGGGACCTCGAGCGGCTCAAGGTACTGGCGCTCTTTGTCGGGCCCGCCTTTCGCAACGCCGTCGAGTTCGGAGAGGTGAAGCAGCTCTCGCTCACCGACACGCTCACCGGCCTACCGAATCGCCGCAGCACGGAGCGCGTGCTCGCGTCCACCATCGCCGTCGCCGAGCGGACCGGCAGTCCCTTCGCGGTGGCGGTGGCCGATGTCGACCACTTCAAGCGTTTCAACGACCGCTACGGCCACGAGGCCGGCGATACAGTGCTGCAGGCCGTCGCTCGCGTAATGCGAGAGACGATCCGGCCCGGCGACCACGCCGGCCGCTGGGGCGGCGAAGAGTTCCTGGTCGTCCTCCCCGCCACGACGCTCGAGGACGCAGCGCGCGCCGTCGAGCGGCTCCGCCGCAACGTCGAGCTGCTCCAGATCGATTGGGAGGGTCGGCCTCTGACCCTCACGATCTCGGCCGGTCTTACCGCCTATCCCGAGCTCATCCGCAACGCCGCTGCCGCCGTCGCTTCCGCGGACGCCGCCCTCTACAAGGCAAAGCGGGCCGGTCGCAATACCGTCGCCATCGCCGAGCTGCACGGCCCGGTCTAGTCCTCGCGATGAGCCTCGGCGGACGGTACTTCCCCTGAGAAACGGCGGGCTTAGATTTACCATATAGATACTCGTGGGGGCGAACAGGCTTCGACGGGTTTAGTGAAAGTGGAGTAGCGTGCCGAGGGCGCCTGGACCCTCGCAAATCAACTGGGCACACAATCAACTGCCAACGACAACTTGGCACTGGCCGCCTAATAAGGCTGCCCGCCTCCTGGTCGACCGGGCCCGAGGCCGGTCTTGAGGCGTCGATAAATCGGGCTGGCTAGTCCGTGCGGCCGCGGCACGGGCGGCGAGAACCAACAGCGGCTGGCTCTGGTGAGGCCGCCTATCGGCCGAGCCGGAGTAAGACAATAAACGGTAGGCTACGCACGTAGCGGCTCTGCCGGATCTACTCTCGGACGGGGGTTCGATTCCCCCCGCCTCCATCGGTGTCCCCAAGGCCCACAGCGTCTTGCTGCTCGTGGGCCTTTCGCAATGGTTGCGGTTGGGGAACGGTGGTCGGTAACCGGTAGCCGGTAGCCAGTAACTGCGAAGTTGGAACTTCTGAATTACCGGCCACCGGCTACCGGCCACTGGTCACCTTCCGCAATGGGCACGATATTTCTCAATTGTGAACGGGACTACTCTTGAACACCTAATCCTGCTACGCCCCTCCGGCGAGTTGGCGACGAAGTCGCGGCACACGCGGCGGCGGTTCCAGCGGTCGCTCGTCGCCGCTCTCGAGGACGCCCTCGCCGCGGCCGGGACCTCCTACGAGGTACAGGACGACTGGGGACGGCTGTACGTCCGAGCTTCGAGCCGTGCGGCCCTCGACGTGGTGGCGCGCGTATACGGCATCGCCTCCTTATCGGAGGTCGAGGCCACGACCGAAGCCAGCCTCGACTCGATCGTCGAGGTGGGTGAGCGCGTCTACGCCGACCGCGTGCGGGGCGGCACGTTCGGAGTGAGGGCGCGACGCTCTGGGAAGCACTCGTTCTCGTCCCGCGATGTCAACTACCAGCTGGGTGCGGCCCTCAATCGCTACGCCGAGGTCGACCTCGGGGACCCGGACGTCGCCGTGGGGGTCGAGGTGCGAGACGAGACGGCTTACTTCTACAGCAAGCAGTTCCCAGGGGCCGGTGGGCTGCCGGCTGGGGTCGAGGGCCCCGCCGTCGCCCTCGTTTCCGGTGGCTACGACTCGGCCGTCGCCGCCTGGATGATGCTCAAGCGCGGCGTCGCTCTCGACTACGTCTTCTGCAACCTTGGCGGCGGAGCGTACGAGCGCGCGGTCCTGGCTGTGGCCAAGCTGCTGGCCGATGAATGGAGCTACGGGCTCAGTCCGAAGATGCACGTCGTCGACTTCGCGGAGCCCGTGTTGCAACTCAGGGAGCGCGTACGCGAGAGTTACTGGCAGGTGGTCCTCAAGCGCCTCATGTACCGGACGGCCGATCTGATTGCCAGGGAGAACGGCGCCCACGCCATCGTCACCGGCGAATCGGTGGGTCAGGTGTCATCGCAGACCCTGGCCAATCTGGCTGCTATCGATCGCAGCGCCGTGACCCCAGTCCTGCGTCCGTTGGTGGGGTTCGACAAAGGCGAGATCATCAATCAAAGTCGCAAGATCGGCACCTACCCCCTGTCCGAGAAGGTGCGCGAATACTGCGCGCTTACCGAACTGCGGCCGGTGACCGAAGCGGCACCGGCGGACGCGGCGTCAGAAGAGGCGCAGCTCGACCTCTCGGTCCTGGAGTCCGCGGTCGAGGGGCGCCGGGTGCTCGCGCTGCGCGATCTAGATCCCAGCGAGCTGATGATGCCCTACCTCTACACGTCCGAGATCGCAGCCGCGGCCATCGTCGTCGATACCCGCTCCGCCGCCCAGTACGACGCCTGGCACTATCCTGGCGCCAGGCACTGCGACTTCTGGGACCTGTTCCGCGACCTGCGGTCTCTTGAAAAAGAAAGGACCTACGTCCTCTATTGCGACCTCGGACTAAAGACGGCGCAGCTGGCCGAGAAGATGCAGCAGGCTGGATACGAGGCGTATTCGTTTAAGGGCGGTGTCCGGGCTCTGAGGAACTACGTTGAGGCTCTCGGCCGGACTTAGTGGTCTTCTTTCAATATCGAATATCCGACATCCACTGCCCGACTCTCAACGACTGCATCAAGAGCCACTTATCAAATCTCGACGTCCGGGTGTCATTCGGAGACTGAAGCTTGGTGATTGTCACTCGAATAGTCCTTGATTACCCGGACATTGAGTATCGGAGATTGGATATTCGGATCAAAATACCTTGATCGAAGGAACGTACTTCCTGGGATTCTCCCGCAGTTCCTGAACCACCGCCTGCACATCCACCAATAGCTTCAGCAAACTCTCGTACAGCTCCTGGTCCGTCAGCAGCTGGCCCATCGTGCCTTCGCCCGATGCCAGAGAGGCGAGTAGGGAGTCGGCGCGGGCCGACGTCGAGGCGAGCTCGACGTAGAGGCTCTCATCGGTGAGCAGGCGCGAAAGGGTGCCCTCGCCGCCGACCAGCGCCGCCGTCAGCGTATCGAGTCCGGCGATCACCGAGCGCAGATCGTCGTACAGCGCCTCGTCCTGGGCGAGCTGGGCCAGCGCGCCTTCGCCGCGGCCCACGGCGCCGAGGAAGCTGTTCAGCGAGCGCGATGTGTTGAGCAGTTCGACGTACAGCGTCGTGTCCATCAATAGGCGGCCCGCCGTGCCGCTGCCGGCGAGTATCGTGTCGGCGATGGTGCGAAAGTTCCGGAGCATCACCGCCAGGTCGTCTACCAGCGCCGACGCCGAGGCGAGCATCTGCTCGAAATCGACGGCGACGGAGCTCTGCAGCGTGTCTCCCGCCTCGAGGATCCGTGCTTCAGGGGAACCGGGCGTCAAGTCGATGATCTTATCACCCAGCAGCCCTTGGGTCCGGATGCGGGCCTCGGAATCGGTGCGGATTTGCTCTTGGACCGCGAAGTCGACCGCCAACGTGATTATCAGGACGTGGTTGGGATGGCGGCGCTGCGCGACCGGCACGAAGGCGATGTCCTGTACCTTGCCCACGTCTTGGCCTGCCAGCCGTACGTTGGCCCCCTCGATGAGGCCGTTAGCGCTTGGCATCAGGGTGGTGAGATGATACCGCTCGCCGAAGACCGCTCCCGTCTCACCGACGAAGAAGATCGCCACGGCCAGCATGCCAAGTGCGACGGCGATTGCGAGGCCGACGCGGACCTGGCTCCAACTGATCCTCGATGCGCCATTCATCCTGACCGTGACCTCCCCGCGTTCAGTCTATGAACTCGCGTATGTAAGGATCGGAGGCGCGCACGAACTCCTCAGGTGACCCATAGAAGATGATACGCGAATCCCGGAGCATTGCTATATGAGTAGCGATTTCTAGGACGGCGCGCACATCGTGGCTGACGACCACCGACGTGACCTCGAGTTCAGCCTGCAGCCGCTTGATCAGCTTCACGATCGTCCGTCCCGTCAGCGGGTCCAGGCCCGTCGTCGGCTCGTCATACAACAGAATCTTCGGTTCGTGTATGATCGCCCGGGCAATGCCGACCCGCTTCTTTTGGCCGCCCGACAGCTCCGCAGGTAACCGATTCCCGAACTCCTCCAGCGACATGTCCACCAGAGAGAGGGAGTTCCCTACCTGCTGGACGATCTGCTGCTCCGTCAGCCGCCTGTGCTCGCGTAGCGGAAAGGCGACGTTCTCGAAGACGCTCAGCGAGTCGAACAACGCCGGCGCTTGAAAGACCATCCCCATCTTTTGCCGGACCTGCAGCACTTCCTCGAACGATAGCTGGTTGATATCCTCGCCGTCTATGAGCATCTGGCCAGCGTTCGGGACCAACAACCTCAGGATGATCTTCAGAATCGTCGACTTGCCTACGCCCGATGGACCGACGATCGCCAGCGCTTCGCCTTCCCGGACCCGAAACGAAATATCCCGGAGCACCACGTTGTCCCCGAACGTCAGGTCCAAGTTGCACGCGTCGATGACGAGGGGCGGCTGCACGGCCGTCCGACCGCCGGGCCGCTGTTGTTCCTGCTGTGCGTGCGTCGTTCTCGGGTGCTCATCCATCATTCGAACAGAACCGAAATCAACAGCTGGGTCAGGAAATAGTCCACCGCCAGGATCAGGATCGATGCGGTCACCACGGCGCGCGTCGTGCTAACGCCCACACCTTCTGTACCGCCGCGCGTTTGCAGCCCGAAATAGCACCCGGTCATGGCGATGATCCCGCCGAAGAAGAACGGCTTGATCAGCCCCTGAACTAGGTCCTTCGGGATATAACTAAACACGAAGCCGGTGTCGGCCAACGTCTGGTATACCGAGCGCATGTACAGGTCGGTCGTCAGGTTGAACTTGAGCGTGGCGATAAACATCCCGCCCAGAATCGCCACCACATCCGTGATCACCGTCAGCACCGGCAACATAACGAGAGCGGCGACCAGCCTCGGGGTTACCAGCTTCTTGATCGGGTCGGTGCCGATCACGTTGAGCGCGTCGATCTGCTCGGTGACCTTCATTGAGCCCAATTGCGCTGCCATCCCCGCGCCGACCCGGCCAGCGACCATCAGGCCGGTGAGCACCGGGCCCAGCTCCCGCACCGCCGCTGCCCCCACCAGGCGCCCGATGTAGATGCTGGCCCCGAACCGCTGCATCTCGATGGCGCTCTGCAGGGCCAGCACCATGCCGGTGAAGAGCCCGGTGAGCAGCACGATCCCCAGCGAGCCGACGCCGATCACGTCCATCTGCTGCAGCGTGTCCCGCCAGTAGAAGGGCCGCGCAAAGATCGCGCGCAGCGCCTTGGCTGTCAGGACACTGTATTCCTGAACACCCAGCACCGCCCCCTTGAGATAGCCCTCTACCAGGGTCCAGATTCCGGGCATCACCCTCCTCCCTCTGGCCTGCCGCGCCTCGCCCTGCCTTTGACAGCCAAGTTCGCTATGTCTTATCTTCGCGCGCCAGCTGACGCAAGGAAAGCCCCCAATCCCGGCCGCCGAAACAGCCCCAACCCCTGAGGACAGCCGGCCCCACAGCCGCCGATGGCATGGAGTTTGAACCAGTGTGGGCGCGAGCTGTGCCACTAAAACCGAGTTAGGGCCCGGGCCACCGCAGCAGGATGCGCCGTTGGGCCCGGCAGTGCCCAATTCGACCTTAGAGGCAGTACGAACCCCACGGGAAAAAATGCCACGTTCTATACCGCAGGACATCGAGATCGCGCAAGCGGCCAAGCTGAGGCCGATCACTGAGATTGCCGGCGGCCTGGGCCTCGGAGCCAATGACTACGAGCAGTACGGCCAATACAAAGCCAAGGTCTCACTCGAGCTCTCACAGCGGGCTCCCAAGGCGAAGCTGGTTCTGGTGACGGCGATCACCCCGACACCTGCGGGGGAGGGGAAGAGCACCGTCTCCGTGGGGCTAGCCCAGGCGTTGACCCGGAAGAAGGTCCACCACGTGCTGGCGCTGCGCGAGCCCTCGCTGGGGCCCGTGTTCGGCATCAAGGGCGGCGCCGCCGGCGGCGGCTATGCGCAGGTCGTGCCGATGGAGGACATCAACCTCCACTTCACCGGCGATTTCCACGCCATCACCAGCGCGCACATGCTGCTGTCGGCAATGCTCGACGCTCACGTCCACCACGGTAACGCCGCCGGTGTCGACGTACGCCGTATCACCTGGCCGCGCTCAGTAGACATGAACGATCGGGCACTTCGCAACATGGTGATAGGTCTGGGCGGTGCCGTGCACGGTGTGCCTAGGCAAGACGGGTTCGTGATCACAGCCGCCAGCGAGATCATGGCGGTCTTCTGTCTGGCGCAGGACATCGACGATCTCACCGAGCGGTTGGGCAGGATCGTCGTCGGCTACACCGCGGCTGGCGAGCCGGTGCGCGCGGCGCAGCTCGACGCGCCGGGCGCCATGACCGTCTTGCTGAAGGATGCGATGTCGCCGAACCTGGTGCAGACGCTGGAAGGCGGCCCGGCCTTCGTGCACGGCGGCCCGTTCGGCAACATCGCTCACGGCTGCAACTCGACCATCGCGACGCGGACCGGACTGGCGCTGGGTGACCTGGTGGTCACCGAGGCGGGCTTCGGTTCCGATCTCGGCGCCGAGAAATTCTTCAACATCAAGTGTCGCGCCGGCGGCTTCGATCCAAAGGTCGCGGTGATCGTCGCGACGACCCGTGCCCTGCGTCATCACGGCGGTGCGGCCAAGGAAGATCTCACCAAGGCCGATCCCGCCGCCGTCGACCGCGGGCTCGCCAACCTCGAGGCTCATATTCACAACGTCAAACAGCACGGCGTGCCGCCCGTCGTTTCGCTCAACGTCTTCGACGGTGACTCGGACGACGAGCACAAGGCGATCATGGATCGCTGCGCCGGCCTCGGTGTTCCCTGCGTCAAGACGGAGATCTGGGCGAAGGGCGGCGAAGGCGGTCTCGAGCTGGCCGACGCGGTGCTCGATACCGTCGAGAAGGGCGAGGCGAGCTACAAGCCGCTCTACCCGCTCGATCTGTCGATCAAGGAAAAGGTCCAGACCGTCGCCACCAAGGTCTACGGAGCGGGCGACGTCAACTACACGCCTCAGGCCGAGAAGCAGTTGGCTCAACTCGAGAAGCTGGGCTTCGGCGACCTGCCCATCTGCATGGCCAAGACCCAGTATTCGCTGAGCGACGATCCCGCCAAGCGCGCCCGGCCGCAGGGGTTCGACATCACGGTGCGCGAGGCGCGGGTCTCCGCCGGCGCCGGCTTCGTCGTCGTGCTGACTGGCGACATCATGACGATGCCGGGGCTCGGGAAGAAGCCGGCCGCAGTCAACATGCGGGTCAACGAGAAAGGCCAGATCGAGGGACTGTTCTAATGACGGATCGCAAGCGCATTCACACCGACGGGGCCCCGGCAGCCATCGGGCCCTACTCACAGGCGATCGCAAGCAGCGGCCTCGTCTTCACTGCAGGCCAGATCGGGCTCGATCCCGACACCGGCGAGTTCGTCGAGGGCGGCGTGGCGGAGCAGGCCGAGCGCGCTCTCAAGAACCTGTCGGCGGTGCTCGAGGCGGCGGGAACGAGCATGAAGAACGTAGTCAAGACGACCCTCTACCTGGCCGACATGGGCGACTTCGTCACGGTCAACGAGATCTACGCCGGCTACTTCTCCGAACCGTTCCCGGCGCGCTCCGCGGTGCAGGCGGCGCACCTGCCCAAGGGCGCCCTGGTCGAGATCGACGCCGTCGCACGAGTCTAGGCGGCGCTGGCGCGTCACCCCGCTGACCTCCCGGCCTGCGCTATCACGCTGCCGACCAGAGCGAACTCGGCCCGCCGATCTCCGCTAGGAAGTGTCCGGTCACCGATGCGTGCCGAGTCTTCGGTCCCATTGCCCGGCGCTCCCGCCCGTCGCATTCTACTCACGAAGAACACAACCGTGATGGCGGCAAGGAGCTGACCGTGGACAGGCGGCTCGTTCTTGCCGCTGTTGAGGTCCTGACCGGGGGAGCCGTGCAGAACGTGTCCGTGCAACGGCACGATCATGCTGGTCGAGGAGGATGAGGTTTATCATGAGATTTCGGCTACTGCTACCAGCGCTCGCCGTTGCGGCCCTGGGGTGCACCGACAGCGCGCCTACCGAGGGAACTGACGACACAAGCGAGCCACCGGCCTTTAGTGTCGCGACCCCCCAACGCGCCGCGACGCTCCAGGAAGGCACGATGGAGGTCTCGCCGGTCTCGATCACCGGTCAGGCCTGTCACCCCGACGACTTCATCACTGAGTTGGTCGTAAACGGCGTCGATATGCCTGTGTCCGGCACGCAGCGTTGTGAGGCGTTCGAGCTCAGTCAGGAGAGTCGCTGGGGGATGTCCGTCATCAGCGGCCGCGTCGAAGCGGAAAGCGGCCCACCCGGCTACTTGGCGCAGTCGTATCTGCGCAGCCCGACCTACTTCGCGCCGGCCGCGGCGCCCGACCCCGAAGCTCAGGTCGAGCACGCGCTCTTCGTTCAGTTGAACCAGGAGGCCATCGACGACGGTGACCGTCAGGACATCGACGATATGGCCACCCTCCTGTGGCTGGCCGCCGGCGGTGTCGATCTGAGTTCCGTGATCGACCCATCGACCCCGATCGCTAGTGCGTCCGGGTGGGACATATACGTGACGGGACTCACCCACGACCAGCCGGCGCTCAGCCTGACGGCCATCGACGGCGGGCTCCACTTGGTCTATGTGATCGGTAACCTGAGCATGCCGCTCGTCTTCGATTGTACCTGCAGCTTCCCGTGCGAGTGCTGGGTCGCGGGCGGCGATGGCACCGGCACGGCTCAAATCGGTTCGGTAAACACCGACAGCGATATCATGCTGAGCCTGGGGGAGGGTGGATCGGCGAACGCAGTCTTCGTCAACACCGTCACGCAGATCAGCGATCTGGACATCAGCGCGGATCAGTGGTGGCTCGATTTCCTGCTGTCGGTGGTTGAAGCGTCCATCGTCGACGGACTGGTAGTCGACCTCGAGGTTCAGATGTCGCAGATGATGGAGGTGCAAGCGGCGCCGCTCATCGAGGACGCAATAGCGAGCTTCAGACTCCCAGAGACGGTCGCGCTGCCGGGCGGCGACCTCAGCCTAGGCGTCGAGAGCGCGCTGAGCTGGCTCGAGTTCGCCGCAGGGTACGGTCAACTGGCGCTTAAGGTGCAGGTCGTGCCGCCGGCACTGGGACACGCCGCCCGGCAGGGAGCCATCGAGGCGGGCGGCGCGCCCCCCAGCTTCGACGCTGGCCCGCCCATCGCTGCAGGTCTCAAGGACGATCTGCTGAACCAGTTCTTCTGGGCGGCCTGGCAGGCGGGCACCTTCGATCTGAGTGACATCGCCATAGGTCAGGGCGTCACTATCTCCACCTTCGCCCACCTGCCTCCGGTCGTGATGCCGGGGGAGAGCGTGGACCAGATCGAGATCGCCATCGGCGATCTCCAAATCGATGCGACCGTCGATCCCGATCTGATACAAGGTGCCGGGGGCCTCTCGCAGCCCGTCGAGGTCGACCTCTATGTGTCAGCGTTGGCGACACTGTCGCTCGGCGTGGACCCGGGTGGGGGCAGAGTAACCGTCGTCGACCCGACCGTCGAGACCTGGGTGCAGGTCGCTGCGGCAGAAGGGGTGCCCGACCCGCAGGCGGCGGCGACCCCGGTGATGGCGCTCGCCGAAGCGCTGCTACCCTATCTCTTGGAAGAGTTGTTCACCGCCTTGCCGTTCCCCGAGCTCGACCTCAGCGGTATAGAAGGCGTTCCGCCGGGGACGACACTGGAGGCGAGCTTCGGCTCTATCGACCGCCAGGGCCGCTATCACCGGCTGAGCGGGAGCCTTGAGCAGGGCGGGGGCAACTGAGAGAACGCGGACCCCTGAGTTCGCCAAAACCGACCAGAGTCGGTTCACGTCGTGCGGGGGCGGATCGGGCCTGGTGGCTCGACTGGTCTTCAAAACCAGCTAGGCGGCTCAAAAACCGCTTGGTGGGTTCGATTCCCACACGTCCCCGCCATTTACCTCTTTCCGAGACCAGTCGCGGTTGCTCAGCGGCGGCCCTGCTGCAGAAGCTCGTCGGCCTGCAGGTTGCACTTGTTGAACTCGTCGGACGCGGCTGCCTCGTATTCGGCACGGAACCTGGAAGCGAGCGCCCGGTGCCCACAGCCGTATTGCTCCGCCTCCTGCTGCTTGGCCTCAGAGAGTCCCGTGTAGCGGAGTGAGTCTGCGCTGCTGCTAGCGAAGTTGAGGGCAGAATCGGCGTAGGCCAGCGCGGCGGCGTGCAGGGTGAGCAGCTCCAGGTATCCTCCCGATTGGCGCGCCTGCGTTTCCACCTGCTCTAGGTCGCTCTGCGCGTACCGAACATCGTTTTGGGCGTCGCGCAGGGCGTTCCGCGACCTCTGTAGCCGCGACTGTAGCTCGAAAGCGTCAGCCGTCGCCTCTGGGTCGGAGGTCTCCCTCATTAGTGCACGGTGCGCGGCGTCCGCCTCCGCCAGCCTGGCCTCTGCCTGTTCCAGGCGTGTCCTACGGGTGGCCAGAAGCTCCTGGACGTCGGGGGCCTCCTCTTCAAAACGCAACAGGTCGGCCCCGATGCAGGCGGCGCGTACAGCCTCGACCTGTGCCGGTGTGAGCGGCTCGCTGCCGCGACCGCAGCCGGCAAGAATGGCCAGGCCGATCAGTAGCTTGCATCCGGTCACTAGGCTGTGTAGATGGCTGCTCTGATTTCGCATGGGTCCCTTCTAAGCCTTCGTTTGCTGATGGCTGCAGGGTCGGCTGAGGCACTACTTGGCCACTAACGACAATGCAGCGAAGCGAGGGGGTTGTCCAGAGGGCAACGCCGAGCGCCAATCTTGAGGACGGAGCCAAGCACCCGGTTCGCTTGCCCGGTTGTAGCCGCTGCCCGATTATAAGCGCACGGGACAAAAGGATCGTGCTATCAGGCCGGGCCCGAGTTCCACGCTCCGGGCGAGCACTTCGCGTAACGGAGAGAGGTCAATGCTGAGACTTTGCTCTTTGACACTCGTACTGGCATTCTTCGCGACGATAGTTGCCGGTTGCGGGGGCGACGGCGGCGGTGTGGGAGGCGTGTTTGATGAGCTGTTCCCCGAGCTGCCAGCGGACCTGCTGGCACAAGTCTGCTGGCGCGGCGACGTGACGATTGGGCGCACGGTTTCCGGCGAGATTAGCGAAACTGACTGTGATGCCCAGGATGTGGACCCCGAAGGGGTGGGCTACTACGAGATCTGGCGCGTCCGGGTCGAGAGCCGCTCGTCGGTTACGTTCGATGTCAACTCCGAGTTCGATAACTGGTTGACGCTGCTGCGGCTCGTGTCCTACGACCCCAACACGCAAGAGGTCGTGGTCCAGTTCCTGGCGGAGAACGACGACAGGGCGGGCGGCGATCTGAACGCGCTGATAACCTACACGCTGTCGCCGGGCGTCGACTATTTCATCGCTGTATCGGGGTACGACTATCTGGAGACGGGGCCCTACACCCTACAGATTCGATGAGTCATTATAGCAGAGCAACAACAGGCTGATCTGGCGGCGCCAAACTGTGCGCCGTCGGCACGCGTAGCGTTTCCTACCGACACGCCCCAAGGACCGGCTCGGCACCCAGAGAGCGCTTCAGCACCGCGTTTTCCTGCCTTGCCGGCACGGCATCGAGTTTGCTCTAGCGCGAGAGCGCAGTCCGCTGGTTTAAGCTCAGGTAGCCTTCGGAATGGACAGGTGCACCCAGTTTCGACCGGAGGAACGGCCATGACGAGAAAGATGGTGGAGGTTGTAGTTCTCGGCTTGGCTGCAGGCGCGTTGACGGGGTGTGCGACGATATTCAGCCCCGGCCCGGATCCGGTGGAGTTCGGTTCCGACCCCCAGGGAGCTGAGGTCATCGTCAACGGCCAGAGGATGGGCTACACCCCGGTTACGCTGCAGTTGCGGCCGGAAAAGACGTACACGGTAACGTTCAGGAAGGATGGTTACGAGCCTTCTACCGTCACGCTGACGACCCACGTTCAGGCCGGTTGGGTCGTACTCGATATCTTCGCCGGAGTACTTGGCGTTGCGATCGATGCTGCAACCGGTAAGTGGAAAACTTTTGACAGTAGGCAGCAGTTCGTGGTGTTGGAAGCAGAAGACGATTAGCTGGCTCGGAGAGGCCTTCGGGTCTCGACTAAGGGGCAGCTTCCCGGCTGCCCCTTTTCTTTTCTTGTGCGCTTGCTGCCCGGAACCGGATGAAGGCGCTGGTTGTTCTGGGGCGATGGCTGGATGTGATCATAGATCATGCATGGAGAGACGTTATGAGAGGCTTTGCGAAGTTAACGGGACTGGCGGCGGCGGCTCTGGCTCTAATTGCCGTTTCACCGCTGGCGATGACGGCCGCAAGGGCGGCGAGCAGCCTGTCGTCGATGACCATCGACTACCTGATAGAGCAGGGCGACCGATTCGCGATACGAGGGGAGTACGAGGCGGCTCGAGCCGAGTACGAGATCGTGGCTGAGTTGCTCATCGATGAGGGCCGAGTGCCGGTCGCTGCGCTTCGCCGCATCACCACTTCCTACTACTTCGAGGGTGACTATGAGAGCGCTGCCGCGACTCTCGACCGTTTGGCGGAGGAGGCCGAATCGCATGGCGACTTGAGAAACCAAGCTTTGGCCCTCGCCGATGCGGCGTACATCGCGCGGTTGGCCGGTAACCGGGCGGAGGAGCTTCGCCGCCGCGAGCAACTCGCGTCACTCCTCAGCTCATCGGAGCTTCCGGACGGCGTAAGAGAGCAGATCAGGTCGAACATGAGATGGGACTTGCGAGTGTTTGCGCCGCATCTGTCTTCCTAGTACGCCGGCTGGGCCGGTTCCAGCAGCCCGGGACGGTCGCCCTCCGGCGAGGTTCCGGGTTTCTTCTGCTCGGTGTGGTGGGTTTCGGTGGGGCCTTCTCCCTGCCAGATTGGAACCCATGGCGAGCGAGCGGCATCTGGCGGTGATCGAACAGGGCGCCGCCGCCTGGAACGAGTGGCGGCGCAGGAGTCCGGGCGTCGTGCCTGACCTCATCGATGCGAGCCTGCCAGGCGCCGAGCTGGCCGGGGCGGACCTAAGGGTGGCGTTGCTGCTAAAGGCGGACCTTACCGGAGCGAATCTTGAGGGTGCGCAGCTGCACAAGGCGATTCTCGGGTCTGCCAGGCTGGGCGGGGCGAACTTGGCCGGTGCGGACCTCGAGCGCGCCGAGTGCCACGACGCGATGCTCGCAGATGCGGACTTCGGCGGTGCAACGCTCGACCACGGCATCTTTCTTGGAGCCAACCTCCACAAGGCGAAGTTCGTTGCTGCAAGCGTGGGGCACGCCTTGTTCCGTGGAGCGGACCTGCGTGAAGCGGACCTGAAAGGCTCATCTCACGCGGAAACCGATTTCACCGAGGCCGACCTCAGCGGCGCCGACATGAGTGATACGTTCGCCGGGCCGGTACTGTTCAATCGGGCCAGGCTCATCGGTGCGAACCTGAGGGGCGCTGTCCTCAACGGAGCGAGCTTCCGTGATGCATTGCTCGAGGAGGCGGACCTCAGGGGCGCCGATTTGACGAACGCCGACCTCGAGGGCGCCAACCTCAGAGGAGCGGATCTGCGGAAGGCGGACCTCAGCAAGGCTCGCTTGGTCCGCACGAACCTGCGCAATGCCAATCTCTCCGGCTGTTCGATCTTCGCTGTTTCCACCTGGGGCGTGAAGTTGCGGGACGCCAAGCAAGTAGATCTCCGAATCACCGACATGGGCGAACCGCTGATCGCCGTCGACGATCTCGAGATCGCTCAGTTCATTTACCAGCTCCTGCACAACCGCAAGCTCCGCGATGTGATCGCTGGCGTTAGCTCGAGCATCGTCTTGATACTCGGGCGGTTCACTTCGGATAGGAAGCCGGCGCTCGACGCGATTCGCCAGGCGGTTCGCAGCTACGACTACACGCCAGTGCTCTTCGACTGCGAGCCACTGGCTTCGCGGGATATCGCCGAGACACTGGCTGCCCTGGCGCGCATGACGCGATTCATCATCGCCGACTTGACGGACGCCAGTGCCGTGCTGAACGAGTTGCGCGTCGTGGTCCCCGAGCTGCCGACGATTCCCGTGCAACCACTGCTCCTGTCGGGTGCCAAGGAGGATAGAACCTTGCAGCGATTGAAGCGGCACTCATCCTTCCTTCCGCTGCACCGATACCGCGACGTCGAGTCGCTGCCGGAGTTGATTAAGGAGTCGGTGATCGGTCAGGTCGAGGCGGCTGCGCGGGAGTTGCAAGGACTGTAGCGGTGGAATCCGTCTCGCTGAGCTCGGGTGGCCAAGGTCCCGGCGCGCGACCACTCCTGGTTGTGGTATTCAACAAGCGAGCGTTGGGCGCGCGTGCACTGGGCCGCTCGGGCATGGCGGAGGGACTGCGCGAGTTGGGGATCGCGCATGAGATAGTCGAGGCGAAGGAGCGCGAAGGGGCGCGGGCGGCGGCGGCGGCGGCGGCGGAAGCGGGTCACGTGGCGGTCGCCGCGGGCGGCGACGGCACGGCACTGGACGTGGCCAACGGTCTGCTCGCTGCCGGAACGCCTGATCCGACGATGGGCTTGGTGCCTTTGGGCACCGGCAACGACTTGGCCCGGGCGCTCGGTAGAGTTGGCGTGGGATTGAAGCAAGCGCTCGACGCCCTGGCCGAATTCCGGGTGCGGCCAATCGATGTGCCCCAGGTCAAAGGCGGCGAGTACTTTCTGAACGTTCTTGGAGTGGGCTTCGATGCCGAGGTCTCCCGGCGCCGCAGCACGCATCGCATCCGTTGGCCCGGCTATTTCCCGGGCATCGCTAGAACGATTCTGGACTATCGACCGCAAGACTACAGGTTGACCTGGCCGGAAGGTGGACGCAAGGGAGCCGCTCTAATGGTCGCTGCGATGAACGGCATCTGCGAGGGTGGAGGCTTTCAGCTCGCGCCCCACGCCAGCCTCGAGGACGGTTTGCTCGATACCTATTGGATTGACCCCATCAGTGTCTGGCAGTTCGCACGCTACGTCTGGGCCGTGCGTTGGGGAACACACGAGCGGCTGCCTATGGTACAACGATGGCAGATGAGTCGGTTCACCGTGGAATCGGATTCGCCGATCAGGTACCATCTCGACGGCGAGTACCGCGAGCTAGCGGCCGGTGAGCCGCTCGACGTGGTGGTCCACCCGCAACGATTGCGAGTGATCGTATGAACTGCCGTGCCCTCGCCCTCGCGCTTGCCCTGGTGGTACCGACGCCGGCGAGCCTCGTGGCGCAGCAGGAGCAGGCAGCCGAGCCGGCGCGACCCGACTCGATCTTTCCCGAGCCGCCGCTTTCGCCGGGTGGTGCCTTTCTCCGCTCGCTGGTAGTCCCCGGTTGGGCGCAGGCGGAGCTGGGCGCGGAAGCGCGCGGTGCCTTCTACTTCTTCGCCGAGGCGTTCAGCCTGTTCATGGTCGCCCGCACTCAAATCCGCCTGGCCCACGCCGAGCGCAATCTACCCGACGATGATCCTCTCGTCTTGGGACGCCGCCAGCAGCGCGAGGACTGGATCGCGATGGCCGTGTTCTGGGCGTTCTTCGCCGCTGCCGACGGCTGGATCTCTGTGCACCTCTACGGGTTCGATGAACGGACGGGACTGGAGCCCGAGCAGGTGGCGTTGACGGTGAGCTTCAGGATACCGTTGGGGCCGTAGCCAGCACTGCGAAGGTACCGAGCCCTGAGGCCCAGCGGACGTCATTCGGAGTCGGCCCACTCCCGTTGGTCGATCGTATCTTCGGTGATGACCGTGTAAGTGCGGTGCGTTACCCAGTCGCCCGAGTTGATGTAGAAGCCGTTCGAGCCCACCGCCTTTACCTGCGGGATATGGCAGTGACCGAAGACTACGAGCTCGAGGTCGTCGCGCTCGTGCAATAGCTTAAGCGCGTGCTCTTCCAGGGCCTGGGCCCGCTCCTTCGCCTTGGCGAAGCTGCGGTGTGTACGCTCTTCCGTGCGCGAGACGCCGCGGGCTATCCGGCAGGCGATATCCGGATGCACCCAACGCATCGCAGCGCATACCGGACGGCTGCGCAAGAAGAACTTCAGAATCTTGTAGCCAGTGTCACCCGGCCCGATTCCATCCCCGTGGGCGACCAGTGTGCGCCGGCCCGCCAGGTCGAGCTCGACGGGGCCGTCTGCCAACTCGAGCCCGATCATCTCCTCCAAGAACGTGCCTACCCACGCGTCGTGGTTGCCACCGACGAGTATGATCCTCACCCCCGCTTCCCGCAGCTCGCTCAGAACGCGAAGCGTGTGAAAATGCACCGTTGGAAATACCGTTCGGTAACCGCACCAGAAATCGAACAGGTCGCCGTTGATCAGCATGGTGTCGGCGCGGCCGTGCCAACAGCGAGCGAAACGCTGGAACTCCCGCTGGACCGCGCTTGGCACGGCACCCAGATGGAGATCGGAGATGATCACCGCAGTCTTCGACATAGGCAGACGCAAAATTAGACACGCGGCCAGCGGACACAAGGCACCCACGGTTTTTTGACGCCGGCGGCATGAGGCCCTATCCTTGGCGAGTTCCGGATAGATGACCTCGAGACGAACGGGGGGAGCGTGCCGGAGAGCACCATCGAGTTCAGAGTCCGTTACGCCGAGACCGACCAGATGGGCGTAGTCTATCACACCAACTATCTCATCTGGTGCGAGATGGGACGCACCGAGTTGATGCGCCAGCTGGGTGCGACGTATGCGGAGCTGGAGCAGCAGGGTGTTTACCTCGTCGTCTCTCGCGCTCAGATCAGATTCCGTAACTCGGCTGGCTATGACGATCCCGTACGGGTGCGCACCCGGCTGACGAGGGTGAGGAGCCGAGGTGTCACCTTCCATTACGTGGTGGAGCGTGCCGAGGGCGAGCCAGTACTGGCGGAAGCAGAGACCGACCTGGTGTGCGTCGATTCCAGTGGGTCTCCGCGCAAGCTGCCCGGTTCGATCGAGGAGCTACTGGGTGCGGCCCTCGAGCCGCAGATTGCTTGACGCTATTCCCAGCGCCCGGTAATTTCGCAGCTCATTGAGAGCTAGAGAGCTTTTGCCGATCCTGGCCGTAGCCGCGGCCGCTTGCGGACCGCAGCTGCCCGATCCGGTGCCCATCAGCAATCCCGGCGCGCTGGAGAGTCGGCTTCGAGAACTCGCGACGCCGGACGAGCCCAAACTGATCGAATTCGAGTGGCGGTACTGGGGCCGAGAAGGCCGCTTCTCAGGAGAGGGTGGCGTTCGGGTCAACCCGCCGGACAGTGTGCGACTCGATCTTCTGGGGCCGGGCTGGTCCGGTGTGCAGAGCGCCGTCATGCTCGGCGCGGACGTCTACTACCTTGGAGAGCAGCGCATAACGTTGCCGCCCCCGACGTTCATGTGGACGATGATCGGGGCTTTCCGGCCGCCCGCCGGTGTGGAGCCGCAAGGAGCGCGGCGCGGTGAGCGGTCGGAGTTGACCTACCAGCTGACACCTCGGGCGGCGGTGGCCTTTCATTTCGATGGTGAAGGTCGGCTGATCGAAGGTGAGCTGAGAATCGACGGCGACGTAGTCCAGGAGATTCGCGTCGAACCCGGCAGTGCCGGCGATGGTCCCGGCGCTTACCGTTGGCCGATAGAGGCCCGCTTTCGCGACCTGAGAGACTTTTATGAAGTGCGCATCAAAGTGGTGGAAATCCGCGAGCACGAGCCGTTCGAGGGGCGCATCTTCGATGTGGCGGCTCGTTAGCCTGTCGCTGCTGCTAGTCGCCGGTTGCGGTGTTTACAGCTTGTCCGGTGGCGGCGGACTGCCCGGCCACATCGATTCCGTCGCCATCCTCCCGTTGGACAACCGAACGACCCAGTTCACTCTCACCCAGGAGCTCACCCAGGCGCTGCTCGACAATATTCCCGGCCGCCTCGGTCTGCGTCCGGCAGACGAGGGTTCAGCCGACTCGATCCTTCGGGGCGAGATCACACGCTACGACGACCGTGCGGTCAATTACCAGCCCGATCCCGAGGGACCGGTGATCTTTCAACGGCGCGTCGACATCACCATCTCGATCGAGATCTACGATGTCCGGGAAGAGCAGGTCCTCTGGTCGAGTAGGGCGCTTTCCGCGTCCGGCGAATACCAACCCGATCAGGGCCAGAGCGAGACCGACGGCCGCTTTTTGGCGATCGACAACCTGATCCAGCTGATCATCGATGGGGCACAGTCCCAGTGGTGAACCGATGAGACAGGGAGGCCGGCTGGCCCGGCGCGCCCGTCGTCGCCGCCTGCTGCTCTGGGCCGTCGCCGGCATCTTCCTGGTCGGAATTTCGGGCTACCGTGCGCCGACGTCCGAAGGGCTGCCAGCGTCCGACCCGGCGGCGCCGGTCGCGCAGATTGTGGCCGGGCAGGCCGCGGCTGCGTCGGAGTCGGGCGGCCAAGAGTCGGGTGCGCACACGACCGCACGCTTCCTGTTGATCATCGTAGCGATCCTGATGGTCGGGAAGTTCAGCGGCGAATTGGCGGAGCGGATCGGCCAGCCGGCGGTCCTCGGCGAGCTGTTGGGGGGCGTCATCCTCGGGGGCAGTGTGCTGGGGATCGTACCAACGGCGCCGGGCGACCCGATGGCCGAAATGGTCCACCTGCTGGCAGAGATCGGTGTGGTGATCCTGCTGTTCGAAGTAGGTCTCGAGACGGACCTAAAGGAGATGTTTCGGGTCGGCAAGGCGGCGGCGGTCGTGGCCGGCGTCGGCGTACTGGTACCGTTCGTGCTGGGCGCCGGTTACTGGTACTTTGCCAATCCCGATCTCGGCGCCCACCCCGAAGGTGTAAACCTCACCAAGATCGCCCTGTTCGTCGGCGCTACGCTCACCGCGACGTCGGTGGGGATAACGGCGCGTGTCCTCTCCGATCTCGATCAGATGCGCACGCGTGAGGCGCGCACGATCATCGGCGCAGCCGTCATCGATGACGTGCTCGGCCTCGTTATGCTCGCGCTCGTCGTCGGACTGGCCGCCGGCACCGACGTCACCATCGGGACCGTCACCTGGACGCTCGTAAAGGCGGTCGGCTTCCTGGTCTTGGCGGTGATCATCGGGAACTTCATCGGCCCGCACCTCTTCGATTTCGTCGATCGACTGCGCGTGCGAGGCGTCCTGCTGGTCTCTGCCTTCTGTTTCGCGCTGCTGCTGGCGGCGTTGGCCGATATCTCCGACTCGGCGATGATCATCGGGAGCTTCGCCGCCGGCATCATACTCTCCACGACAAACCAGTTCGACCTGGTAGACGAGCGCATCGAGCCCGTGGCGGACGTCTTTACCCCGATCTTCTTCGTCTCGGTGGGTGCCGCCGTGAACGTGCAGCTCATGCTGCCGTGGACCGACGAGTTCAACACTGGCGTACTCGTCATCGGCGGCGTCCTCACCGCCGTGGCCATCGTCGGCAAGATCGTGTCGGGCTTCTCTGTGCCGTGGGAGAAGATGAACAGCCTCGCGATAGGCGTCGGTATGATCCCGCGCGGCGAGGTCGGTCTGATCTTCGCCGACATCGGGCGCCGCGGTGGCTTGCTCTCCGATGCGGTCTTCAGCGCTATCCTGATCATGGTGATGGTCTCGACCTTCATCACGCCGCCGCTGTTGACGTGGATATTCCGCCGCGATGCCCGAAGCATGTGGCCGCCAGGAGCGGTGAGCGGCCCAGCCGGGATCTCGGGAGGAGGCTCAGCCTGACGAGCCCCGAGGTCGTACGCATCGCATCGCGAGGCAGCCGACTGGCCATGTGGCAGTCGGAGTGGGTGCGCGACCGCCTCGCCGCCACTTGGCCGGATCGCCGCTTCGAAATCGTCAAGATCGAGACGGTGGGCGACAAGCTTTTGGACCGCCCGCTACCTGAGATCGGCGGCAAGGGACTGTTCACCGAGGAACTCGAGTCGGCCTTGCGCTCGGGCGATGTCGATCTCGCAGTGCATTCCCTGAAGGACCTGCCGACCGACCTCGGGGCGGGGTTGAGGCTGGGCGCCGTTTGCCTGAGGGAAGATCCCCGGGACGCCTGGGTCAGCGCCCCAGGCGGCGCGTCTGACATCCGGGCGGCAGCGCCGAGGGCGAGGGTCGGGACGAGTTCGGAGCGGCGACGGGCGCAGGTCCTCGCGGCGCGACCGGACGTGCAGGTGGCGGCGATCCGCGGAAACGTCGAGACCCGGCTGCGCAAGCTGGACGAGGGGCAATACGATGCGGTGATCATGGCGGCGGCCGGGCTTCTTCGCCTCGGGCTCGCCCAGCGCATCACCTCATACCTGGACCCGCCCGAGTGGCTGTCGGCGCCGGGTCAAGGCGCCGTGGCGGTCGAGAGTCGCGAGGATGACCCGGCGATCGACCAGCTGTTGCGGCCGATCGAGGATGGTACGGCCAGGGCTGAGACCGCTGCCGAGCGCACTCTCTTGGCCAGGCTGCAGGGCGGGTGCCAGGTGCCCGTCGGCGCCCGCGCCTGGGCACGCGGCGACGAGCTGATCCTGCACGCGCTGGTTGCGACGCCTGACGGCTCTCGGGTAATTCGAGCGAACGGGAGCGGAGTCTGTAACCAAGCCGAGGAGTTGGGTGTACGCGTGGCCGACGATATGCTGGAGCGGGGTGGGGAAGCGATCGTCGCGACCTTCAGGGAACCGGGGAACGGAGGTTGAGCGTGAGCGCCGGAGCGGAGCTACCGGAGGTCTTGCTGCGAAAGATCCTGACCTGGGAGGCGGCGCTGGACGAATATGGGCCAGGTCGTGACTTCCGACTCGTCTTCACCAACGGCTGCTTCGATATCATGCATCGGGGTCACGTGCAGTTGCTGGTCCAGGCGCGCGAGCTCGGCGACCGTCTGCTGGTTGGACTCAACAGCGACAGCTCGACGCGTCGCCTGAAGGGAGCGGGTCGGCCGCTGCAAGCTGAGATCGATCGTGCCGCGTGCCTCGCGGCGCTCGAATGCGTCGACGCGGTAGTCGTGTTCGACGAGGATACACCGGCGGACCTGATCGCCGCTCTACAGCCCGAGGTCATGGTAAAGGGCGGTGACTATACGCCGGAGCGGTTACCCGAGCGCGATGTCATCGAAGCGAGCGGTGGCAAGATTGTGATCCTGCCCTACGTCGAGGGGCGCTCGACCACTGATTTGCTTGAGAAAGCTTACCGGTTGAACCTGCCATGAGTAGCGCGCGAAGATCCTCGGGGCGGCGGCCGGACGAGCTTCGGCCGGTTTCGATGGAGACGGGCGCAGCACCGCATGCCGAGGGGTCGTGCCTCATCGCCATGGGGGACACCCGCGTCCTCTGCGCTGCAACGGTTCAGGAAGGTGTGCCGCCCTGGCGTGAGGGCTTGGGCGGTTGGGTCACCGCCGAGTACGCCATGCTGCCCCGCTCAACCAGCCAGCGTACTCCGCGCGAGCGAAACGGGCCGCGTGCCCGGACGCAGGAAATCCAGCGCCTGATCGGGCGGGCACTGCGATCCGCCACCAACCTCGAGGCACTGGGTGAACGGACGATCATCGTCGACTGCGACGTGCTGCAGGCCGACGGCGGTACACGGACCGCCGCCATCACCGGCGGCTGCGTCGCCCTCCACTTGGCGGCGGCGCGGCTCGTTGCCGATGGGACCCTCCCGGCCGGTCCGGTACCCCGCTTCGTGGCGGCGGTGAGCGTAGGGATCGTGAAGGGCAAGCCCTGCGTCGATCTCGACTACGAGGAGGATGTCGGCGCCGATGTCGACATGAACTACGCGGCACTCGACGACGGCCGGATCGTCGAGGTCCAGGGTACCGCCGAGGGTGCGGCGTTCGGTGAGGGCGAGCTAGATACTCTCCTGACCCTCGCCCGTAACGGCGTGATTGAGCTTATCGACCTGCAGCGGCGAGCGCTGGAGTCTGCGCGGTGAAGTTGACGTTGGCCACACGGAACGCGGCCAAGCTCAGGGAGGTCGAGCCGCTCTTCCGTGACACACCCATCCGGCTAACGACTCTGGCCGAGCTCGACGTCGAGCGACGGCCGGAGGAGGAGCACCTGGAAGCCTTCAACTCGTTCGCCCAGAACGCGCTCGCCAAGGCGGAGTACTTCTACGATCGCACGGGGCTCCCGATGATGGCGGAGGACTCCGGCATCCGCGTCGATGCTCTGAACGGTGAGCCGGGCCCACGCAGCAAGCGATTCGCGCCACCGGAGATGCAGGCGAAGTACGGCGTCGATCGCGCCAACAACCTCTATCTGCTCCGCCAGATCCGCGATGTGCCTGACGAGCAGCGCACCGCCCACTTCCACTGTGCCGTTGCCGTTGTACTCGACCAGGAGTCACGCGTCTTCGGCGGCCGCGTCGACGGCGTTATCTTGCACGAACCGCGGGGAGAATCAGGATTCGGCTACGACCCGCTCTTCTATTTGCCTGAGCGCGGCATCACAACGGCGGAGTTGACCGTAGAGCAGAAGAACGAGATCAGTCATCGCGGGCAGGCGATGCGCGCGGCGCGGGACTGGCTGCTGGAGTATCTGGGTGCTTGAAACAAGAACGGGCCGGGGGGAGTAGTGGTCAGTGGTCACTAGTCAGTAGCCAGTAATCGGTGGACTGTTTGCCGTATAACATGGAGCGACGAGATGGACGAGAAACTACCGATGAAATCGGACCAGCCGGCGGAAGAGGAACGGACCTGGCGCGACGTGGCGGAGCGCTGGAAAGAAGTCGGCAAGCAAGTCAAGGACCTGGGCGATCGCCTGGGCAGTGCGTTCAAGGAAGGTTGGGCAACCGATGAGGTGAGCGAGGAAGAGACGCGCAAGGTGGTCGATCGGCTGCGCGAGCTCGGCGAGAAGATGGACCGGGCCGTCGACTCGATGCGCGAGGAGGCGAAGCAGCCGGAGACCAAGGCTGCGGCCAAGGAGACTTGGGACGCCACCCGCGGAGCCTCGACGGAGCTGCTGGACGAGCTGCGCGAGACGTTGAGCGAAGGTCTGCAGGAAGTCAACAAGCGCGTCGACGACCTGGTTCAGAAGCGGAAGGCCAGGAAGGGATCCGAGTAGCGCCCGCCAGCGCTACGCGGTTCGTCCAGGTCGTTTTGGCCTTCCGTCTCGGGTCATCCACCAAGATCTACACCGCCGAATCCGGGCGGTCGAAGCCCATCGATGAATGCAGCGTCGACCCAGTAGATGTCCGCGTTTCCGTTCTGCGGGTTGGTGTACGCCTCCCATAGCGACTCGGCCGTCAGTCTCTCCGGGAAGGACTTCAGCGGCCGTGTTCGCGAGGACATGAAGAAGAAATACCTTCCATCCCGGCTCACAAATGGAGACCACTCGCCGCCGCGGGGTGTGTTGATCGTCGCGCCCATGTTGATGGGCTCGCTCCATACATCGTCCTGGTTACGGAAGACAATGTAGTAGTCGGCACTTCCCAAACTGTCGTCGCGCCCGAAAACTCCGAGGATCAGATAGCTCTCATCGGGTGCGACAAAGGCGTTGAACTGCACCGCCGTCGAGTTGACCTGGGGAGGCAGCTTCTCCACCGGCCCATAGGTCCCATCCACCAGGCGCGATCTGTAAATGTGGCTTTCCTGGCTGCCGCTCGCCTGACGCGAAAAATAGATGGTCCCGTCGGCTGTGACCGATGGGAAGTACTCTTCGTCGCTCGAGTTCACCGGCGGCCCGAGGTTGAAGGGCTCGCTCCACCCGTCGGCGACTCGATCCATGACCCAGATGTCCTGGTTCACCCAGGTGCCCACCTCTTCCGGCTCGAGGGCGCCGCCTTCGATGGGACGGTTCGACAGGAAGAAGAACCTCTGGCCGTCCGGCGATATGTGCGGCTCCAGGTTCATGTATCCGGGATCCGCTGAGAACGGTGCCACCTCCGGTCGCGTCCAGCGTCCGTTCTCCAGCTTGGTTTGCATGATGGTCGTGAACGGTCCGATCGAGACACCGTAGTAGATCTCGCCCCCGTCCGGGGTAATGGCGATGTCTCGGGTATAGATGCCGGTCGATACGATGTCGGGAGCGAAGAGTTCCGGTTCTTCGCCTGGAGGGGTCTGGCCCAGGTATTCGCCGCTCAGCACTGGGAAAGCTCCAGAGTCGTCACCCGGCCCACAAGCGCTGGAAAGGGCAACGGCAAGGAAGAGGGGGAGTACGCGCTTAATCATTTTGCTGGCTCGCCTTCCGTGAAGTTCTGGACGAGGATCCGCCCGATGGGCTGTAATCGGGTTCCGGAACGATAATACCCGAATCAGGCTTCGTGAAGCGCCTCAAGGGCTGCACGCTGGTCCGCCACGATTTGCCTGTCAGGACAGAGTCGGCAGGGCATCAAGTACGCAGCCAGGGTGGAGGTCCAGGCGGCCGGCCGGCAGGGCGCTGGACGTTCGGACACGGGTCGCCCCATATTGGGGCAAGCCCCTCACAAAACGCCAGGACCCGGGACCGGGTAGTCGTGGAGATGATCAAGCAGGTGACCTCATCACGTCCTCGGTCGTGTGCCGGCGAGTTCCTCGTAACTCTTCAGACGGGGTTTGCCGGGCCCTTAATGGCCGGCCTGTTATGTCTTTGCGGTCCCCTGGCGCAGGCGGCCCGGGCCCAGGGGGCAACGGTCGGCGTGGCGTTGGTGACGGGCCGCGTGGTGGACGCTCAGAGCCAAGAGCCCATCAGCGGTGCGGAAGTGATACTCGTGGGGGAGGGGGGCGGAGATCCGACGCGAGACCAACAACTCCGGCGGCTTCATGTTACCGAGGGTTCCACGAGGCTCCTACGAACTGGTGGTGCGGCACCTGGCCTACGGAGAGCGCTCGCAGGCCATACAAGTCAGTAGCAGCGAACGCGTCGACCTGCAGCTGCGGATGACGATGGAACCGATCGAGCTGGAAGCGCTGGTCGTTTCGGTGCGTCGCCGCTACCTGGCCCCCAGGCTGCAGGAATTCTACGAGCGGGTGGACAAGGGCAATGGCCACTTCATCACGCGCGACGATATCGAGAACCGCAAGCCGGGTCGAATCACTCGCATGATCGCGGACTCACCCGGCATACAGCTCGTGCGGGGCGGCGAGAGCAGCCTGTCCCAGAGGCTTCACTTTCGGCGGCACGTTCGATGGGAGGCCGGCCGTACGATCCCCTGCTGGCCGACGGTCTACGTGGATGGCGAGCGGATCCAGGAGGGGGGACTCGAGGTCGCGGGCCGGCCGTCGAGCGGTATGGACATCGATGACTTGATCCTCCCCGCCGACGTCGAAGGTGTCGAGGTATACGACGGCGCCGGTGGCTTGCCCCCTCGATTCGGCGGCAGCTTCGGAGGCTGCGGCGTCATCGCCATCTGGACGCGAATCGGCACTTAGTCTTTCGCGACTCGAACGTCTGGGACCTACCAACCGCCCGCACAACAGAGTAACTTCGTAACCGTCCTCGAGGCCGGCAGCGGCCCGAGGCTCTTCGGGGCGTGGCGCAGTCCGGTAGCGCGCCTGCTTTGGGAGCAGGAGGTCCCCGGTTCGAATCCGGGCGCCCCGACTTCTCAATCCCTCAAAACAAGGCATATTGCGCTAGCTGCTTGCGCGGCTGCTCGGAACGGTTGGAATAACGGATGGAGTAAGATCGCTCCGCACGTTGAGCTTCGACGCGGCTAGCACTACCGACGTAAGAGTCACTTCGTCGGAGTGTTGATAGGGACGAGTGCAATAGTGAGAGGGCGAGCCGTGGCAAGAACGTGAGGCAGCGAGCTACGTGAGGTTGTTAGCCATGATTATGGGTTCTACTCACAGTCTTAGACCGAAACATATCACACTGCCAGCCGCGTGCGTCGCAATCACGGCGGCCATCGTTGGGTGTTGGCCCGGAGATGGTGACAGGACGCAAGCTTGGCAGGGAGAAGTCGATACACTTCAAAGTGGGACCGTCGTCGTGCGAAACCCGGAGGTGGGGATCTGGACGGAGACGACGGCGTGGCGGGTGACCGAGGAGCTGCGCATCGGCTCCGTCCACGACAGCGGACCTGCTCTATTCGGGCGGATTATGTCCGTCGCTGTGGATGCACGCCGGCGGGTTTACATACTCGATGCACACGCCCAGGAGGTTCGTGTCTTTGACCGGGCTGGCCAGTACCTGCGCACGATCGGGAGGGAGGGTGGAGGCCCCGGCGAGTTCAAGCGCGCTATGGCGGTGGTGATCGCGCCGAGCGGGGACCTCTGGGTGTTGGATCCGGGCAACGCCCGAATCTCAGCATTCGACACGGCAGGCGCATTCCTGAGCAGCCAACGAATGCTAGGAGGTTACTTCACTTCCAACTGGCAGGGCGGCTTCGACGACGAGGGGCTCTTTTATACCTACATGCCCGACGCCACGAGTGAGACATTCCGGTTCGTCCTGGCTGTGTTCGACGCAGCACTGACGCGTGGCGGGACCTTTGACGTGCCTACCTACCGAGCGGAGGTCTTCTCTCTCGCGAATCCGGATGGCAGATCATACACACAGGCCTCTATCCCCTACACCCCGAAGCTCGTCTGGCTGTTTGACCCGAGGGGGCTCATCTGGTTCAGCATCACGGGCGAGTACCGCGTCTACCAGCGTACGCTAGTCGGTGACACCGTCCGTATCATCGAGCACTACTCCACCCCAGTCCCAATCGCGAGTGAGGAGCGAGACTCCGCTCTCGTCGCACTCAGGTGGTTCGTCCAGCAGGGCGGGAAGATCGATGCCACCCGCCTACCGACGGTGAAGCCGGCCATCGAGGGTCTATTCCTAGACACAATAGGTAACTTGTGGGTGCTACCGACCATGCCGAGAGGCGAAGAACGCACTGTCGCAGACATCTTCGACGAAGAGGGTCGTTACCTGGGGAGGCTCCGCCTTCCGTTCCGCATTAAGTGGCGGCCTGCCCCGACAGTCCTCGATGACATGATGTACGCGGTCATCGAGGACGACCTGGGAGTCGAATACGTGGTCGTAGCGGCAATCGACAAGCACTGACTGCGACGTGTGACAGATCCTGAGCGGGCGAATTCCTTGTTGGCCGGCGTGGCCAAACGAGGTGTCGAGATCGGCGTGTGCGGTTCGGGCATGGATCAATCCTCAGTGTCAGGAGCACTGACAAATCACCGACGCATCGTTGCCTGTCATTCTTGCAACTGCTTTCGCGTAAGTGGACTACTCTGCTGAAAACCCTCTACCCCAATGTCGGTGCTCGGCTTCCACCTCCAACGTCGTTGGCACATAATCGAAAAGCTCCCGCAGGAATCGATGGTCGCTCGGGACCTGTGCCGCCAGTTCGTGCGGGAAGTGATTCATGAGGTTGACCGCACAGAATACGAGGTGCAGGTATGGGGAGAACGGGCGCGTGAGGGCGGAGGCGATTCTCAGAGGAAGAAGAGGAATGGCCCGAAAACGAACAGGTTTTCCCCAGACTTGGCTGATCCGTTGTGCTGCCTCCGGGAAAGAGAACGCTTCCGGTCCCGCGAGGCGGAGATGGCGCCCAGAAAGATCGTGGCGCATCACTGCCTGAGCGGCGATCTTGCCCACATCGTGTGAAGAGATGGTCGGAAGAGCGGGTGGCCCACCGCCGGGAACGATCATCGTGGAACGCCGGATCAGGGCAAAGAACAGCTCCATGGATGGCGCGCAACCGAGTACGGTCCAATTCAACGACGAGGCGGAAAGGGCAACCTGAACGTCCAACATGGGCCTGGCGAACTCAAGAGGGACTCCTATGGCCGACACAAACTCCTCTCGAACGTCATAACCGGAGAGGTACACCACCCTGGAGCAGCCGACCTGCGAAGCCTGGTCGATTACGTGCAACACCCCATCTCGCTCGATCCGCATGCGGATCCTTGCCGTTTTCGGGTTCATCGCTGACACCGCCACTACAACGGCCCGTGCGCCCTCAAGTACTTTCGCGACAGAGTCGCGTGACACGACGTCTCCCTCGACGATCTCCGTCTCTAGCCCCAGAACTGTGCGTGCCGCCCGCGCGTTACGGCTGAGGACTCGCACGGGCTCCCCACGGGCCACGAGGTTTTCGACTATGCGCCTGCCGTAATGGCCAGTACCTCCGAGCACCAGAATCGGCTGCCTCGTCATCGCCCTTGACTCCTGGTCAGCGCCCTGGCCATGGCGCGCCCAAGCTCGCTGACCTTATCTTGCTCGACGCCGAACCCCTGGAGAACATTAAGAACACGCACAGCATCTGGCGAGTGATCGACGGTGGCTGGGTGTTCGATCCGGATCACGTGAAGCCTGATAGAACGGGCACCTGATGCGTCACAACCACTGGCTGTGTCAGACGTAGTGGCGTTACTTAGTGTCCCCATCGGGGATGGTGGAAACCCCTCGCCTTCAGGCGAAGCAAAGTTTCGTGTAACTTGGTCGCGTGCGACACTATCGGCTTGGAGCGCACACAAAGAGTGACCTGAAGGTGCACGTGGTCTGGGTTCCTAAGTACCGCAAGGCGGTGCTGACGGGCGAGGTCGCAGTTCGTGTGCGCGAAGTGATCCGGCAGATTGCGGCGGAGCATGAGTTGGAGATCATCTCTGGGAAGGTGGCACGCGACCATGTTCACGTCTTTCTGTCATATCGGCCGACCCAGAAGGTCAGCCAGATCATGCAGTGGTTGAAGGGAACGAGTTCGCGGGTGCTGTTGCAAGAGTTCCCGCATCTGCGCAAGAAGTTCTGGGGCCGTCATCTCTGGGCTCGAAGCTACTTGGCAGTCAGCTCGGGGACCATTACGGATGAGATGATCCAGGAATACATCGAGGAACACGAGGGCGAGCAGATCGCCGACGACAGTCGATTTCCAATCGACAGCCCTTAGAACCCCTCGCCTTATAGGCGAGGGTAGTTCAGTCTGAAGCGGTTGCCGTCAAGCCGCCGCCTTTTGCTCTTCAAGATCCTTCATTACGGCCCACAGGAAGCCGACCAGTTCCCGGGCCACTGCCACGACAGCGATCTGGTTTGATTTTCGATTCGCGATGCGGTGGTAGAGTTTGTAGAGGCGGTGCTGGGCCTTCCAGGCGTGAGCGATGACCATGGGAGGTTGTCCCTTTTGACGTTTCTTGAGGTCCACACCCACGGCTGGGCGGAGTCGGTACCTCCAGGCTGCCTGGACGAGTACGTGTCGGCATCGACTGTTGCCGGCCTTGGTGATGGGGCCCTTCCGGTCTCGGTCTCCTGAGGAGTGCTCTTTGGGAACCAGTCCCAGGTAGGCCATGAGTTGGCCGGGACGTTCAAAGCGTCGCCAGTCGCCGATCTCAGTGGCCAGAGTCATGGCGGCTAGCGTGCTGATGCCTCGGAAAGAGCATAGACGTTCGACCAGGGGTCGGTAGGAAGTTGAGAAGGCGATCTGGGCGATCTGCTCATCCAGGTCATCGCGACGACTGATCTTGTAGTCCAGCAAGGCCAGGTACTCGCCGAAGACGGCTCGATCCTCCGGTGCCAGCTTCTCCTCATGAAGCAAGCTCTCCAGCCAGCGACGATGCTTGCGGCGCCATGGACTCCCCTCTCGGAAGATGAACCCTCGTCGCCGCAGGAACTTCAGGATGTAGTGGCGAGAGCGAAG
>JABAOC010001225.1_pt1 | contig 57364 bp, 55 predicted proteins | sample 7062161 | NCBI WGS metagenome assembly JABAOC01 (sample SAMN14538625, study PRJNA623070) | marine sediment metagenome | biome: marine biome [ENVO:00000428]; feature: marine pelagic biome [ENVO:01000023]; material: deep marine sediment [ENVO:00002113] | place: India: Gulf of Khambhat ... | reverse complement strand
ATTTTTTTTATCTCTGCTACACTAAAATTTAATGAAATCACTCCTCATTCTTTGTCTCTCCATCCTCATCCTTTTTCTCTCCTCTTCTCCCATCCACGCCGACTGGGAAGTCTTTCCTGGTACAGACGTCGTCACCCTCCGTGGCCTTGAACATATTATCAAAACTTTTTTAAACATCGCCACTGCCCTTGCCGGCCTTGCTTTTCTTATTATGATTCTTGCCAGTGGTTTCAAACTCCTCTCCGCCTGGGGCAATCCCAAATCAGTTGAGGAAGCCCAAGCTGGCCTCACCAAAGCCTTCCTTGGTCTCTTTCTTCTTATTGCCGCCTGGTTCATCATCAGGTTTATCGGAGAATTTACCGGATTAAAAGAACTCCTCACCACTTTCACCCTCCAAATTGGGCCAACCAATTGACAACCCCCCCTCTTTTCTGCTACTCTCAAATCAATGCCCGCCCTTATCAAAAAAAACCTTCCCAAAATAATTCTCCTTTCCCTTGTCTTTCTTTTTGTCCTTCCCCTCCCCGCCCTAGCATCTCCTCCTGGTGCTTACGTCAACGAGAGGCTTGACGAAGGCTCTTTTACAAGTGGCGACCATACCGCTGACTCTATTGAAAATATTGCCAATAAAGTTGTCGAAGACCTTTGCGGTCTGGATTGTCTTAGGGCTCTCGAAGGGCGCGTTCGCTCAACCCAAAGCCTCACCCCCTCTGAACAAACCGAAACCACCGCCCTAAAAACCGCAGCCGGGCTCATTGGCCTTCTTATCAACCATCCCCCCGCTTCCGCCACCCAATATCTAGCTTATATTGGTTCTAAAGCCGGCCTCATCTCCTCTACCCACGCCCAGGGTTTTGCTTTTGAACCATTAAGGCCCATCCTCAAAGTTTGGGTTGTCTTCCGCAACTTAGCTTACCTTGCCTTTGTTCTTATTTTTGTTGTTATCGGCCTCATGATCATGTTCCGCGTTAAGATCGACCCCCAAACCACTATTAGTGTTGAACAGGCCCTCCCCAAGCTTATTACCGCTATTCTTTTTGTCACTTTCAGTTTTGCCATTGCCGGCTTCCTCATCGAAATCATGTATCTTCTTATGATTCTCGCTATTACCTTCCTTCTTCCTCAGTTTGACATTGGCCTCACTCAATCCTTTGTTATTGAGAAAATGCTCGCCGGTGATCGAATTTGGTTCATCAATCAAGTTCTCTCACCCACCGGGGTTGCCGGCGACATTGCCGAAACCCTTGGTTGGACCTTTACTCTTATCCTTGGTAGGCCTGAAGGTTCTTATGGCGTTTCTCTCTTTGCCACCCCCATTATGTATATCGTTGTCCTGGTCATCTTTCTTATTGCTCTTCTCAAAATCTTTTTTCTCCTTCTTAGTGCTTACATTGAAATCCTCAAACTCATCATCTTCTCCCCCCTCCAAATCATGTTTGACGCTCTCCCCATCGAGGTTTTCAAGGGCGGTTTTACTAAATGGCTCAGAAGCCTTCTTGCCAATCTTCTCGTCTTCCCTGCCATGGTCCTTCTTTTCCTTCTTGCCAAAATCGTCGTCTCTGCCTACCAGCCAAACGAGCCAGGCTGGGTACCCCCCTTAATCAGCGGTGGCCAAGGTATTCTCGCCATTAGAGCTCTCCTCGGTTATGGTATAATTCTTTATATGCCCAAAGCCGGCAATATGCTCAAAAAAGCCCTCACTGAAGAAAAACCCCGACCCGGCGGTATGGGCACTGGTGCCGCCGCCCTCACCCAAATTATTCAATCCCTCGAACAACGCCGCATGTGGATGGCCATGGGTGCCGGAAGAAGATTCGAGCCTTCAGGAAAAGAAAAAATAGAAAGACCAGTAAAACACGATTAACACCAACCCACTTCTCTCCCTCTTCTTACTCCTCCTCTTCAGCCAACTTTTTAATTAAAATTGCTAGCAGTGCATAAATTATTGTTGTTGTAAAATCACCCTCCATAAACGCATCCAATTTTGCCGTTGCCTCCCCTAAAATCCCCTTAAATTTCCATAAAGGCAACTTCCCCAGCACCCTTCCCCCTACCCTTTTGGCCACTAATTCCTCAAATTGCTTAGAGTTAATTCTTCTGTGCTCCATGCAATTCATTAAAAACAACCAATCTTCCTTAGCAGTCCACTGCGGCCTCTTTGAGTCTCGCCACCCCCCAGAAACCTTTATTGGTCCAATATTTATCCTATCCAAAATCCCTCCCAAAAACGGTATCTGATCCCGCGCAATTGGTCCAACTTTCATTGGATCATTCATATACTCCATCAACGCATCTGCATATCTTGCATAAATATCTTGACTCTCCTCCCAAGTTCTCCAGATGTTGAAGCCGTGAAGCTTAAAATAATTATCCACCGTTGGATTATTGGCAAAATGAAGCACCTCCGGCAAAACCTCCCGGTACGCCCCATCAGTGTCTCGCCAAAATCGCTGAAAAACATCCTTTCCTGTCAAGTTAAAATCATGGTGTTCCAATCCTTGACCTGGCAAGGTCGTAATCGGCTGAGTGAATCTCTCATACTTTGGCCAATCTTTGTCAAATCCATAAAAGCCCGGCCTCAATTTATCCCCATCCCTATATCTTTCAGGCAAATCCTCCACCTTTGTCTCCCACTCAATTCCCCCAATCCATTTAAAATCTTCACTTAATCCATGGTCTTTTTTAAATTTTTCAAATTCTCCATCTTTAAGTCTTCCTATCTCACTATAGTCAATTTCCTCTACTTTCCTTTCAATCTGCTCAGCCGATAATCCTTGTCTTTCAAATTCTTCTTTAAGCTTTCTGTAATTCAACATTTTTACTAAAGAAAAATTCATCCCAAATTTCCCCTCTCCACTAATATAATCAAGAAGTGGATTGGCTTTTTTACCAGTCTCCTTTTTCCCTTCATCCTTACTCCCCGGCCTCCAACTCCAAGAAAAAAAATCATTAATCCCTACTGTCATCGCATCAAGAAGCTCGGCTGGTAAATGAGCTTTATACCGCAAAATCCACTCCCTTGTGTGATAAATTCTCCTCATCCAGTCCATTGGTAAGTCCCCGATTTGGCCTGCAAACCGATCATATCTTGTCATCCTTCCCGAAAGTTTGGCAAAATCAAAAACCATCCTCACGATTGACTTTCCGTCCACTCCGGTTGCTTTAGGATATTTTGACAAAACATCCATCTCAATTTCCCTTGCCATCTGCTCCTCAATCTTATATCGCTCCGGCCCGGGCGCATAAACATATTCATCAGCCACCTTCTCAAACTTCGAAAATCCTTCCGAAAATCCCGGCATGTCAAAAAGGGCATTCAAATCATCCGCCGAAAATCGATGAGCAATCCCCACCACCTCCTCCGACGATCTTGAGTCATCAATCACCAAGTGCACCACCTTCATTTTTTCTCTCATCTCAATTTCCTTTAAAGCAAAATCAGCCAACTCCTCATATTCAATCATCTTCTCAACTGACACTCCCGGTGCTCGCGCCTTCTCAAGCAGCTGATCAACCACCTTGTGCGCCGCCTGATAGGACCAGGTATGCAAGTACTCCTTATAGTGCTCCCTTTTCCTGTCCATATCCGCCAAAATCCTTCTCATCGCCCTGATTTCCTCATTCTCTGCCGCCGCTTGTCTTAAATCTGTTCTTTTTTGGTCCACCTCATCGCAAAGACTCAAAAACTCCTTCATCTCCTCTGGCTTCAAATCATTGTCCCTCAACCAATCATCTAAAGCCTTATATCTTTTATCCTTCCATTCGACAAAATAGTCTCTATTTTGCCTCGCTGCACTCACTTCCTCAATTCTGTGATGTAACTTCTCTCTTCTTGTCAACAAGCTCCACTTTTTTTCATATTTTTCCATCGCTTCTTTAATTCTTCTTACTGCCTCGGGAGTCAATTTTTCTCTTTCAAGCGCCCGCTTTGCCTCGGCAATAATATCTTCCGGTGTCATCCTCCGCCCCTCATAATAGGCAATTCTTTCATCAAAAACATCAAGAAGTTTTTTTAAGTCCTCTTCAGAAATCTTCTTTTCTCTTGCTGTTCTAATCATCTGTTGTTTCTTGGGTTCTGCGTCAAGCATCCTTAATGCCTCGCTTAACGTTGCCTCTTTAGGTTCCTCACCTTCTCTCCCTGGTATTCTTATTTTTTCTTCTTCGCTCATATGTTTCCAGAGTCGCGTTTGACGCGATAAAGCTCCTTTAAGCCATCCAAATATTCTTCTCTTATTATTAATCTATCAATTACCTCACCAGGCGCCCCTCTTCTTACCAGCTCTGAAGCCGTCTCTGTTTTTCCCAACTTCCCATCCAAAATTTTTTCCACCAGCTCCTTCTCCACTCCTGCTTCAAGCATTTTTTTTCTCACCATTTCCTCGTCTTTATCTCCTGGTAAAAAAAGTCTTTGGGGTATCTCCGGTTTTAAAAACACCTCAATTCTCTCCCACATCTTCATTTTCGCCCTGTCTATCTTTTTCTTCAAAAATCCCAATTTTATCTTCCTTCCCATTATCCTTCCCCATTTCCACTCAAAACACTCTTTCATCAAGACCCAAAATGCCTCAGGATACATGTAATCCCACCCTCCTCTCAACCTCTCTCTTACATCCTCATGTTTTCTTTTAAAAGCCTTCTTGAAACACTCTTTTACCCTAGTTCCTCCTCTCTCGCCCCCACCTCTTCTCAAAACCCCCTCTATTTTTCCAGCTATAATCTCTCCAATCAAAGTTTCAATCATCTTCTCTAAATAACCATAAAATCCTATCACCGTTCCCTCATCCACCCTCAGAAGATTTTTTATTAAATGCAACCCTTCTCCCTCCACAAAAAACTTCTCCTCACCCTCAGCTCTCTCCTCCACCTTCCTCCAATTAACTCCCTTCCCCAACTCCCTTATCTCTGTCTTATTTTTCTCATTAAGTTGAGACCGCTTTTTCTCTTCAGCTTTTTTCTTCATAATCTTTCATAAATTTCCTAAATTATACCACCAAATCCCCCTTCCTAACCACTCTCATCCCAAATTTCCCTTTTCCTTGTATTCCTTTAGTCCTTTATTCTTATCGTTTATTCTTATTGTTTTCCCCAATCCTCCCTCGCTTGCTTCTTAAGCTCCTTTGGGGACTTAAACTTCCTCGTCCCCCTCACCCATTCCCCCACCTCAACCTTTATTTTTTTAACTTCCTTGCCCAAATTTTCTGCCACTAAAACCTCCAAGCTGTTTGCTTTCTCTCCAAAAGTCAATCTCGGCCCATGGTGCAACAAGCCCTTGTATTTCCTCCCTCCCAAAGACACCCAACACCTCCAAACCCCTCTTTTCAAATCAAACCCCTTGGGAATCCTAAGGTTTAAGGTTCTTATCCCCAGCTTCCCCCCTCTTCCCTTTCCTTTTATCACCCTGGCTACAAATCTTTTCTTCATTAAAATTAATTGTAAATTTTACATTCTAAATTGTAAATCACAACAATTTCCCTTTTCTCCTTATTCCTTCAGTCTTTTATTCCTAAATATTTAGGTTAATTAGACCCGCCCGCCAGCTGGCGGGAATTAGATTAATTTATTAGTATCCTAGTATCCTAATGACCTTCCCTATTCCTTATCTTCATAATTCATAAATCTTAAATCATCAATCATAAATCAGTCACTGTTCCTTATCTTCCTTTAGTCCTTTAGTCCTTATTTTTGACTTCTCCCTGTCTTCTATTAATCTTTTAGTTCTAGTTATTAGTTGTTAGTCGTTAGTTTGCTTGTTATACTATAATCAATCATGAAACAACACCCTGTCCCTCAGCATATCAGTTCTTACGAGTTCCACCTCATCGGCGATATGACCCTCAAACAATTCGGCTACCTTCTCGCCGGAGGCATTATTGCCTTCCTTTTCTACATCTCCTCCTTTAATTTCTTAATCAAAAGTGGCGGCCTTGTCTTCAGTCTTCTCCTCGGTATCTCTTTTGCTTTCCTCTCTCTCCAAGAAAGACCTCTTGATCGTTGGGTTATAAACTTCTTCAAAGCCATCTATTCCCCTACCAAATATGTCTGGAAAAAATCAAAAAGGTTGCCTGTTTATCTTCAAATCACCCCCCCTTCACTCCATAAAATCCAACAAACCCTCCTTCAAAAAGAACCCTCAAAAAAAGTCCCTCTCGCTGAATACCTTCAATCGCTCCCTCAACCTCTCACTCAACCCACTCTTGCTGAAAAAACCGAGGTCTCAAGACTTGAAAAAATCAGCCATCTCCTTCAAACACCTCTCATCTATCCCTCTCCCCAAGTCCCAATCCCCCCACCCGAAGTCCAAAAAGAAGGACTAAAAATCCGCCCTTTAACTCAAAAAGAAAATATTAGAAAAGTGAAATTTCAAGCCAAAACACAACCTCCCCCTCCACTAAAAAAACCAAAAAGAACAAAGGCTCCTTCTCTTCCAAAACAGCCCATTACCAAAACCCCTCAACGCACTCTAAAAATCATCAAGCCCTCCCCAAGGCCCCCAAAACCAACCTCCAAGGCTATTTTAAAACCCACTCTTCCTTTTCCTGAAAAACCCACCCGTCCAAACCTTATTATTGGTATGGTCAAGGACAAAAACGGAAAGATCGTGGAAAACGCCATCCTTGAAATCCAAGACCAGAAAGGCATCCCTCAAAGAGCTTTAAAAACCAACAAGCTTGGTCAATTCCGCATTGCCACCCCCCTTAAAAACGGAACCTTTTCAATTTTAGTTGAAAAAGAAGGTCTCAATTTTGATACAATTAAAATTACCCTTTCTGGAAAAACCGTTCCTCCAATTGAAATTCAAGCCAAGTAACATGCCCAATCCCAATCCAATTATTGCCTCAACCCAGCAACATCTCGACATCAATGATATTACTGATAATCTTGTCCTCTTAAAAGATGGTAGTTGTTCTCTCGTCTTAGAAACCACCGCCATCAATTTTGGCCTCCTTTCAGAAGAAGAACAAGATGCTATTATTTATACTTACGCCGGGTTGCTTAATTCTCTCACCTTTCCTGTCCAAATTATCATTCGGTCCCAGTTAAAAGATATCTCTTCTTATCTCAAGCTCTTAAAAAAACAAGAGGAGATACAATCCCGTCCCGCCCTCAAAGAGCAAGTTAAAAAATACCGCCAGTTTGTTGAAAAGACCGTCAAAGAAAACAATGTCTTAGATAAAAAATTTTATCTTTCCATTCCCTTCTCCACTTTAGAGCTCGGCGTCACCCAATCAGTTCTTTCCTTGTCCAAAAAAGGCCTCCCCTTCCCCAAAGACTATATTTTAAAAAATGCCAAAACTAATCTTTATCCTAAAAGAGACCACCTTATTCGCCAGCTTTCAAAAATGGGGCTTAAAACCCAACAGTTGACTACTGAAAAATTGGTCAACCTCTTCTATAATATTTACAACCCCAGGGCTCATGGTCAACAATTTGCTGAAGCAATACAATATAAAACACCCCTAACTCTTGCCGATGTTAAGGGAAAAAAGGAGGTTCAAATGGACGACACCGTCCAACAACCTGGTGGTTCCACCCCCACGGGTGGCAGCCCCACTCCCGGCGGAGACCAACCTCCAGTAGGACCAACCCCTGCTGGAGACCAACCTCCTGCCGGCCAAGACCAACCCACTCCTCCTCCTAGCTCACCACCAGGAGGAATAGGGCCAACACCAGAGCCACCTGCCGGAGAACAACCTGGTGAAACGCCAGCGGGCGGTCCATTGCCGTCAGAGGCCCCAACACCGGCCCCTGAAACACCAATCACTGAAGAAAAACCAACTGTCTAAGAAAGTAGAAAAAATCAGTTGTTCAAAAACCTCTAAACAAAAGAGGAATGTTTTTCATGGTAAAACCACTAATACTAGTTTTAAGTTATCACCATTCTCGATCATCAGTCATTAGTTGTTAATCAAATGATCCTGCCCAATTTTTTCAAAAAATCAAAAGAGAAGACCAAGGCTAAACAACCACCCCCGTCAATTTTAAAAAAGCCCACCGTCCTTCCGGGCATGGACGCTATTCAAACCGGCATGGTTTCTGTCCAAGACATCATCGCTCCCTCGGCTCTTGAAGTCGACTTCTCCCACTTAAGAATTGGCAATGTCTACTTTCGCACTCTTTTTGTCGCCGGCTACCCGCGCTACGTCGCCGCCAATTGGCTCGCTCCTCTTATCAATTTTGACCATTCTCTTGATATCTCTATGTTTATTTATCCAGTTGAAGGAAGGTCTGTACTTGATAATCTCCGTCGCAAAATTGCCGAAATGGAGGCCGAGATTGCCTCCGATATCCAAAGAGGCCGTGTCGTCAATCCTGCTACTCAAGCAAAATTAGACGATGCCAAGGCCCTTCAGGAACAACTCGTCAAGGGCGAAGAGCGCTTCTTTCAGTTTGCTCTCTACATCACCATTCCCGCCCAAACAATCGAAGAACTAGACACTACCACCAAACAGGTTCAGTCTCTTCTTGGTTCTCTTCTTATTGTTTCCAAGGTTTCCGCTCTTCAAATCGAAGACGCCTTTAAAAGCACTCTTCCCACCTGCTCAGACAAGCTCATGATTACCCGCAACATGGACACTACCTCACTGGCCACCACTTTTCCCTTCACCTCCTCAGAGCTTACTGCCAACGAAGGTATTATGTATGGCATCAACGAGCACAACGATTCTCTTATTGTTTTTGACCGTTTTACCCTTGAAAATGCCAACTCTGTTGTTTTTGCCAAATCAGGCGCTGGTAAGTCTTACCTGGTCAAGCTTGAAGCGCTCCGCTCTCTTATGTTCGGCACTGAAATTATCGTCATTGATCCTGAAGCCGAATACAAAACTCTTTGTGAGGCCATCAAGGGCCAATATATTGGTTTTTCTTTCAACGCCCCAGCAAAAATAAATCCTTTCGACCTCTCTGGTGTCTACGAAGAAGGTGAAAATGAACTCGGTCTTAAGATTCTCACCCTCCATGGTCTTTTTAAGGTTATTATGGGCAAACTAACCCCCACCGAAGACGCTGTTCTTGATCGCGCTCTTATCTTAACCTACAAAATGAAAGGCATCACTCCTGATCCAGCCACTCAAAAAAAAGAACCTCCTCTTATGGAAGATCTTTATAAAGCCCTCATTGGTATGGAAGATCCCCAGGCAAAGTCCTTGGCCGATCGTATCGAAAGATTCATCAAGGGTTCTCTTGCCGGCATTTTTAACCAACCATCTAATGTTGACATTAAAAAAACCCTCACTGTCTTTTCTATAAAAGAGCTTGAGGACGAACTCCGTCCTATTGCTATGTTTATTATCCTCGACTTTATCTGGACCAAAATCAAGCGTGATCTTCGCCGCCGCCTCCTTATTGTTGATGAGGCTTGGTATCTCATGAAATACCCTGACTCCGCCCTTTTCATGTATTCCATCGCTAAAAGAGCACGAAAATACTATCTGGGTCTCACTGCCATCACCCAAGACGTCGAAGATTTTCTCACCTCCGACTACGGCAAGGCCATTGTCACTAACTCTTCAATCCAAATCCTCATGAAACAATCCTCCGCCTCTATCGACAAAGTCAAAGAGGTTTTCTACCTTTCTGAAGGAGAAAAAACTCTCCTTTTAGCCGCCGATGTCGGTGAAGGTCTCTTTTTTGCCGGCCCCAATCACGTCGCCATGCGTGTCGTCGCCTCCCCCGAAGAACACGCTTTAATCACCAGCAAACCCGAAGAGCTCCTTGCTCAAAGACAAAAAGCCGCTGAGCAGCAAAAAATCCCCCAAGGGATTGATAAACAAAAGAAACCCACTAAAACCTAAATCTTATGTCCGCCGCAGAAGCCACATATCTTCCTTCCGGCTTTGACAATCTCGTTGAGGAATACAGGGGTTTTAAAAACGCAACTGTTGGCCGATTCCGTAAAGCCCTAGAAGATTTGGACCTCCCTCCCAAACAAATAAAATCCGCCGTCAATGAATTTCAAAAAAAGCTCAAAATCCCCGACAGGCACGAGGGGTTTATCACCGCCGTTGCTGGTGCAGCCGAAAATGTCCGCGAGCGCATCTTACCAAACCTGGATTCCGATAAGGTCGCTCAGGAAATTTCCGAAAAAACAAAACCCGAAGACTTAAGAAAAGGCACCAGCGCCAGCGGCTGTATTGACAATATTATTAGAGCCAACAAAGGTGTTCTTCCTAAAGAAGAATACCGAGAGATTGCTCAAGAAAAAACAACTCTCATCGAAGAAGTTAAACCTGCTCCGCCAAAAATACCCCGCTTTATCCCCCGGGGCTGGGACGCTCTTCAATACAATCGCCAAACAGGTAAAATCCTCGGTCGCGCCCTCTCTCCTTTCACCGCCGCCACTATCTCCGGCCCCGACCTTCTCACCCCCATCCGCCTTCCCGCCGCTATTGGTTTTGACCTCGCCGACCGGTTCACTGACGGCAAACTCTCTGCTAATATTGCCGCTTACTCTCTTGTTGCCCAAAACCCAGAAGACGCCGGCCAAACCATGGGTTTCATGCTTCGAACACTTAAAGACACTCGACAACAAATTGAAGAATACGAAAAACTTATTGCCTCCTATAAACAAAAAGGCGGTGCCCAAAACAGATTTCGAGCCTTCAAGGCCTCAAAAGAGTTAAAATCACTCCAAAAATCATACGGCTTTAACCAAAGACTTTTCAAGTCCCTTAGCAACCTCAAAATGCATGTCGAAAAAATGGGCCGTGTTCAAAAACTCTTCTACGGCACCGCCGCCAGATTTTTCCGTGTCGGCCATTTTATGGGCAAACTTTCCAACAATATCACCAATATCGCTCTTGCCGCTCCCTATCTTTTTACTGACCCCTCCCAATTTGCCCTTGTCTTCACCAATCGACTTATTACCTACCGCGCCTACGACGTCTTTCACACTCATGTTATTGATAAAATTACTGGCAAAATTAAAAGCAACTTTTTAAAAAGCACCCTCGGTAAAGGTCTCCTTTCTCTTGGCACTCGCTTTGTCAGCAAAAGACTTACTGCTTGGGGAGCTGCTCTCATTGCCGGCGCCCCCTCTGGGGGATTATCAATTATCCTTGTTCTCGGTGCCGAGGCTTTTTTCTTTCTCAACCGCCAATTTAGAATTACCGACCGTCTCAAAGACCTTGCCTCCGGTGCCTCTATCGCCTTCGCTTTCTACCTATCCAAGCTCAGCCTCCCTGGTTTAATCGGCGGCGCGCTTGGCGGCCTCGGCGGAGGCATCATCGGCGGAATCGTCGGTTTTTCTGTAGGTGGGCCTCTCGGCGCCGGCATCGGTTTCGTCCTCGGAGGCAGCGTCGGGTTTTTCTTAGGTTCCAAAATCGGCGAAATATTTGCTCCTACCTTGGGCCTTACCTCTGGAACCGCCGCTCTTGCCGAGGGAATTGGAATCGGGGGAGGATTGGAAGGAGGCGTTGCTGTCCCTGAAGTCGCCACCGCAATAGAAGGACCTTTGGCTACCTACGTCGTCTCAGGCTCCGCTCTCGGTCTCGGCTCCATTGCCGCCGGGGGTCTCGCCATCAGTATTATCACCGCCTCAGCTTTCTTCATTCCCTATCAAGCTGGCCCCTCTCCTTGGGAAAAACAGTCAGATTACGTTAGCGCCACCAAAACCGTCGCCTATAACAGCCAACCTCTTGCTTCAGGCCAAAAAATTAACCAAGTGAAACAAGGAGACACCTTTGTCTACGAAGTCGAAATTTCTGCCACCCAAAGCAACCTCACTAATGTCCGTATTAAAGACATTATCCAAACCACCCAAGCAACAGGTGTCAACCCAATCGAGTCCTTTGAGCGTTCCAATATTGAAATCTCCTCGGGCTCTTCTTGGACAACAAATTACTCTATTTCCGTAGACAACGCGTCTTTTTTTCAAAACTCAATCCTTTCCAACACCCTCGTCATTACCGCCGATGTCCCGGGAGAAAACCTTGCCGATGAACGGTTCATCGTTTCCACTCAGATCATCGTCGGTACTCCCCCCGAAGACTGTCCTTTTCTCTGGCCTGTCCATGAACGCTATCACATAACTCAGGGCCCAAATTGTACTCCCGTCACCCAGAAAGAGAGAGCTCAAGGATACTTCTGTTCTCACGCGGGCGAACAAGCAATCGACATCGGATTCAAGGGGGTTATTGGTATCCCTATTTATTCAACCCATGCTGGCGCTATCAATTTTAACGTGGACACTGTTGGTTGTAAAGGCAACTATGCCACCATCACCAGCATCTGCAACGGCGTGCCTTTTTCCACTATCTATGCCCACCTTCATAGTTTTGAATCAAGTCTCTCCTCTGGCCAACACGTCTCCGCCAACCAACTAATTGGTCTCTCTGGAAATTCTTCTAAAGATCCCGCCTTATGTAGTACTGGTCCCCACCTACACTATGCAACCTGGGGCCTTGGCGATATTACCAAATTTCTCCAAAGCGTCGATGGAAAAATAGAACCAGACTGCGGTCGCACCCCAAGCCCGCCGACTTGCGGATTTACCCCAAGATAATTATGACCATTCCCAGCTTGTCTGTCTTTAAAAAGCCAAAAATCCTCTTAATCTCACTCTTGGTAATCGTTGTTGCTTTTCTTTTGGCTCTCCAACTGCTCAAAAAAGCTCGCCTTCCCCTTGAGCCCATCCCCCCTCCCCCTCCTCTCCAAACTACTCACTCAACCGCTCTTGCCCCAAATACTAATCCGCTCCGTGGTAAATTCTCTTCCTTCCCTAAATCTCTCTCTCTTTACCAGATTGAACCGTTCATTTTTAATCTCCAAGAGGCCACCTCTCTTGCCCAAAAGCTTGGTTTTACCCAAGCCCCAACTCTTTCCCCACAAACTGAAAAGGGCCAGTTCTACAGCTGGACCACCGAAGAATCTTATTTGTCCGTCAACTCTCAAGTCGGCACCATTGACTACGGCCACTACCCCCGTTTACTTTTCCCAAAAATCAGTGAAGCTGCCCCAGACTCTCAAAGAGCACAAGATGCCGCCCAGAAGTTCCTAAAAGAAAATCGCCTAGAAATACCCAACACCACTCTTAAGCTTCAAAAGATCGCTTACCTTTCTCCAGCTGGTGGCTATCTTAAAGAATCAACTCCAGACCAGTCCTCGCTCACCGCTCTTTATTACAACCTCGCCGTCTCCGACATTAAAATCTCTTCGCCAAATCCTGAAGAAAAAACCCTTGTTTTTGTCTTTGACACCTATCTTAATCTTGTTAGCTTTAATTACCTGCCCCCTTTCAAAAAACTCACTCCTCTCTCCTCCTATCCTTTAAAAACTGAGTCTCAAGTCCTTTCCGAGCTAAAAGATAACTTCAAAATCGATTTCCTCGCTGTTCAAGGCAAACCCTATCTCACCTTCACCGACTACCAGACTCTTACCACCATCACTCTTGTCACTGTTGATCTGGTCTATTATTCCTCTGTCCCTCAACAAAACATCCTCCAGCCTGTTTTTGCTGTCAAGGGCGAAGGAACAACCAAGAGTGGTCAAACGGCAACAACCACCACTCTTGTCCCTGCCGTTTCCTCCGAGTACTTAGCCGCCCCCCAGCCTTCACCTTTAAAATCTCTCTTTCAAACCAAATAACCATCGAACTCCCCAACTCCCATGGGCTTATTCAACCCTGCACTCTCACCGGCATAATGATGTGTAAAAACCCCCTGGCTCCTTTAAAAACGCCCGGGCTCAACGGCCCTCTCATTTCAAAAAACACCTCTTCTCCCTCAAGGCTGTTTAAAAAGTCCGTCAAATATTTATAGTTAAAAGCCGTTTCGTTGGTCTTCCCTTCAATCCTACCAGAAAGACGAGAAGTGTTCTCTCCTACCTGGTCCGCGTTTGCGCTCACCAAACACTCCTTCTTGTCAATTTTAATCTTCACCATGTTTGCGCTATCTCTGGCAAAAATCGAGGCTGTCTTCACCGCCCTTGCAAACTCCTCTCTGTCCCACCGTACTTTTGTTTCCCCTTTCTTGGGAATAATCTTCTCAAAATCAGGAAACTTCCCTTCGATTAGCCTTGAAACCACCTCTACGTCTTCCCTCCTAAAAACTATTTGGTTGTCTTTTTCGGTCAAGTATATTCCCACCTTACCCGCCTCTCTCCCCTCCTCGCCTCTAATTATCCTTGAGACTTCCAGTAGAGTTTTTGCAGGCACAATCAACTCCTTTTTTATCCCTACTCCAGCCTTAACCTTCACCAGGCTCAACCTGTATCCGTCCGTCGCCACTGCCCGAACCCGACCCTCATCAAAGACCAACAACACTCCTGTTAAAACTGGTCGGCCTTCATCAGTTGCCGCCGCATAACAAACCCTATCAACTATCTCTAAAAAGGGTTTTTCTTCAAAATCACTTAGCTTCTTTGCTCTCTCTGTCAAAACTACTGGAAACTCGTCAGCTGAAATCCCGTTCAGCCTTGCCTCGTATGCCCCAGACAAAAGCCTCAAATTTAGTCCGTGGGCGTCAATCTCTACTTTTCCTGCCGGCAAAGAAGAAATAAATTCCACTAAAACTCTTGCTGGAACTGTTATTGCTCCTTTTTTTTCAATCTTTGCCCCCACCCAAACGTTTATCCCAATTTCCAAGTTGGTTGCTGAAAGCCTCAATCCCCCCTTGTCTGTTTTAAGCAAAATATTCCCTAAAACCGGCAATTGTGGTCTCGTTGAAACACAATGGCCCACTTTAGAAAGCCCGTTGGTTAAGTTTTCCTGTAAAACAGATAACTTCATAAAACCTCCTTTTTGAATTATTTTTATTTCTCTGTTTCTAATTTTCTTAGTTAATAGTAGTTGTAGTAGAGAATGTTAATTTGTTAAAAACCCAAAGAAATTAAATTTAAAATTCGGGTTTAGTTTTTGTTAATACCAAACCCCAACAATTGTGGAAAAAAATGTTGAAAACAACCACTCTTTTGTGGAAAAACAACTGTTTTCAAAAACTTATCCTCAAAAACCAAGAAACAATTAACACTTTTTAAACAAAAACTCATTAAAACAAAAATTTATACCTTACGGTTATGGGCTATCTTTTTAATTGCCTCCACCTCTCTTCTCAATTTTTCTGAGGCCGGCAAGAGTCGGGTAATTTTTTCCACTCCGTACATTACTGTTGTGTGATCCCGACCCCCCAAAAGACCCCCAATCTCCATCAACGTCAACCCAGCCTCGTTTCTTAAAAGGTACATTAAAACGTGCCTTGGTAACGCTATCGACTTTGAGCGCCTTGAACCCTTCAAAAAAGAAAATTTTACTCCATAAAAACGAACCACTGCCGCCACCCACTGCTTGGCGGAAACCAATTTCTTGCCCCCACCCTCTCTTTTTCTTGTTTTCCCCAAAAGATCACTCACTAACTCAGTTGTTATTTTAACCCCCCTTGCTTCCGTCTCAGATAAAAGTCTCACCAAGAAACCCTCAAGCCCCCTTGTGTTTTCAATGTTTGCCGCCACCATTTGGACCGCCTCCATTGGCAGGCCCAAGCCCCTCTGTTTTGCCTTTATAAGGAGAATTGCACACCTTAATTCAAAGTTTGGCCGTTGAATGTCGATTATCAACCCTCCCTCAAAACGCGACCTCAGGCGTTCTTCCAGCCGACTTATTTCCTCGGGCGGCCTGTCCGAAGTCAACACAATCTGTCCTCCTCCTCGTAAAACAGCATTAAAAGTGTGGAAGAACTCCTCTTGAACAGTTGTCTTGCCAGCAATAAACTGAACATCATCAATAAGAAGCATTGCCACCCCTCTATATTTTTTCTTAAAAGCATTAGTTGTTTTCCTCCGAATTGCTTCAATGATTTCGTTTGTAAACTCCTCCCCCATACAATAAATAAATCTTTTCCTTGGGTTTGTTTTTAAAACCTCATTGCCAACTGCTTGGGTCAAATGTGTTTTTCCCACCCCCACGCCGCCATACAGAAACAAAGGATTATAAGCCTTTCCTGGTGATTTTGCCACCGCCACCGCCGCCGCATGTGCCATTTGGTTTGTCGAAGAAACAGCAAAGTTTTCAAAGGAAAAATCCGGCCTCAAAAAAGCTGCTCTTATTATCTCTTCCATTCCCTCGTCTTTTTTCGTTTGTTCTTCTCTTGTTTCCTCAAACAACGGCCCCGCCTTCTGTTTTTTTAATTCCTTAGCTCTTTTTACCTCAAAAACCAGCCGACAATCCTTTTCTACCACCCTTTCCAAAATTTCCTTTATTTGCTCTCTGTATCTTGACTCTACTGTCTCCTTCAAAAACGCATTCGCCAACCCAATTCTTACCATTGCTTTTTTACCCGAGTTTTTAAAACCAACCAAACGACTCTCTTTAAACCAGGTGTTAAAATTTGCCGTTGACAAAGAAAGCTTTAATTCTTCAAGGATAATTTTCCACAATTTTTGCTTGTTCATCGAACCTTAAAAAAAGTAAAAATAACTTTCAAAAATTTAGAAGTATTTATTCTTCTTGAAGGCAGTCCTTAAATCAGGGTATAAACTTTTCCACAAAAAGTCAACTATAATTTTCTATATCATTGGCCCCCAAAGAGACCCTTGTCCACCAGGGCCCCAGACATTATAATTAGGCCAAGGGCTCAACCCCCAAGTTGACCAATCACTTATCCTTTTATTCTTTTAGTCTTTTATTCCTAATTTAAAAAACATGCCCAAACGAACCTGGCAACCTAAAGTCAAAAAGAGAAAAAGAAAACACGGCTTTTTAAAAAGAATGCAAAAAAAAGCCGGCCGCAGTGTTCTCAAACACCGCCGTGCCAAAAAACGCACCCGCCTCACAGCCTAAACCCTAGTACCTAATACCCAACCCCATGCTTCCTAAAAAGCACCGCTTTAAATTCCGTCGCCAAATAAGAACGGTTAAGCAAAAAGGAAAACTTTTTTCCTCCCCCCTCTTTGGTCTTTTAGTTTTAAAAACTTCCTCCAATCAGTTTTCCTGCTTTGGTTTTATTGTCTCCACCAAAATTCACAAAAAAGTTGTCAAAAGAAACCNNAAACCATATTCGCCGTCTCCTGTCCGAAGCTGTAAAACTTCTTCTCCCCCAAATCAAGCCCGGCTTCCACTGTCTATTTTTGACCAAAAAAACCCTTCTCAATGCCTCTTTTCAGGATGTTCAAAAACAGGTTAGAAAAGTTTTTCAAAAAGCCAACCTCCTAAAAATTTCCTAATTTCTAATTATCAAACCATGGTCTTAGCTCAAATCCGCAGCCTAACCCCTTACTCCAACCAAATTTCTATTCCCCAGTCTTTTATTCTTAACTAATCACTTATTCCTTTAGTTCTTTATTTTTAAATTAACCACAAATGTTAAATAAAAAATTCAAAGCTCTTCTTCTTTCCCTCATCCGCTTTTACCAGCGTTTTTCTCCGTTCCATTGGCGTCTTTTCAGAACTCTCTCCTTGTCCGACAAAACCTGCCGCTTCCGTCCCACCTGCTCTGAATATTCCTATCAGGCCATCAAAAAATATGGTATACTTAAAGGTCTGTTTCTAGGACTCAAGCGCATCATTCGTTGTCACCCTTTTAGCCGCGGCGGCCACGACCCCCTTAAGTAACTTGACTAATCACTTATTCTTTTAATCCTTACTCATAAATCATAAATAATAAATAATAAAAAATACTTAATCCATGGGTTCCATTTTCCATACTTTTTTATCTCAACCGCTTTTAAACGCTCTTATATTTCTTTACCAGGTTTTATTTCAAAATCTCGGTTTAGCCATTATTGCCCTTACTCTTCTCATGCGTTTCGCCCTCATCCCCCTTACCGTTCCTTCTCTTAAGGCCGCCCAAAAAATGAGAGAACTTCAGCCCGAACTGGAAAAACTCAAAAAAAAGTACAAAAAAAACAAACAAGCCTTTGCCCAAGCCCAACTTAAGCTTTACAAAAAACACGGCGCCAATCCTGCTGCTGGCTGTCTTCCCCAAATTATTCAAATTATTATTCTTATTGCTCTTTTTCAAGCCTTCAATCAAATTATTCGCCCCGAAAACAACACTATTGCCAAAATCAATGAAGCTCTCTATCCCTTTTTAAAACTCCCCTCCGACACCTCCTTCAACACCCGTTTTTTCTATCTTGAATTAACCAAGCCCGACATTATCCGTCTCCCCCTTCAACTTGGCAGCCTCAAGCTCCCTGGTCTGCCAGGCTTATTTCTTATTCTTGCCGCCCTTGCTCAACTCCTCTCCTCCCTTATGATGCTGCCCCAATCAAAAGCTGCAGAAGTTCAAGCCAAAAAAACTCCTCAAAAAGAAGACGACCTTGCCACTTCAATGCAAACCCAAATGATTTATCTTTTTCCTCTCATGACTCTTCTCATTGGCTTCTCCTTCCCCTCAGGCCTTGTTCTTTACTGGGCCACCTTTTCTCTCACTACCATGATTCAGCAATATTTTATCTTTGGCCCAGGCGGCCTTACGCCTTACCTTAAAAAACTCGGCCTAAAAAAAACTTAAATATGGACAAGAAAACCACTGCCTTTGTTAAAAAAACCGCCCAAGAACTCCTTAAACTTCTTGAAGTTGAAGCCACGCCCGAAGCAAAAAAAGACAAAGAAGATATTTACCACCTTGATATTAAGACCAGCGATCCTGGCATTCTCATCGGCTATCACGGCGAAACCCTCTCCTCTTTCCAACTAATTTTAAGTCTTGTCGTTTATAAAAAAACTGGCACTTGGCAAAAAATCATCGTCGACGCTGGTGACTATCGTCAAAAAAGAGCAGAAGCTTTAAAAAAAATTGCTTTAAATACCGCTCAAAAAGTCAAATTTACCGGCAAGCCCCAAATACTTCCCCATTTTAATTCTGCCGAACGCCGCCTCATCCATCTCTGCTTAGCCGACCATCCAGAAGTTGTCACTGAATCTCAAGGCGAAGGCTCTGCCCGCCGGCTTGTTGTCAAGCCCAAAGAATGAAGAAAATTCACCAAACGCTTTTCAGTCTGTTGATCTTCCTCCTCCCTGTCCAGCTTGGCAAACATTTCTGGCCTACCTTTTCCTTCATTGGCGGTCTTCGCATTGATTACTATTCCCCCACTCTTTATCTAACCGATCTCCTTATTATCTTAATCCTCGCTCTTTTTGCTCTAGAAAAATTAAAACTCAAAAAATTCAAACCCAGAAAAATCCCCCTCCTGGTTCTTTTGTTTTTTCTCTACCTCTTTTTAAACTGTGTTTTAGCCTCCTCTCCTAAACTGGCCTTCTACAAATTTCTAAAAATCTCCGAATTTTTTTTGCTGGGGATTTATATTGCTCAAATCAAAACCAAAATCAAAAAATTAATCCTCTTCCCTCTTGCCTTATCCTGTCTTTATGTCTTTATTATTGCTCTTTTACAGTTTGTTGGCAAATCCTCCCTGGGAGGGGCCTTTTATTGGCTAGGAGAAAGAGCCTTCAATCTTTCCACTCCCGGCATTGCTAAAATTGTTTTTAAGGGTCAGGAGATTCTTCGCCCATACGCCACCTTTCCTCATCCCAACGCCCTCGCCGGTTTTGTCCTTGTCTCTCTCCTTCTCTTCTTTGCCCTCAAGCCCCCCCTCTTTCTAGAAAAACCAGTTTTGGTCTCCTCTCTTATCACCATCTTTCTTACCTTCTCCCGCTCAGCCTGGATTGCCGCCCTTGTATTTCTTCCTCTTGTTCTTTTCTTGACTCTTTCCAAAAGAAGAAAATCAGTTACTGTTTTTCTTAAACCCCTGTTAGTTAGTCTTGGGTTAATTATTTTGATCTTCAGCCTCTTTGGGGCTTCCTCCCCAACCTCTGATTCCAAAAATATCACTTTTGCCTCTCAGTCTCTTCCCTTAAGAGTAGAGCTCAACAAGGCCGCTCTTGAAATGATAAAAAAACACCCTCTCGCCGGCGTTGGTTTCAACAATTTTATTCTGGCTCTCCCCCGCTATTCTCCCAGGGTTTCCCAAACCCTCTGGCTTCAACCGGCTCACAATCTTTACCTCCTCATTGCTGCAGAAACAGGCCTTATTGGTCTTCTTCTTTTTCTTTTGTTCTTTTTTCTTTCTCTCAAAAAAACCCTTACCCCAAAGACTCTTTTTTCTTCCCTCCCTCTCTTTTGCATCCTTTTCCTTGGTCTCTTTGATCATTATTTTTTTACCCTCCAACAAACCCAACTTCTCTTCACTCTCACCCTCGCTCTCCCTTGGTCAAAGAACTAACCAGTGAAAATTAAAATTGTATAATTAATCAAGTTCCATGAAATCTCTCAGCCACAAAATCGCCTTCAATACTCTCATCCAAATCTTTGCCAAAGTTTTTGTTACTACCATCAATCTCCTCACTACTGCTTTTCTAACCCGCTATTTAGGCCCCGCCTCCTATGGTGATTACCTTATCGCCCTCGGCTTCATCACCATGTTTAACACCTCTGCCGACTGGGGCACCACTCTTATTACCGTCAGAGAAGCCAGTCAAAATCCAAGACAACAAGAATCAATCATTGGCAACACTTTTCTCTTAAGAAACACCCTGGCCGTCATTTCTCTCCTTATTTCCATCGCCGTTGCTCTCTTTACACCCTACGGCCACTCCCTAAAACTCCTCATCGTTGTTGCCAATTTTGCCATCTTAAGCCTATCTTTGAAAACTTCCTTTTATATTATTTTCCAAACCAAACTTAAGTTTCAAAACTGGGCCGCCTCAGAAATTGTCACCGCTACCGTCAACCTTCTTCTTTGTCTTTTCTTTATCTACCTTGAGCTTCCTATTTTGTTTTTTATCATTTCCCTCATTTTGGCTCACACCCTAGCCGCTCTCACCGCCGCCCTTCTCTCTCGCCCCTTATTGAGCCTTAATCTTACTCCCAACCCCAAGCTTTTAAAAAAATTAATTAAAGAAAGCCTTCCCATGGGAGCCATTCTCTTTTTATATTCTCTTTACATCACCGCTGACAAATTTATTCTTAAAGCCTGTGGCTTTGCTACAGGCGTTGGCATTTATGGACTCGCCTATCGCATCAGAGATGTTTCTATCCAGCCCGCCGCCTACTTTATGAACACCCTTCTTCCCATCTTTTCCTCCGAGTCCAAAAACACCTCCTTCTCTCGATTCAAGATTCTTTACCAAAAAGCCTTTGATGTCTTAATACTCATGGGCCTTGGTCTCTTTTTATTTTATTCCTTCTTCTCCCGGCCAATCTTTTTGCTTTTAGGCGGCGACAAATTTACTGCCTCTTCCTTGGCTCTTCGCCTTATTTCTTTTTCTATTTTTATTTCTTTTTTAAATCATCTCACTGGCTACACCCTTATTTCTTTAAAAAAACAAACGACTGCTCTAAAAATTAACCTTTTTACTGTTTCTCTTAACCTTCTTCTCAACCTTTTGCTTATTCCTCGTTTTTCCTATTTTGCCGCTATCTTTAACCTCACTCTTACCGAAATCTTAAATTTTATCTTCACCAGCCTTATCATCTACAAAAAAACCCGTTATCTTCCTTCGTTTTTTTCTTTTCCCCAAACAACCTTCCTTCTTTTTAAAAAATATGTTAAATTAGCAAAGTCATGCTTTTAAACATTTTTTGCGACGGGGGAGCCAGAGGCAACCCTGGCCCCGCCGCCATCGGTTTTCTCATCACAGACAAAACCGGCAAGAGTCTTCATAAAACCCACCAGTTTATTGGCAAGAACACTAACAACGCCGCCGAGTACACCGCCGTCATCACCGCTCTCGATTGGTTGCAAAAAAACTGGTCTAAAATTAAACCTCCCCCCACCGGCGTCAATTTTTTTCTCGATTCAAAACTTACTGTCAACCAGCTCAACGGCCTATATAAAATCAAAAACTCAAACCTCAGGGAATTAATCGTCAAAATTCGTCAACTTGAAAACCAAATAAAAGCCCCACTAAAATACAATTTCATCAGACGCGAGCAAAACAAAAAGGCCGACGCCCTCGTCAATCTCGCCCTCGACCGCGCCCTCCACTAATCCCCTCAGTTCCTTCAGTGTTTCTGTAAATTTCCCCTAATTTCTCAACCAACAATTTAACAACATAGCAATTTAGCAATTTAACTTCTCCTCGTATTCTTTTAATCCTTTAATCTTAAATTCTAATTCCTAATTCTAATACTCTAGGTCTTTATTCACGTGATTTATCGTCATAAGAAAAAAAACAAAACCGAACCCAACAAATTAAATAAAAAAATATTAACCAAAAGAGAAAGCCTTTAGGCATGAAAATTCTTTTAAATTACCCACAAAATACTAATCTAACATCGTATAAACAGATAACCATTTACACAGATTTATCACTCTAGGACATAAAAAATTTTTTCCGCAAAAACCAAAAAACTCTTGTGTTTTTCTTCTTAAATTTTTAAAATGAACTTAATGCTCCAAAGAATCTTAAATAAAAAAGTTAAACCCCTGTGTTTAATCACCTCTGGAACCTCACCCCTTGCTTCTTATCTCGCTGAAATTCTCCTCAAAAAATGTACCGTTGTTTCTTTAGACCACCCCTCTTCTCAAAGAAGAAACCTTGAGCATCTTCTCTTCAATCCCGATTTTGTTTTTTTAAAAACCACCGCCTCAAGTTTTCCTGAAACCATTAAAAATCTTTCTCTTGGTGAAATTGATTACATTTTCCACCTTCCCACAGACCTTCCCCATCTCACCAACCGCTGCATTCAAGAAATTATCACCCAAACAGAAAGCATTTTAAAACTTGGGCTCAAGCAAAAATCAAAGCTCTTAATTCTCACCACCGCTGACCTTCTTTTAACCCTTGAGGCGCCAGAAACTCCTGGAACAGTTAAAAAACTTCACGATCTCCAAAACTTTCTCGAAACTTTTATCTCTCACTTCCTTAAAAAAAATTCTCTCAACTGTCGGCTTTTGAGAACCACCGATCTTTACGGACCAAGAATGAATCTCAAAAAATTTTCTGCCTTTCACGAACTCTTAAAACAGGCCCTAAAAAAAGGGATTATAAGAGTTCCTAGCGACGGCCTTCAAGAAGTTTTCCCCCTCCACCTTTCCGATGCTGCTCGTGGAGTGGTCAGAGCCATATTTGCCCCCGGCACCGCCAACAAAACCTTCAATCTGGTAAACCCCGACAAAATCAACCTCTTAAATCTTGGTTTTCTCATTCAAAAAATATACAGAAAGAAAGGAAAAAGAATCGATTTAAAATTTATCCAGGCCCCTCAAAAACCCCCTAAGACTCTAATTCCTCCTAAAAACAATTTAGGCTGGCAACCCAAGGTTGGTCTTGAAGAGGGGCTCACTGAAACCTTTTTGAGCTTTAGAAAACAAAAGAAGGGAGTTTCTCAAATTCCCACTCTTTCCCATTTTACCTACCAATATTTTCCCAAGCTTTTCCCCCGCCCACCAAAANNAAAACCTCTCTACCAAAAATTTCCTTACCCAAAGTTAAAATTTCCAAGCCGCGGCTCAGCCCCAAAATTTCCCCAAAAGCAATTATTGTCACTCTTGTCCTCTTTATCTTCTTCACTATCACCCTCCTTCCTTTTGTTCAAATTACCCTGGCCTTTTCCCAAGGCTTTCTTTCCTTAAAAACTCTCAACCAGGAATTAGAAGACTTTGAATTTAAGAAAGCAAGCAAAACCTCTCAAGAAGCTCTTGCCCATCTTACCTTTACGCGTAAAAAAATTAAACAACTCTCACCCCTATTTAACCTCCCTCCCTTCAAGAAAAAAACTTCTCAAATCGACAACCTTCTTTCTTCAACTCAAAAGTTTACTCAAGCAATTAATTCTTTGAGTCTCGCCGCTAACGAGACCACTGATTTAAATAAAGCCGTTTTTACCCAAAAGCAAATCAATCTTGAAGACACCCTTGTCAATTTAAAAACTGGCGTCGACGAAACCTACCATTATCTTTCTTTATTTGAATCAGAAGCCGAAACCAACCTTTTGCCTTTCGCCGACACCAAAATTTTCAATCTCGGCTCAAGAATAAAACCCGTTTTGGAGTATACCCCTATTTTAAGAAATTACCTTATTCAAGCCAAGGAAATCATTCCCACCATTCCCTCGACCATTGCTCTTGGCTCTAAAAAAACCTATCTTCTTCTTTTTCAAAACAACAACGAACTAAGACCCACAGGCGGTTTTATTGGTTCTTATGCTCTTGTCACCTTCAGCGACGGCAAACTCATTGATTTCAATGTTGAAGATGTCTATGCCGCCGACGGCCAATTACGCGGCCATGTTGAACCACCTCCCAAATTAAAAGAATTCTTGGGTCAAGCCAGCTGGTTTTTAAGGGACTCCAACTGGGACCCTGATTTTCCCACTACGGCCCAACGGGTTGAATGGTTTTTCTTAAAGGAAACCGGCAGGGAAGTAGATGGTGTAATTGCCATCAATCTCTTTACTGTCCAAAAGCTCTTAAAAAACCTCGGCCCCATCAACCTTCCTGATTACAATGAATCCATTACCCATCAAAATATTTTTGAGCGCGCAGAATATTACAGCGAAATCAACTTTTTCCCCGGGTCCACCCAAAAAAAGGATTTTTTAGGCATTCTTGCTAAAACCATCTTCATTCACCTTCAAGAACAAGAACCAAGGGTTTTTTTCAAAAACGCTCTTTCTCTTTACCAGTCTCTTACCGAAAAAGACACCCTCTTAAGCCTCCACGACGACAAAATTAACCAAATTTTAAACCAACTTAACTGGGCTGGCCAAATAAAAACCGCGCCCAAAAAAGAAAACACAATCAACGACTATCTATTCCCGATTGAATCAAATGTTGGTGTCAACAAGGCCAACTTCTTTGTTGAAAGAACCATTGACCACCAGGTCCTTGTCGACAAAACAGGGGAGATTATCACTACTTTAAACCTTGTCTATCAAAACGATAGTCCTAGTGAGAGTTGGCCAGCCGGTACCTACAAAAACTATCTTCGGGTCTATTGCCCTCAAGGCTCAACTCTTGAAAGCTTAAAAATTAACGATCAAACCATTCCTCATTCTCAAATTGACACTTCCCTTAAACACCAAAAAACCATCTTTGGTTTTCTTGTTAAAGTTCCCATAAGATCAACCACTAAAGTCTCTCTCTCTTACCGTCTCCCCCTCAAGCTTGATTTCCAAAAAGAGCTTCAAAATTATAAGCTTTTAGTCCAAAAACAATCCGGCAACAAACCCGATAAAATTGACCTCAAAATTAACTTCCCTCAATTTTTAAAAGTGGTCCAAACCTCATCAGGAGCCAATGTCGCTCCTCAAGAAACCTCCTTCAAAGACACCCTTGACCAAGACAAAACCTTTACTGTCGAATTCTTTAATCAATAATCCCCATCGTCCGAAGCTGTCCATTGTTTGACTTTTTAAATTCCCCCAGGGTAGAATACTTCACATGGAGAAAACTACTCTCAAAGCAAAAATCAGAAAAACTTTTGGCCGCAAGGTCAAAACTCTAAGACGTGAAGGCGCCCTTCCTGCTAATCTCTATGGTAGGAAAATCAAATCTCAACCCCTTCAGATGTCCCTTGGTGACTTCGAGAAAGTCTTCGAGAAGGCCGGCACTACCGGCGTTGTTGAGCTTCAAATTGGCACCCAAACCACACCTGCCCTTATCAGAAACGTCCAATATCATCCTGTTACCGACCAACCCCTTCATATTGATTTCTACAAAATTGATTTAACCAAAAAGGTTACCGCCACCGTCCCCATCAGCCTTATTGGCGAAGCTCCCGCTGTTGAACAGAAAATCGGCCTTCTTGTCAATCCTTTAACTGAAATTAAAGCTCAAGCCCTCCCCAAAGATCTACCTGAAAAAATAGAAGTTGATATTTCTTCTCTTGATAAAATCGACTCCACCATTCTTGTCAAAGACCTTAAAGTTGACACCAAAAAGGTGGAAATTTTAACCGACAAAGGCCAAACCGTTGCTCAAATCCAACCTCCACAAAAAGAAGAAGAGGAAGAAAAACCACCCGAAACCGGTCCTGAGCCTGTCGAAGGAGAAGAAGCTCCAGTAGAAGGTGAAGAAGTAGAAGAAGCCAAAGCTCGTCCTGCTCGTCCTGCTCGTCCCGAGCCTGGCCGAGGGGAGCCTGGCCGAGGAGAGCTTGTCGAAGAAAAAAAGGTCAAAAAAGAAGCAGTTGAACCAACCAAGGACCAGCCTCGGCCACAACCCAAACCTCAACCACTCCAACAAAAACCTAAAAAAGAAGCGAAAAATACTTAGACCCTAATCTTCCTAATTCTTCTTAAAAGAAGCGGAAAAAACACCAGCGCCAGTCCTAAGCTCCCAAGAATTATCGTCGGCGTCACCACGCCTGCTGTCGGCGTCTCCGCCGTCGGCAAAGATCCAACATCCGCCGGCACTTCACCAATTGTTAAGGTAAAAGAAATCGTGCTTTCATTCGAAGTAAAACTCACTACATGATCACCATCCGCCAAAGTAGTGCTATAACTCCAATTACCAGTTGTATCCGCCGTTGCCGTCTCGCTTGCACTATCAATCGTTGCTGTCACCTCCGCACTTGCCAATGCAATTCCCGTAAAAGTCACGCTTCCGCTCGAATACCACAGATGATCATAAGTTACCCCGTCAACGCTCATCGCCCCCACCGTTTTTAACTGAAATCCACTGGCAAAACAAAGTAGGGGAGAACCAAGAAGCAAAATCAAAACTATCAACGTGGACAGGAAGCCTTTCACAGGTTAATTCTATGAAAATATTTTAAACAAGTCAAATTGACAAGCCACACTCTAATTCCTAGTCCCTAATACCTAGTTAATTATTCCCTTAAGCTCCAAGGCTAAATCATAATTTGGATCCAAATTCAAGGCCTCCTCAAGATTCTTTTTTGACTGAACCTCATCGCCCATTCGCCAATACAAAACCGCCAGCTTAAGATACCCGTCTCGATAATCAGGTCTCTCATCAAGAATCCTTCTCCATTTCTCAACATCTTCCCCAATTTTTTCCGGCTCCAAAATTCTTTCTCTAATCTTTTCCCAGACACTCTCCTCTCCCAAAACCTGTCTCTCATCTTCATTTTCACCCTCCTCAAAAGCTTGCCTTAAAGCAATTGCCAGATCAAACTCCTTTTTAGCCGCCTCAAGATTATTAATCTCCAAAAAACCCTCTGCCAGCTCTAAATGTTTTTTATAATCAGAAGGCAAGAGCATCACCTGTCTTTTTTTCTCAAACAACTTATCAGTAGGGGAGAGCATTATCCATCCAAGCGTCAAAACAAGAAAAACCACTCCAAAAAAGAAAATATGCGCATCCAAAAAACTCAATATTTTATCTTTTAAAGATACCAATATCATCTTGGCCAATCAGAAATAATTAATGGAACATGTCCCGACGCTTTGCGTCGAGGATCCTCGACTGAAATTATTTTCAGTCGGGACCAGATCTCCTCAGTCACAAATGGCATGAAAGGATGCAAAAGCTTAAGACAATTCAAATAAACATGACGCAAAACCGACAAAGCAACCTCATCTTTTTTGAAAAGCCGCTTTTTTGAATACTCTATGTACTGGTCTGCAAATCGATGCCAAACAAAATGGTATATTTTTTCTGCCGCCAAATCAAAACGACATCTATTAATTAACATTGTTACCTGTTGAACCAACTGATTCAATTCTTTGATTATTTCTTTATCTTCCTTAGTTAGTTTAATGTTTTTTTTAGGCGAATAAAAAGGAATCTTTTTTTTAGCCTGTTCAAAATTTAATAAAATAAATCGCCCAATGTTCCACAGTTTGTTAGCAAAATTACGATACCCAACCACCTTATTTTCTTCAATCTTAAGGTCTTTTCCTGGCGGATTACCAATTACCAACGCCATTCTCAATGCGTCTGCTCCATATTTCTCAATCAACTCCAAAGGATCAAAACCAATTCCTTTTGTTTTACTAAACTTTTGTCCCTTCTCATCCCGCACCAAGCCGTGTAAATAAACTACCTCAAAAGGAACCTTACCTGTCATCTCAAGACACATCATTACCTCCCGCGCGACCCAAAAAAACAAAATATCGTAAGCCGTTTCCCGAACAGTTGTCGGATAAAAGTAGTCAAAATCCGAAAGTTTTTTCATTTTACCCCGATTTAGTCTACCCCGAGCCTGTCGAGGGGGCCAGCCAAAAACCGAAATCGGCCAAAGCCCAGAAGAAAACCAAGTATCAAGAACGTCTTGGCTTTGAATCCAATCTGAACCCAATGGCTTTTGTCCTACATGAATTTTTAATTTTGAATTTTTAATTTTGAATTTTGCGTGTTTGAACCAAACAGGTAACTGGTGTCCCCACCAAAGCTGCCTTGAGATACACCAGTCACGAATATTCCCAAACCATTGAAAATAAATCTTTTCAAATCGCTTAGGAACAATTTTTATCTTCCCCTTCTTAACCGCTTCAATTGCCCTTTTTGCTAAAGGTTTTATTTTTACAAACCACTGTTTAGAAATTAAAGGCTCTGTTGCTGCCCCACAGCGCTGGCAATGACCAACAGCGTATTCATAATCTTTAATCTTTTCAATCAAGCCTTTTCTTTTAAGATCTTCAACCACTTTTTTCCTTGCCTCTTTGACCTTTAAACCTTCGTATTTTCCCGCAAGCTTTGTTAACTTACCCGCCTGATCAATTACCACTAATTTCTCAAGTCCGTGCCTTTCCCCAATTTCAAAATCAAGTAAGTCATGAGCCGGAGTAATCTTTAACGCCCCTGTTCCAAACTTAGGATCAACGGCCTTATCTTCAATTACCGGAATCTTTCTCTCAGTTAAAGGCAAAGGAACATTCTTTCCTAAAAGATGTCTATATTTTTTGTTTTTAGGATTAATCGCCACCGCCACGTCAGCAAACATTGTTTCTGGCCTCGTTGTGGCAATTGTCATTGGACCATATTTAATAAAATAAAGCTTACCCTTCTCCTCCTCATGGACATTCTCCAAATCAGAAATAGCTGTTTCACATTTTGGACACCAATTAATTAATCGCTCCCCCTGATAAATAAGCCCTTTTTTATAAAGACGATTAAAAGCTTTCTCAACCGCGCGTGAGCGAATCTTATCCATGGTGTAGGCGTCTCTGGACCAGTCCAAAGAAAACCCAAGCAGTTTAAGCTGGTTTCGGATATATTTCCTCGAGTCTTCAGCAAATTTTTTAGCTCTCCTCAAAAACTCTTCTCTTCCTACCGCCTTTTTAGTCTTTCCCTCCTTGGCTAATTCTTTAGAAACCAAAGATTCTACCGCAATTGAAGCATGATCAAAACCCGGCAGCCACAAAGTTGGCTCCCCCTTCATTCGATGATACCGAACCATAATATCCTCAACCACATACATTGCGTGACCAGCATGAAGCCCGCCAGTCACATTCGGCGGCGGAAGGGTAATCACAAACGGCTTCTTTTTGGCAGCTTGCCCCGAAGGAACCTTGGGGGTAAAATATCCACCCTTTTCCCACACCGAATAGATCTTTCTCTCAACCCTTTTATGGTCATATCGTTTTTCCATCAAGAAATATTATACATTCTCATCTATTGCAAGGCTAGGATTAGCCCGAATTTCTTGCCACGGTTTTGGTTTATAATTGTAATAAGCACACGAAGCCACAAAAGCCGCATTATCCGTACAAAGCTCCGGCGCCGGAACAAAAAAGTCAATTCGTAATTCGTTATTCATAATTCGTAATTCCATCTTTTCCCTCAATTTCTCGTTCGCCGCCACCCCTCCCGCCAAAAGAATGGTTTTTACCTTACATTTTTCCGCCGCCCTTATCGTTTTTTCCACCAAAACATCTGTAATTGCCTCTTGTACCTCAAAAGCCAATTGTCCAATTGTTAAATTGTTAAATTGATCTTCTGATTTTAAAGATTTTACCTTATTTATTAAGGCCGTCTTTAAACCAGAAAAACTAAAATCAAAATCTTTTGTATCAATCATCGGCCTCGGCAATTTAAAATTAGTTGTAAGTTGTAAGTTGTAAGTTGTAAGTTTTGCTGCTTCAGCAGCAATCACCGGCCCTCCAGGGTAGGGGAGACCCAACAACCTTGCGCACTTATCAAAACATTCACCGGCCGCATCATCTCGCGTTCCCCCAAGCCATTTAATTTCACCATGACCTTTAATTAACACCAAGTCCGTATGCCCCCCCGAAACCACCAACCCCACCGCCGGAAACCCCGGTTTTTCAGTTTTTTTGTTTCTTTGTTTTTTTGTTTCAATCCAATTCCCGTACAAATGTGCCTGCAGGTGATTAACTGGCATAATCGGCTTCTTCCAAACACAAGCCAACGTCTTTGCCGTTTCTACCCCCACCAAAAGTGAACCAATCAGCCCCGGCCCCACCGTCACTGCAATAACGTCGATTATATTTGGATACTGGAATACTAGGATACTGGGATCCTTTTTCTTCTCTTTCTTAATATCTAGGTATCTTAATATCCTAGTATCTTTTAATGCTTCTCCAATCACCGATATAATGCATTTAATCTGCTCTCTTGCTGCTACCTCAGGAATAATCCCTCCTGTTTTTTTATGCAATTCCTCCGACGAAGCCACCACCGAAGACAAAATCTCCTCTCCATTCTTTACCACCGCCACTGCCGTCTCATCACAGCTTGTCTCAATTCCCAAAATAATCATCTTTTTTCTCCCTACCCTCCTGTTCCCCTCAAAAACACTGCTTGCCATGGTCTATATGCAGAATAAAAAACCCTATCCTGTAGCACCTCACCATTTCTCGTCACTTTCCAGCCAAAAGAAGCCTTTGCTCCCCACGCCTTCCAGTCAATTTGTTTTACTACTCCCGCCGGTAACGTCGGGTCATCAACATACAAATCAGGGGGTGGGGGAGTCTGGTCCCAAATCTTAGAATTGGTAATTGTTACCCTTCTTTCATCAGAAGTGCCATACATTTCAAAGGATAGATAGCGGTTTCCCCTGTTAAAAACTCTTTGAACCAAAATCGAAGCCGGTGTGTCATTTTTAAATTTAAAATCAGGCGCCGGCTCCCAAACAGTTGCGTCCTGTCCAACCGGGAACCCCTGCTCATAATAGGAAACTCGATAAGCATGAGCTCGCCTCTCCAAAATCGGTAGCCCAGCCCGCAAAACTGCTCGAAAAAGAGTCGTTGACACCTGACAAACACCCCCCCCATCTCCTAAAATTGTCTTTCCTTCTTTTATGACATATGCTTCTTTATATCCCGTCTTTTTAGACACCTCTCCCAACGCCTGATTCAAGGAAAAAACCTCACCTGGTTTAACTAAAATTCCGTTTATTCGTGAAGAAGCCAAATCAATGTTATGTATCCTCCCCGCAATCGACCCCCTAAAATAAGATTCACCTTTTCCTAAAAGCTCCTTTATTCCAAGACTGTTTACCTCTTCAGTGCTTATTTCTGGCGGTGTCTTCTTTACCTCAAGTATAATTTTATCTGTTTTTCCATCCTCTTTTTCCAGTTCGTGCAATTTTTTTGTCAAGCTTGTTTTTGTTCCCTCCTGATCCAAGGTCAATCCATCCTTTCCTGGCCTAAACTCTGTTACCCTAACTCCGTCAAAGGAAAAAGCCGCATTTTGTGGCTTCTTGTCAACAGACTCTGCTAACTGCGCCGCATAACTGGCAATTCTTTCCTCGTCAAAACCCCCTTTAAGGCCAAGAAACTTTATCAAATCCCTTTCCTTCAAGGTCCACTTCTGTTCTTCAGTTAATATAAGAAGCTGTTTGTCCAAAAGTTTCTCCGCCCTCTCTCTTACCTTCTCTATCTCAGACTCTGTCAATTTTGGCCTTACCTCAACCACGGGTAATAGAAGTTGGCTTTTATCAAAATATGCCAATTTTTGTTTGATTATTTCAAAGACTTTACCTTCATCAAGCTCCTGGCCATTCTCGCCCTCCCTAACCACTACTCGACTCAACTTTCCTGCTGGCGTGGCTTCTAAAACTTCCACCTCCGGCTCAATCGCTGGAATCATCAACTGCGCCCCAATTGAAGCAATTTGATCCTTTAATTCTCCCTCATCTAGTTTATAAACCGCTCCAATTCTTACCCCCTCTCTTAAAGCAAAATATTTTTCTCTCAAGCCCCTCACTACTCCCGACTTTCTTCCATGAGAACAACCTCTCTCAACCGATTTTTTTGTGTCATAATCAATCTCGCTCTTTTCCAAATCAATAATCCAGACCCTCTTGTCCAAAATCAGCTTCAATTGGTCTAACTTTTGAGATTTTTCCCAAGAAGAAAAAATCCTTTCTGCTTCTTCTCGCGACTTACCTCCCAGCAAAACCCCTCCTACTTCAACCCCAGGATAAACCTTCCCCCAAAAAATTAGATGATATGTGCCCATCAAAAAAAGACTCAGAAGTAACAAAAAACAAAATCCAACCACTCCCCCCACCAAAAAACTCTTCAAGCTAAATTTCACCCTTTTTCTTGCAATCATTTTCCCCCTTGCTGTATGATAACATCAAGTTAAACATTTTACTAAACCTTTTATCTCCGACTTTCATGCCTGCCAACAAAACCAAAACCACCATTAGCATTCCCGACCAAGAAGAAATCTTTTCTGCCAAAGATTCCCCCTCAGCTCCAGAAACACCTCCCCCTCCTCCCCAAACTCCTCCTCCACTTCCTTCTTCACCACCTCCTCCACAGGACCCCCCCCTGTCTCCATCGCTTGAAAAACCAAAGCCCGCCGTAGAAGGTCTGCCACCGTCGGGCCCACCCCCACCACCCCAAGAGCTTATTCTTGAAGATAAAGGCCCGGTCTCCAATATTAAAAACACCCTCTTAAAACTTCTCATCCCTCTCGCCATTATTATTGTTGTTATTATCGGATTCAAACTCCTTACCTCCCTTGTCAGCAGAATCAGAACTCCGGAAGGAGAGCCGAAAGAAACCAAGAAAGTCACCCTCACCTACTGGGGTCTTTGGGAACCAAAGGAGGTTATTCAACCTCTTATTCAAGAGTATCAAAACACCCACCCCAACGTTACCATCAATTATCAAAAACAACACCACCAACAATATCGCCAAAGACTTCAATATGACCTAGGTAAAGAAAATGCGCCAGATATTTTTCGCCTTCATAACACTTGGGTTTCAATTTTCAAAAACCAACTTGCCTCCATGCCTGAGGCAGTAAAAAAAACCCTCTCTCCGGACAGTGCCTTTTACCCTGTTAACAAGACTGATCTTTCCTTTTCTGGTCAATATTATGCTCTTCCTCTCGAAATCGACGGCTTGGGACTTTTCCTCAATAACGAAATTTTCCAAAACGCGGGCAAATCACCCCCCACTACCTGGGATGAACTTCGTCAAGCCGCTATCGACCTAACTGTCAAAGATGAAGCCGGCAAAATAAAAATTGCCGGCGTTGCTCTCGGCACTCCCGCCAACATCGACCACTGGTCCGATGTTTTAGCCGTGATGATTCTTCAAAACGGGGCTGACTTTCAAAATCTCACCCAATATTCCAAATTAGCCGAAGACGCCCTTTCCTTTTTTACTCTTTTCACTCGTGTTGATAAAGTTTGGGACGAAACCCTTCCCCGCTCCACCGCTGCTTTTGCCACCGGCAAGCTTGCTATGTATTTTGGCCCCTCCTGGGAAGCAACCGACATTTACAATCTCAACCCCGATCTAGACTTCAGAATAATTCCTATCCCTCAACTGCCCGAAACCAATATCACCTGGGCTTCTTATTGGGTCGAGGGCGTCAATAAAAATTCAAAAAACACCAAAGAAGCCTGGGAGTTTTTGGCCTTCCTTTCCCAAAAACAATCTTTAGAAAAACTCTTTCAAAACGCAAAAGCCTCAGGTCGGCTTTTTGGCGAACCATATCCTCGAATTGACATGGCCACTCTTCTCGACTCCGACAGATATCTTGGCGCTTATATTCGTCAAGCCCAAACCAGCAAAAGCTGGTTTCTCTGCTCCCGCACCTGGGATGATGGTATCAACGAAAGCCTTATTCAATATTTTGCCACTGCCGTCAACGAAGTTAATCAAGGCAAAACTCCTCAAAAAGCCATTCTCAATTTAAGTCAAGGAGTTACCCAAGTCCTTTCCCAATACGGCCTCACCACCACTTCTGTCCCACCTCAATAACTTATAACTTGGAACTAACAACTAATAACCTAATTTCTTATTCATGATTCATTATTCATAATTCATCATTCATCATGTCTCCCGCTCATTCCTCCATCCTCCGCACCCTCGCCTACGCCGACATCTTTAACTACCCTCTTACCTTAAAAGAAATTCACCGCTGGCTTATAAATTCCCCAAAATCCACCCTCCCAACAAAAATTAGAAATCTTCAACAAACCCTCCAAGACCTTCCCCAAGTTCAAAAATCCGGCCTCTACTACCACTTTAAAAACGGCCCTCATCTTATTAAACTGCGCCGTCAACATGCTCAATATTCTCAAAAAAAACTAAAAATTGCTCAAAAAACTACCCAATTCCTTAAAATAATCCCCACCATTAAAGCCATTCTTGTTACCGGAACCTTAGCCATAAAAAACTCAAAAAAAGAAGACGATATCGACTTGCTTATCATTTGTCAAAAAAACTCTCTTTGGCTCACCCGCCCTCTTCTCATACTTACTCTTGAACTTTTGAGAACAAGAAGAAGACCCCGCGACAGGGGAGTCGCCAACAAAATTTGTCTTAACCTTTTTCTAGATGAAACAATCCTCACTCTTCCTCAAAAGGATCGCAATCTCTTTACTGCCCATGAGCTTCTTCAAGCCCAACCCCTTTTCAGTAGGGGAGATGCTTACGCAAAATTTATCACCCAAAACTCCTGGGCCAAAAAATACCTCCCCCACGCCTACAAATTAACAATTAACAATCAACAATTAACAACTGACAACCAACCATCAACCACCATCAATTTCCTCCTTCATCNNCCTCCAGCTCCTCTACATGTTTCCCCGTCGCACCAAAGAAAAAACCTCTCTTCATTATGCCTATTTCCATCCCCGCTCCCAAAAAAACCAAATCTTAAAAGAATATCAAAAACGCCTCACTGATTTAGGCCTTAAACCATAAATCCCAATTCCTAACTCCTAATTCCAAACTCTTTATTCCTAATTCCTGATTTATCACTTATTCCTTTAATCCTTTATTCCTAGTTCCTTACATGCTATCATACCCTTGATGGCCAAACTCCAAAGCAGCTCCAAAGACCAAACCATCCTCTCTCTCCGCATGGCCAAAGATGCCGAGCAAACCCCTGAGGCCGCCGCCCAACTTTTCTCCTCTATCAAATCATTTGCCCGCCCCTCTCTTTTCACTAAAATCTTCGGCACTCAAAAATGCTTATGTTTTGAAATTGTTGTTTGTCAACAAACCATTTATTTTCTTGCGGTTGCCCCTCAAAGCTTTGTAAATTTCCTCGAGTCCCAAATTACCGCCCAATATCCTCAAGTAGTCATTGCCCCCATTGGCGATTATCTTCCCCCTTGGATCAAAAATACCAAAAAAGTCTTTGGCCAACTTGCTCTTTCCAACTCTGCCTATTATCCTCTCCGCACTTATGAAGAGTTCAAAGACATTGACCCTCTTTCTTCTGTTTTAGGCACTATGGCCAAAGCCGAGCCCAACGAGCTTATGCTTTTTCAAATGCTTATTACTCCCGCTAGCTCCTCTTGGCAAAGCAATGCTCTTAAAATGGTCGAGAAAGGTATCACCACCACCACTCCTGACGGCCACTTTCACACCCGTTCTCTTCCTCACGCCAACGTTATTGAAAAAAAAGCTTCCCTTCCTGGTTTCAAAACCAGCCTCCGCCTTCTTGCCTGTTCAGAAACTCAAGAAAAATCAAAAAAACTCTTGGTTGATTTAGCCGGCTCCTTTGGCAGCTTCTCCTTGGGTGAGGGCAACGCCCTCGTTCTCAAAAAACCCCCCTCTTTTCAAAAAAGCTCTTTTTTAAAAAGCATTCTTGATCGCTCTTTCAAATATGCCCCTCGAGGCCAGATATTAAACGTTGCCGAACTAGCTACTCTTTTCCACCTTCCTACCGAAAAATTAAGCCGTCTCAAAAATATTGCCTGGGGACGCTCTCTCTTGGGTGAGCCTCCAGAAAATCTACCTGTTGCCGCCGGCCTAACTGATGAGCAAAAAAAAGAAGTCAACTTTTTTGCCCGCACCGAATTCAAAAATAAAATCACCACTTTTGGCATTAAAAGGCCAGATCGCCGCAAGCACATTTATATGATTGGTAAAACCGGCACTGGTAAATCAACTCTTATTGCCAATATGGCCATCAACGACATCCGCCACCGCGAAGGCGTTGCCGTTATCGATCCCCACGGTGATCTTTGCGAGATTCTTTTAGACTATATCCCTTCCTATCGCCTAAACGATATTTGTTATCTTGATCCTTCCGACGCCAAATACCCCTTCAGGCTCAATCTTTTAGAGGTCAAGAATATCGCTCATGCTGAGCTTATCGCCTCCGGCATTGTCTCCATTTTTCACAAACTTTACCATTACTCTTGGGGCCCCCGCCTTGAATATATCTTAAGAAATACCATCATGACCCTTGTCAATCGCCCCGGCTCGACTCTTGTTGATGTTCCCCGGATTCTTTCTGATGAAAGATTTCGCCAAAAAGTCATTGACAAAATTCAAGACGATGTTTTAAAAAACTTTTGGCTCAACGAATTCAACAAAATGTCCGAAAGACTCCGCTCAGAAGCAATTTCTCCAGTTCTAAACAAAGTTGGCCAATTTGTCACCTCTCCTCTTATCAGAAATATCATCGGCCACCCTCATTCAACCATTGACCTTGAAGAATTTATGAATGAGGGCAAAATAATCATCGTCAATTTTTCTCAAGGCAAATTAGGCGAAGATAATGCCACCCTCTTAGGTTCAATGCTTATTACCCAGATGCAACTTGCCGCCATGAACAGAATTAACCTCCCTGAGGCTCAAAGAAAAGACTTTTATCTTTATGTCGATGAGTTCCAAAACTTTGCTACTGCCTCCTTTATTAAAATTCTTTCCGAAGCCCGAAAATTCAGACTTAACATCGCTGTTGCCAACCAATACATTGGCCAAATCCCCGAAGATATTCAAAAAGCCATTTTTGGTAATGTGGGCACTCTAATCTCCTTCCTTGTTGGCGCCCAAGACAGTCAACTTTTATCCCGTGAATTCGGCGGCGCCTACAAAGAAGAAGACTTAGTTGGCCTCGGCAACTACCAGGTTGTCAACAAGCTCTCCATTGATAATCTTACTTCCACTCCTTTTTATGGCTTCACCCTACCCTTACCCCGCTGCGTCAACAAAAACCGCCCCAAAGTTATCCGCCTCTCCCGTGAACGCTACACCAAACCAATCAAATAACTACAGGTGTCTCCGGCAAATGGTCTAACGGTCTATCTTTATCATATTCTGTCCCCAAAATATCCCCTAAGGCCTTAAGTAAATCTTCCATCGAGATTCCAAAAATAGATAATTGTCTTTGAAACGTGTTCTCTTTTGATAAATAACCTATCCGCTCTCTGAAATTAGAAGGATTAAACCTTACCTCCTTTATTATCAATCGACCATAAAACCAAAAAATTGAATTTCGGATGGTCTCAGCAAGAGCCTCAGGCGTTTTTGGCATTTTTAACCCAATGTTTCTAAGAGGCTCTCGGATACTCATACCTCCCCTTTCATTAGAAATCTTTATCAACTCCCTAGCCAATTGTCCAGTCAAATATTGACGCAATTCAGTCACGCTTATTTCGGAGTTTTCAGCAATTTCTTTAAAATAAACCTCAGCTATTTCTCGTTCAGAACTATTAATAAAGTGGAAATAAATCCACAACGGAACCCCTGTTCTCCAACAAGCCTTTATATACTCAACCTCCTCTTCGGCGGCTGTCAGCCCCCTGCGTTCGAACAAACCTAAATAACCTAAATAAAATTCACAGATCCTTTCTAAAGTTTCCTCCGCACTCTCTCCTCCTCTTGCAATGTCAGCCGGAGTGTCTCCCAAAAGGTATGGAGTTTCGTGGTTGGCAGTAACTTTTACCCCATCCAAACCAGGATAAAGGTAAATACCCTGATTTCTCCCAGCAGTATAAGTCCTTAACATATCCAGTCTCAGAATTATAGCCTGTCTCATCTCAGCCGCATTTCCCATTCGCAAAACTTTGTGTTCTTCAATGGGAGTCTCTTCTCTGCCTAGAAACCTTCTTAGAGCTGACCTTGTTCTTAATACAGATTTTAATACACCCGTATTCCTCTCACCCTCTCTTAATTGTGCACCAACAGGAATTCCTTCTTTACCTAAAAGGTGAATTCTTTTAAGAAAACCACCTTTATCATGGGCAGAGATATCCACCTGAACCTGTCTTCCTGACTCCCTAATTATCTCAGCAATTTTTTCTCTCTCTCCCTCGTCTTCAGCAAAATCTCCATTGGAAATAATCCTGATGGTTCTCTCAGGATGAACATTAGCCAACACTTCTCTCAGCAAGCTAGGCCTTGTTGTCGGCTCACCTCCAGTTATTATCACCTCCTCCCAAGGAAGCACGCTTAAAGCCTTAACCTTCTCCAAAAAATCATTACCAGCGTTAAGATATCCTTTCTCTTGAGCATCTTGAAGTCTGCTATAAGAAAAACAAATTCCGCATGGATTACCACTTCTATTACACTCCCAAGTAGGTATTAGCCATAATTTCTTATTTTCCAAAACACCTACTTCCTTGACCCAATCAATAAGCTCCCCTAAATAAGGAGAAAAAGTTAATAATTCTCTCTGTTCTGTTCTCATCTTTATCCCCCAGCTTTTACTAAGAAAAAGCAAGATATTACTGTATTTTCTCTAGTCACCTGGAAATTATATAATAGTCAGTAAACTAATAACTAATAATTATGAAAAACCTCATTATCAAAAAAGCCGTCAAAATCTTAAATCAAGACGGCCTTGTTATCTTTCCTACCGACACCGCCTACGGCTTAGGTTGCCGGATTGATAAACCTCAGGCCCTCAAAAAAATCCAAAAAATTACCCGTCGTCCTCCCTCGATACCTTCCCCAGTTTTAGTCTCCTCCCTCAAAATGGCCCAAAAATACCTTCAAAAAACTCCCCTTGAATTTGAAAAACTCACCCAAAAATTCTGGCCCGGCCCCTTAACCCTTATTTATCCCTGTAAAACTCAAAAAGTCCACCCTCTTATCAGAGGACAGGGGAGTACTCTTGGTGTTCGCCAACCAAACCACCTTCTCATCCTAAAAATCACTAAAAAACTCGGCATTCCTCTCCTCGGCACTTCCGCTAACATCCACGGCCAATCTACTCCTTTTAAAAAAAAAGATCTTAATCCTGCTCTCATCAAAAAAGCTGACCTCGTAGTTCCTGGTAAATGTAAATATTCAAAAGCCTCCACTGTTCTTGATTTAAGCACAACTCCTTGGCAAACCCTCCGCCACGGACCCATAAAGATAAGTTTAATCACTGGCTGTTTTGACCTTCTCCATCAAGAACACAAAAAATTTTTAAAAAAAAGCCAAGCTTCGGGCCATATATTAATAGTAGGCGTTGAACCAGGCTCAAGAGTAAAGCAGCTCAAAGGCAAAGATAGGCCCTTAAACAAGGCCCAAACAAGGATCAATAACTTAAAAAAGCTCAATATTGCCGGCCATATTTTCCTTCTACCATTTGATTTTAACCAGGAAGAAAAAAGAGTCGCCCTCCTAAAAAAAATCAATCCTGATATCCTTGCCGTCTCTGGTCAAGACCCCTTTTTCAAAAACAAAAAAAAGCTTTGTCAAAAACTAAATATTTCCCTTAAAATAGTCCTTCCTTACAACCCAAAAGTCTCTACCACTAAAATCCTCAATTGCACTTGACATTCCTTTCTCCTTTTATTAAAATAGCACTCGTTATCACTTAGTGATAACATTTTTCTTAAAGAAAGGAGAAAAAAAATGGCCCGAACAAAATCAAAAACTCCCAAGCTTATTCCTTCTCCGGGATTTATTCTTATTGAACCCCTTGACGTTCAAAGAAAAACCACTTCTGGAATTTACCTTCCTGACTCCCATGATGAAAAACCCCAACAAGCCAAAGTCTTAGCTGTCGGACCCACTCAAGTTACCGAAAAAGGCACCAAAATTTCTCCTCCCTGCAAAAAAGGCGATACTGTTATTTACAAAAAATGGGGTGGCGATGAAGTCAAACTTGGCATTGGTGAAAAAGAATATATTTTTGTTAAATTCGAAGACATCCTTGCCATAGTTAAATAAATTGGAAAAAAAATTAAAAAAAATTAAACGGAGGTTTTATGGCTAAAGATTTAAAATATGCCGAAAAAGCTCGAAGCAAACTCAAAAAAGGAGTTAATGCTGTTGCCAAGGCTGTGGCCACCACCCTCGGCCCCAAAGGCCGCAACGTTGCTCTCGATAGAAAATGGGGCGCTCCCAGTGTGGTCCATGATGGTGTTACTGTCGCCAAAGAAATTGAGCTCAAAGATCCCTTTACCAACATGGGTGCCCAGCTTGTCAAAGAAGCGGCTTCAAAAACCAACGATGACACTGGCGACGGCACCACTACCGCCACTATTCTTACTCAAGCCATAGTTGAAGAAGGCATTAAACACATTACTGCCGGCCGCAACCCTATGTTTTTGAAAAAAGGCGTCGAAAAAGCCACCGCCCAAGTAATCAAAGACATAAAAAAACAAGCTCGTCCTGTAAAAGGCGATGAGATTACCCAAGTCGCCACTATTGCCTCAGCCGACCCAGAAATTGGTAAAAAAATTGCCGACGCTCTAGATAGGGTTGGTCCCGATGGCGTCGTTACTGTCGAAGAAGGTAAGGGTTTGGAGCTTGAAATCGAGTACAAAGAAGGCATGGAATTTGACAGCGGCTTTGCCTCACCCTACTTTGTTACCAATCCTGACCGCATGGAAGCCTCAATTGAAAACCCTCATATCTTAATTACTGATCAAAAGATTTCCTCTGTTAGTGATTTTTTGCCCTTCCTAGAAAATCTTGTCAAGGTTTCTAAAAACTTAGTCATTATTGCTGACGAAGTCGAAGGTGAAGCCTTAGCCACCCTTGTTGTCAACAAGCTTCGCGGCACTTTCAACGTTTTAGCCGTCAAAGCCCCAGGGTTTGGTGATCGTCGCAAAGAAATGCTTGGGGATATCGCTATTTTAACCGGCGGCACTGTTATCTCCGAAGATATGGGCCGCAAGCTTGAAACCGTCAAAGTCGAAGACCTCGGCCAAGCCGAACGCATTACCGCCGACAAGGACAACACCATCATCGTCGGTGGCAAAGGCAAAAAGAGCCTCATCGAAGCTCGTATCAAACAAATCAAAAACGAAATTCAGGTCTCAGACTCTGAGTTTGACCGCGAAAAACTAGAAGAGCGCTTGGCTAAACTCTCAGGCGGTGTGGCTGTCATCAACGTCGGTGCTGCTACCGAGGTTGAGATGAAAGAAAAGCAAGAGCGGGTCAAGGATGCTGTTGGTGCCACCAAAGCTGCCATTGAAGAAGGTATTGTCCCTGGCGGGGGAGTCGTTTTGCTCGAGGCCAGCCTCAATCTTACTCCCGATGCTATCAAAGCCAAACCTGACTCAGATGAAGCTGTTGGCGTCAAGATTTTAAAAGCAGCTCTCAAGAAACCAATCTGGTATTTGGCCCAAAACGCCGGCAAAGATGGCAATGTCGTCATTGGCGACCTTCTCAAAAAAGGCAAAAAAGGTGTTGGTCTTGATGTTGTTTCTGGTCAACATGTTGATATGATCAAGGCCGGCATTATCGACCCAGTTAAAGTTACCCGTTCTGCTCTGCAAAATGCTGTCAGCGTCGCTGTCATGATCTTAACCACAGAGTGTCTTATCACTGACCTGCCTGAAAAAGAAGAAAAAGCACCTCTTATGCCTGCTGGTGGCGGCATGCCCGGCGGAATGGGAATGTAACCTTAATTTACAACCCCACCACTTCTCCCGGGTTAATAAGCTCACCATCTTTTAAGATCTCAAAGTGGAGATGGGGACCAGTTGAATATCCTGTTGAACCAATCTCACCCAAAACCGTTTCCGCGGTTACTTTATCTCCCACACCCACCTTAATACCTCCTTCTCGAAGATGCCCGTACAAAGACATATACCCATCCTCATGGTCCAAAATCACGTGGTTTCCATAAGACTGAGACCAATAGTTTACTTGAACCACCTTACCAGGTCTAAAGGCATAAACCTTGGTTCCAATTTCAGCCGCCATATCAATTCCCTGATGCCACCAATAAAAACCCCTTGAGACCACAAACTCATCCATCGGCACTCTCACTCCTGATTCTGCCTTAACCACCACTTTATCCTCAGGCTCGTCTAATTTAAATCCACTTTCAGCTCTCACCAAAGGCGGAATCTCCCCCCCCTCGCCAAAATATCCTTCAGACCCTCTCCAAATTCCAGAAAAAGCCACCATTAAACTCAAAAGAATTCCCAAAATAGCCCTGACATCTTTCCTTTCAAAAAAAGGCTTAACCACCCGACTCAAAACATTTCCCCTGCGCCTTTTGTCCTGCAAAAACCTAACCCAAGCGTCAACTTGCGCCAGGGCATACTCTAGAAGATTATCCTGAAGTTTTTTGAGTAAATCAAATTTTCCATTCTTAAAAATCATTAATCGGGCTATTTCACCCGAATTTTTTTGCCTTTATCTCTATTGGTTCTCACCGGGCAAATCTTAAATCTTTAAAAAATTAAAGTATTTAAAAAGTGCCCTCTCCATTTGGAGAGCTTTAAGACAAAGGTGTTGCCAAAAATGGCATAAAAAAATCTTGCAAACCTTGCAAGATTATTTCGTATTATAGCACAAAATCTCAATTTGTCAAGTGTCAAAAAAGGCCATAAAAAGGAGGCCTGGGGGGGAATCGAACCCCCGTTAGCGGTTTTGCAGACCGCTGCGTAGCCACTCCGCAACCAGGCCTTAAAGAGCATTTTAACACACACCAGCCTCACAAAGCAATTTTTTGCATTTTTCTATATTTTATGCTATATTTGAGCCGATTTATGAAAAAAGTCTTAATTGCCTTAAGTTTCCTCTCTCTTACCCTTTTTCTTACTGCCTGTCAAATTCCCTTCTTCGGCAAGGAAAAAAAGGCCGCCCTTCAAGTTGGCTCCACCCCCAAATCAACTGTTTTCTTGGACGAAGATCAGGTAGGCATTACTCCTTTTTTTGATGACAACTTAAAACCTGGCGAATACACCCTCAAACTTGTTCCAGAGCAAACAGGTAGTCCTCTTGCCTCCTGGCAGCAAAAAATCAAACTCACCCCCTCCATTTTAACCGTCGTCAATCGTGAATTTGCCGCCACCGAAGAAGAGTCCTCGCACGAAGTCTTAACCCTAGAAGAGATTTCTGACAAAGACAACTCCTCGCTGGCGGTGGTTACTGATCCTGATCGTGCCGTTATCAAGATCGACGCCGAACCAAAAGGGTTTGCTCCTATTACTATTGATCAAATTACTCCCAGTGATCACGAAATTATTATCTCCCTCCCTGGTTTCCGCGAGAAATCAATCAAGGCCAAAACCCAAGCTGGCTACAAACTCACCGTCTCTGTCAAGCTCGCCAAAGAAACAGAGCCCCCAGAAGAAGAAGAGGAGGCGACCGAATCAGCTGAGGCCAAAGAATCCCCTACGCCTGCGCCCAAATCTACCCCCACCCCCACCTCCGCCACCTCTCCTCAACCAACTACTTCTGCCTCTCCTCCTCCCAAGCCTTATGTCAAAATCAAAGACACTCCTACTGGCTGGCTCCGGGTTCGCATGGAGCCCTCCCTTGATGCCACCGAAGCCGCCAAAGTCAATGTCGGCACCATGCATCCTTATTTAGGCGAAGAATCAGGTTGGTACAAGATCCGCTACGAAACTGCCAAAGAAGGCTGGGTTTACGCCACCTACGCTGAGAAAGTAGAATAAATCAATAAAACACCTCTTCTTAAGCCCCCTCTCCCATACTAGAGCCCATATTAGATCGCTGTTGTTCTGGTAAAGCAGACAAAGGACTCTCACTTTTCTCAATCTCAATTTCTACCCCCCCAACCCTTTTGGCAACAAAATTATATAAAACTGACATAATCGCCACCATTAAAAATCCTATCCCGGCGTAGACAAAAGGCATAAAAACCATAAATACCCCAGGAAACAGACCTAACGACCCTGCCTCGGACAATGCTCCAACCAACAAGCTAATTAAAGCAAAAGGTATAAAGAAAATTGCTGTGATGGTTAAATAAAAAACAGCCGCAAACTTAGCCGTCTGCTTTACTCCAATTTTTTTTACCCGCACCATTTTAAACCTCCTTTTTTAATTTAAAAATAACTAAAATTCAGTTAAAAATCCTCACACCATTTCAAAGTTTTAGGTATCTCCTCACACAAATCCGAAGCATTAAACCAAACCCCCACTCGTTTTTTCAGCCTGTCTCCCGCCAATCCATTTACAAACACTCCTGCACAAGCTGACAAAAAAGCCTCATTTTTGCAATAAAACCCAGCTACCAATCCCGCCAAAACATCTCCAGTTCCTCCCTTCGTCATTCCCTCATTTCCTGTCAAATTAAATTTCCAGGCAGTAGGGGAGGCTATCAAATCTACTACTCCTTTAAGCAAAATCACTCCCCCAAATTTTCTGGCAAAACCCTGCAAAAACAAAGCCTTTTTCTTAACTTCTCCAAAGTCAAATTTTTTTATTCCTTCAAGTCTCACTCCAAAAAGCCCCTCAAATTCCTTTTTGTGCGGTGTTATCAAACAATTTTCATTTAAAAGACCTGGCTCCATCATCTGCAGTGAGCCCGCATCAATCACCCATCGTTCCTGAGGTCGCCCTTTAAGCATTTTTTCAGTTAATTTTTTTGTTTCCTCTCCCCTCATCAAGCCCGGCCCAATCAAGATACAATCTGCTTCCTTTGCATAATCATCAATCTCTGCCATTTTAATCCCAATAAAATCAAAAACTTTTGCCTTTATTTCTTTAATTTTCCTGGCCACTGTCAAATTCTCTTCAACTGATGCATAAAAAACCAAATCCACAATCCGAGAAGCAGTTTTAAGCGCCCACATCGAAGCCCCATGAAAAAGCCTCGAGCCACCCACAATCAAAAGCCGCCCATTCTCCCCCTTATGAGAACTTGATCTCGGCCGCCTCAAAGCCTTCACCTCGCCCACTCCACAAACATACTTCAATTCCTCCTCTCCCAACCCCTTCCCCTTATAAAACTCCCTATTTTCCTTAAGAATTGTATCTTTCATTAGACTTTTCCTTTATTCCTGACTAATCACTTTTCACTTATTCTTTACTCCTTACTCCTAATTCTTAATTCCTGATTCATAATTCGTAATTCTAATCCTCACCCCACGATATATATTATCCCTACCACCAATATTCCCCAAGAAACGACTGTCAAAAGCAATGGAATATCAGATAATAGTATTCTCTCTGGCGACTCACCCTCCCCGCTCTTATAAATCAAGAGCAAATACCTCATTATTCCATAAACCACAAGCGGAATTGTTGCCATCAAAAACTTTTCTGCCGTCAAAGCCCGAGGCAAAATCGCCAAAATATTTATAAAAATATGCCTTTTGGGCCTCACTGGCGGCTCCAAAAAGGTGAAAAACGAATAAGCCAAAAGAGTTGCTGTTGCAAAAACAGAAATATAGATATTCAACAGCAATTCCGGGTACTCCTTCAAAGTTTTTCTTAAAATCGGCAACCCTTGCGCCTTAATCAAAGTCAACTCCGCCCGCCTTTTTCCCACTGCTAGAAAAAGTGAAAAAGAAACCACACACAACAAAAACCAAACATTAAGATGAGCATCAATTACCAAAGCTCCTGAATAAACCCTCAAAATAAAACCTGAAGCGATTATTAAAACATCCAAAATTGCCACTCTTTTTAAAAAAAGACTGTACAAAATCTGCAGCAGGAGATAGGTTAAACAGGCCCAAAAAAAGAAAAAAGATAACATCTGGGCCCAAAAAAGCGAAACAAATATGCCCAGAATTACAAAAAAAATCGCCAAGGGCAAAGGCAGACTTCCTGAAGCGATTGCTCTTTTTTTCTTTTCAGGGTGAAGCCTGTCAACCTCCATATCCACAATGTCATTAAAAAGATAAACCGCCGCCGCCAGAATTGAAAAACATAAAAAAGCTCTCAAGACAATCCACATTTTTTGAATATCAAAAAGCCAGCCGCTAAAAACCAAAGCCGCAAAAAGACTCAAATTTTTCAAAGACTGCCTTGGCCTGGTTGCCTCAATAAGCTCTTTTATAAGTTTCAACCAACCCCCTTTTTAAGCCATTAAAAAAACTATTTTAACAATTGTTATACTTACCAGCAAAGAGATGATTAATCCTAAAAAAATCAGAGCTCTTGCTAAAAACACCTGTTCTTTATAAACAAAAACCGCCCCCGCCCAGTTTAAAAGAACCACAGCCAGCGAAAACAAAATCAAAAAAAACAACGAAATAGAAGAAGCTAATTGTTGCTCTCCCCACGGCAAACTATAAAAAAGGGGCACCTCGTGAGGCAAACTTCTTAAGCCAAAAACTAAAACAAAAAATGAGGCAAAAAGCACCAAAAAACTACCCTTGATTACCTCACTTACTATCCCATCTTTCTTAATGAGAAGAAAATCTTCTCTAAACTTTAATAAAGAGGTCTTTAAAAACTTCTTCATAGTTTTCTCTATATGATTCTTCTATAAATCTTATTTCCGCCAATCACACCTACTTTTGTGTACCTTGCCCGAAGATATCCCCCAAGCTCCTTAAAAGGCCGTTTTTCCGACCTCATCCAAACCACGTAATCAGGATTGGTCTTTCTCAATGATTCCATTGTTTGCTTATGCCCCCCAAAATCACTAATATGGTATGCCGCCGTATATCTTCCTGCTGGCAACCTCCCTGACAAGGCATACAAACAAGGGCTATCACCCCAAATAAAAATCCGCTCGTCTTCTCCGTCTCTTTGTTTTATAAACCTCGCTATTTTGTAATTATCAACCACCTCTTCGCCAAAATATCGATAATATTCCAACTTATTCTTTCTCCCCAGCACAAACTCCAAAAAATTCCTGTAATAAGAAGCTGTTTCATAAAAGTAAAACCCGTAATACATTATTGAAAAAAGACCCAAGGCAAAAGCCAAAACCAAAAAGACAATTTCCACCCGCTTAAGCTTTGTCAACAAGAGTCCCATCAAAAAACAAAAAGGAGGCACTGTCTGCAAAAGATAATGGGGATAAGGTCGGCCTGACAAAAGACTGCCAAAAAGCGCCATCAAAAACCAAACAAAAAAAAGCAAGAAAACTCGAGAGGTTTTCTTTCTCATTATCCAAACACCCACCAAAAGGCCTATTAAAATTACCCCTCGCCAGAAAACCTCTTTTTGCCACAGAGGCAAACTTTGCCCTCCCGACCAGGTAGAAAGATATCCTAAGTTTTGTAAAAACGCCGCCTCAAGATATTGCCTCAACCCTCCTACCAGGCCATAGTAAACAACTGTCAACGAAATTGGCATAAAAAAGCCTAAAAGAAGATAAAAAAACTTCTTGCCCAGCAATACCAGCTTTTTGGACATATAATTTTTTTGAGTAAAAGTCAAAAAAACAAAAACCGCCAAAAAATCAAATCCCGCCGGCATTTTAAAAAGCACCCCCAGGGAAAACAAAACCCCTCCCCAGAAAAAGACCCCAACCTCTTCTTTTTTCATTAAACTGTTCCACAAAAGCAAGAACCCCGCACAAACCGGCAAAATCATAAAAATCTCAGCATTGGCAATGTTTCCTTCAAGCCAGGGCAAAGTTGTCAAAAGTCCAAAAAGAAAAGTAATTAACCAAACAATTCGGTTTTTTCTACCAAAAACCTGCGTCGCCAACCAATAAACCACCGCAATATTCAAAAGGTTAAAAAATGCCGTTATCAGCCTAAACCACGACACGCCTCCCGCCACTGCCGCCAACAAATACAAAAGAGGTGGTTTATTATCATGAATATCTCTATAAAAGACAAGTCCTGCTCTTTTTGCCTGGCCCAGGGTTAAATAAATCCCCTCATCGCCATACCAATAAGGCTCAAAAAAAGAAGGGATTCTTAAAATAAAAATTAAAATCAGAAAGAGAATTAGTAATAAATGGGGTTTAATTAGTTTTTTAGAAACCATAGCACCTTAAGCTCTCCAAAAGGAACTGCCTCTTCAAGAGTATAATTTCCAAGCCCGACCTCTTCAATTGACCCACTGGTGATTACCCCGACTTTCTCTTTTTGGGGCACGTCTTTTATCACATCACCCTCTCCCATTAACGCTGTCCCCACAAAAAAAGGCAATTTTCCCTCGGGCACAAACAGTGGCGCCTCAAGTCCATAATATTTGCTTTCCCAAAGGTGATGGGCTCTGGCATTAAAATTCATTAAACCCACTTCCGGCCCAGCCTGAGCTTTAACATAGTCTGCCAACTCTCTGAAAGGCCGCTTTTTTGGGCTCAAAAAGTAATTATAATCAATCCTTACTAAAAGGAGCATTAAAACTAAAACCAATCCCAAAGAAATCAACTTTCTTCTCGATGACACTGCCAAAATCAAAAGTGGAGGAATCAAGGCCAGCATATAACGGTCAAAAAATATAGATGATCCTATTTGAGAGATGAGAAAGATTACTACAATTGGTATTCCTACCCAGCTTAAAAGGAACAAATCCTTTCTGTCCTTCCTCCACCTTCTAATTACAAACAACACCACAAAAATCCCCAAGATCCAGCCCATAACACCTGTCTTCACTGGTCCCCCCAAAAAGCTTATAAGAAGCGCTAAAACCTCCTTTATCCCCGGTTTCCCCAGCCAAAACCCGCTTTCCACCAGCCTTGTTTGGTAATAAAGTGGATAAAACCAAGGAATGTAAAGAGCAAAAACCGCCAAATAAGGCCAAAAAGTTCCCCAAATTTTTTTCCATGAATATTTTTTCTTCTTCAGAAAATCAACCAAAGTCCAAATTCCCTCCACAAATACCACCAAGAGAGCAAAATGATGAGAATACAAAGCCGCTGTTGTTGCCAAAACCCAAGCCCCCCATCTTTTTTTAAGGTAAAAATAAATCGACAAAGTCGAAGTCAGTGCCAGAATCGAATACATTCGCCCCTCAAAGCCGTAATAAAACAAAAAAGGGTTCAAAAAGGTCAAAGCCCCTGTCAAAATTCCTGTTTTTTCATCAAAAAGGTGCCGGGCAATTAAAAAAACTACAAAACAAAGCCCTAAAAAAAACAAAAAAGATAAAACTCTAATTGAAACCTCCGAAGTTCCAAAAACCTTCATCCAAGCATGAAGACAAATGTAATATAAGGGCGGCGAAGTATCCCTGGCCACCGTCTTAATCATCTCCATCACCGGCTTCTGGGCCAAAACCGCTGCAAAACCCTCATCTCCCCACAAACTCGCCGTAAACTGATTCATACACCCAGTTTACCAAACCTTCCTCTCAAAAAACAACACTTCTGAAGACTGTTCGCTTATTCTTTTAATCTTTAATCTTTATTCTTAATTCATTATTCTAGACCTTTTCCGTCACCCGATACTCAATATATTTCCCCAACATTAACCTAGTGTGCGCATCCAACCCCGGAAGGCATTGAAAGAAAAATCCCACAATCGGCATCAAAACAAACTCTACGGGAATCAAGATTGGCCGCCACCAAGGCACCTCCTTCGGCCTCTTTGGCCGTTGCTTTGCGTCAACGATCATAATCACCACCAAAAACACCAAGGCAAAAGTCAAAATCCCTGAAGCCAGTCTTGGCAGAGTATAGCCAATGATTGTTTTTGAAAAGTTAGGATTAAAAATTGCCGGAATATTCACTCCCACCGTAATCACAAACCAGTTAACCGGCCACAAAAAATGTTCTTCCATAATTCTCAAAAGCCTCACCAGCTTCTCTCCAAAAGAAACCCCTTTTACCAAAAAAAACTTTTTTATGACATAAGGATCATCGCTTACCCCCCAGGCCCACCTTTTAAATTGCTCATACTGATTTCTCATTGTCCGCCAAAAACTTGTTGATTCCGCTGCGTCTCCCCACACTGGTAAATAGACAGAATCCACCTCCACCTTGCCCTTATAATGATAAAAAGCCTTAAAAAATATTCTGTAATCTTCAGGGATTACGTCTGGATCCCAATACCCCACCTCATCAATCATCTTCAAAGACGCCGAGTAATTTTGACAGTTCACCATGATATCTGTTCTTACCAGTCGTGCCGTATTCCAGACCGTATTAAAAGTATTCACCACTCGTGACGGCGCTGGTAATCTCCAAAAATTGTTGTAATATTGCACCGCCGGTTGCCAAAAAAGCCTGTAACGCCTCGGATTGTCCAAAAATTTATAAGTTAAACAAGAAAAATGCTTTGGGTGAAAAGAATGATCCGCGTCGCAACTAGTGATGGTCATATAATCAATGTCATAACCCCTCTCATCCACCAGCTTTTTTTTCACCCATTTTGCCGCATAAGCTTCATTTGAAGCTTTTCCTATTACTTCACTCTTCAAAAGTTTATGAGCTGTAATAAAAAAATTTTTAAAATCCGAACCAAATTCTGTTTTTAATTCCCTAGCTTTTTCCTCCCATCCCTCCTCTCGCTCTTCCATTGCCAACACCACCGTAATTTGCCTCTTTGGCAGGTCTTGTCTTACCAAAGAACGAAGAGTCCTTCTCAAGATTCTCATAGGCTCTTTCCAGTTAGGGATAATCACCAGATGGTGAACTTTTTTATAGTCCCCAAACTGTTTGATTTCTCCCAGCCAGTCAAACCTACTTGAAGCCTGAATCCTTAAATAAGCGATTACCAGCGTTATTCCCAAATTAATCGACTGATAAACCCAATAAACATCAAAAAACAAAACAAAATAAGCCACTGCCAACGGCGACCAATAGCTCCCCCAAACCAAAAACAATATCAAATTCCAGGAAAAAAACCCCGGCAAAACCTCCAGCAGTCTTTGCAATCTTCTACTTCTCTCAAGCTTTTTTCGCATATGGTTTTTCTTTAATTAGTTACTTTACATTAAAACCAAATGTGAAGCTATCTATTTTAAAATATGTGGTGAAGCGAGCAGGACTTCACTAACAAGATTCCCATCTCGCTCGGCGCGAGCGGAACCTCAAGTGAGCGTTCGAGGATTAAGTTGTGATTTGTCAATTAAGGACGCGAACGCTATTTTAAACATACGGTAGCGAGCGTTTGGTTTTTTAACGTTAAATTTTAAAAAGCCTTTTTGCATTTCTTGTCGTTTCTTTTGCAATTTTTCCCAAAGAAACTTCTTTAATTTTTGCCACAAATTCAGCCACAATTCTAACATTTTTAGGCTCATTTCTCAAACCGCGGCAGGGGATTGGTGTCAAAAAAGGAGAATCAGTCTCCAGCAGTAAACTCTTCAAAGGTATTTTTTTAACCAAACCTTGCAAACTTCTATTATAAGTCACATTGCCATCTATCCCCACATAAAAACCCCTCTTAATCACTTTTTCAAAAAGAACCTCATCTCCTGAAAAACAATGAAAAACCCCCCGAATCTTTCCTTTAAAATTATTAATTATTCTCAAAACATCCCCTCCTGCCTCTCGGTTGTGAATTACCACCGGTAGTCCTCGCCTCCGAGCCAACTCAAGATGAGATCTAAACAAATCCTTCTGCCTACCCCGCGATCCCGCTTTAAAATAATCAAGCCCTGTTTCCCCAACCCCCACTACCTTCCCGCTCTTATTAGAAAGCTTAAGAATTTCTTCTTCAATATTTTTTCCAACCTTCTCCACATGATGAGGATGAATTCCTACTGTTGCATAAACCCCTTCAAACTTCTTTGCCAACTCCACCGCCCTAAGACTTGTATCCACTGCCGCCCCCGGGATAATAATCCTCCTAACTCCTGCTCCTCTTGCCCTCTTGATTACCCTCCCAACATCATCTTCAAAAGCTTTAAAATTCAGGTGGCAATGAGTATCAACCAACATCTTCTTTTAAAAACCTCAAATTCTTTTAAAAAGAGGTTTTCCTACCTCTACCTTATTACCAGCTTCCAGAAGAATATCCGCTTGCTTTATCTGAGGGTTGGTCTTTTGCAGGCCCTCAACTCCAAGCCTTCTTCCTATCTCCACCGCCGTCTTAGGCATAAAAGGGAACAAGAGCCAAGCAATCTGATGCAATCCTTCCAAAAGATTAAATGTCACCTGGGCCAAACGCTCTCCTTGTTCCGTTTTTGCCAAAACCCAAGGCTGATTCACTTCAATATATTTATCACATTCAGCAATAAATTTAAAAACCTCCCTTAAAACCTCATGAAACTTATATTGTCCCATTGCCTTCTCATAATTCTCCTGATAAATCTCAAGTTTGGCAAAAAGACGACTCTTCGGCGCTTCATATGGATTCCGAGCTTTCGGTACCCTCCCTTCAAAATATCTCTCCACCAAAGTCGCCACCCGAGCAAACAAATTCCCCAAGCCATTCGCCAAATCAGCGTTGTAAACTTCCCGGAAACGTCTTTCTGTAAAATCTCCATCATGATACGCCGGAATTTCTCTCAAGAGATAAAAACGTAGCGCCTCCGCACTATATTTTTTCTTAATTTCCATTGGATCAATCACGTTGCCCAAGCTCTTGGCCATCTTTTGCCCCCCCGAAGTAATAAATCCATGAACAAAAATCTCTCGTGGCAAGGCAAGATTGGCCGACAAAAGCATCCCAATCCAATAAACCGCATGAAAGCGAATAATATCCTTGCCGATTATATGAACTTGGGCCGGCCACCATTTTTTCCAAAGTGACTCATCATATCCAAACCCAACTGCCGTTAGATAGACAGTTAAGGCATCATACCAAACATAAATTATTTGACTCTCATCCTCGGGCACCGGAATTCCCCATCCTTGAGCTCTTTTTTGTGATCGAGAAATTGACAAATCCTCAAGCCCTCCCTTTACAAATGTCAAAATTTCTTTTTTTCGATGTTCAGGAGTTACCTTCACCTCTCCACTCTCAAGCAACCTTTCGATCGTCCTTTGGTATTTTGAAAGTCTAAAAAAATAATTTTCTTCCTCAACCGACTCTAGTTTATTTTTATGATTTGGACAAAGCCCGTCAACCAAATCTTTTTTTGTCTTAAAAGACTCACACCCCACGCAATAAAAACCCTTATATGGCTTTTTATAAATATCTCCTGCTCGATCACACCTCTTCCACAGGTCCCAAACGCCAGGCCAGTGAAGTTTCCTGTCTGACCCCCTCCGAAACTCATTAATTGAAATATTTAAAATCTTTATAAACTCAACAAATTTTTTTGTATTTTCATCACAAAGCGTCTTGANNGCCAAAACATTTTTTAAAGCATTCTCATCTGCTCCGGTCACAAAAAAAACATTATCACCAACAAGCCGATGAAATCTTACTACTACATCGGCTTGGATAAACTCCAAAGCATGCCCTATGTGTGGCGGCGCATTAACATACGGAATTGCTGCCGTGACATAAAATTTTTTTCCCTGCATTTTTCTCCCTTGTCTTAGGTTCAACAATCTTTAATTATAGCACTAAGTAGATTACAATTTAAACAAAACCACCCTTTTTAGATCAAAGAAGTTCTTGAAAAGGATGAGAGGTAGGCTTTTGAAAAAGCGCTACCCGAATCCTTTATCATCCAGGAAAACATGAAAAAACAAAGACAAAATTTTTTACCTACTTTTCTCACCTCTCTTTTCCTCTGGATCCTCATCGGAGTCATCATTTTCTTTATTCCTCCCAATTCAAACTGGATTGTCTTATGCTTCCTAGTTCTTCTTTTTTTTGCTCTTTTTCTAACCTCCTCTCTTCTTTTTGCCAACTCACGCCGCGGTCTATCTTTATCTGCTTTTGTCATCTTCTTTCTCATCCTCCGTCTCTTAAAAATTGGCCATCTTTTAAATTTGCTCCTCCTTCTCGCTCTTTTTCTCACTCTTGAAATCTATTTCTCAAGAAGGTAAGATGAAGATGAGTTTAATTATTTAAACTATGGTTCAAATCTCCAAACAAAAATTAAACAAATCTTTAGAAGATCAAATCTTCGAGATATTTTCTCAGGTTTTAGCTGATACTAACACCAAAGAACAAGCCAAAGCTCTTCTTGAAGATTTTCTAACCAAAACCGAAAAAACCACTTTGGCCAAAAGGCTAGCCGTTGCCCACTACCTGGAGCGGGGGAGAAGTTACGAAAACATCAAAAACACTCTTAAGGTCTCCTCAGCCACCATTGCTTCAGTTCAACGGATGATGCGCTTACAGGGTTTTGATCTCCTTCTCCAAAAAATTACCGCCGATCAATGGGCTGACAAATGGAGCAAAAAAATCTCCAAAACTCTCGGTAAATTCATTAAGTAAAAAATCATTAGTCGTCAACTATTTTTAAACAATTTTTAATACATGTCTCCTGAAATTTACCTCATCACCGCTCTCATCGTCGTCAGTTTTACCACTGCTGTCATCCTCATCAACAAAAAAATCTCCTCCCTTATTGAACAACAAAAAACCGACGAAACCCTCACTGAATGGCTCAAATCCATGCAAACCTCTGTTGACAAAACCAGCAAAACATTAGATCAGGCCCTGCGTCAAACCAACAAAAACCTATCAGACACCCTGCATCAATCCACCAAAGCTCTCAATCAACGCCTTGACAACGCCGCTCGCTTCATCGCTCAAGTTTCAAAAGAAATTGGCCAGATGAGTGAGCTTGGCCAGTCTATGCGCGACCTCCAAGTTTTCCTGCAGAGCCCCAAGCTCCGCGGCAACATTGGTGAACAAGTTTTAAAAGATCTCATTACTCAATCTTTTCCCAAAGGCAGCTTTCATCTCCAGTACACATTTAAATCCGGCCATAAAGTCGATGCTGCCATCAAAACCTCAGCCGGCATCTTGCCAATTGACTCCAAGTTTCCCATGGAAAATTTTAAAAAAATGACTACCTCAAAAACCAAAAAAGAAAGAAATCAAGCCAAAAAAGATTTCATAAAGGACGTCAAAAAACACATCCAAGATATCGCCAAAAAATACGTCCTTCCTGAGGAGAACACCCTAGACTTTGCCTTCATGTACTTACCCTCAGAAACCGTTTTTTACGAAGTGGCCAACAGTCCTGATCTTTTAGACTTTGCTCGTCGTCACCGTATTTATCCCGTCTCTCCCAACACTCTATATGTTCATCTTCAAACCGTTCTTTTATCCTTTGAAGGTCAAAAAATTGAACAACGCTCTCGTCAAGTTTTCCGCCTCCTCCGTGCTCTTCAAAAGGATTACGAAAAAACAGAAGGAACCCTTAGTGTTTTAGGCAAACACATTCAAAACGCTTATAATCAGATGAGCAACGTTCTTCAAAATTTTTCACTTCTTGGCCAAAAACTCTCCTCAACCCAAGCCCTCGAAGAGGGAGAAAAATCAGAGCAATTAAAAATTGAAGAATAGTTTTTAAAACCACCCCCTTGAAGTTTTCTTCTCACTTTCAAACTCCTTCAAAAGCTCTTTTTGTTTTTTATTCAACTTCTCAGGAATCTTCACCACCACCCGCACATACTGATCTCCTCTCCCGCCGCCTCTAAGGTAGGGGACTCCCTTGCCTCGCAGTCGTATCAGTGTCCCTGGCTGTGTCCCTGGTCGAATCTTTAATCTTACCGGCTTATCAATTGTTGGCACTTCAATTGTATCTCCCAAGGATGCTTGAGTGAAACTTATTGCCAAATCCAAAAACAAATCCGCCCCGTCTCTCCTGAACCGCTCATCTGGTTTGACATCAAAAGTCAAATAAAAATCCTTAAATTGAATTCGAGTTCCATCATCCACTCCTGCCGGAACTTTAATCTTTTTTTTCTTTCCCTCAACTTCAATCTCCTTCTCACAGCCATGAACCGCCTCATCAAAAGTCAGTGTCAAGCCATACCGAGGAATCCGTTGTGCTCTCCTAAAAGGTGAGCCGCCTCCAAAAAAAGCCTCAAAAATTTCAAACGGGTCAGAAAAACCACCAAAATCAATCCCTTCAAAAGGCGAGCCCCCACCTGAAGTGGTATAAGTATAAGTAAAAGGCCCCTTTTTGTAGGTCCGAGCTTGCCCTCCAAACCCCGGGAAGCCCGCAAACGGGCCTTGGCCGCCGAAGCCCCCGCCAGGGGCGAAGGCGGCATGGCCAAACTGGTCATAGGCCTGCCTTTTTTTACTGTCCGCCAAAATCTCATAAGCCTCATTCACCTCTTTAAATTTTTCCGCCGAATCTTTAGACTTGTTTTTATCAGGGTGATATTTCAACGCCAGCTTCCGGTAAGCACGCTTAATCTCCGTCAAAGAAGCATTTTTACTCACCCCCAAAATATCATAATAATCCCGTTTAGTCGCCATTAAAATTAATTGAAAATTGAAAATTGAGAATTTGACTATTCTCTTTAGTCCTTTATTCTTAATTCCTATTCATTCACTACTTCCCCCTCCTCAGCTTCTCCCTTCTCTTCCTTCTTTTTTCCCTCGCTTTTCTTTTTTTCCGTCTTTTTCCCTTCTCCTTTTTTTGCCTCCTGTTGATACATCTGAGCTCCAACTTTTTGCAGCGCCTGAGACAATTCCTCTGTCTGCTTCTTGATATCCTCAATTAAAGAGTCTTCTTTGCCAATAATTTCTCTCAGCTCTTTTATTTTCCCCTCAACTGATTTCTTATCATCAGCAGAAACTTTATCTCCTGCATCCTTCAACGCCTTCTCCGCCGTAAAGATAAGATTTTCTGCCAAATTTCTAGCCTCCACCCCCTCTTTTTTCTTCTTGTCCTCATCAGCATGCTCTTCCGCCTCTTTAGTCATCTTTTCTACTTCATCTTTGGAAAGCCCGGTTGAGCCTGTAATCTTAATTGACCTCTCTTTTTTAGTTGCCTTATCCATCGCCTTAACGTTCAATATTCCATTGGCATCAATATCAAAACTTACCTCAATCTGGGGCACGCCCCTTGGCGCCGGCGGTATCCCGTCCAAAATAAACTTGCCCAGCGATTTGTTATCCGCCGCCATCGGCCGCTCTCCCTGCAAAACATTAATCTCCACCTGAGTCTGATTATCTGCCGCCGTGCTAAAAACCTGCGACTTCGAAGTCGGCACTGTCGTATTCCGCTCAATCAAGGGCGTTGACACTCTTCCCAAGGTTTCAATTCCCAAAGTCAACGGCGTTACATCTAGAAGTAACACGTCTTTCACGTCACCAGCCAAAACACCAGCCTGAATTGCCGCTCCAACTCCCACCACCTCATCTGGATTGACCGACTTATTTGCTTCTTTTCCAAAAAGCTTCTTCACCAGCTCCTGAATCTTGGGCATTCTTGTTTGCCCTCCTACCAAAATCACCTCATCAATGTCTTTTGGTTCCAGCTTCGCA
>JABAOC010000026.1_pt2 | contig 57388 bp, 52 predicted proteins | sample 7062161 | NCBI WGS metagenome assembly JABAOC01 (sample SAMN14538625, study PRJNA623070) | marine sediment metagenome | biome: marine biome [ENVO:00000428]; feature: marine pelagic biome [ENVO:01000023]; material: deep marine sediment [ENVO:00002113] | place: India: Gulf of Khambhat ... | reverse complement strand
GAGCATTGAACGCCTGGCTCAAAACTGCAGCAGCAATATAATCGCCAACTCCAGGTAATTTTCGAAAATCAGAATAACTTTTTGGTATATGTCCCCCTTTTTCAGCAACGATTATTCTGGCGGCTCGGTGTAAATTTCGAGCCCGAGCATAATAACCCATTCCCTCCCAGGCTTTAAGAACTTCCTGCAAGTCAGCATTTGATAAGGTATGAACATCGGGAAATCGCACAATAAAATTATTAAAATATTCCAATACTTTTTTCACTTGAGTTTGTTGGAGCATTACCTCAGAAACCCAGATATAAAAATGATCTTTGGTCTCGCGCCAGGGCAATTTCCTCTGGTTCATGTTAAACCATACTAATAGCCTTTTACGGAATTGCTGTATTTCCTTCTTTGTCATTTTTCATGTAATTTAGTTCAATCATCCGATGATTTCTGTTCCTCTTTAACTGGAAATTGACCATTCAAAGCGGATCGGAGAATCTGTTGTACTTCGAGAGAAAAATCTTGCTGTAACATCCAAGTTAAATACTCCGAATCCTTTTTGACGATCTTTTTTAATGAAAATCCTTTGTATTTTCCAAAGGTAAAGCAGGCTTCGCCATTTTGCCAGATGAACTTTTTATCACTATCCACAAACCGTTCGTCTCGCTCATTGCAAAATTGGTGAAGTTCTGCTGCCGTTTGAGGTAAATCGGGATATTTTTCCATCTGTGCACGGAAAATTTCCAATGTTGCTTGAGTGTCCTTCAGTGCGTGGTGAGCTCCATCCAATTCTTTGTGACAATAAAATCGATATGCCGAAGCAAGATCTCGTCTTTCTTTCTTTTTAAAAATTGTTAACACATCTATTTTGAAAACATTTTCCGCAGAATATTCAATCCCCGAACGTTGTAGTTCATTAATCAAGATTGGTAAATCATAGGAAATCAAATTGTATCCTGCTAAATCACAATCTTTGATGATAGAATAAATATCAATAGCCACTTCACGGAAAGTTGGTTTATCCATGACGTCAAAATTGCTGATGCCATGGATACGAGTCGTCTCACTCGGAATAGGAATTTCAGGATTAATCCGGGTCAGAAAAGATTCGACTGTATGATCGGGAAATAACTTTAAAAGTGCAATTTCCACGATCCTGGCTGTGGTTACATCTAAACCTGTCGTTTCTAAATCTAAAAATACTAATGGACGTTCAATTTTAAAATTCATCTCCATTCCATATCCTTTCACAGAAATTAATTTTTATCATAATTTGAAATTTAATAAAAAAAAATATTGGAGTCAAATGGTTTTGTATTTTTTATGGAATTCTTACAGGGAGTGCTAAATAGTTGTCAATCGCTAATGTTATTTTGACCGAATCCTTCGACAAGCTCAGGACAGGCTCCGTGAGAGGAGAAATCTGATTCTGATTTGATGATTCAATTTGTTTTTCTTGACTTAAAACATATTTTTGGTTATATTATTGAAAATTTAAAATACTTGTGAGGGATACAATGATAACTTATATAAAACTAAAGGGTCTTTTCTCATTTTTTCTGCTGACAATCATTGTTCCTGGTATTAGCCTAACCTTCCCAATAAATCAAGAGCAATTTGACGTTATTTATTATAAAATCGACATCGCTGTTGATCCACAAAATGAACTTGTAAACGGCTCGGTTACCGTTGATGCTATCAGTCTAATAAGCGGACTAAATAAATTGACACTCAATCTTTACAATAATATGACCGTAACTTCAGTTAGTGGGTGCGCTTCAGGGTACAAGCATGAAAACGATTCAATAGTTGTGGATTTAGATCAAAGTTTCAATAAAAATGAATTGATCTCAGTAACCATATTTTACTATGGACATCCTTCATCGGGGACCCGATTTAATCCCATGACTTTTGATCGAAGCCGGGGAATAGTTTCAATTTCATCTGAGAGCTGTCCCTATTATGCTCGATGCTGGTGGCCTTGTAAAGATCGACCAGATGACAAACCAGATTCGATGGATGTAAAAATTACTGTTCCTTCAGAATTGACCGTTGCCTCTAATGGAACGTTAGTTGACCTTATTGATAATCATGATGGAACTACTACCCATCACTGGCAAATTAGGAATCCCATTGCCACTTATCTGGTTTCATTCACCATTTCGGATTATAAAGTAATTGAAGATAAGTACGTAAACACTAATCAGGATACGTTGTCCATTATGCATTTTGTCTATCCTGAACATTACAACAATGCGCTTGTCGATTTTAATAACGTCAATGAAATGATTCAGATCCTTGAATTATACTATGGCAAATATCCCTATTACAATGAAAAGTATGGGATTGCTGAATACGTGGGTTATTGGGGAGGCATGGAATATCAGACCCTCTCATCTGTACAACCATACTATATTAAAGGCGATCATACTCACGATGATCTTTTTGTTCATGAATTGGCACATCAGTGGTGGGGTGACTGTGTAACGCCGAAAGACTTTCATCACTCCTGGGTCAGCGAAGGTTTTGCTACATTCACCGAAGCACTCTATTTCGGTCATCTTGAAGGACAGGAAAAATATCACAGCTACATGAATGATCAAAATAATGCTTTAAACCTTAGAGGAATCATGTATCGCCATGATATTAGCGATCCCGATAAAGTATACGCCTATATTGTTTATAATAAAGGCGCCTGGATCATCCACATGCTGCGCCACGTGGCGGGAGAGGATAATTTCTGGGCTGGCTTAAGGGAATATCGATCTCAGTTCGAATATGGCTCGGCAACCACCGAAGACTTACAACATGCATTCGAAAAAGTAGTTGGCGATTCATTGGGCTGGTTTTTTCATCAATGGGTTTATAAACCTAACTATCCCCATTATGCTTATGGCTGGCGCCAGGAAGAAATTGGTGGAGGGCAGTATAAATTGATGGCCTTCATCGATCAGATTCAGACTGAAGCACCACTGTTTAAGATGCCAATAGATCTCACAATTACCACAGCAAACACAGATACCACGTTGGTCCAAATGATAAGCGATAGCATGGATACATTTCAACATATTGCGTCTGAACCTATCATTAATTTTCAATTGGACAAAGATGACTGGGTGCTTAAACAAGCTACTGTTATAACCACCCCAGTTTTAAGATATGCCCACCACCAGGTTGTAGACAGCACAGAAAATGACAATGGTCTGGCTGAACCTGGAGAGACAGTTGATTTGGTAGTGACCATCAAAAATTATGGGATACTCGCTCAAAATATCAATGTTGAACTCATTTCTAATGATCCTGATATTCAAATTATTTCCTCTAAACTAGAATTTGGCAATTTAGAACATGGTCAAAACTCCTGCCAATTAGCTACCCCATTTTCGTTCTCTGTCGCGTCAGGGGCTTCAGGTCATTTATCAACCTTCGCAATTAATTTAACGGCTGATAATAATTATACTACGATTGATAGTTTCGATGTGAAAATCGGAAACCCTAATATACTATTGGTTGATGACGATAACGGGGCCAATTATGAACAATTTTTTTATCAACCGATGGCGCTTTCAAAAATTTATTCTGATCATTGGGAAATAACCTCCCAGGGTTGTCCTTCATTTTCAGAAATCCTTCAAAAGTATCAAACTGTCATCTGGTTCATGGGAGATGATCGAACAACCAGCCTTACCAGTGAAGAACAACAGGCAATTTCCGAGTATCTGGATCACGGCGGCTGGCTGGTGCTCACCGGACAAAACATTGGCTATGATTTAATTGGTGATGGCACATCTGAAGACACAGCCTTTTTTAAAATTTACATTCATGCTGATTTTCTATCCGATACAGTTCAATCAACAATGATGATCGGTGTAAGTGACGATCCAATTGGAAACGGACTTTTTGTTTACATTGATGAGAAAGTTGGTGGAGCTAGAAATCAACAAGCTCCAAGTGCAATTGCTCCAAGAGACGGTGCTACGACATTCTTGAAATATATTCCCCAGATGTCATCGGCTGGAATTCGATATATGGATGAAGAAAAAGGCTATCGATTGGTTTATCTTGCTTTCGGATATGAGGGAATTTCTGGTCCTCATATAGATACTGCACAAAAATTATTAAACCGAATTCTAAATTGGTTTTCTGGTGTTACTGAAATAAAAAAATTAGATTCTAATCACATTCCTAAAAATTATGAGTTAGAACAAAATTATCCCAATCCTTTTAATCCGACAACAAAAATAAAATACTATTTACCCAAAGACGATTATGTAGAATTGAATATTTACAATTTGAAGGGACAGAAAATTAAAACTTTAGTTGATAAACAACAAATGGCTGGGTATTATGAATTGATTTGGGATGGGACGGATAATTCTGGATTGCCAATAGCTTCGGGGATATATATTTATCGATTATTTACAAAATCTTATGTAAATTCAAAGAAATTAGCATTGATTAAATAAGGAAAAAATGAGCGTATTTATATGGTCAAAACACACTCAAAATTTCATGGCATCGCAGTTTCACCAGGTATTGCTTGGGGCAAAGCCTGTATTTTAGGTAGTGCACCAAAAATTACCAGGCGAAATATCCGTGTTGGACAGGTAACGCGAGAACTATCTCGTTTGTCACAGGCGATAGAGGCCTCCCGGGCACAATTGGAAGATTTAAGGCAGAAGATTGTCGATAAACTAAGTTCAAAAGAGGCCGGTATTTTTGAAGCATATCTCTTATTTTTGAACGATCCTGTTTTTTTAGCCCAAATTCAGAAAAAATTGGTTGAGGAACGGATCAATATCGAGGCAGCGGTTGATGATGTCATCCAAGAATCCATTAAAACCTTTTCCACTACACAAGACACTTATCTCAAGGAGCGAATTCAAGATATTCGCGATGTTGGCCGACGAATTTTAGATAATCTTATTGGCTATTCTCAGCAGTGTCTAATTGGGGAAGAATCGGATTTAATTATTATTTCGCCTGAAATTACCCCTTCTCAAGCCGCCAGTTTCAATACCAGTCAGATTAAAGGTTTAATTACGGGAAAAGGTGGTCCAACTTCCCATGTAGCTATTTTAGCCAGGTCGTTAGGGATTCCGTTGGTAACAGGAATTCCACACTTAGCCCGGGATGTTGAATTATCCACTCCAATACTTATGAATGGCTATACAGGCGAAATTATCATCAATCCAACCCACAGGCAAAGTGAAAAATATCGAACTTCAGCAAGAGAGTTGGATAAGAAAAAACAACAAGAGAAGAAAGTACTCGGACTGCCTTCAATTACAAAAGATGGTCAAAAGATACAATTGTTAGCTAATATTAGATCTGATGAAGATATAGAACTAGCACAGATGTTCCATGCTGAGGGGATCGGGCTTTACCGAACAGAAATTCATTTTCTCGACAGGGTTGATTACCCTACAGAAGAAGAGCAATATCTCCATTATCGCGCCATTGTTGAAAAAATCGCTCCGTTTTCTGTAACTATTCGAACATTGGATTTAGGAGGTGATAAATTCAGCTTATATTACAATCATAACCATCGGTTTCATGAACGAAATCCTTATCTTGGTCTCCGGGCAATTCGATTGTCTTTAAAATACCCGGAAATCTTCAAGCAACAGCTTCGCGCCATCTTACGCGTCAGTGTATTCGGTAATGTCAAAATCTTATTACCAATGATCGCCAGTGTTGAAGAAGTTAGGGAGGTAAAGCGATTGATGTTGCAATCAATGGGAGAACTGAAAAAAAGGAACTTACCCTTTAATGAGGATGTTCAGGTTGGAGCCATGATAGAAATCCCTTCGGCCGCGCTGGCTATCAGTACTATTTTAAGAGAGGTTGATTTTGTCAGTGTTGGAACGAATGATCTTATTCAGTATACATTAGCCGTGGATCGGGGCAATGCGCAGGTCAGCCAACTTTATGAGCCATTACAACCTTCCATTTTGTACTTACTGAAAGTTATCGTTGATGCAGCCAAAATGGTGGGAAAGGAGATCAGTATTTGCGGAGAAATGGCTGGTGATATTCGGTATTCCAAACTTTTGTTAGGATTGGGATACACGCATCTTAGTATGAGTTCATTCTTTATCCCACAGGTGAAAAAGGTAATCCGTTCAATCTCCATGAGTGAGGCTAAGGCACTAGCGAACAAAGCGTTATCTTTGTCCGAAACAAAGAAGATTAAACTTTTAATCCAGAGAAATAATATCCATAAAGAGGTTTAATAATTTGATTATTTTTTAGCGTAGAATTTAAAAAAAGAGGGGACTTTTAATCCTCTCTTTTTTCAATTTAATTTCTCGTATTACCTATTTTAAAAATGAGGACGTACTCTCTTAAATCCTCTTCCCATCGATCTCTCCCTTCGTCCTTTCAAGGTTCGACTATCCCATATCTTTTGCTGCTCGGGCGTTAATAATTTTCTAATTTCTAATTGATGACGAACAGTTGCTTTTTGAATTTTCGTACGAATTTTTTGTGACTCTTCTATAGATTGATCAATCTTTTTTAAATCAGGGTTATTTTCTGTTTTCAAAAGTCGGAGTTCAGCCATTTTACTCTGAAGTTCTGTTTTAAGTGGTAAAATATCTTTTTGAAGAGTTAATTTCAGATCAGAAATTTTAGTTTTCTGTTCATCAGTTAAATTGAGTCCCTTGTCCATTTTGTGTTGAAACTTCATTTTTTTGTCAGCTAAAATACTTTTATTAGGTTGTGTAAACGACATCTGAACTACTGCAAAAACAAGTAATGCACTTAATAAGAATACTGAAATAGATCGTTTCATGATAGTTGCTCCTGTTTTTAATTATAGGTCATCTGTTTTTATTGGAATATCTTTATCTAATTATATTTGAAAAATCAAAAGTAAAGCATTAATATCTCTGGCTGCATAAAATTTTTTCTCTATTTTATTTTTTTCATATTTGATTGTGGTGGATGTTTTATTCTGGGTTCAGCCAGATGCATACGGTTAGTCATCATTGTGAAAAATCTCATTCTTTGCTCTGGTGTTAGAATTGATTGATGTGCCAGCATATTTTTGACAGTTTTTAGTTGCATCTGTTTTTGAATCTCAGAAATTTGATCAATCTTTTTATAGACTTCATGAGTATCCACAGTATCCTGCTTCAATAATTGCACAAAATGACGACGTTCTTCATTCAATTGAGTTTTTAGTGGCTTTATTTCTTTCCAAAAGTTAGACCTTAGTTCCCTAAACTGCTTAGATTGTTCTTCTGTTAATCCAAGCTTTTTACTCAAAGATTCTCTATGTGTTGATCTACGTGTAGCATAGGTTCTATTTTCCGTTTTAAACCAACGATAATAGCTAAAGGTTGCTATCGTAGAAATATTGATAATAATTGAAAAAATCAACAACCAACTTAATGTTTTTTTACTCATAACGATCACCTTATTGCTGATTATTATCCGATAATAGGGATACGTAAACATCTGCCACTGATTCTACTGGAAAATCGTCGAATGAACTTAATGATATAACTTGATCCAAATCTTGTTCTATCATTACGGTTGAAGGTAGAACAGAATGTTGATAAATATTCTTTCCTAAATATATTCCAATAAATACGCCAATGATAAGAACAACGGTTGTTAAAATTGGAAATGAAAGCCTTATCGTGGGTAGAAATCCAAATATCCTATTTGATTGCTTTGTGTCTTTTTCCTTTATTTGCTGAGACAATCGCGTCCAGAAAAATGGTGCTGACTCAATTGTTTCGACATTGGATAATACTTCCCAGACATCATTCATATCCTGTAATGCTTGGGAACAAACAGAACACACCTGTAGATGATTCTCAATTTCAGCCATCTGCAACTCAGATAATTCTTTGTCCTGATAAGCAGATAATTTGCTTTTGACCTGCCGACAGTTCATGGCTATCTGACCTCCTTCATTTTATTTAACACTGATGAGAAAAAAAACTTGCGGTATATACCCTCTTTGCTCTGAATGATGTGAATTTATCTTTGTTTTCAACTAAGTCTCAATATCTAATTTGAACCTGGATAAATGGATCGTTAGAGTAATGATAAAATGAGATGCCGACTTCATTATTCGAAATCTCCATTGATCCATTTATTGTAAATCTTTTATAAGTTCTTTTATGTTATACTAACAACGAACTTTAATTTCTTTTTCAAATTTTCCTTGGCCCGATGTAATCGAGATTCCACTGCTGATACGGTTGTGTTTAAAATATCAGCAATCTCCTGATAAGATAGATTATGATATCGGTGTAAAATGACTACTGTTTTTTGATTTTCAGGTAAAGATTGTATCGCTTTTTGGACCAAAAATTGTAACTCTTTTTTTTCAAGTTCAGTGTCTGGCTGCTCCTGGGTGGATAATTCCGGTATCCGATCCTCTGGATGAGAGTTTGAATCTCTAGAATGATTCAGAGAGAAAAAAGGTAAAATCTTTTTCCTTCGTTGATAATTAAGACAGAGATTGACAGTAACACGGTACAACCACGTTGTAAAAGCGGCTTTGATTTCATAAGTAGATGCCGCTTGATAAACACGGATGAACACTTCCTGAGCAAGATCATCAGCATCATTCTTATTACCTGTAAAACGAAGACACAAATTCAGCACGGACATTTTATTTCGCTCAACGATTTCTCGAAATGCCTCTTGATCTCCATTTTTCAGACGAAGCATTAACTGAGCGTCTGCATTCTCCATAATCAACGATCTCGGATATCCAGATGTTCACTCTTTTTTATATTAAACACTTTAAATTTAAAAATCATGCGATTGTTTTTAAAAAGAAAATCTCCATTTTAGGGAGTAAAATAATTCTTGAATTCCTCATTTATTTTTCTGACTGTGTTATTATTTCGCAGGTTCAAAAAGTGCGGTAACGGTACCAGCAGGATCTTGATTAACACAAAATTGCCCATAATCACCCATGCCTCTGTGTTCTGTTATAATTTTGTCGCCCAATAATCCTCTGATTTTAGCGATTTCATTTATTATGTTATGTAACAGACATGGATTCTGTAGAGATTGGTTCGTAGTGGAGTCCCATAATTTGATCCAGACTTAAACCGATAGATTCATAAGTACTTCCGTTACGGTCACAGAATTCAACTTCATAAGCGGCACCATCCGTAAGAATCTCCAGAACCGTGCCCACTAATCCGCGATATAACTTGTATTCAGGCAAAGTCAACTGTAAGTGCTACTGCGTCGAGCAGTTTCATTTCATTTTTCGATCTGATTGGAGGTTGGTTACCCGCTCACTGATTCACAAATCCAATCACTCGATAATTAAACTCAAAAGCCAAACTATTACTCCACTCCGTATCCAGAATAGTCTTGTAGCGGGTACCATCTATAGGACCTACTGGCTTGCCATAGGAGTAAAACCAATTTATAATTGGTCGTCCACTAAATCCAAGTGCAATCCAATAGCGTCCTGGTGAAAGTTTCGGAGCTTCTTTGCTAAAGTCAAAGTCAATCCAGTCGTAGCCAGAGATGAATTTCATTTGATCGACGGATATCATATCACTTGTGGCAATGGTGGCTCTGGGTAGTCCATCTTCGTCTTTTAATAGCTCTAACCAGAGAAAACCACTGCCACCAAATTTATGCAAAACCAGACTAATTTTTCTTACATCCATGGGTTTCGTCAGCAAAAAAACCTGGGCGTATTGTGCCTGCTCGGTCACATACTCGGCTGTTTCAACGAGAAAGTTTTTCCGCATCTCAAAATTGTTACCAGAGATTCTCTGTGCTGGTCCACGGGCTGAAAGGAAATCTACATTTTTCGGGAATTCCAAATTGCCAAACACGTAAGGCTTCGAATAAACAAATTTGTCCAGTTGATCCATAGTTATCTTGGGAAGTGGTTCAGGCTCTTTGACTAAGGTTAGTGGTCTAAAAGTTGCTTCAACTTTTGGTGTTAGGAGCAGTTTTTTGGGTCCATAACTCTCTTTTCTGGCTATAAGCTCGACATTATCAACATCAAATGATGCTTCAATAGTTTCCTCAAAATGAGGTGTTACAAGATCGCCTTTCAATTGGTTCCAACGAATCAATCCATCTTGAGAAGTTTCCTCATTGTCGAGTCCGACTTCAACCCGAATGAAACGGTTGCTAACAAACAACTGCGTCTGCTGTGGGTCAAAAGGTACCCAGCCCAGGTCGGAAAAATAGACCTCAATCCAGGAATGGCGCCCTTCGGCCATTTTCAAAGTCATATTTCGATCGCTCATTCTGATTGTATAGGGTCGTTTTAAAGTAACGCCATTGACAATTCTTACTGGTATTCCAACAGACCTCATCAGAGCAGCAGACAAATGTGAGTAGTTTTGACAATTCCCTTTACCAGTTTTAAACGAATATAAGGCTCCATACTCAGGCGGTGTCAAAACATAAGTCATGTGATCGATGACCCAGGTTAGAATACGCTGAACTGCATCAAATTCGGTTTTTGCACCACCAGCTAGCTCTTTAGCTTTAGTAGCAATGCTGGGATGGTTTGCTGAGACTTGATCGGTGGACATTAAATATGGTTTAATCCTTTGAGGGATATCACTGAGTGGAAACGGCGCATTCGTTTTAATCGGTTGTAGAATCGTTTTATTGGCTGCGGTTAATGAGACGATCGTTGTAATCGTACTCGATGGTCTTTCCCAGCTCACCTTGACCACTTTATTTCCTCTTTTATCAAGATATTCGTCACGATTATGCGGCTGAGGAGAGTAATCGATATTTACATCAACTATTTTCTGATTATATGTTGGTGATTGATATGAAACTGGTATTACAAAACTTAAAAAAAAAGTATGAATTGCAGGATTAGGCTCAACTATCTGAACCATTTTGTACCGAATTCGAGATTCCTGACCGCCATTGAGGAGATAATTTTCACCATAGATAGTAGAAGCAATAAATAGCGAAAACAGAAGGATAAAGTATTTTCTCATGGTTGCTCCAACAAAAATTTGTAAAGTAATATTAAATGTTTCAATATTCGATATTCCAATTGGAATAATTTGTTTTAAGTTTAAATAGAGGTTTCATAATGATTGCGCAAAAAATTTTTGAACCATACTACCTTATTACCTGATAAACTAAAACTCAAGCTCCAAACTTTGTCAACCGCTGTGCATTAGCTAGAACAATCGGCATCAGGTTCATACTGGGCTGCCTTCCCAAGCCTCCTTGTATGCAAGAAATTTCATCAAATCGAATAACAGGATCGGGACGGCAAATCCCAGATTTAAGTAGAACTGGCACTGGATGCCAACTATGAGATTTCATCGTGGCAGGCGTTGAATGATCGGCAGTAACAATAAAGACATCTGGATTTAACTCTGTTAGTATTGGTATTAGCGAATCTACTTCTTCGATTACTTTGACCTTTTCATCGAAGTTACCATCCTCGCCTCTCGCATCTGTCGCTTTTACATGGACGAAGAAGAAGTCATATTTATCATAGTTATGCTTAACCGCTTCGAATTGAGATTTTATATCAGATAACACAGGATTCAGGTCCATATTCAGCAAGAACGCCACGCCGCGATACATGGGGTAATTGGCAATCGCTAAGCATTTCAATTTAAATCGTTGCATCATTGATTTATAAGGTCTATGTCTCGCAAATCCACGAAGAAGAACGGTGTTTGCTTTTTCTTCATTGGCTAATACTTTGTGGGCCTGTTCCAAAAATTTTTTTGTTAGTTTTGCGGTAACTTCACTTTCTTTATTTAATGCTTTCGGTTCCAGAGGAGGGACACCTAATTGCTGAGGATCAGTGTCTGTTAAATCGCCCCCAAGGTTATCCCCTCGAATCAACAAAGCAGCTCTATGTTCTTTCACCGTTTCAATGATAAATTCAGCATCTGGAGTCAGCGAGATGTTTTCCCGAATCTTTTGACAGATTCGCTTATTGGTTTCGGTACCAATTCTACCTGCACGACGATCACTGATATTTCCATTCTTATCTGAAGTTGCAAAATTAATTCGGATAGCCACATCACGATCCGTCATTGGCAGGTTAATTCCTGCTGCTTCTAAAACACCGCGTCCAATATTACTTTCGATTGGATCGTATCCAAACAAGGCAAAATGTGCTGGGCCACTTCCCGGGGTAACGCCGGGTAAAATTGGATCTAATAGCCCACAAATTGAATCAGCAGCCAGTTGGTCGAGATTAGGTGTACGCGCAACCTGTAATTCCGTTCCTCCCCTACCATTCATCGGTAATCCGCCAATCCCATCTATAACTAAGAAAATGATTTTAGTCGTATTTTCAATGACTAACTGATCAATAAAATAATCCATACTATTGTCCTTTCATATATTGTCTTTCTAATAAATTAATTCTAATACTGAAATCTTAAATACATTTAACCAAGATTATGGTCAGAGATTTGGGTCTTCACTCATTTTCTTATCAATTGTAAGCAATTTTTCTTTATATGATGACATTGAAAAATTAAGTCGATAAGCTAACTGTATTATACCGGTTACGATTTGATATTGTTCATCGATCATGTTATTCGATACTATTTCAACAATTAACCCTGGTAGCTTTTGTTTCAATATTTTAATCATAATATCCTGTAGTTGTCCTTCTTTAATTGCTATCTTTAAATTGCTGGTAATTTCCAAAATTTCGATTAATTCGGCACAATTATGAACATCAGGTTGATGATAAAGTTGTTGAAATCGTGCATATAAAATATCATTAATTGTTTTTTCAGAAATATCTTTATTGAGTTGAAATCCATATTTTTCAGCTTTTTCGACGATGTTCAACGTTCTTTTATAAAATTTTTTATCAAAATCATGTTTAGAATTCTCCACTTCATTCACAAGTTGAGCGCTCAATGTTGTTTCTGCTGGAATCTTTAGCTCCTGAGGCATTGGAATCCCTATTTTAAACATAATTTGAAATAGATTTTCATTTTCAGCATAGATTTTTTGATATATTTGATGGAGTTTTTTCATTTTTACGCGCATAATAATTTCAAAAAATTCTTCCCGCTCCTCAAAGAGCATATCCTGAAGTGAGAATAGACCGTCTATCCAATTTTGTTGAAGAGATTTCAGCAATTGATTTTTTCTGCCACAGAATAAAGATTTTACTTCAGATTTCAAATGTTCATACTCAGATTTATCTTTAATTGATTTTACATAACAGCTTTTCTTAAGAGGCTCACGCCATTTCTGATTCCATCCGGGCTTCCCATCGGTTTGACAGCCACAATCTCGATACCAACGACCAACACCATGAAAACAACTCCAGGCAGTGCCTGCGCCATTAGGACCTTCTTTCAACTCAACTTCCCATTGCGGAGGATTTTTGTCTAAGAATTCGGCATAATTAGTAATCTGAATATTTCTATGTTCTGCTTCAACATAAAGCAGATACGCCAGAGCCATATCGCCAAACGGTTCATGGTGACCATAAGATTCACCATCAGTACAGATAGAGATTAACTGATTCTGATTTGTATTATCCAAATAAGCCCTTTGAATTTGACTGGTAAATATTTTTGCATCACGAAGAGTGTGTTCAAATCCAACAGCTTTTGAAAGTTCCCCATGACAGAAAAAAATGTCAATGTATTTCGATGTGTCTTTTTTACCCTTTTTGTCGATTAAAAAACAACGATATGGGTGTCTGACATCAATCGATCCGTCACTCACATCTTTCCATTGGTCTGGATTTTTAGCATCGAGTGGACGTACTCGTTTTGCTTGATAAGGTGAAAGAATGAGAAATTTAAATGCAAAAACGATCAATACTTCCAGTGTTTCATGATTGATAGCCGTTTCAGGCAACCAGATCGACTCAGATTGCCGCCCAAATCGATATTCAAAATCCGCAAGTCCCCATTTAATCTGGGTAATCTTATCTCGATGATTGGCTAACGGTAAAATAATATGGTTGTAAGCCTGAGCAATTGCATTGCCATGTCCAGAAAATTTTTCGATACTTTTTCGGTCGGCATCAATGATTGCCTGATAGGTTTCAGGCACTTTTTTCTCCAACCAACTCAATAAGGTCGGACCAAAATTGAAGCTAACACGTTCATAATTATTAACGATATCGGCAATTCTTCTCTGACTATCCAAAATTCTGGAAACCGAATTGGGTCTGTAACATTCAGAAGCAATTTTTTCATTCCAATTATGATATGGCGCAGCGCTTTCTTGCTGCTCTATCGCTTCAGTCCAGGGGTTTTCTATCGGTGGTTGGTAGAAATGTCCATGAATTGTGAGATACTGATTCTTTTTCATAGATGATGACCAGTTTACTAGTAATTATCTAGAAATTTAAAACATCACTCCATTCTTCTAATTCATTAACTCTGAATTGATGTTAATATCAGATTTCATATTTTAAAGTTAAAAAATAAGCATCTCCAGACTTTTAATCAATGAAAATATTCATTTCATTAAGAAATTTTTTGAAGTCTTCGAGATGCTTATAAGGAATTAACCAATAATAACTTATTTAATACGAACAAATTCAATTCGACGATTGGCGGCTCTCCCTTCTCTTATCAAATTACTGGCAATTGGATCTAATTCACCATATCCAACTACCCGGAGTCGATTCGGATCGATTCCATGTTCGATCAAATATTTTTTAACAGCAATAGCCCGACGTTTAGATAGTCGCTGATTTGCAGCAAAATTACCCGTATTATCTGTATATCCCCGAATCTCGATTTCAATCTTTGGGTATTGAGTCAATGTTTGAACAAGTTCATCCAGCGCGATAAAAGATCGAGGGCTTAACCATGCACTTCCTGATTTAAAATTGACGCCTTTAAGTACTATGTTTTTACCTTTCTCAATCGGTTCAGGTTCCTGTTCTGGTTTTTCATCCGGGCAGCCATCATCATCTAAATAACCATTGAAATCTTCAGCCCAATTCGGACATTGGTCTAAACTGTCTGGAATACCATCCTTATCATTATCAAAATCAGGACACCCATCTAGGTCTTCGAAATCGTCAAAATCTTCGGGTGTATTCGGGCATTTATCATCTATATCTTTAATCTTATCCCCATCATTATCAAGATCAGGAATGCCATCATTATCCCTGTAACCATCAATATCTTCAGGATCATTCGGCGCTTTGTCTTTTAAGTCTGGAATGCCATCATTATCATTGTCTGGATCAGGCGCGCCATCATTATCTTGAAATCCATCAAAATCTTCTTTGTGTAAAGGATCGAGATCAAATTTATCCTCTATTCCATCTTTGTCCTGATCTTTGAAACCTCCAAAGAGAAAAGAAAATCCCGCGCCTAATTCAACAATTCCATTATTCCCATCATCACCGTATCCAATAGTATCCTCATTACCTTTTAATAATCGGTGATAATTAAAAAGTATATGGAAAGCATAATTTTCAGATAATAGGAATTCACAGCCCATACCACCGATGATGGTGGCATTAAGCTGACTCCCCTTCAAACTTTTCCCACGAGAAAATGTTGAAATATTTTGTCCCATTTGCCGAATATCCCAGACGATAAATCCAGTCCCCAAAGAGAAATATGGTCGTACATTAGATGAAGGCAAAAAGTGATAAACAAAATTTATATTGAAAGGGAAGAGAAGGGTTTTATATTTACCGACTGCTTTGAAATACGATCCATCAGGATCTTTTGGATAGACCCAACCGTATGCAAAGCAAGTGTTAAAGTTGACAGATGGGGAATAACTGTAATTTAATTGAATGCCAGCCCATTGGTCAATTGTGGAACGGTCAATTTGTCCACCGATCATTTTCACCGAAGAACCAATGACTCCGATTCCAAAACGTCCTGAAATATCCTGAGCCGCCGAATTATTGTTAAAAGATAAAAGGCTTAATCCCCAAAATAACAGTACTATTTTTACCTTCCGACTGCTTTTCATAATTTCACCTCAATTCTGCCTATTCCTCATTAAATTTTCAAATAAACTAAAGAAATCTTTTGAATTTGTCAAGGTCTTTTTAAAATATTAATAAAACTTTATCATAAACTTCAAATTAACCATAACAATAACCTATTATTAGAATCAATCTGAAACAGGAATTGTAGTTTAGTGTTTCAGAATAAAACAATCTTTTCATGAAAGAAATAAACAAAAGAGTTAAACTGTCTGAAATTTTAATGGTCTTTCAATTAAATTCTGAGTATCAATATGTTTTAAAAATATAAACTTGAACAATGACAAACTGAAGTATGATTAATTATCAATTGATGCAGGGTAATAATACTATAACATCTTTGATTAATGGCATAAAACTTGTATTAAAATAGATAGTTATACGATTTATTATTTAATTGCATTATAATTATTGAAATAATCAATATAAATTATATTTTCACTTATCATTTTCCGTCAGATTGCTCCGTAAGTTAATATTGTGTTTAGATAATAATCATAAAATTCTTCGATTAACCAATCATCGAATGGATATACGGTATGAAAAGTTTATATCGAATTATCTTCATTACTGTTTTATTCAGTACAAATATTAATGATGCCTTAGCAGGATCAGAGCAGGGAAATCGAGGACCACTGTATCTGACAACCGCATGGAATTTAGTAAAAGGAGATTTGACTTTCCAAGGAAATTCTCGGTTCTATTTTAATAATAAAACATTTACTTCTGCAAATAATCCTGCAACAGCAGTTACATTCTGGGATGTTCAGGGAGGACTAAATCTAAACTACGGTTTTGGGAAGCATTATCAAATTGGTATTTCACAAATTGTTTATCAGGATAATCACAAGTCTGGGAAGGGCTTCAATCTTCCTGATGATATGTTTTTGAAGGTAAAGTTTGGTTCTGTTACTGAAAAATCCGGTCCAATTAAATTTGGCCTTCTTCTTACGACAAGGTTGCCGTTTGCAAAATATCACAACATTCTGTTGGAACCATATTCGGCGGGAAGGGTCGAATTTGGACTGATGGGATTGTTTTCATTTTCTAAAAACCAAATCTATCCAGATGATGGATTGAATGCACATGTGAATTTTGGCCTAATTGATCACAACGATCGTGGCAAAAAGTTCACCGAATCAAATATTGAATATATCAATCGAAAAAATTCTCGTGAAATCTATGGCGGAGTGGCTTTAATTTATCCAATAACAAAATTTGATTTTTCGGTTGAATTTTATGGTAACTACAACATTTCTAAACCACCACCTGCTGCTTATAGCCGGCATAATTATCTTTACATAACTCCAGGTGTAACCTACAACGCTTTCTATTGGTTGTCATTAGCTTGCGGTTTTGATTTTAGGCTGACTAAAAATAAATCCAGTAACAGTTACTTAATATCGAATTCTACAACAAACATGCTACCGACTTATCCGACCTGGCGTGTCAATTTTAGTGTTAGAGTTAATCTTGTCTCAAAGTTAAAAGGCAGGTTTGAACAAAAGGATGATTTCAAATCCATTACTTCTGATAAAAATAAAAAGGATGTGTACGAGGAGATTGCTACAGAACGGAAACAGATCGAAAATGCTGAATTAGAACTGGAAAAAATCAGGGAAGAACGGAAGAAGATGGATGAAATATTAAATCGACTTCGAAAGGCCTTAGAGCTTAAAGATAAAAAAGAAAAGAGTAAAGAGAAGAAAAATTAGAAACCATCTCGCACTGCAGCTATTGGTTAATCTGGGAAATCGGGATATTGCACCAGGGACTTTACATCTATAGAGTTCCGATTTCCCATTTTTTATTAAAAAGAATTAAAGTAATTTTGTAATACAACAAAATTTTGTACATTATTCGTTGACAATTTATAGGATAAACTGGCTGAAATTTAATTTAAATCTTATCTATTCATCCCTCGTTTTGAAGACTCCTGCCCGTCTAAAATAGATGGTAGATTTACAATATTCGCAGAAGTGACACTCGAATCAGATCCCTGCGAATGCAGGAATCCTCTGAGATAATAGCCATAATAAGCCTAATTTAAAAAATAGATTTGAATTTTGATCATATTAAATTATCCATTAACCGCTTTAATCCCACACTGTTTTTTGGTGTCCAACCAAATGATTTTTGCCATACTTCAGAACTCTCCATACAGAGATAGACAAAAACGTCAGGCGCTAATTCTTTAATCCACTGGTACATTTTACTAAACATCTCAATGCGGATCGGTTTGAAATAACGAAGTTTTCCATCTTTCCCTGGAAAAAGCTCACCATAAACAATTTTACTCTGAGGATGGTTTTGTCGGATAATTTGGTCGAGATGTGGCGGATATCTTAACGCACCAAGACTAATCCAGATAATATTCTTTGGTTTTATTAACTGGAATATTTTTTGGATAACAAAATGATAATCTTTTTCCCAGCCATGGTAATAAATCATCGGATCGAAATGAAAGGCTAATTTAAATCCTGCCTGTAGACACTGCTTTGCTGCAGTTAGACGTTCTTCTAATGACGGCGCAAAGGACTCTTCAATGGCAATAACTTTTGGCGTGTTTAATGACCATGCAACCGCAGTCCGCCCGTTATGATCTAAGTTAATAATATTTTCAATAAGAGTAGCCTTTGTTTTCAGTTCAATAATTGCATTATCTTTATCTGCGAAAAAAGAGACCAGTTGAGAACTGTATTCAGTTAAGTGATCTGTACTAAGACTATCAGCTAATTCTCCTGTACCGATCCTAAAAATTTTATCTGGTTGTTGGCTTAACTTTTTCTCTAACTCGATAAACATATCTTCAATGTTGACATATACGATGATAAATGGGCTGTTCAAATAACCTTGAAGGATGCAATAACTACAGTTGATCTCACAATTATTCACAAGATTCAATATCTGGTATCCGCAGCAGATATAATTCCGAGTTCCAGGGCACCATTTTAGAAATTCACCTTTTTGAAATGCAAGCACAAGAGGTTTGTCTTTTGCATCATTTTCTTGGAAATTAGATTTGTGTTCTATAATAATTCGTGTTAAATCTTCAAAGATTATTGGACGGAGATGCTGTAGCTTAGTCAGAATTCTTTGGGTGACTGGAATATCTGCAATTTTCTTTTCTACAAAGATTTTTGATGGAAAATATGGTTGATAGGCCATGATTTTAAACTAAAGTCTCCAATTTAGCAAGTTTGTTCTGATCAGCTATCGAGTTTAAAATTTTGGCTAGTTTCTTAAATTCTGATTGATCTTTAAAGGTTAGTTCAATTGTGTACTTTTCTCTTTCAAAAAATGGAGCAGGACGCAAAATTACGTTTGGAGGCAGTTTTAGATCCTTTAATAGATTTTGAAATTTCTCCGCCACTTTGGTATACAATGGGAATCTTATTTTTTTTAGTATTTCTATTATATGCTCAGTTTTTCTCGGAAAGGTAATTTTATCATCTGTCAAAACATCTTGAATCGCACTATTCTTTATTATTTGATCGATTGATTGACCAGTGATTTTGGCCAATTCTTGCAATAACCGTAGTACTTCCTTTTGTCGATTTTTTCCGGACTTTAGCTGTTGAAATAATTCAAAAATGGCCTTTCTTTCCAGCGAAGATCTTTCAAGCAAAGCCACAGCCAGGTTAATTGAAATGAAGTCTTCAACAACTGCTATCTTGATATTGTCTTCTAAATCCATTAATTTTAAATAGCGATTCAGTACTGACTTATTCGTACCCAGGTTAAGTAACGGAAAAAATTCTGAAATTGCCTTCTCCTCAGACAAATGAAATAAGTTGATTAATTTATGAAAGATTATTGATTTTTCGATCGCATTCAGACCTCGCGTGCCAATGTTTTCATAAAAATTTAAAAGGAACAGCTCAAGAGTTGGTTCTGGGCTCTTTGAATAGTAAACTTGTGCATGGAACTGATCAATTTTAAGATGCCTTAATGCAAGAATACGTTTTAAGCCTGACACAATTCTGAAGGTGTTGTTTGTTTTTCGCTCCAGAATTGGAGCATTAATCAGTCCGATTTGTTTAATTGAAGAAACCAGTTGGGAAATGGGAGATTCAAAAGTAAACAAATAACTTCGATCGTTAAAGTCGATTTGATCAATGTAGACTTTTATATGCTCAAGTTTGCTCATTTAAAAAAATTCCATTCATAACTATTCAGGTCAGTCAACGAAATAACCTATTTTCTTGTAAAAATATTCATTCTATTCGTTGCTGATATCGCTTTTTTAAAATGATAACAACATTACTATATTAATATTTCTCCCTCGCAATAAAAAAATAGTTACATTCCAATTCCTGATTTTGTATACTAAAGATATGGAATTGGAGGTTAAATATCAAGGAAAAAGAATAAATCTGGAAAATCTGAAATTTAATAATCAGGTCATAACTAATAATGCTAATATGAGCCATCCTCAGATATCAAAGCTCATCTGTGAAGCGTGGGATTGACGACAGGCCAATGGTCATTTGAAGGATATGGTTTGCCGAGACTTATTGCTTCAATCGGAACGTTCATATTATATTCAATTATCGCCAGTTAAATTTCGACCGAATAATCCATTAGCCAATCCAAAGTGGCTGGTTTTGATGAAAGTGGTGCTTCGGTCAATGGTAAGAACTTTTGGATTCATAGTAGCAGCACTGATGATTATTGCTATTATGCTTGTCATGAGAAGCGTGGTAAGTAAACAATGGATGCTATAGATATTCTGCCCCATTTTAATGGAACAGCGGTGCCTGACCATTGGAAATTTTATTTTAACTTTGGCTAGGATCATGCATTGTGCAATAATCAGCATTTACGGGAGTTGCAGTACATTACCGGGCAATATGGACAAGCTTGGTCGGGCAAAAAATAGAACCACGAATTTCGCAAATGGTACTAATTTTTACCTCAAGGGATTAGATTGTGATGATCACAGAGGGGACCTTTCTTGACCAGAAGCGAACATAATCCTTAATATTTTCTAAAGATATAATAATAAAATAAAGTTGGAAGATATATGGGTCAATCTGTTTAAGAAGCTCAAACCAGTTCGTGATTTTTTTTATGTAAAATTGATTCTTTGATTGTAAATACTATTAGTGAGTCATGATAGTATAATGGACAAATTTAGTGCAATAGGATGGTTACATTTTTTAACATCTTCTTGTTCATAGCAGGAATTGTGATATTAATTATATCTTTACTCTTCTCCTCTAAAATCAAGAATAGATATAACGGATTAGAGATTTTAGAAATAAAACTTAAAGCTTTCCAAAAGAGAATCGAAAAAGAAGAGAAAGAGCTAAATGCATTAAAGGAAAGATTAGAAGAACAAAAGGAGGTGCTGAATAAAAAATGGGACCAGATTCAAAATGATTATGCGGTTTTAGAAGAAAGAGCAATAAAACTAGAACATGAACGAAAACTCTTAGAACGACAAAAATCTGATTTCGCAAACCAAAAAGTTGAGATGGAGCAGGAACTTACAAGAATTGAAAAATTAAACCACTATTTAGAAAAGAAACGGGAGCAAGTGAAACGGGAATTTAAAGTAGCACAAAATGAATTAGAAGAGAAAAATAAACAGATTAATACATTAATCGCAAATTTAGATATTGAGAAGAATCAACTTAAAATCGAAAAACAGAGGATTGAAAAGAGTGAAAAGTATATCATAGAAAAATTTAATGAATTGAAACTATTAAAAATTCAAATTGAAACAGATAAAAATGAGTTGTTAAGTCAAGAAAAGAACCTCCAAAATGAAGATGAACAACATAAGCTAGAAATAAAGAATTTTGAAATACAAAAAAGGGATATTATTAACTTAAAGCAAGAAATTGACGATGAAAAAGACAGATTACAAAAACAAAAAAAAGAAATAGATGAAAAATATCGGAACCTTGAAGCTATTGTTCGTTGGGTTAAAGAGGAAAAAGAAACGATCGAGAATGAGAATCAAGAGATAAAAAATGGGACCGGGCAAGGGACTATAAATTTTTTTAGAAGCATTGAGGAAACCAAAGAAAAGTCTCCACAAAAATTTTTCAAAAATAAAATCTCCATAAAGGGACCACCATATTTTAAAAGTGAAATCCAATTGACTGAAACTAACGACAAGAAAAAATTACCCAAAATAATACCAGAACTAATCTGTTGGAGAAGAGAGGAACGTTGGCATATTGGCATCAAACTTTCAGGAAAATTGCATGATGATTCCTCGTTTAAGATTATGCAAAATAACATTAACTTAAAGCGAGATGAAATTAACAATGAATACTGGGCTATAAAATCAATGTCACCAATATTGATTGAATGGAAAGAAAGGGGTACTGTTAAACAGAAACAATTTGAGATTAATATCGCAGATACTAATAAACCATTATTATTTAAATTAAACAGGCAAAATCAAAATTTTGGAAGATCAATTAATTATCCCACGACTGGTTATTATTTGTTGATAGTTCCTGAAGATTGGCAAAGAGATGAAAATTTATCTGGCCCTCCTCCTTTTGAACCTGAGTCCATTACCTTAAAAGCCTATAAAGGTCATTATTTTATTTTGAGGGAATATATTGATACAATCATTGCTTTTCAAAAGGTTGATGGTACAATTATTTCTATAAATCCCAAAAATTCAAGATTTTTTCTTAAAGGTAACCGGATACTAGATGCCAATGAAGGAGCTGCCCCATTATTTGGTGAAGAACTTCCCAAAATTGTTGACAAGCTTGATTCCTGGGAAGATATTGGAATCATTGTTGTTGGAGAAGATGGAGAAAGAGTTGAACATTTAAAATGGTCGATTACACCTCAATTAGGAAGAACTGAGCAAGATTTAAATTTGTTCGATAATATAGAAATATCAGAGACCAAAGGAGCATGTTTCTTTATAAGAATATATGATTTAAATGATGATTTAATTGGAAGCTTTGACTTTCGTTATATCCAAGGATTAAAAAGTATTAAAATTTTTGAACATCCACCTCTTCCAGGTCCAAATGGCCATCAGTCTGTCTCTATCAAATTTTACCATAATAAATCGTGTAGCATAGATATTGTAAAAAATGAAAATAACGAAAGACACAATCTAATTCTTATACTCAATGACGAAGAGACAGTGGCAACTATTCCACCTGATCCAGCATTGGATCTTACCGAATGGGAAATAAGCGATCTCTCTGGCAGAAAAGTTTCGATAAAAATTTTTATGTTGAGAGTCTGGTGGGGATTAGCAGACGAATCAGATGATATTCATAAAAAAAACGCTTCAGATAGATTAGTGACATTATCACTAGATGTTATGAAGTTTTCTACAAATTCAGGGCTATGTATCTGGTTGCCAAGACCTTATTGGGGGAAGGAAGTTTTTATTGGTCTTGAACAAGAGAAAAGAAAAACATATTTAAGTAAACGCAATGAAGCTTCAATATTCATACCTCTACGTGAATTTTTGGATTTTGCTGATATTAAAAATCAAAAAGAAAAGCGAGTTTTTAAATTATGGTTAGATGATAAAAAAGATGAAGCCGTACCTATTGGCGAATTGGTGCTTCGTTTATTGTACTGCAAAGCGAAGAATTGTGATTTCAAAACAAAACATAGAGAAGAGATGATTCAACATATCAAAGAATACCATATCTCTTATTTTTTTAAAATTCTGAGTTATGATGAAATTCGTTTAAAATACAATCGTCATTTGCCACTGGCCATATATCAGTGTGGTTATTGTGATGCTTATTTTCATGCAGATAACAGAGTAAAAAATCCAACAAGTACAATCATTAATCACATTGAACAATGTCCTGAAGCCAATAGAGAAGAAGGTAGATTATTTATCAGGTTTAGACAGGTGACTGATATTTTTGAGATTCGTCAGAAAGTCATAAGTGATCTACCCCATGTGCGTCAATGTCTTCTGTGTGAAAAATATTTTAAAAATCAAAATGATGATAGTTTATTAAATCATTTAATCACCGATCATGAATCAGATGTGCTCTGTTTCCACCGTGGCCTTGCGCATAATACGATTCAATCTGACGACTATCGAATGTAAAAGACATAGGTTAAACCAATGAAAGCTTCTGGATGACCGTTTTGGGCTCGCAGTTTACCTAGGGGCATCTCCCAAGATTCATTGCAGTATTCAACCTTTCAAATATAGATCGTTGGTTTTGTCCCAGGGAGCATAGGTATCAGTGATCGGGTAGTAGAATTTCCTGTCATCCAGCATCTCCGCCCAGAGACCGCCTAAAATGCATCGTCCCAGATGCTCGATAAACTGACCGTAAATATATTGGGAAATAGGCTCTTTAATTTTCATCGCATTAATTGTTACAGAAGGATTTAATTCCTGTGAGGGTGGGGTTTCTGCGCCCTCGATGCCATGCACATTCAATAGCGCCTCTTTTCCCTTCGTGGTAACCAGATTTTCAGTCTTCATCCAGCCAGCCATCCGGTATTGAAAAAAAGGCTTCACTGGAGCGATGATACCATAGGATGCATCGCCACCATCGGCTGATTGTATCAATACGCTTCGATTACTTTTCCGACTTATTGAAGAGGACATTCATTCTGGGCTTCATGAAGATAAATTTGAAATGGTTTCTTAATTCCTGAGATGCCATTCGGTGCATATCATGCATTGTTATATAAGGTATTCCAGAACCTTCAATGAAATAGGGCTGTTTTGGGCTTCTTCAAAACAAAATCCTTACTTATTTGCTCGTTAAGGGAACTAATTTTTCATTGACAAAATTTTCTAATTCTCTTCTTTGTCTTTTAATTAATTGAGTAATTTTTGACGATAGATGCAATTTTTCATATATATTTGTGATTTCCACTTTCATTGCAGATTTGGCTTTATCAACCCATTCCAATTCCCAATTGCCAATAATCTCACCATTCAGCCAAATAGAAGGGAAAATTTGACCCCGATAAATTGTCCCTTTTTTGTAAACTAGAGGAGAAATTTCTTCTGATAAGAACCAGTTCCGAATAGAATAGGCTTTCGGAAAATGATCTTCATAGGGCAGAAAGTTAACAATAGGTTCGTTATCTTTTGGGGGCTTAAATTCCTCAAATTGGTGAAAGTCATCGATTGCCATCATGTATTCTCGATTATTTAAATCGAAAACTATCAAATTTTGTTTCACATTTTCTAATTTTTGTTTTGCTCTTGTTTTTGACAAGGGAAACCACCAACACAGATCGTCAAGGCAAACCGGTCCAAATATTTTGATATATTTTGAAATCAAATTTATTATCGCTTCTTCTGAATTCAGTTCGTTGAAAGCAAAGTCTGGAATCCATTCTTCCATCAATCCATATCTAATCATTTGATCGGTAATATACCTCTGGCTTGTACGTGCTAATATGTTTTTAAATTCTAAATATCGCTGCAAAATTAAAAATTGATTGCCGTTCAATTGTTTTGCCAATTCTTTTTTTATTTGGCTAATTGTTAAAAAATTATTATTCAAGAGAAGTCCAACAACTTTTTTCTCTAATGAATTTAAGTCAGTTCCTAGTTTTGATCCGTATTTTTGAGCTTCAGCGATTCGTGAAGCAAGAAAATGCTTTGATCCATCCAAAATATCTTTTAAATTATCTGTATGAACGATAAAGAGAGTTCCCCGAAATGCCCTTATTCTCAATGCATTACGATGTTCGTTCAAATCGTTAAATAAGATTTTCGGTTCAAAGTTTTCAATTCTTGCCCACAAGGATAAGTAAGGTGTTAGATAGTCAGTTGAATGAAGCCCGATATGCTCCTTAAGCAGTTCAGGATAGTCACTTGCGTCAGCCATCTGAATTAAATTTTGTTTTTGAAGTTGATATAATCGAATTTTATTTAATTCCACAATAAATAGGGTTCCATTTTTCCAAACAGTATGCACATGATTAAACAGAATTGCTTTTTAACTTCTCAAAAAAATGAAGAATTCAAATATCCAACTTCATCTTCTCAAGAAAAGTAGAAAACCCTTGTTTCATAAAAAATTTTTTTGCATTTTCATTCACACTCCATACATCGAGCACAATGCGATTGATGTTATGTTGTTTTGCAAAATCTTTGGCAGCTTCAATGAGTTCTTTTCCGACACCCTTTCCTCTATATTCTTCTTTAACTCCAATCTGATCGATGTAGAGCCACTTCTGATCATAACAAAAGGCATGTTCCACTTGTTCAACAATTTGAAGGGATATGTAACCTGCTGGTTGGTCATCCTCAAAGCCGATCTAGATTTTCCAATTTTTATCTTTAAAAAGCTTCCTGAAAAATTCTCCAATTTCGTCATGTAATGGCTCTTTAAAAATCTCAGGGGCAAAACCTACATGAAGATTTTGGACTTCTTCATTTAACGAAATCAGAATATCCAGATGTTCTTTTTGGGCAGCAATTATTCTCATAAAGGTTATTTTTTTAGGGGATAAGATTAATCTATTATGTTTAAAAGGCATTTCATCCATCCCGATTAATTATTTTGCTTATCTAAAAAATTTAATAAATTAATTATTTTGCCATAATGATCGAATTCTCTAATTTTACTTCTACGGATTTTACGACAACTGTTTCAAAATTTTTCTTTTTAATAATTCAAGAGTTTACTTGGTGGAAATCTGACGAAGAGAGATTTTCACACTGATTAAAGAATCCCACGGATATTTCATTAGCGTTAATTTTATATAGATTATTCTACTTAATTCTTCTATCAAAATAATATGTTATGATGTCATCCAAATTGTAACCGATAATTCAGAACAGATGTTATTGAATTCAAGCAATTGATCAAATTAACTGTTACAAGCCATAAAATTTTTACCAACTTCCTTGAATTTAGGATGGCTCTCGCCAAAAATCTGATTTACCAATTTGTCACTACCCCAACAAAATGAATGTGGTTCATAATTAATTCAATTTTTAACTTGACAATTGATAAAATAATTATTAAATTTTACTTATTTTATTTTGAAATTTGGACGGAAAGTGAAGTTAAATCTTGTTAATTTACATGAAGGTTTAAATCAGTTAAACTTTCATATCAAGCCTGCTGATATAGACGTGGACGAAAATGAAGAAACACTCTTTCTATTTCCGAACGATACTATAGCAAATGTTGAAGTTCAGAAGTTTAGTGATAAGTATTATATTAAAGTAGAGTTACTAACAGTTGCTCATTATACTTGTGATCGTTGTTTAGAAGAGTTTGATCGGAATTTAAATAGCGAATTTCAACTGGTATACTCAAAAGAACTAAGAAATCAATTCGAGGATGACGATTATCGATTTCTCGGTGAAAATACGTCGGAAATCGATCTGAGTACAGATATTCGAGAAAATCTATTATTAGTTATACCAATGAAGCACCTTTGCAAGGAGGACTGCTTGGGGTTATGCCCTAGTTGCGGTGTTAATTTAAATTATGAAACATGTGAGTGCAAGCAAAATTTGATTGATCCGCGATGGGAGGCCTTAAAAGGCTTACGGTAATTAAATTGTCAAATAATTTTAAATAATTATCCGCTCATATTGGTAATATGTTTTGTTTCTATGGATGTTAAAATCCGATATGAGCGAATTGTGTTTTATAATGAATAAATTTGGGAAAATGCTAAGAGGAAGAGATGCCATTACCTAAGAGAAGACATTCAAAAACAAGGCGAGATAAGCGAAGAACACATTGGAAATTATCCGCACCGAATATAGTAGAGTGTTCAAACTGTAATCAACCGAAATTGCCGCATCGCGCTTGTCCAAATTGTGGATTTTATAATGATCGTATGATTTTTGTGCCAAAAGAAAGCTAAGTTGCTACACTTAAATTAATAAATATCTAACCGGAAAAAATCATGAGGATTGCGGTCGATGCAATGGGAGGAGATTATGCCCCACGACAAAATGTTTCTGGAGCTATATCTGCCGCTCGTTTGGCAAAGGGCCACTTTGAGATCGTGTTAGTTGGTGATGAAAATAAGTTACAGCATGAACTGTCACACCACTTTCGAACTAATGAGTTAGCCTTAACCATCCATCATGCTTCAGAAAAAGTAGAAATGAGCGAAAGCCCTGCTGTTGCACTGAAGCAAAAAAAAGATTCGTCGATTTCTGTTGCCATGCAACTGCATAAAGAGGGGAAAGTCGATGCCGTTGTGAGTGCAGGGAACACAGGAGCAATATTGGCATCTGCTCTATTTCAACTTCGCAAAATAAAAGGAGTAAATCGGCCTGCGATCGGTTCCATGCTCCCAAATGGTAGAAGTGCGACTTTATTGATTGATGCTGGTACTAATGTAGATTGTAAATCCAAGCAGTTATTTGAATTTGGAATTATGGGTAGTATATTTATGAACAAGCTGTTCGGGATTAGTAACCCAAGAGTTGGATTACTCAACATCGGTACTGAAAAAGGTAAAGGCAATGAGCAAATACAAAAAACTTATGAATTTTTCGAACAGAGCACTCTAAACTTTATCGGAAATATCGAAGGGGGCGCAATCCTTAGGGATAAAGCTGATGTCGTGGTATGTGATGGCTTTGTCGGTAATATTATTTTAAAATTTGCAGAATCCTTTAATAGTGTTTACTCATCCAATTTAAGGCGTCGAATTGGAAAAAGATTGCAGTATAATATTGGAGCCTATTTGCTTCGACCGGCTTTTCGTCGTCTAAAGAAAACTTTTGATTATGCCGAATATGGTGGAGTTCCCCTTTTAGGAGTGAACGGTGTTGTCATTATTTGTCATGGAGGCTCGTCTCCCAAAGCAATTCGAAATGCAATCTTTGAAGCGGAAAAAATTATAAAAGAAGGGGTAAACGATAAAATTGAACAAGAGCTTTATTTGAAAACAACCCTAGAAATTTAAGTTCGTTGTTATTTTCACTTGTGATTTTAGAGAATGAATCGGTAAACTGAGAGAGAAATGGAGGATAAAATTGGAAAATAGTTTCAAATCGATGATTACGGGTTTCGGGTTTGCAGTTCCTGATAAAATACTAACGAACGCTGACCTGGAGAAGATAGTAGACACGACTGATGAATGGATAAAAGCACGAACAGGAATGTTAGAGCGGCATATTTGTGATGATTCAATAGCCACATCTGATCTTAGTACTGAAGCTGCAAAGAAGGCGCTAGCGATGGCGGGTATCAAGCCAAAAGACTTGGATATTATAATTGTGGCTACGGTTACTGGTGATACCCCTTTTCCATCGACTGCCTGTTTTGTTCAGAAAAATCTTAGTGCAGCTAAAGCAGCAGCATTTGATATTAGTGCGGCCTGTTCTGGCTTCCTTTATGGGTTGACCTTAGCTAATAGTTTTGTTGCGAATGGCTCTTATAAAAATATTTTAGTGATAGGTGCTGAGATACTCAGCAAGATCACAGATTATACTGATCGAAGAACATGCGTATTATTTGGAGATGGAGCCGGGGCGGCTGTTGTCCAACCATCTGATGGCAAACGAGGGATTATTCAAACCTACATCAAAAGTGATGGTCGGTTAACTGACCTTTTATATTTGCCGGGAGGGGGAAGCCGGCAGCCTGCCACTCATGAAACTATCGACCAGCGACTCCATTATCTCAAAATGGAAGGAACTGAAGTATTTAAAGCGGCCGTTAAGGGCATGGGGGATGCAGCAGTTCACATTTTAAAGTCGGCAGGTATGAAATCAAGTCAATTGGCTCTACTTATTCCTCATCAAGCTAATATTCGTATCATTCAAGCAACCGCAAAACGGATTAAACTTCCCATTGAAAAAGTATTTGTAAACGTTCATAAATATGGCAATACATCAGCTGCTTCTATTCCGATTGCGCTTACAGAAGCAACAGAACAGGGGCTTTTGAAACGTGATGATTATTGTCTATTGGTAAGTTTTGGGGGAGGATTTACAACCGGAGCTGTTTTGCTAAAACTCTAATAAAGATGTTAAACAATTAGTCCATTTACGATTAAGTCAGAATTTTTTAAACGGTAAAAGTAATTTAGATGAAGGATTGGTATAGATGTGGCGTAAAGTTTTTGCAGAGCTCGTCCTTTTGTACATTATCAGTTTTTTCTCCTGCTCATCAGGAATAAAGCTTCAGTTTAAACAGCCGGCCCAACAGCGGTTGGTTGGAATTAAGAGACTCGTTGTAGCACCCTGTAAGGGTGTCGAGGATGTTGCATTGATGTGTAATTTTTTAACAACATTTCTTAAGCAAACAAACTATTTTGAATTATTTGATAGAAATAAATTCAGTGTCGCCTTAGCGCAAAATCAACTTTCGTATGAAAAAATTAAACATCCAGATTCGCTCAGCCAGATCGGAAAATTAGTAAATGTGGATGGAATCATATTTTCAGAATTAACAATCCTGGAATTTTTACCCGATGAACAGGGTGTAGAAAAAGTTGAAAAGAGTGTTTGGACAGGAGAGTATGAGCGGGATGAAAATGGAGAGATTATTGAGGAAATAAGCCTAACTGGTGAAAAGATTAAAAAAAAGAAATACAAGCTTCAAACAGTAAAACAACATTATCGAATTCGTAAAGCAAAGATTGGAGCTAATTTTCAATTAATCGATCTTCAAAAAGGTTCATCGATCGTTTCACGAGAACTAACTGAGAATTATACAAGTGATAAAATTATTAAAGAAGAAGCTGATAAAATCCCTTCAGATGATGAAATTAAAAGAATACTTATTTTAAATATTGTTCGCAAATTTTGTGATGATATCGCTCCCAAAACTTTAACTGTAAAAAGATTCATTGAAACTGGAACCGCACTCATCGACAGTGGTACGGTTCATGCAAAAGCAGGACGTTGGAATGAGGCTATGGAATTTTGGAATCAAGCCCAGAAAGCTTTTCCGACTAATGCCAGAGTTTATTATAACCTCGGTCTTGCTCATGAAGCCCGAGGTGATTATAAATCTGCTGAGATCTATTATAAGAAGGCCACATTATTAAATCCTAAGAAAAAATTATATCAGAAAGCAATTCAAAAGGTAAAGAAAATGTGGCTGGAAAAAAAAGAACAGGGTGTTGAAAGGAAAAATAATGGCTAAAATAGCTTTTCTCTATCCGGGACAGGCTTCTCAATATGTCGGAATGGGAAAAGATTTATACGATAAATTTACGATAGCAAAAGAGATTTTTTTAAAAGCAAATGAACTGTTAGGTTTTGAGCTTACATTGGTTTGTTTTGAAGGTTCAGAAAATGAACTTAAGCAAACTCAGATAACTCAACCAGCCATTTTTGTGCACAGTGTGATTGTTACTCAAATATTAGCTGAAAAAAATATAGTTCCCGATATGGCCGCTGGTCATAGTTTGGGAGAATATTCTGCATTGGCTGCTGCTCAAGCTATTAGTTTTGAAGATGGATTACGTGTGGTTAAAAAGCGCAGTGAACTAATGCAACATGCGGGAGAAACACAACCTGGTACAATGGCGGCCATTATTGGGTTATCTGCTCATGAAGTTATTGAAATCTGTAAACAGGCCTCATCAACTGGAATTGTAGAACCAGCAAATTTCAACTCACCCCAGCAGATCGCAATTTCAGGCTCTCATGAAAGTATAGCACATGCAACTGAATTAGCGATGCAAAAAGGCGCTAAGAAGGTAATTCCATTAGTGGTAAGTGGTGCTTTTCATTCTCCATTAATGGAAAGCGCCCGGAAGGAGCTTCAAGTTGCATTGCAGGATATTGATATTCAACCAGCTAAATTTCCTGTTTACGCTAATGTTACAGCAAAACCGGTACAATCTGCTGAAGAGATCAGAGATCTATTGTACAAGCAATTAACTCATCCCGTGAGATGGGTTGAAACGATTGAAAATATGATTGCAGACAGAGCGACTGATTTTTGCGAAGTTGGACCAGGGAATGTATTGACTGGTCTTGTTAAAAGAATCAATCGAGATTTTCATGTTCAAACAAAAGGTAAGGTTGAAGAAATCATATCTTGATTAACTAACAATTTGCGAATTAATAGACGCGTTAAATCGGTGAGGAAGAAATGGAGAATAAAGTTGCTGTAATTACAGGATCTGCGCGTGGAATTGGGAAGGCTATTGCTAAAATTTTGGCTCGACAAGGTTTTCAGATCGTAATCTGCGATATTGATTATCAAACGGTTATGTCCACAGCCAAAGAATTAGAGCAATTGGGAACCCAAACTTTGGCTATCAAAGTGGATGTGACCAACACAGAAGAGGTCGCCCATTTATTTGATGAAACGATGAAGAAGTTTGGTAGAGTAGATGTCCTGGTTAACAATGCTGGAATTACCCGTGATAATTTGCTTATCCGAATGCAAGAGAATGAATGGGACTCCGTCATTGCCGTCAATCTAAAAGGCTGTTTTAATTGTTTAAAAGCGGCTGCAAAAATTATGATGAAGCAGCGTAGTGGTAACATTGTAAATATTTCTTCTGTTGTTGGTGTGATGGGGAATTTTGGCCAGGCCAATTATGCCGCTTCCAAGGGAGGAGTGATTAGTCTGACGAAAAGCGCGGCTAAAGAATTAGCTGCTCGAAACATTACAGTTAATGCCTTAGCTCCTGGATATATTGAAACCGAAATGACTAAAAATCTGCCGGAAAATGTTAAACAAGCCTTTATGGACTTGATACCTTTGAAACGTCCAGGACAACCTGAAGATGTCGCCAATGCTGTGAGTTTTTTAGTATCACCTGCTGCGGACTACATCACTGGTCAGGTGATTCACATCGACGGGGGAATGGTAATGTGATTTATTTGATCTTCAAAAGATTTATTGTAAATTTTGGAAATATAGCAAAAATTTCAATCTATTTCTTTGACAGGATTTATGATAAACAAGATAAATGAATTAGTGGTAAATCTTTTATCCTGTCAAATTTTTCTTGTTCTGATTTGCCAATACCAAAACTTTTTTATATTTGAAAACAATAAAAATCATATAGGATAGGAGGTGAAAATTAATGGCCTTAAAAGAAAGAGTAAAAGAGATAATTGTCGATCAATTGGGAGTTGATCCTAATGAAGTCACTGAGGAGGCTCATTTCATCGAAGATTTAGGGGCTGATTCATTAGACACTGTGGAATTGGTAATGGCCTTCGAAGATGAATTTAAAATTGAAATTCCAGATGAAGATGCTGAAAAAATTACCACTGTTGGCTTGGCCATTGAATATTTGAAAAATAAAATTGAACAATAATAGGTCAATTCTAGTGACTTACTTCTTAATTTAATTATTATTTGTGCTTTCTTTGATGGTATTTTATAGCACTAGCTTCTTACCGATAAGGGAAACAATGTTTGTCTTTACCTGTCATATCCACCGTGGCGGACATCTCATCATATTAATCGCGACGATTCGCCTGCATTCGTAGGAGTGACGGTTAGCGTCTTTCCTCAGAGGCTGTAAACGACTACCATCATGTTCGTAATAAAAAAAATTGATGCTTCGGCAATTCGAATTGTCGAAGCATCTAGATAGAGAAATGAAATCCCTTTATTGATTGCACAGGCGACGAATAAAGGTACCGCACGTACTTCAAACATTATAATTCCTTGGCAACAATTTTGAAGTGCTAATTGTGATAGAATAGATTGGAGAAAAGAATTGATTTTCCCCGAGGATATCAATCTATGAAAAGAAGAGTACTAGTAACCGGAATCGGTTTGATTAGTCCTGTTGGCATCACTACAGAGGATTACTGGCAGGCCCTCCTTAATGGAAAGAGTGGAGTCAATTACATTAAAAATTTCGATACCACTAACTTCGAAACCAAATTCGCGGCAGAAGTTAAAAATTTCGATGTAAACGAATATTTGGATCGTAAAGAAGCCCGGCGCATGGATACCTTTACCCAATATGCCGTCATTGCATCTCAGTTTGCCATTGACGATTCAGAGTTGAAGTTAGACCAAGAAGACATGGAACGTTTTGGGATTATCATTGGATCTGGCATTGGCGGAATGGATACGTTTGAACGGGAATATCGAAATTATTTTGACAAAGGTCCTAGAAAAATTAGCCCCTTTTTTATTCCAATGATGATTCCCGATATTGCCCCAGGATATATCAGCATCCGCTTCGGTTTTAAAGGCCCAAACTATTCTACAATTTCGGCTTGTGCTTCAAGTTCGCATGCGATTGGAAATGCATTTCGGACAATTCAGTTTAGTGAGGCTGATGTGATGATAACAGGTGGTTCAGAGGCGACAGTGACTCCAATGGGCGTTGGTGGTTTTAATGCAATGCGTGCCCTTTCTACACGGAACGATGACCCACAAAAAGCCAGTCGCCCGTTTGATGCTCAACGGGATGGTTTCGTCATAGGCGAAGGAGCAGGGATTCTCGTACTGGAATCTGAAGAACATGCAATAAAAAGAGGCGCAAAAATTTATGGGGAAATTATTGGTGTTGGATATACTTCGGATGCTTATCATATTACCACACCTATTCCTGATGGAGATGGTGCCCTACGAGTAATGAAAAGAGCCTTAGAAGATGCTGGTATTTCAATCGAACAAGTCGATTACATCAATGCTCATGGAACATCAACACCATACAACGACAAAGTAGAAACATTAGCCATAAAGAACTTGTTTGGTGATCGGGCTTATCAAATTCCACTCAGTTCTACGAAATCGATGATCGGACATTTATTAGGTGCTTCAGGGAGTTTAGAATTAATAGCTACGTTATTAACAATAAAATATAATAAAATTCACCCTACAATTAACTATGAAACACCAGATCCAGAGTGCGATTTGGATTACACACCGAATAAAGCTATTAATAAAACAGTAAATATTGCAATCTCCAATTCTTTTGGATTTGGTGGTCATAATGTTTGTCTTGTAGTAAAAAAATATCCAATTTAAAACAACATTCATCTGTGACTAACTTATGCTAACTAGGATTTCTACACTGTTTACAAATATTCTACGGCGACATCCCAGAAATCATTACCTATCTGAAAAAGATATACTTCAAATTGAAGATAAACTTAATTATCAATTTCATAATAAGGCTTTAATAACCCAGGCACTAAAGCATCGTTCATTTCTGTCAATAACAAATGAATCGCGTCTTTTATCAAATGAAAGACTAGAACTATTAGGCGACGCTGTTTTAGGAATGGTGGTAACTGAATTTCTGTATAAAAAATTTCCAACTAAAGAAGAGGGTGAATTAACGGCCATAAAGTCGCTATTGGTTAGCCGTAAAATCTTAGCACGCACCGCTATGCAGATTGGAATTGGAGAATTTATTTTACTTAATGATGCTGAAGAGAAAGCTGGGGGCAGAAATCGTGCTTCAATAATTGCAGATGCGTTTGAAGCGATTATTGGTGCGATGTATCTCGATGGTGGATTAGAGACAAGCATCAATTTTATTGACCGCAACCTGTTAACTCGAATCGATAAGATAATTTCTGAGGATCAGAATAAAAATTTCAAAAGTATGCTTCTGGAATATTCTCAGAGTAAAAATTTGGGACTTCCGCAGTATATAGTTAAAAATGAGGAAGGTCCAGATCACAATAAACTTTTTACGATTGAGGTGTTGATTAATAACGAAGTGTTAGGAATGGGAAAAGGTAATAGTAAAAAAAAGGCAGAACAAATATCTGCAAAAAGTGCATTGAAAAAATTAAATATTCTTTGATCACCAGGAGGCCAATTATGGAATATTTTTTTACTGAAGAACAAAAAGAACTTCAGAAATTAGCTCGAAAAATAACAGAAGAAAAGATCAGACCTGTAGCATCCCATTATGACCAGACAGGAGAATTCCCTTGGGACCTGGTAAAGTTATTTGCAGAATTAGACTTTTTTAGAATTTATATTGAAGAAGAATATGGAGGTATGGGAGGTGGAGTTACCGAATTAGCAATAATAACAGAAGAGTTATCACGAGCTTGTGGTGGCATTGCGCTTGCAGTAGCTGCATCCGCTTTGGGTACGTTTCCAATTATTATTAGTGGCAATAAACAACAAAAAGAGAAATATTTACCAGATTTAGCAGATGGAAAATACCTGGCTGGTTTCTGTTTAACCGAACCAGAGGCCGGTTCAGATGCTGGTGCAATAAAAACAAAAGCAGTTCGTGATGGAGATTATTACATTCTCAATGGGAAGAAGCACTTTATCACGAATGGTAGTGTGGCAAAAATTTATACAGTAATTTCCTCGACAGATCCATCCAAAGGAAGCCGAGGCGCTACTGCTTTCATTGTTGAAGATGGATTTGAAGGATTATCTTATGGTAAAAAAGAAGATAAAATGGGTATCCGCGCTTCAGCAACCAGTGAAGTGATTTTCGAAGATTGTAAAGTTCCAGTAGAAAACAGACTAGGCCAAGAAGGGCAAGGATTTATTGTCGCCATGAAAACCCTTGATAAATCACGTCCTGGTGTTGCAGCACAGGCGCTGGGTATTGCACAAGGCGCTTTTGATCTCGCCGTTGAATATGCTCGTCAACGGGAACAATTTGGTCAAACAATCATTTCATTTCAAGCCATTCAATTTATGTTAGCGGATATGGCAACCCAAATTGAAGCTGCGAGAGCCTTAATTTATGCGACGGCTAGAATGATCGATTCTGACGTTAAAAGCATTGTCAAAGAATCGGCCATGTGTAAAGTTTTGGCTTCAGATGTAGCAATGAAGGTGACTACTGATGCGGTACAAATTTTTGGTGGCTATGGCTATATGCGCGATTATCCCATTGAAAAATACATGCGTGATGCCAAGATCACCCAGATTTATGAAGGAACAAATCAAATTCAACGTTTGGTTATTGCACGTAATATTATAAGAGAAGGTGCAAGTCAAGCAAAAAAATAGCCTTTCATTCGAGCCAACTAGCAATTAAATTATGAAAAAACCCTGGTTAAAAAATTTTCAACCAGGGTTTTTTCTGAATTAAAATAAATTTTATCAATTCGATGTCGATTTTTTATTTAGCAAATTTATACCCATTTGAAATATAATGCCTCTAAGGAAATAGGTATTAGTGATTCTTGCAAAAGAAATTCCTATTCCGTAAGACATTACTTTTGAGACTTAATATAAAATTTTGAAAGTTCCCAGGGATCGATTAATCAAATCGGAAAATTGTAGATATTACCGATTAATATTTATATCAAATATGTAAATTTTTGATTGATTTAATGATATATTTTTATTACTTGAAATCGTAATTATTTTAATGGTTTCCTATACAAGAATAGAATAATTAAAAATAAAATTTCACAAAATTTCCTTGCATATCTAAATAAATTTTTTTATATTTTATGATTTATATTTTGAACCTAAAATTATAAAAATCGTTGAATTTTATAGAACTAAAAATTATTGAGACCAAGATAGAATTCGTGAACTGATGGATGGAATTAGGTATAGCTATGTTTCAAGATTTATCAGAAAAATTAGAAATTGTTTTAAAAAAATTAAAAGGGCACGGTAAAATAACAGAAAAAAACATTTCTGACTCATTAAAGGAGGTTCGGCGTGTTCTATTAGAAGCTGATGTCAACTATAAAGTCGCTAAGGCATTCATATCTGCTGTTCAAGAAAAATCACTTGGTCAAAAAGTTTTGAGGAGCATAGTCCCGGGGCAACAGATTGTTAAGATTATACATGATGAACTCACTATATTAATGGGTGAATCGGAAGCTCCCATAAATTTATCGGGTACTTCCCCTGCGATAATCATGTTAACTGGATTACAGGGATCTGGTAAAACGACATTAGCCGGTAAACTGGCACGTTATTTCAAAAATAAGGGGAGAAATCCTATTTTAGTTGCCGCTGATATCTATCGTCCTGCGGCTGTGAAACAACTTGAAATCGTTGGGGCACAGGTTGAAGTCCCTGTGATTTCAGATTCAAAAAAATCTGCTGTCGATATTTGTGTAAGCGCAGTTGAGTATGCTCGTTCGCATGGATATGATCTGGCTATCTTTGATACGGCTGGGCGGCTGCATATTGATCAGGAATTAATGCAGGAGCTTTCAGACATAAAGGAAAAGACTAAACCGCAGGAAATTCTATTTGTTGCTGATAGCATGACTGGTCAGGATGCTGTTAACACAGCAAAAGAATTTCTTAACTGGTTATATTTTGATGGAGTGGTTTTAACGAAAATGGACGGTGACGCCCGGGGAGGTGCCGCACTTTCCATTCGAATGGTTACAAATAGACCAATTAAGTTTGTTAGCACTGGTGAAAAATTAGAGGCCCTGGAAAAATTCCACCCCGAACGCATGGCCTCTCGAATATTAGGGATGGGAGATATTGTATCGCTGGTAGAAAAAGCCCAACAGGCTGTCGATCAAGAACAGGCTGAAAAGTTAGAAAGAAAGTTAAGACATCAACAATTTACATTGCAGGATTTTTATGATCATCTCCAGCAAATAAAAAAGATGGGTCCTCTCGATCAATTAATCAGTATGATCCCTGGAGTGAAAAGTAGCATGTTAAAAGGATTGACAGTTGATGATCAGTCATTTGTTAAAATAGAAGCAATTATAAATTCAATGACAAAAGAAGAGCGCCAGAGACCACAGATTATTGATGGAAGTCGAAGAAAACGGATATCTCGAGGCAGTGGTACAAGCGTTCAAGATGTTAATCAACTATTAAAGCAATTTCATATGATGCAAAAAATGATGAAAAGTATTAATAAATTTGGCGTTAAAGGAATGCCGTTTCGGTTCTAAACAAATGAACTAAATAATTATGAATTAGGAGGTAATTGAATTGGCAGTAAAATTACGCTTGACTCGAATTGGGAAAAAGAAGCAACCTTTTTATAGAATAGTGGCTGCAGATTCACGCGTTCGTCGCAATGGAAAATATATTGAGAGGATAGGTTATTACAACCCATTAGCTCACCCAGCAGAAATTGTCATTAATGAAGAAAAAGCTTTTTATTGGTTAAAAAAAGGGGCCATTCCTACAGAAGCAGTAAAAAGCCTTTTTAGTAAAAAAGGTATTATGTTAAAATGGCATTTTATGAAAAGTGGACATAATGAAGCAAAAATTGAAGAAGAGTATAAAAAGTGGGAATTGCTTCAACTGGAAAGGCAAAAGAAAGAGGAAGCGTTAGCTGCGCAGGCTAAACAAGAACAAAAACAGGAAGAACCTGCCAAGGAATCTGTCAACGAATCAAAAGAAGGGTCGCTTCCAGAAGAAAAAGAGGTATCCGTTGCGCTTCAATCAGAGGAACAGGTTTCAGATCAGGAGATTGAGGGGTCTCAGCCAAAGGATCAAATGTCTGACCACAAAGATACAGATGAGCCAGATGAATTGAGTGATAAATAATTCTTTCATAATAATCTTAATTGTATTTTTGCAAGAGGTGGTCTGATTGTGATGATCTTTAGTTCAAAAACAATATATGTTATGGAGTCGGGTAAAATAAAAAGTACTTGAAAGTAGCCGAATTTCACAGCTAAGTCCGAAGTGAGGAGGATTTATTTTGTATATGGATTCAAATGAGATGACAGAAAAGGGAGGAGCTGATATGAAAGAATTTATTGAGTACATCGCAAAACATCTGGTCGACAAACCAGAAGAGGTAGTTGTTAATGAAATTGACGGAGAACGAACCGTTGTTTACGAATTACGAGTTGGTTATGGCGATCTCGGAAAAGTCATTGGCAAACGTGGCCAGACAGCCAGATCGATTCGTATTTTGTTAGCTGCAGCTTCGGCTAAACAAGGGAAAAGGGCTGTATTGGAGATTCTGGAATAGTCTTTTGTTCTAAACGCCGACTACCTCATTAAAAAAGATGACTCAAAAATTTCGCATTTTTTTATAAATAGAACAATGAAGGAACGTCCGGAATTCGTCTCTATTGGAATTATCACCAAAGCACACGGCATAAAAGGTGAAATACTGGTAATTCCTCTGACTGACGATCCACTACAATTTGAAAAGCTAAAAAATATTTCCATAAAAAGTGTACAGGAGGAGCGTAAATCGTTTGTCATTGAACGGGTAAGAATTAGAACTAATAAAATAATTTTAAAACTCCAGGGAATTGATGATCGAAACAGTGCTCTTGTGTTGACGGGACATTATATTGACAAACAGTTGGATGAATGCAAACCTTTGACACCTGATGAATATTATATTTTTGATTTGATTGGGCTAGAAGTGAGAACAACAGACAATCGTTCGATTGGTGAAGTCAAAGAAGTCTTAACCTTACCAGCGAACGACGTATATGTCGTCATGAATGGAACAAGGGAATTTTTAATTCCCGCAATAAAAGATGTGGTCAAAAATGTTGATTTAGAGAATGAAGTTATATTGATTGAACCAATGGATGGTCTGTTGTAAGTTGAATTAAGGGGTTGGATAAAATGAGCGTACGATTTCTATTTCATAGCATTTTTTAAGTGAAGTCATAATAAAATAGTATTGAACCATATAATTTATCTTACCCCATAAATGAAAATACATATTATAACGGCTTTCCCTAATCTTTTAAATGGCCCTCTGGATGAGAGTATCATTAAACGTAGTCGTGAAAAAAAGATCGTTGAAATTTTTATTCATGATTTACGTCAATATGTTACTGATAAGCATCTCCGAATCGATGATTATCCCTATGGCGGCGGGCCAGGGATGATTATGAAACCAGAGCCCATTTTTCGTTGTGTTGAAACAATTCTTGAATCCGATCAAATTAGCAAACCCAATTTAATTTTTTTAACTCCACAGGGAGAGCGATACACACAATCAAAGGCAAACGATCTTTCCCAAAAAGACCATTTGATTTTTCTTTGCGGGCATTATAAAGGTGTGGATGAACGGGTTCGAGAATACTGGAAAATGGAAGAAATTTCCATTGGAGATTATGTTTTAACAGGAGGCGAACTCCCTGCACTCGTCGTTATTGATTCAATAGTCCGTCTCATTCCTGGGGTGATCAGTGATTTAGAATCCGCCAAAACGGATTCATTTTATCAGAATATGTTAGATTGTCCATATTATACCCGCCCCGAAGTATTTAGGGGCATGGCCGTACCAGAGGTTCTTTTATCGGGTCATCATGCCGAAATCGAAAAGTGGCGGAGAAACGAAGCTTTAAAACGTACTTTAAAAATACGACCAGATTTAATTGACACTAATGATGAAAATACTCAAGATAAAATTAGTAATTAGGAGGCTGAATTGATGAATAAAATGGATATGGCTGTTGCTAACCAGATTCGTTCAGATATTCCCGAATTTGGTCCCGGAGATACGGTTGCGGTACATGTAAAAGTGATTGAAGGCGATAAGGAACGAATTCAGGTTTTTGAAGGTGTTGTAATAAAGAAAAAAGGTAAAGGTATGGATGCTACTTTTACCGTTAGAAAAATTTCCGAAGGTATTGGAGTTGAACGAATTTTTCCATTGCATTCTCCAAGAATAACCAAAATTGACCGATTACGAGCTGGAAAAGTTAGAAGATCAAAATTGTATTACCTTCGTGGTTTAAAGGGTAAAGCAACACGTATTGAAGAAAAAAGATAGCTTTCGCTTTAGAAAATTTATCAATTATAACATGACGTACTTTTTATTGGGTGAATAAAGAGTTGACTTTTAGTAAAAGATTTCATATATTTTTTATTGTTAAAGACCAAATTTAGAGAAGGAGGGCCCATAGCTCAGTTGGTAGAGCAGCGGACTCATAATCCGTAGGTCGTAGGTTCGAGTCCTACTGGGCCCACAAAATTACCCCTTAGGTTATACTTAATCTAAGGGGTTATTTTTTTGTTATAATTAAACTTATCCTTCCATTCGATTCAAAAACTTATCTTCCTGATTTTTAGCCAATTTTATCCAACTTCACTAAATTTCACTCCAGTTTGGACAATATTTGGACATTGGATTTTGGAGGTAATGAAAATTTTAGACTGACTTTGGAAGAGAATCTTCAGGTTTTCAAGATGGTATCTATCCACCTTTTAGCAAGTTTTACTGGTTTTGACTGGATCTTAGTGATTCAATACTTAACATATTGTTAAGAAAATTTAATAGATTTTTTATATATCATAAGTATTTGTTATATATAAATTAAAAGCCTTTCTTCGAAATTACCCCAAAAAAATCATTGACACCTCTTGCAAAATAGCTTATTTTTAATATAGGGATAATTTGCTCTTCGTCCTGATACAGGAAACAGCAGATTTCCAACCAAGTCGAAAGCTAAGGAAACAAAATTTTTTCAGAAATTCCTTGACTTCTGGACAATGTATGCCTAGATTTAAAGTAGGCAAATTTTCATAGACACTTCGTCGAAATAGAATGGGCGGTAAGTCCGCTCATTCTTTTTAAACGATGTGTCTAAAAATGTAATAATAGGTGATCAATTATGAGATATTTTAATGCAAAACTGGCACCGTATCTTGAAGAAGAGAAGCTTGATAAGATAATAAATTTATCCAAGAAACCTGTCTCGTTAAGGTACATTGCCAGGAGATTTAATCTGACCGTCTATGGTGTTAAACGACTGCTAGAGTATTATAATAATTCACAAAAAATAAATTAACCAAATTATGAGGTGTGCTATGAATGAAAAAGCACGAGTTAAACGAAACACAAAGAAAAGCGTACAGGGATTTATTTGTTAATCGAGATGATACCTACCAAAGACAAAATAATAAAGGAATTCCTTACCGTGTTAAATCTCCATTAACTGACGATATATTATTCAATCCAAATGAGAACGTGGGGGCTTACCAACTTAATAATCATAACAACATTAAATATGCTGTGCTTGACATTGATTTGATCAAGAAGGTTTGGAGCAAGCCAGATTTTGATTTATGTAATTGGATTGATAAACTCCAAGAACAAACATTTATAGCATATAATCTACTCAAAGCTAAAGGCATCGATTCATTGATCGAATGCAGCGGCTTCAAAGGATATCATTTGTGGATATTCTTTAAGCAGCCTATGGATGCAGGAATTGTAAAACAGTTCATGCATGATGTATTTGATGACATGAATAGAGTTGACGATGCCATCGAATGGGAAATTTTTCCCAAGCAAGATAATGTCAGCAATGATGGCTTTGGCAGTTATGTCAAACCACCGTTGCAGATTCATCAGAAATCGGGTCATTGGAGCTACTTTGTCGATGAAAATTTCAATGAAATTGATGTCGACCTGACCAATGTTCCTAAAATTGATATAGAACATCAGGACACTGATAATAAGGTCACAGCGCAGCCAAGCCAAAAATATATTCAAAACCCGATTATTCTGTGGCTCCGCCTAATATGGAAAACATGTTTGATAAGTGTGCGATGCTTAAGAAGATCAAGGAAGATGCTCTAACTGACTGACAAGGTCATAATAAACAGTTGATGTTAGCCAGTTTATTAAAGCCTTTTGGTGAAAAAGGATATAACAAACTTAACGAAATTCTCAGCCACTGTACTGATTATGACGAACAAAAAACCAGGAAACATTGGAAAAGTCTTGATCGAGCACCGATTTCATGTGAAAAATGTTGTGAGAATCATCCATGTGATAATATTGTCGCAGCTAAAGGGAAATCTCCTATTAAACTTGCATACAAACCAAAAGCAAATTTACCGATCAATTTCGATGAAAAGGACAATTGTTATTATAAGAAAAACAAACAAATTTCAACCTTTGTCATACATCCGAAAGAGCTATTGGTCTCTTAGAAGACAGTGACTGTTTAAAATGCGATGTAACATCTGCAATGGGATATAATTACAAGGATGTATTATTAGAGAATGTAGATTGGCATACCAAAGCAAAATTTCTTAAAGCCATCGGACACCAGGATTGTACATTCATCGGTTCTGAAAATGATTTGCAGGCGCTATGCAGTTATGTGAATGATAAAACGCCAATTAGAAAAGTTGGTACCAAGGTCATCGGTTTAATTGATGATACCTGGATAATCGAGGGATATAACATTGATAAGTCAGGTATCAACAATGAACAATCAGTGATCCCTTTTGATAAAGGAAGTGATGCATTTTATCACCGAATTAAGTACAAGGATTTATCCGATAATGAGTATCAGAACATGCTCCATGCATTTTATCAGGACATCGGCATTGTTAATGATCCTGAAGTAATTTACCCATTGATTGGCTGGCTATTTACGACGCCATTGAAATCCAGAATTATGGAAAAACTTGATGGTTATCCAATGATATTTGTCCATGGCGGACAGGGTAGCGGTAAAACAACTACGGGACGATTATTATTATTAAGAATGGCAGGATATGTAGATGATAAATCCAATTCCTGCACGATGCGACCATTTCCAATGCTGAAATTATTATCAGCTAATAATGGGATTCCAGTATTATTAGATGAATTTAAAGTATGTGATATGAGAAGTGACCAGGTTGATTCACTATTGCGATTCATGTGAAAGTCATATGACAGTGAAGTGGAACAAAAAGGTCGTGCCGATCAAACAGTTGAAGAGTATCAATTAATAGCGCCGATGATGGTCATGGGTGAATGGAGCATCGTACAACCAGCGTTAAAAGAGCGATTATTATTAGTCAGATTTACCAACAATGTAAAAAAGAACCAATGCATGCAAAAGGCCTACGACCGACTGCGGAATCTGCCATTGGAATGTTTCATGCCAAGGTATATTAATTTTTGCCTGGGTCAGAATTTGGATGCTCTGATTCTTGAAGCCAATGATATCATTGGGAACAATGTCTCAATGGCGCCCAGAATCAGGAACAATCTCATCGTAATGACCATGGGATTGTTATTACATAGGCTTTTTGCGACTGATAATAACATTTCCATTCCTGATGTTGACATTAATTTACTATTAAGCAGCCAGTTAAAAAACATCACAGGCTCTAAAGTCGGCTATGTAAAGTCAGCCGTTGATCAATTAATCGAAGAGCTTGGCGTCATGGCATCCAATGATGAAATAACTATGGACCATGATTTCAAATTCTTCACAGAAAATGACACTGAATATCTGGCTATCGCATTTAATAAAATTTTTCCTACGTTTAAAGAGTATGCGCGACGAACAAACTACGAAGGTGAAATATTAGATAAAGAGTCATTCACATCGCTTTTTAAAGAATGTGATTACATCAAGGTGGTAAGTAAAGTCAAAAAATTCTATAATAATAAAACGGTACGCTGCATTGTTATTGATGTTACAAAGGCTCAAAGTGCCGGAATATCATTGGATGGATTTAAATAGTTACACCTGGTTACACAGAGTTACAGCATTGGTTACGCCTATATCACAATAAAAAACATTAGATTACACTGAATGGTTACAAGGTTACACTATACAATATATTTTTTAATATATTGAATGCTAGTATAAAAAAAAATAAAATTACCAGGTGTGTATCAAATAAGCGTAACTGGTGTAACCGGTGTAAACTTTAATAACAAAACGAGGTTTAAATGACATGAACAGAAGTAAATCTAAAATTGATAAATCAAAATTCGAATACTGGACAGGAGATAAGACTGTCCTATTAGATTTTGATCGTATCGAATCTGTAATTGCAGATCAATGTCATGATGAATGATGAAAGTGAAATAATTGAAGCGTACTTCGCGTTAACATCCAAATTTAGAACAGATGAACAATGAAATTTCGGGCCGGGCATTGCCCGGTTTCCCGCTGACATCGTAGGATCACACAGCTTAATTAACACATACAAAAATTGAGGAATAATGACATGCAAACAAAACCTAATACATTAGTCAGAATCATGCTTGATAAATATGGAGAGCCATACCTTTCATCCAATTGCTTTAGGAGTGAAATATAAAACAACCAAGGCTGAAGACTATCCAAGAATCATTTTCCCTGGAGATGAAGAATATGAGTGATCAAAACTATGGAATGCTTAGAGTTAGAGATATCTACTCTGACGCAGGAAGGAAGGTGCTAAAGGTGTTTGAGAAATTGAAACGGAAAGCAGATCTTGCCTAAGGTGGCAAGATCCGATGCGATCCCAGACTCGGTGGACAAGACGAAGAACCTAACTTTGAACAACTTAACAGAGAGGCTGTTAAATCTCTTCGCATCGTACCAGAAGTGCAGAAAACTGAAGAAGGATTTGAAGTGACGTAGAATAGGGCTGGCATAGGCCAGCCTTATTGGGTACCTTTAAGAAGCCCTTGGCCAGCGGGAGGTTTGCTCCCGCCTTATCTATTCAAGTTCTATCCGAATCCATGTCGAATATCCGTTTCATTTCGATAAACACGAATCCCTTAATTTTTATTTACCGATATTGCCACAAGACTCATTGTTTCATTTGCTCTAACACCGCCTTTGCGTTTTGGTTTTCAGGATTCAGTTCAAGGGACCTCTGATAGCTCTCTTTTGCTTTTTCCCTATCACCTGTTATCAAATATGCCTCTCCGAGACTATCAAAGGTATTAGCGGATTTAGGGAACAACAATGTATTCAAGTGAAATACCTTAATCGCCTCATCTTCTCTTCCCCACCAATAAAGAAAATGGTAACCTAACCAGTTGATGCCATTTTCATCAAAAAGTAGACTGTCAGGATATGACTTTCTTGCCTGCTCAATAACAGGCTCAGCTTCATTGAATCCGTTTTGAATAATTAAATGAATGATTTCATCTTTAGAGGGTGGCGCTGTTTGACCTGTTTTGTATTTTATAGTAATAAGCGAATCGGTTTTATTAAAATCTGTAGTTATATTGCTTAATTTTGACACTGCCTCGGAATCTTGTTTTAAGTAACCATCAAGAAAATTTAACGAATAACGACAAATATCCTGGTGAAGCGATTTGGGATCGTTTTGAATTGGTCCCCAATATCCAGCAATCGCATTCTGCATTCCAAACATGGCATAAGAGGTAAAAAGACCATGATTATCCGTATCTACTGATATTAGATAACTTTCGCCAAAAGATTTGCGGTCAAAAAGTGATGTTATCCTCTGGTTATTTCTTAAATTCTCTATAAAACGCTTCTGAGTTATGTGCATCCAGAGAATAGTAAATCTCTCTTCCCGATAATGAGGATGGCTATTGGGTAGTCCTGAAAAATGTTTGAACAGAATGCCTGAATCTATGCTCAAAAAGAGATCTACATCAGGATTTCGCATGGACAACAATAAACCAGCCATTCCGCCCAAGTCATAACCAATAATTCCCAATTTTTCGGGATGTACATAAGGCAAAGTTCGGGCAAATCCAACAGCAAACTCCATGTCCCTGATTTGTGTTTCAAGATCCTCAACAGTCAGATTAACCAGGCGGTTGTGGGTTCCAAATAGCGGTGAGGTTACCACAACATAACCGTGACTGGCAAGAAATTCGCAAAGTACAATATGGGACAAGGGTGATTCATAATAAAGCCCCTGACCAAAAACTATTAATGGAAAAGTACCTTTTGATGGATCGGCATTCATGATCGCTAAGGTTTCTTTACTCCATAAAATTTTAAGCTGCTCACGCGCTAGCCCTTTATCAAGTTGAACCGGGAGTGGGATTGATGGCCATTGACTCTCGGCTTTTTTGGTTTTCAAGCCGAAATCTTCTGTTGCCATACGAACATAATCTTGGAATCTCACATGGTTATCCGCTGAATCATTTGCCGGATACCATATATAAATTCGAATGTTTCTTCCTTGTCCGGTGCGATTGCTCATCGCAGGATAGAAACGCGAGCGATCTACACTCGGTATAAGTTGAAATCCCGGGGCATAAGTCCCTGGCTTCAGATCACCCCAAATATGGATTGGTTGTGCGTGACTGTTTAAACATATCACCACCATCATAAATATTGTAAGCTTTTTCATAAAAAATATTCCTGCTCTTAATATTTGTTTTTTCATTGGGCGTCTAGTTAGTTTCTGTTGCAAAATTCCTAAAACAGGCTGGATTGTCATGTCCCGCAAAGCGGGGCATCTCCCTATTTATTTGACCTAAGTATAAGTTTATAAGGGGATTCCTGTACCAAAGGCACTTCCTTCGGTCGCATTCGCAGGAATGACGTCATTTCATTAGATTCCGATTTTTGCAACAAGAAATAGTTAATGAAACAATTATTATAAAAACCGCCTAACCAAACCTACAACTTCAAACTGCTTTCCGTTACGTTCGATTATTAATCGATGAGAATCACCAGGTTTACCTCTCAGCGCATCTATCACTGTTCCCATCGTAGAATCGTTAACAATTAAATCATCAACTTTTACTAAGATATCGCCAGGCATAATTCCTTCAAGCGAAGGTTTTTCATGCTCCTCGGCGATCCCTATAATTGAATAATTTCCATCCGGTTCAGGACGTAAAGTAAGACCTATAATATCCATATCATCAAATTCAACATCAAGACTTTTCTCAAAGTAAACTGCACTATTTTGATAGTCGATTGCTACACGGTAGGACTTGTATGCATTCGGACCCAATATTCCAGCAACCGGTCGGGCTGTTTTTTGTGAGTACCAAACTGCGAGAGGAAAAGATTCAGGAAGCCCGACGAGACCAACGTCTGAAAGGGCAATCGATCCCCATTTGATTTCTGGAACTTTGATAATATTCCAACTGTCTTCTCCCGGCCACCAACCCCAAATGTTGGCGCATCCTAACGCACCTTTGCTTTTTGAACATTCAGGTTGGTGTTCAAGAATCTTCGCCAATACTGCTTCTGAAGTGAAACTGTATGACGCTCCGTTATCCAGAGCGAAACTCAGACTGTCTCCATAAATCTCTGCATCTATTTGAACTATGCCTGTATTCGGATGGATCACTGCTGAAGCAGGTATGCCAAAGTGATCAAGGCTTCCCGGTTTTGCCAGCGTAAGTTTTCTTTTAGGATAATCGAAAACAACTTGGTATTCCTGTAATACTGTTGATGGCAAATTGGCATCTATATGCATCGTGGTAAATAACCACCTGGGATTAAATATAACTTTAGATTTCGCCCTTCTAAAATTCAAGGTCATTCCACCGATTCGAATACTAGAAGGTATTGGCACTTCAAGTGCACCGTTTTCAGTTTGTTCCGATGCATCGGAAAGATCAATCCCGAGCTCATTAGCAAGAGATTCACTGATAAAAAAATTTGGATTCCCTGTATCTACCCAAAGCAGTACTTTTCTCCAGGTTCCATCTTGTTTTTGTATTTCAGCATTAACTAACATTCTGTTATGATCCAATTTTATCGGAACTGTTACCATGTCGACTTCTCTTTTGCAAAAGGTAATTAAAAGAAAAATGAAAGATGTTATCATGAGGAGTTTAATTATCTTATTTTTCATACTTACCTCGCATCGTAGATTGAAAACTATCCTTGAAATTTTTATAAAACTACGGTTTTTCAGGAGTGGAAATATGGAAATGTAAAAGGAAAGCCGACCAACTTCTTCATTGTCGAAATCTCGACCAGCCATCGTATCCCATTGAGAGAGCAGAAAAGGCCAAAGTTGAGGAGTGAGAAATCCTTGCTCCTCAGGCGAAATAGAGAGATTACGATTGAAATCAATCCGACAGACGAAAGAAACAGCCCGGCAGCAATATCTCCAAAATCCATCTCAAGAGTGGTCATCGTTGCATCCGACAATTATGAATCAGCCCGTGAGACACTTGCTTGCAGCTAATTCGCAGCAAAACGCCATCACAACTGAGTTGCTACTGTATCGCTGCGGATGAGCGGCGCGAAGCGTCCGACTCCATCCGCTTGTTATGCCAATCACGTCGATGCATCATTCCGTCAAAGAGATCAATAACTCCTTGCTGTATACACAAGTTCCTTTGACGGCTTACCGCATACTATGCATAGACTGTCGCGAGGCCGGGATTCCGCGTTCTCAAACGGAACACCACACACAATCGTACCCCGGGCCTTGTCCTTGAGAACATCCGCACACGCTTTGCCTTGGTCAGTGATCGAACAGAAAGGCACCCGGATGAAACCACAGTGTGTCTCGAGAATCTCCTGTAGTCCTTCCATCGTTTCGGCGATCGCTGTTGCAGATTCGAAGAAGGCCTTGGCGGCTTCTTTGAGTTCCTGATCGTTCCGTTTCAGAAGTTCAGGAATTGCCCGGTCGAGTGCATCAAGTGATACTACAGTCTTCTGTCCCGTGGTACGAGGTACGATGGTGACTTCGCGACGGTCCGTTTCCCTTGAGCCTACTTCAATCCGCAGGGGAACACCCATCAACTCCCAATGGTTAAACTTGTAGCCTGGGCTATTCTCAGAGGTGTCCTGTGAGCATCGCCATACGTCCGATGTGCAAGCTCGAGTGACCTCATCACTGTAAGACTTGACCTTCTCGTTCTGCGCGTCATCTCTGCCCGTTGGAATGGGAATAACAGCGATTTGTACGGGAGCCAGAATGGAGGGTAAACGTAGCCCCTTGTCATCGCCATGAATAGAAATCACTGCGGCAAAGATACGCCATATCCCGGGACCCCAGCATGTCTGCCATCCAAACTTCTCAGCGCCATCATCATCCAGGAAGGTCACGTCGAATGCCCTAGCAAAACGTTGGCCGAGATCGTGTGTCGAACCGATCTGGTTACGTTGACCATCAGGGAGGAGTGTGTCCGAAGCATAGGTGTCATTCGCCCCTGCGAATTTGTCCCACGAAGGACGTCTGAAGAAAACGTGAGGAATGGCAAGCTTCTCCCAGAATACGGTTCGTGACATTGCCATATCTTTGCGAATTTGCGCCATAGCCGCGTCATGAGATCGAAACACGTTGTGAGTCTCGAAAAACATGAACTCACGCCCTCGGAGAAAGGGACGTGTGGACATCTCATATCGAAACGTCGTTATCCTGGACTGGTACCGCTTGAAAGGAAGATCCTTGTAGCTTTGGATCCACAATGAATACATCGGGTAAAACGCTGTCTCTCCCGTCGGCCGCAGTGCGAGTCTCTGTTCGAGCTGTCTGCCACCTCCTTCGGTAACCCAGAACACTTCCGGTGCGAATCCATCTACGTGGGAGGCTTCCTTCTCGAGATTCTCTTGTGGAATCACTGAGGGAAAAAGCACTGGCTCATGGCTGTCTGCCTCAACTTCCCTTTCAAGAAGTTCGTTGATTGATCTCAGAATCCGAAATCCCCATGGCCTATGAACGATGCAGCCCTTTACCCCATAGCGCGTGTCTGCGAGAGCTGCTCCTCGATCTGAACAAAGCTGCGTGTACCACTCAGAGAAGTTCTCTTCCTTCCGTACGGTCAGTCCGATGTTCTTGTCTTTTCCCATGGGATCATCAATTCCCTTATTAGCTTCTTGGCATAACCTAGTTTATACCGCTGAAAAAATATTTTTGAATTTAGATAATTGTTTATTAATATATCGATTATAGAAAACAAAGGGGCAAAAAAAGTTCAAATAATTTTCGGAATCGTTTGAGCTAACAGGTCAACATCAGGATTCGGTTCTGGTTCAGGAAACAGTTAGCGAACAAGAGGCGTAGTCACAATCGTCATCGGAATATTTTATTTTTTTGTAATATAAAAAATATTATTCAAAAGTCAACATATTTTTTTGTTTTTTGACTTTTTTTATCATTAAGATTACATAAAGCAGGTTATACGGATCTATCAGTTCTTTTTAAAAAACGCCCTCAGAGCCTCATATTTGGACGATCTCTGTTCTACCCACATTCAAAACACTAACAAACAGACTTTTTTTTATCTCCTATATTTTTTCTGCTATAGAAATTTTTTATTTTCATAACAAGGGTGCTGTGCAGATTGGGGCAAAATAGCACGCTAAAGTATTTGTCAAGCAAAAAAGTGGATGAAATTCCTTAGCGTATAATTTGTCACGATTTAGTATGATACCCTTTTTCTGAAAATTATCATATTGGTAAATGATCAGTATCATCCTTGTCTTTAAACTTATCAATGAAATCAAAAACTGCCTCATTACAATCCAGTATACTAATAGATTCTGTATACTCTTGAACCTCAATATGACCATCCTCAAATATATCTAATTCTATAATTTGTTCAAGTACATGAACTATTATGGTAATGGATTCTGAATCATAATACGTAATAAAATGAGGAAGTGTAGCTTCTTCAAGAAATCTTAATAGCTTATAAATTGTGTGAGTTTTTTCCATTTTTAATATTCCTAAGAATAATTAAATGTCCAACTTTTCTCTCATGTTGAAACACGAACATAAATAGTAGCCCGCACAATAAATATTATCCTTAATTTTAAGGGTAATTTATTCCAAGAAGGTATGGGTTTTGGAATGGGAAAATACAAGAGAAAGTAACCTTTCAAAGGTTAAAAATCAAGGCAGACCTTTGAAAGGTTACATCTGTCAACCAATCATTCAGGCATTACAAGTTCTATCGATTATTCTTGACGCAGAGGCGGCATCGGTATTGGAATGGTGTAGTAACTACAGCCTTCACCAACTCCACCTTCGCAAGTGTTAGGCGGTGTCGTACATATACGTCTTGTGGAGGGACATTCGGCGGCCCAGAACATGTACCCTAACATACCAGGCGTGGTCCCGGCACCATTGGGCAACACGGTCTGTACGTAGTCCCCGGTTTCATATTGGAGTGAATTGTAAAAATCCGTGCATTCAGGGTTAGGGTTCCGACCTTCGACAATATATAAGCCCCCGGTGAACTTGCATGGAGCTAACGGCGGGATCGGTGGATTATACTGCGGCTTACCATCAACATGTTCCTGCCAGTTAGCAATTGCTTTGGCAGCAGAAGGAGGCTGTCTATTAGGTACCATAGCATTGCAATAATCAAGCACCGGGTTACTTGTGGTAAGCCAATAAGTGGTTGCATGTCGGCAGAGCGCAATCAGCCAACGATCCCCGGCTGCCAGGTCGATGGTCAAACGAGCGGCATGGCTGTTCCCGGTCGCATCGTAAGGGAGCTGGGCACGATAGGCATCGATAAATGCCTGTAATCCAGTGAGATTGGGATCAGTGTTCTGTTCGTAGTCGATTTCAATACCAACACCCAATTGTTGAGCCACCTCTGCTGCATTTAAGCCAAGCTGTGTTGGATTTTGTGCCAGCGCAGCATCCCAATCGTCGACATACGTGATACCGCCAATAGAGAGCATGACCCGGATGTCATTGTTTTTGAAATAGTCCACAATCTCCTGCGTCATGCCTCTTGGTATACCGTCCAGCGTTTGGTCGTCTGTTGTCTTGTTTAGCAATTTCAGCGGATTGACAAAACTGAGCACAACAATATTTACAGATGGAACCCCATCGCCTCGATCGATCAACCAATGGTTATTATAGTCAAACTCAGAGATGTCCCGCACCGTTCCCCAGGTACAATAATCGTTGCCAGCATGCCAGACACCATAGATTTGAATTTGGGTATAGCTTTCAGCGTTTAAGCCCGTCTTCTGGAGCGAAGCGTTGCCTTCATCCGGAGCAACGGGTTTCTCTTTAATGGTGCATCCCACCATCAAAATGAGCCCAATAAGAAGGATTGAAAATAAATAAATTCGTATTTTTTCCATAATAATTTTTCCTTTCTATTTGGATTTTGTGTCAATATGAATTAGTGTGAATGAGATTTGGAGGTAAAGCAAGTTCTACCAAAATACCCCAGGACCAGATCCCCACGTCGGCGAACGACAAAAAAGAGGTAGCCAGCATCTGAATTTGGGCAGTTGTGGTACTTTTAACACAAAAGAAGTGCTAATCGGTATCTTCCCAGAGAGCAGTAACCAATTATTCCACGACTTCAACCCAGATATTTGTAGAATCATTTGGGAACTTATATTTTTTTTTGACATGATTAGGTACTAACACCGATAAGTTTATAAAAAAACCGACTTCGTCGGACTTCTTCATTCAAATCATATCGTTAACGAATGACATTTGTCCACACAAATCGACTTTATAGAATCTATTCAGGTCATAATCATATACTCGACGTTCCATTTCGGCTATATATCCTTTTTAGGGTACTTCTCATATTCATGTAAAAATATACTCTAAGGAATTTTGATTCGATTTATTCCTTGTGTACGTGAGGATACGTCAGAAATTATTTTAATAAATAACTCGCTTAGCGTATAATTCCGCAAGAAAATGGGTAGTACCCTTACTTCGACAACCTAAAAGTAATGGTAGTTGACAAGAAGATCGTTGCTTTTTGTCCAGTTACTACTGGAACTTCACTCTCATTTAACCTCGCTTTCTCCTGAGCAAGTTTTCCAGATAACGAGATTTCATTTGTCGACTTGCCAATGCTTGTTTCACTGGCGGTAGTTTCAAAATAACACCCAGCACGGCTGCCAGGGCACGATGATTCCATAAGGCACGATTGTCAAAGATCAGGTGCTGAAGTTTGCCGCGTTCGATAGCCATCATCATGATCCTCTGCATTCCTGTTACCGGCGTGATCACTCTTTCTAGTCGATTTTTGAGAATCACGCTGCCTTTGGTGCAGGCTGGCACACAGAGACCACATCCCAGGCAACGGACTTCATCTAACCGGGTTAACTTTTTTTGTGGTTTGCGGGGATCGTTGGCCGATATTAGCATCATTGCTTCGACAGGACAGGCACTAACGCATTTGCCGCAGCCATTACACTTTTCGTTGTTCACTTCAGGAATAAAATTTGTAGTGTAAACCGGATTTAAAACGGCAAATCGCCGGGCGGCAATCATGGCTTCGCAGCAACATCCGCAGCAGTTACAGATAAAATTCACTCGCTTCTGCACGCTCTCACCAAACTGAACCAAATTATTTTCATGAGCCATCTGCAATAGGTCCAGTCCTTCTGCGACATCAACCGCTCTGGCATGTCCATACTTGATCAGTGATGAAGCAGAATGATTAAAAGTCATACAGATGTTCATTGGCGCATCACAGGTTCGATCCAGGTGCTGCATTTTATGACGACAATAACACATTCCAATCCCTCGATGCGAAGCCGTTTTAATGACTTCGGATGCCCGCTCATAGTCCAAAACGTGGAGTGCGTTGTCATTGGATAAAACTGGCTCATGAACAAAAGTACGACCGAGTTGTGTTTCACCCTCGGTAAAAAGCTCACGGATAAAATCTTCTTCGACAGTAATATATTCATAGAAAAGGTCACTGAGCAGTTTTTGGTCAATATCATCCCGAATCCGCATCATTGAGAATTCAAAAAATCCTGCCATCGGCGGTGGCAAAGCGTAAACAGATTTGCCGTTCCGTTCAATATCAACCAGAATTGCCCGTTCTGCCAGCCGATCAAGAACATTTTGCGTGCTGGCAATATCCATTTTCCAGATGCGACTGGCTTTTTCGGCTATAAACGGTTTGATAGGCATTAGCGATACTAATTCCGCTTCCCTTTCGCTAAACAGCATTTTCAGGATTTTGAACAACAATTCAGATGGCGGCGCGCCCTGGGGAAAACGATTCAGACGATCAGCTAATTTAGAGTAAGCAGATTTGATTGTGTAGTGAGCCATAATGAACGTCCCTCAAATAAAAAAACGAATATCGAATTTAGAATTCTGAAGTTAGAAGTGCTTAAATCCTCCAGGCTGACAAGTCGAAATAAATTTGACATTTGATATTCGGTGTTCGATATTCTTCATTCAATTTTTATTTTTTTGTCCCCCTCTTAATGTTTATCTAATAATAAGTTAGAAACTCGATATTTTAAATTATTTGGAGTAAAATCCTATCCGATCAAAAAACCGCCCATGTTATATCTGGCGGTTTTTATCTTTTGAATGGAATTTAAAAACGAGAGCATAAGCTGCTGGAACATACGGCGCACTGCACATCATGGTTTTAAGAAAAGTTATGCGAGCACTGATAATTCCAATCCGCACGTCGCTGTTCCAGTCAGCTTGATGCATGGTTGTTGGGTGGTCATTGTTTAAAACTAATATAGCCATTATGTTATTTATCGAAAACAAAACTATATGGATCTTTTTCTACAACCTCAAGCTTAAGTGTTTTGCTATTTTGATAATACGCGACCAGATCTTCCTTTGTAAGGTTTTGGGATAACAAATTGGCCAACTCGTCCAATTCCAATAATTCCTCTTCGGATATTTCTGCAAATACTCTTTCTTTAATAAATGCATATGCATCATTTGATGTTTCTGCAAATCCTGCCATATCATGATTCAAAAGATTAAAAAAATCGAGCAATAACTCTCCTCTGACATGTGATGCACCGTCCATCTCATCTTCTCTATATTGATCTGGATTAAAATTTTCATTAATCCTCATCTTTAGCCATGACTGATAAGCATTTTCCCAATGTTTATCCGGTAAATGGAATCCAACTTCTATATTAAATGAAGCTTTTAAAAATGTAGTGTTGGCATCAAGAATCCTCCATTTTTTCATATCGTTATCCCAATATTCGCATATCCAATGTTCGAAATATTTGTTTGCCTTGAGTTTTCTATTGAGTAATGCATTTAGTTCTTCATTCCATCTCTCAGGGTTTTCCTCCAAAAGTTGACCCATTATACCTCTGCCTTTAAAATTTGTCAGCCAGAAATTGAAAAAATGCTCTTTATTATTTAAAACATCCTTGAAATACCCAACTCTTAGCCTTGCTGGAATTCCTTTATATCGTAAAAGCCCAGCAAGAAAGTGCGACTCCTTGGTACATGAACCCACAATTCTTTGCGTAATTTGTCTTTTATCATACAGATTATATGGTTCTGTTTCTTTCAAATCTTTTAAAATGTCATTGAGATTGGGAGGATATGTGTTTCTCATCTCATTTCTTTTATTGTATGGGATACCATGATAAATCAAAAGATTATGATGCACCATTTGTTGTTCAGCAATTTCGCAGATACCTATTACATCATCAGGAAGTTCATCAAGCATAGATGAAAAGTCTTTGGGATCTGTAAATCTGCTCAACGATAAATAATGTTTATAGTTTTCATCATTCGAACATGATAATTTAAATACTAGAATTAGCATTATTAATAGAAATAAAATTTTTTTCATCGTTTGTTTTCCATATAAAATTGACACCTAATCAATAGTTTATACGGCTAAAAAAATATTATTGACATTAAACAAGTATTTATTTATTTTTCAATTATAAATAACAAAAGGGTAAAAAAGTGTAACTAATATTCGGAATCGTTTGAGCTAACTTGATCTTTTGAAAAGGCTTTCCTCCAGGAATTTGCAAATTAAAAAAAGATTGCTTATCTTATGATTAACACGAATAAGCTTATCAACTCAAGGAGGATCGCCATGTTGTATGCTGGTATTGATTTACACAAAAATTATATTTTAATAACTGTAATTAATGGTGGTGGCTTTCAAATTTCTCAGATTCGTATAAACAACGATATACAGAAAATAGCAAACTTTTTTGCTCAGTTTACTGAATCAGTGAGAATCGTTATTGAAGCCACTTTAAATTGGTACTGGATCGTCGAATTATTAGATAATTTAGGATATGACATTGTCTTAGCGCAT